>Ga0068707_1001861_pt1 | contig 14848 bp, 13 predicted proteins | sample YNPNPMetaG_FD_66600 | JGI IMG/M metagenome (GOLD analysis project Ga0068707, IMG submission 66600) | Anoxygenic and chlorotrophic microbial mat microbial communities from Yellowstone National Park, USA - YNP NP MetaG | ecosystem: Environmental > Aquatic > Thermal springs > Hot (42-90C) >...
CCCGCTCCGCGAGCCCGCGCCTACGGAACGGGCAGCAGGCGGCCGCGGATGCCGCCGGCCGGGTCCCGGCCGCCGAAGTCGTCCCGGTCCTGCCAGACCACCATCGCGACGCCGCCGGGCGTGATCGCGACCCGCGCCCGGCTCGGCTGGCTCGGAGGCCCGGCGACGATCGGGAACTCCCCCTCCTCGGCGGTGACGCGGTTGCGCGCGAAGGCCTCCGTGCCGGTGACCAGCCGGCCCCGGACGAACGCGTCGTTCTGCGCCGCCCACACGACGAGGAAGACCCCCTCGGCGGCCGCCACCGAGGTCGTGACCCGGCCCGCCTCGGCCGCCCCGGTCGTGAATCCGCCGGTGGAAATGGCAAACTCCGCCTCGGGGGCCCCCGCCGCCGGATACAGCCGTCCCCGGATGGAGGAGGTGGGGACATCGACCCATACGACGAGCAGCCGACCTGCGGCGTCGAACGCCAGCGACGGTTCGGTCTGCAAGCCGGGGGCAGAGGTGACGGTGTCGGCCGCATCGGCCGGCACGCCCGCCGCCGTGAATCGGGCCAGCCGGATGTTTGCGTCGGCCGCGGTTCCCTGCGCCCACGCCACCGCGAAGGAACCGTCCGGCCGGACCGCCACGGCCGGCAAGAAGTCGTCCCCCAGCGCGGTCTCCTCGAACGGGATGTCGCCCGTCAACGGCTCGGCCTGGTCGTCGAACACGCGCACCATGCCGCGCCGGGCCGGCGAGTCTCCCGTCGTCCAGGCGACCACGTAGCCGTCGTATTCGGGATGCGACCCCACCGTGCCGTACTGCTCGTTCACGCCGCTCCAGGACGACGGCACGTGCCGCTCGTCGGTCCACAGCAAAGCACGGTTCGAGCCGTACCCCATCATGTAGATGTCGAAGTCGCCTGCCTGCGAGTGGAGGAAGGTGACCAGGGTGCCGCCGCCGCGCGACCAGCCAACCGACGCCTGGCTCTGGCTTCCGAGAATCAAGTGCTGGTTGACCTGGTACTCCGTGGGACCGCCCACCGGGTTCGGTGTTGAGTTCCCCTGCGCATCGTAGAAGCCGAACACGACGCCGGGCGGCCGGGGGTCGGAACCGGACCGTCCCGAGTTGTCGGTCCAGGTCACCACGAAGCCGTCCCGGTGGGAGGCGTCCACCCCCGCCGCGATGCGCGGCATGAGCTGCTCCTCCTCCAGGAACCGACGCGCCACAAGGAATGGCTCGGTCTGGCAATGCTCATCGCAGCCGTCGCCAGACACCGTGCCGCCGTCGTCGCAGGTCTCCGGCGCGTCCAGCACGCCGTTGCCGCAGACGCCCGCCTCGAAGGTGCAGTCCGGCGCGCAGTCGTCGCCCACGACGTCCGGTCCCCGATCGCACTGCTCGCCGGGATCGAGCGTTCCGTCCTGGCAGTAGTCGGGGCGCCGATCGTGGAGCGCGATCTCGATCTCGGGTGTCGTCGCGGCTTCGATGCGAGCCGCCGCACACCCCTCGGCCAGCGGCTTGGGACTCCCCACCGCGAAGAGGTCGTTGCCCGCCACGACGTGGAACACCCAGTCGCCCGCGGCGGCCGGAAACGAGGTCCCGAAGCTCGACACCGCGATCGGAAGATCCACCTCCGGCTCGCCCGTCGGCGTCCCGGACAGGGCGTGCCCCGCGCACGCCAATCCCTGGTTCCGGTATCCGACCAGGTTGATCTGGCGAATCTCGTCGCGAAGGGCCTCGTTGTCGAGCGAGAAGCGGACGACCGATCCCGGACCGCCTTCCCCCCCCGAGCAACCCAGGCATGCCGTGAGGATCGACCAGCCCACCCGCCACGACGATCTCGAACGCATGAAGGCATTCTAGGACGGGCCTTCCCGGCGACGCAAGGCGAACGCGGAGGGCTAGGGGCCGAGCACGCGATCGAGGCGGGAGGGGTCGGGCGTCGGGACCGTGCCGAGCACCGACAGCAGTCGCTCGAGGGGCGCGTCAGGGGCACCGAGCGTCTCGGCCTCGCGGGCCAGCCGCACCGCCTCCGTCAGCAAGGCGGCCCGGATCGATCCTCCCTCCTCGCTCCGGTCGCTCGACTCCAGCCCGATCCGCGCCGCCGTCAGGGCGGCGTGAAGGTGGTTCCAGGCGAGGGAGCCGCCGAGGGTGGAGCCGGCGAGGCGTGTTCCGCGGTCGCCCAGCCGTATGGGACGCCGGCCGTAGTCGGCGAGTCGGAGGGCGAGGTCGGATCGGCCGGCGGGCTGCGGTAGCAGCTCGAGCAGCGGGCCGCGGGGCAGCGTCGTGCGCGGTGCGAGCGCGATCGTGAGGCGCCCCGGCTCGACGAACACGGGACGCTCCGCTGCCAGCCGTTCCGCCGCCGTTTCGAGTCCCGGCGGCCGGGCTGTCGGTCCGAGGTAGGCCGACACGAGCGGAGCCGTCTCCGGATGCCGCGCCATCCGTTCCCGCGCGTATCCGGGCTCGGCCAGGCGCGGCACGAGGATCGTCGTCAGGTCGGGGCGTCGCCGCGCCGCCGCCTCGTCGTACCGGACCAGGGCCGCGGTGTGCGGGCGCGCCACCACCAGCACCGCCCCCGGCGTCGGCGCCTCGCAGAGCAGATCGGTCGCCGCCGCCCGCGCCCGGCCGTCCTCCAGGGCCGCCCCGGGGTCGATCCGGCGCGCTTCGTGACGCAACAGGGCCGCGGCGAGCAACACCCCGGCGGACGCCCAGCCCACCCGGCGCCGCCAGCTGTCGTCCCGACGGGCCAACGCCAGAGCCAGGCCGGCCGGTGCCGCGAGGGCCGCGGCGAGGGCGAAGGCCGGCACCGCCAGGTAGGCGGCCGCCTCCTCCGGAAACCGGTCCGCTCCGGTGCCCGGGCGGACGATCGACGGCCCGAAGACGAACCCGGCGAGCGCGATGCCGCAGGGCCGGAGGGGGCGATACGAAGCCATCGCCGCCAGGCAGACCAGCGCGACCCCCAGGGCCGGCCGGCCGAGCGCGCCGACAAGGAGGTCCCAGGCGCTGCCTTCCGGCAACCAGGCCGCGGGGACCGCATCCGCCCGCATCGCGGATTCCGGTGCTCGTCCGAACAGGGTCGTCAGCAGGGTCGCGGGATCGCCCAGCTCCGCGGCGCGCAACGGAAGCGCCAGCAGCGGCAGGCACCCGGCCGCGAAGGCGAGCACCATCCACGAGAGCCGCAGGGCAAGCGGCGATTCGCCCGCCTCGGCGACGAGCCTCGGTGCGCGCGCGAACGCCATGGCCGCCGCCAGGACGAACGGCGGGACAAGCGGCAGGCCGGTCGGGGGATGGTCGGCCACGGCCAGGCCCACCCCCAGGGCGGCAACGACGAGGAGCGGGGTGGCCGCGGCCGGCTCGCCGGGGCCGGCGACCGTCGCCTTCACGCAGCTCCACAGCACGGCGGCGCCCAGGACCGCCTGGAGGGCATAGACGTCGGCCGAGGCGACGGCGGCCAGGGCGGGGCCGGCCAGCCCGGCGGCGATGCCGCAGGCCAGTCCGGCCAGGGGCGGGGCCGGTCCGCCGCCGCCCCCGATGGCGCAGACGATGCGTCGCGCCGCCCCCGCCACAAACGCCGCGGCGACGGCCAACAGCAGGGCGGAGAGCAGCCGTGCGCGGAAGGCGATCGAGCCCACGGGCAGCAGGGTCGCCGCCTTGGCCAGCGCCAGATGCACCGCGTGACCTGGCGCGTGCGAAGGTCGCAGCTCGAGCGACGCGGCGGCGACATCGCCGCCGAGACCGCCGCCCGGGCCGCTGTCGAGCATCCACAGGGCGGCGGCGAACACGGTCAACGCCGCTCCGGCGCCCGCGATCGCTCCGCCCCAGGTCTCCAGCACCTCGCGCCAGCCGCGCGACGGTTCGCACACGGTCAACGACGCCTCCCATCGGGCGGTGGCCGCAACGTCCCCGCGGCCGAAGACACCTCACGGCCGGCGACCCGGCCCGGCACCGCGAAACCTCGGGGCCGTCCTCGGCGCCACGAGCCCACGACGCGCACCCGATCCGCGGAATCGCCCCCGACCGCACCCGCGCGGCGATCCCCGCCCCGCGCGGCGCGCCCCTTAGTAGTCGATCCGGTACAGGTACTGCCCGACCAGCAGGATCTCGTTCGGCACCAGCGTCTTCTCGCCGCGGACGCGCAGGTAGGTTCCGTTCGAGGACTGCAGGTCGGTGATGTACGTCCGGCCGTCCTGCCGGCGCAGCTCGAGGTGCGCGCCGGAAACGTACCCGTCGAACGGATAGAGGACGTGGCCTCGCTCGCGCCCGCAAACCACCCGTTCGCCGCGACAGGTGTACGAATTGCCGATGATGCCCGGCCCGAGCACCTGGTCCAGGCGGCCCCAGGCGTCTCCGCGCTCCGTGCCCGCCACGACCGTTCCGGAAGCGTCGGGCACGATGGGGGCAAGGGCGTTGAACTGGAGGTACTCCTGGCCGAAGCGGAAGGCGTCGCCGGGCTCGATCTCGACCGGAACGTTGGGGGCCAGGCGGAAGAACAACCCGTTGATGCTGTTCTCGTCCCGCACGACGAGGTGTCCGTCGCGGAAGGAGAACGACATGTGCCGTGGCGAGAGGAACAGGTCCCCGGCAAGAACCTCGTGGGTGGCCCGGCCAACGGTGGTCGGCCCGTCCCCCAGGGGAATCGAAGCGCCCTCGGATCCGTCGGGCTGCAGAAGCACGAGCCGTCCGCGGGCCATCGGTGCGGCCGGGGCCGGCGCCGGGGCCGGCGCCGGGGCCGGTGCCGCCCCGGCGCCCAGCTTGTAGCCGCAGCGGCCGCAGAACATGTTCTCCGCCGGCACGCTGTTTCCGCACGACGGACACACCCGCGAACCCGCTGCCGGAGCCGCCGGCCGAGCCGGCGCCGGGGCGGGGGCCGGGGCGGGGGCCGGGGCGGGGGCCGGGGCCTGGACGGGAGCCGGGGCCGGCGCCGGGGCGGGTGCGGGCGCGGGAGGCGCCGGGGCCGCTTCCCCCGCCGGAACGCGAACGCCGGCCGGAGGGGTGGGTGTGGCAAGACGCTTCGCCGCCGCCACCGCCTCCCGCGGCAACTCGCTGCCGCAGCCCAGGCAGAACTTCCACTGGTCCTTGTTCTCCGTCCCGCAGTTCTGGCACTTGATCACGTGCACCTCCTTGGCCTGCCGGAAACCGGTGTTCCCACCGCGCCGCCGCCTGGATCTATGGCGTCACCTCGACGCGCAACAACTGCCGCCCGATGAGGACGTAGTCGCCGTGCTGCAGCGGTGTGTCGCCGGTCACGCGCACGAACGTCCCGTTCTTCGTGCCCAGGTCCGTGAGCCGGCATCCGTTGGGGGTCGGCTCCACCTGCACATGCCGCAAGTCCATCTGCTCGTCGTCATGGAACGTGAGGTCGCAGTCCTCCCGACCGATGAACAGCGGCTGGCCGCGCACGTGCGCGGCGTTACCCGGCTCCCCTCCCTCCAGCAGCTCCACCACCTTCAGATCGCCGCCCTGCCAGATGCCGTGGAAGAAGTACGTGCCGTCCGGGCCGGGCACGTCGTTCGGCAGCGCCGGCGGCTCGACTCGGAAGTAGTGGTTGCCGGCCGCGAACTGCGTCCCGAGGGGAACCTCGATCGAGCCCCGGAACCGCACGAACACCCCGTTCAGGCTCCCTTCGTCGCGCACGTACAGCTGGTTGGCATCGTCATAGTAAAAGCAGGCGTGCTTGGGGGATGTCCAGTTGTCCCCGTCGATGATGATCACCCCTTGGGAGCGGCCGAGGACGTGCTGTCGCGAGTTGAGGTGATAGGAAACCCATTCGGTGTCGCGGCCCTTGAGCAGGAAGAGGCGGACCCGACCCGGGATCTGCGTGCTGGAGTAGTACTCGGTCTTCAGTTCCGCCTTCTCGTACGGGGAAGCCAGGCCGCAGCGGCCGCAGAACTTGTCCCCGGCCGGGATCGGAGTGAAGCAGGACGGGCAAACGTAGTGTCGCGCGCTCTCCATCGGTGTCTCCTCTCCTCCTTCCCCCGGCGGGGCCGGCGCCCCGTCGCCGGGCTGCCGCCGATCCGCCCGGGCCGGCGGCGGTTCGGCCGCGGCTTCGACGCGGGCCGACCCGCATGTGGCCGTCGCCGCCGCGCCTTCCCCCGCCGGGTCGTACGCGGCGCCGCACGCCGGGCAGCGGCCGGAAGCTCCCCCGGCTGCCAAGGCCAGAGTGTCGCACGCCGGACAGACCAGACCGAACAGCTCCGTCGTGCTCGCTTCCATGAACCTCTGCGAACCCCTCGCACGGGCGCTCACGCACACGCCGCCGCGTCCTTCCGGACGAGGCAACCGATTCTCCCGGAAGCCTTTCGAGAAGTCAAGCCGACGGTATGGAACGCGTCGCGGGAGACCGCCCGTCGCGAATGCCCCCATCGGTGGCCATCCGCTTGACGCATGAATTCCGTCGCCGATAGGATGCGGGAGGCTCGGCCGTGCGGCCGACGGGAGGAGCGCGGCGCCGCGGGATGTGGTCCGATTTGACGTTGTTCCGCTTCGGCCGGCGGGTCGCCCCGAAACCCGCCGGTGGCACCGCGTCGATCGACCGGGGCCGCCCTGGTCGCCTCGAAGAGCCGTCGGCTTCGTCCCACCGGTCCATCCCCCGGGACGACCCAAGGAATATCCCGCCACCGGCAACCGCCGGGGGCGGCGGCCGCCGGTCTTCCAACCCGCACCGCCGCGCGGTTCGCCCCGCGGCGACCTCCGCCCCGGCACCGGCTCCGCCTCGGGTGCGCGGCGGCATCCGCAACGACGAGGCGGGGGAGCGCAGACGATTTGCAGACGAAGACCCTCGCCCTGAAGGTGGCCCGCGCCGCTCTGGAGAAGGGCGCGCGATCGATCCAGATTCTCGACCTGCGCGGCCGGGCCGACTACGCCGACCTGCTCGTGCTGTGCTCGGGCACCAGCACGCGCCACGTGGCAGCGATCGCCGAGGCGATCGAGCAAGGCCTGCGGAAGTCTCGGGTTCGCCCGGCCTCGGTCGAGGGCCTGTCGAATTCGCAGTGGGTCTTGATCGACTTTATTGATGTCGTGGCGCATGTCTTCCTGGAGGAGGTGCGCGCATACTACGACCTCGAGGGGTTGTGGATGGATGCTCCGCGGATCGCCGTGCCGGAGACCCCCGCACGGTCGGCCGCGTCCCGCCCGACGCGCCTACCGCGCTAAGTCGCCTCCTTTCGGGGGGGAGGGGGCAACGCCGGGGAACGGCGGCGCGATGGCGGCGCCGTGCCGTTCGGCCTCCTCGATCTGCTGTTTCCCCACCGCTGTCCCGCCTGCGACGCGTTGTCGGCGGGCGGACCGGGGTTCTGTCCCCGTTGCGCCGCGGCCCTGGTGCCGGTCCCGGAGGCGGCCTGCCCGGTCTGCGGTCGGCCGCAGGGCGGCGACGGGCCCCGCCTTCCGTGCGCGGAGTGCCGGGCGGACCGGCCGCCGTTCGACGCGGCCCGGTCGGCGTGGCTGTTCGGCGGCCCGCTGGCCGAGGCGCTGGGGCGGTTCAAGGCAGGACAGGTGCCCGAGTTCCCGGCCGTCGCGGCACCGTCGCTCGCCGCGGCCGCCCGCCGGCTGCTGGGACCGGACGTCTCCGACCGCCGTCCGAGGACGCTCGCCGTCGCCGTGCCGCCCGACCCGGTCCGGCTGACCCGCCGCGGGTTCGACCCCGGGACGCTGGTTGCCGCCGCCGCGGCCCGCCGGCTCGGGCTTCCCTTCCACACCGACCTGCTCGCCTCTGCCCCGCGACCCCGGGCGCAACGAACGCTGTCGCGAGCGGAGCGCCGCCGGGCGCTGGCCGGGGTCTTCTCCCTGCGGCCGCACGCCCGTACGGTGCTGGCCGGGCGCGACGTGCTCTTGCTGGACGACGTCCGGACGACCGGATCGACGACCGCCGCCTGCGCGCTGCTACTCCGTCGCGCCGGCGCCGCGACGGTCCGGGTTGCCACCCTGGCGCTGGTGGAGTAAACGACACCGCATGCCTCCCTCGGCCCCCGCCCCCCGGTCGACCCGCGACGGGACCGCCGCCGGCGGCAACGACATCCGCGTGGTCTGCCGCAACCGGCGGGCTCGCGAACGGTTCGTCATCGAGAGGACGTTCGAGGCCGGGTTGGTGTTGCAAGGAACCGAGGTCAAGTCGTTGCGGGAGGGAGAGGCGGACCTCGCGGACGCGTATGCGGCGGTGCAGGACGGAGAGCTGGTGCTGCTGAACTTTCATATCGCGCCCTACCGCCACGGTGGCTACGTCCATCATGCGCCGCGGCGGCCGCGCCGGTTGCTCCTCCACCGCCGAGAGATCCGGCGGCTGATCGGGCGGGTGGCCGAGCGCGGGTACACGCTGGTACCGCTGGCGGTGTATTTCCGCCGCGGGTGGGCGAAGGTCGAGCTGGCGCTGGCCCGCGGGAAGAGCGGACCCGACCGGCGCCAGGAAATTCGCCGGCGGGACATCGAGCGCGAGGCGCGGCGGGAGGGTCGTCGTCGATGACCGACCGAGCACTCGATCTCGGGTCCACGGCCCGGCTGGTCGCCCTGGTCGGCGAAGTGGCGACGGTGGATGCGGCGGAGCCGCACCCGGTGGGCGCGCGGGTCGTTCTGGGGGCCGGGGCAGGCATGGCGGCGTCCGGGAAAGTCGTCGAGACGGCGCGCCGTCCCGGCGGCTATCGTCTGCGCATCCGGCTTTTCTCCCCGTCGGCGGCCGTCCGGGCCGCGCTGGCCGCCTCTCTCGCCGGCCAGCCCGAGGGCGGGTTTTTCCCGGAACGTCGGTCAGCCGGCGCCCCGCGCGCCCCGCAGGATCGTTGACGGGGTCCGCACCGTCGGCGTAAACTCCCCAAAGAGGTATTGTATCCGTTGAACGAGCGGATCACCATTCCTGGGTACCGCATCGTCCGGCCGCTGGCGACGGGGGGGATGGGTGCGGTGTTCGAGGTGGAGAAGCTGGCGACGCGGAAGCGCTTCGCCGCCAAGTTCCTCCACGAACATCTGGCGACCGAGCGGGAGTACCGGCTGCGTTTCGAACGCGAGGTGGGGGCGCTGTGCGCGGTGCGCCATCCGCACATCGTGAACATCTTCGGCTGGCGGCTCCCGGCGGTCGGCGAAGGCGGGAAGCCGTACATCTTGATGGAGCTGCTGCATGGCGAGGGGCTGGACCAGATCCTGGCCCGAGAGGTGGCGTTGCCGCCCCGCCGGGCGATTTCGATCCTGTTGCAGGTGCTGGATGGTCTCGCGGCCGCGCACCAGGCCGGCGTGATCCACCGCGACCTCGGTCCGTCCAACGTGTTCCTTACGGCCCAGCCCCACGGCGACCCGCTGGTCAAACTGCTCGACTTCGGCCTGGCCGGTCCGACGGGAGGAGGCGAGGCGCGCATCAACGTCACGCAGGCCGGCACGGTGATGGGCAAGCCGGCGTATGTCGCGCCGGAGATGTTCGAGCGCAAGCCGATCGACGCGCGGTCGGACATCTTCGCCTGCGGTGTGCTGCTGTTCCGCATGGTTTCCGGACGGCTGCCGTACCGCGAGCAGGATCCGAGTCTGCTGTGGATCGAGCGGTACGCCGAGCGCCAGGAGCGGCGCGAGTATCCGCGGCTGCGCGACGTTCTGGCGGTCGTGCCGGAGGTTCTCGACGAGGTGTGCTGGCGGGCGATGCGCCGCAACCCCGACGAACGGTTCCATTCGGCGCGCGCCATGCAAATGGACCTGCTGGAGGTCGATGCCGAGCTGGCCCGGCTGGCGGGGGAGACGAGCGAGTCGGCGCTGTCGTGGTCGGAGGTGGCCGCGCCGGGGATGGACCGGCCGCGGACGCCGGCGGCGGGCGGAGACACGGTTGCGTTCCCGGTGGCGCCACCGACGGGTGCTCCGCTGTCCGGTGCCTTCGGCGGCGACACGCCGCTGCCCCGCGCGCTGCCCACCGGCGACACGCTGCCGCGCCTGGAGAAACCGTCCCGCAGCACGGCGCCGATCGTGGTCGAGCCCCGGAAGCCCCCGCGCGACGTCCGGATGCAGGTCTCGACCACCTGGGAGGTCGTCCCGGTGGCCAAGCCGCCGTCGTCGCCCCACGGGTCGCAACGGGCCGAGCGTTCCGCTTCGTCCGTGATCGCCCGGTCCGTGCCGGCGGGCGGACGCGCCTTCGTGCTCCGGCCCGCCGTGCTCGCCGCCCTGGTCGTCCTCCTCGCGCTGACCGTCTCGCTGGTGGTGATCCTGATGCGCCCGTCCGGCGGTTCCGGCTCCGATTCGGCCGGTCCGCCGGACCTGTCGTTCTTCTCCGACGGCGAACGGGCGGTGACCGGCATGCCGGCGGCGTCCGGGTCGGCGGCCTCCCCGGCGCCGGTGGCGCCCGCGCCGTCGCCGGCGGGTCCCGGGATCTCGGCGACCGCCGCCGCCGACGTCTCGACGCCGCCGCCCGCCGACGCCGTCTCGCGCATCGTGCTGCTCGGGTTGCCGCCGGGCGCCGCGGCCGACCTCGGCGGTCGTCCCTTCGCCGGCTCGCCTCTCGAAATCGTTGTCCCCCGGTCCTCGACCCCGATGCTGCTGCGCGTGGCGGCGCCCGGGTACCGCACCTACGAGGCCTCCATCCAGCCCACGGGAAACCTGCAGATCTCGGTGCCGCTGGAGCGCCTGGAAGACTTCGCACCGGCGTCGGTGCCCGAGACCGGGTTCCGGTCGGGCGGGACGTCGGAACCCTCCCGGGGGGCGCCGCGCCGGTCTCCCACGATTCTGCGTGGGTCGCCGCCGCGCGATGCCGCCCGACCAACGGGCGGCGGTCTGCCGCTGCCGGAGAACGCGCCGTGGTAGCTCCCCGGCGGCTGCGACGTATGCCGCAACTCCGCCTGGCCTTGCTGGCGCTCCTGCTGGCGGCCCTGATTCCCGATGCCGCGGCCCAGCGGCGGAGGTCCGAACGGGCGCGGGATCGGGCGGAGGCGCGCGAGTGGTACCGGAGTGGCCGCGAAGCGCTCGAAGCCGGCGAGCCCGAGGTGGCGCTGGCCAGCTTCGAGCAGGCCTACGCGCTCTATCCCCACTGGGCGTCGATGCTCGGCATGGGGCTGGCCTACCAGGCGCTGGGGCAGATCGAGCAGGCGCTGGTGTGTCTCGAGCAAGGGCTGGCCGAGGGCGGGGACGGCATTCCCGCTGCGGAGCGGGCCGACGTGGAATCGCGCATCGCCGTGTTGAGGTCGATGCGGCCTCCTCCTCCCCCTCCCCCCTCCCCGCCGCCGCGGCCGATCGAAGGGTCGGGTGGAGGATACGACGCGGACGACTGGTTCTGGGGACTGGTGGGCACTTCCGGGGTGCTGCTGGCGACGGCGATCGGGACGGGAAGCTACACGCTGGTTCTGGACCGCGAGTACCACATGCCGACGACGCCCGTCGAGCGGTTGGACGAGATCCGGCCGGTGGGGCAGGCCTTGCAGGTGACCACGGACGTGTTGTTGGGCCTGGCCGGCGCCGCCGCCCTGGCGGCCGTGGTGGTCCTGATCGTCGGCGACGACGACGAGAGCGCGGCCCCGACCGTGGCGCTGGGCGGGGCGGGCCCGGGCGCCGGGCTAGGCCTCTGGCTGCGCTTCTAGCCTTCTGGGCCGGCAGGTCGCCTGGCACCGAACCGCGCCCGCCGCCGGCGGAGACGGCCGCGGGCCGGCGGGCCGTTGCGATCCGGCGGAACTCTCTGCTACAAGGGCGCCTCGATCGAGAGGATGCGCATGGCGGACGGCAGACGAACGGAACCGGAGTGGAGTGAGCGTCGCGGCCTGCACGGCTGGCTGGTCGCGGCAGCTCTGTTCGCCTTCGCCGGCCTGCTCGCCTCGGGAATGGCCTGGCGCACCCACTGGATGGTCCGTTCGCAGCCGCCCACCTTCCGGCCCGTCTGTTCGATCTCGGAAACGGTCGATTGCGCCAAGGCGGCGCGCAGCCGCTATGCCGTGCTTTTCCGCGTGCCGATCGCGCTTTGGTCGGGCATCGGCTTCACCGCGCTGCTGGCGTGCGCCCTGGTCGGGCTGCGGCGCCGGCCCGACGGAGCGCCGGCCTCGGGCCTGTTGTTCGCGCTGGCGGCGGCGGCGGTCGCGGTGAGCGCCGTGATGTTCCTGGTGTCGCAGGTAGAGCTGAGGGTGATCTGTCTCGAGTGTACGGCCATCCAGGTGCTGGCGCTGCTGACGTTCCTCTGCGCGGCGCTGCATCTGCGCGAGGTGCGGCTCGGGCCGATCCGGGCCCTGGCGGCGGATTTGCGCGCCCTGGGGCGGATGCCGCGGCTGGCCGCGGGGCTCGCCGGCGGCGGGGCGCTCGGCGTCGCCCTTCTCATCGCCTTCTATCCGCAGCACCGCTGGATGCCACCCCCGCTCCTGCCCGGGCTGCCTGCGGAGATCGGTCGCACGCCGTTGGGCGGTCCGGAGGGTCTCCCGACGGGAGAGACGGAGGACGGGCATCCGTACATCGGTGCGGCTCGGCCCCGGCTGACGGTGGTGGAGCTGTCGGACTACGAGTGTCCGTTCTGCGCGCAGGCGCACCGCGTGCTGCGGGACCTGGTGCGGCGCCATCCGGACCGCCTGCGTCTCGTGCACCGGCATCTGCCGCTCGATTCGGCCTGCAACCCGGCCCTGGGGCGACCGTTCCATCTCGCCGCCTGCGCCGCCGCGCGGATGGCGGAGTGTGCGGCGGCCCAGGGGCGTTTCTGGGAGATGAACGATGCGCTGTTCGAACGGCAGGCTGACCTGCGGCGGATCCGTCCCGAGCGCCTGGCCGAGACGGCAGGCGTGCCGGACCCGCAAGCCTTCCTGGCCTGCCTGACCGCCGGCGCCACGGCGGAACGACTGGCGGCGGAGGTGCGGGAGAGCCTCGACTGGCTGCGCGAGGCAGGGCTGGGGCTGGCGACGCCGGCGTTCGAGCTGCGCGACGAAGGGGGCACGGTGGTGGGACGGTACGTCGGTTTCGGCGGGGAGCGGGGATTGCCCGACGATGTGGTCCGCCGGCTGTCCGCGGGCTGGCCGGACGAACGGACGCCTTGAGGCCCGCGAGAAGGAGGGTGCCGGGATGAAGCTGGGGAGGATGGCAAGCGTGATGGCGCTGGGCGCTGTCGGGGGCGGGGGAGCCGGACCGGGCTGTGGGGGCGCCGATTGCCCGCCCGTCGAGTGCAACATCGCGGGGGCGCCGGAGCTGGCCGACGAGGCGCTGGCGTGCGCCGGCCGGGCCGTCGACGGCGGCAACGGCGTCGCGTACTGGCTGCTGCCGCTGAGCCCCGTGATCGTCGCCGAGACGGGCGTGCTGCCGTACGTGCTGCTGGCCGGCAACACCTCCGACGCCCCGACCGCCGCGCTGCTTTCGGGGGCGACGGCCGAATGGTTCTACGAGGCCGAGGACGGGGAGCCGGTCTCGGTGAAGACGTTGGAGATCAATGTGGCGCCGAACGTCGAGGTCGGGCCGGGGCACACCGAGTACTACGTCGGCACGGTCGGCATCTGGGGCTCCGGCGTCCCGAACCTGGCCGACACCCGCTGGGTCAACCTGCGTCTGGAACTGAACGACAACGGCCGCACGGCCACACTGCGGGTGCGCCTGCCGGTTCGTGCCGAACGGGCGGAGTCGCTGGACGGCGACTGCTGGCGCGCGATCAGCCTCCATCGGGAGGCCATGGTGCGGCGCTGGGCGGCGCGCGTCACCAACGACCTGCTGCGCGAGCAGGCCGACTGAGCGGCGCGGACATCCGTCCGGTCCGCCCGGAGCTTCCGGTCGATCGGGAAGGGCCGACGCCCCACCCCCCTCTTCCGCGGCCCCGGGGACCGGCCGCGAATCCGGAAGACCTCGGACTCGTGCCCCGTGGCCGGGCCATGCCCGGTACACGCCCGCTCGACGTCCACCACGCAGTCAGTAGCAGAAGCCCCACTCGGTCGTGCCAATCCAGGCGGGCGGGTCGAACGAATTGCACATCGTGCCATCGGGGCAGATGCCGCCGGGGTTGTTGCAGTAGGCGATGCACTGGGAGACGTCCGGAGCGCCGCAGAACGTCCCCGTCGCGCAGTCGCTCTCCCTGGCGCAGTAGCCTCCGGCACGGCTCGACCCCACGTCGCTCGTGCACTCCGTGAAGAAGTCGTCCGTCGGCGTGACGTACAGGTTGCACTTCGCGCCGGCCGGACAACCGCTGCCGGTCGCCGGGTTGCAGGCATGGGAGCAGGCGCCGGGGAACGAGGCGGTGGTGGTGAGCGGCAGGCAGTACGACCCGGCGCCGGTGCAGTCGCTCTGGGCGGCGCAGAACTGGTAGCACATCCCCATCGTCGGCGTCGCCGCCTCCGTGAAGAGCCCGAGACACGCCGTGCCCGCCATGCACTCGTCGTCCGCGGTGCAGGTGCTCGCCGTGCTTCCGGAGCCGGCCGTGGCGCAGGTCTTGATGAGCGTCGTCTCCGTGGACGACGGATCGATCGTGCACTTCTGGCCCGGCGGACAACCGCACTGCGGCCAGAGCCGACAGGGCGACTCGGGACACGAGCTCGTGTCGGGAACCCACGTGTCTTCTGGCCGGGCGGTGTCCTCCGGCATCGTGGTCTCGTCCGGCATCGCGGTCTCGTCCGGCATCGTGGTCTCGTCCGGCGTCCCGACGTCCTCCCGCGGGGTATCGAAGACGTCGGCTCCGCTTTCCCGATGGCACGCCGGATCGCAGCCGTCGCCGGCGGTGCGGTTGCCGTCGTCGCAGGTTTCGCCGAGGACCGAATCGACGCACCGATCTCCGCAGTACGGCCGGGGCCGCGGGCAGACGGCCACGTTGTCGTCGCTGGCCTCCGCGCATCCGGCGAAGCCGTGCCCTGCGGCCCACGGGAACGCCGCGGCCAACCCGGCCGCCAGCCACCCACTGCGGAACCTTGCCTGCATGCCCGCCTCCGTGGCGGCGAATCGCTGGCGCGACCGCCCCCGGCGCCCGACGCTCCTGGGC
>Ga0068707_1001863_pt1 | contig 14839 bp, 10 predicted proteins | sample YNPNPMetaG_FD_66600 | JGI IMG/M metagenome (GOLD analysis project Ga0068707, IMG submission 66600) | Anoxygenic and chlorotrophic microbial mat microbial communities from Yellowstone National Park, USA - YNP NP MetaG | ecosystem: Environmental > Aquatic > Thermal springs > Hot (42-90C) >...
GCCCCAGACGGCGCGCTTGATGGCCGAGGCACTGGCGGCCCTGGGCCTGGAGCGCGGCTGGGTGGTGCATGGCAGCGACGGCCTGGACGAGATCACCACCACCGGGCCTACGCTGGCCTATGAGATCGCCCGCGGCGAGGTCCGCCGGCAAGAGTTGACGCCGGAGGATTTCGGCCTGCCCCGCGCGCGCCTGGAGGATCTCAAGGGCGGCGACGCCGAAACCAATGCGCGGATCGCGCGCGAGATCCTGGCCGGCGCGCGCGGTCCCCGGCGCGACATCGTGCTGGCCAACGCCGCCGCCGCCCTGGTGGCGGCCGGCAGGGCCCGGCAATTGCGCGAAGGCGTGGCGCTGGCCGCCCAAGCCGTAGATTCGGGCGCCGCCCTCGCCAAGCTGCAAGCCCTGGCGGCCTTCAGCGCCTCGGCGGGCTGAGCCTCAGCCCTCGACGATCACCTCGAAACCCGACAGCCCGGCGATCGTCTCCACCGCCTGGCGCAAGTCGCCGTAGAAGGTGACCCGGTGCCAGCCCCAGCGATCCCATTCCGAGAGCAGCTTGAAGGGATCCTTGACCTCGGCCGCCAGTTTCGTGCGGCAGGCCTTGTCCTCCTCGATGTTGGCCACCGTGCGGGCCTGATGGAAGATGACCTGCCGGCGCAGGGGCGCGAACTTCAAACTGGAAGTCATTTCTCCCAGCGGCATCAGCGAGCGTACCGCCGCGCCCTTGCGATCCTCCGAGTGGCTGCGGATGTGGTAGGGATTCTTCGGCCCGCCCGGCCCGAAGACCTTGCTGGGGGCCACGCAGTGCGCGTAGATGATCTGGCTTTTCGAGGTGTCAATCACCGGGTCGGAGATGTAGCCCGGCCGGCCGACCAGGTACGCCATCACCAGCATGGTGATGGTGGATTGCAGGTCGGCCTCGCAGGCCCCCACCAGGCCGTCGTCGTTGAGCTGGAAGAAACCCAGGCAGGGATAGGCGGGCAGCTTGCCGCCGTAAAACAGGTTCAGGCAATCCACCGTGATGGCTTGGGCTTTGTGCCGGGCCAGCAAGTCGCGCATGGCGACGTACATCAGGCCGGATTTGCCGATCTCCTCGCGCGAGGGCTCGACGATCCGCTCGGCGCCCCGGATCCAGGTCTCGGCCCAGCGTTTGGCTTCGGCCGGATCCGCCTGGGCGTAAGCCTGGTTGATCTCGGCCGAATTAATCGGGCGCACGGCGGTCCCGAAGGCGTCCTCGATCGCCAGGGCGTCCGTGCTCAGGCGGCGGTCCAGCACGTCCAGGATCACCGAGGCCCTCAGCTTTTTCAGCGTCTCGAAGGCCCGCACCGCCTGCACCACGTCCTCCCAGCGCGAGGAGGAGACCCCGGCCACCCGCATCCCCTGCCGCCGGGCGCGCGCGTAGGCCCCCAGGAATTCGCCGTCGCCCGCGTACAGGTCGCTGACAAACAGGGTGGGCTTGCCTGAGGCGGCGATCGCCATGCCCGCGCCCGTCCAGATGCCCACCATGTAGACGAGGTATCCGTCCACCTCCGCGTCCGCCGCCAGCAGCTTCCTGCCTTCCTCGGCGTTATGCGCCGTGGCGGGCAAGAACTCCACGCCCGGGCAAGACGCGCGCAGGCGCTCGGTGAGTTCCTTCTTGCGGCCCTCGTAATCGTAACCCTCGTAGGGCCAGGTGGGCTTCTCGGGCGGGATGTGGCTGAACACCAGCCGGAGCTTGGGTTTGACCGCGGGCGCCGTCACGCCTGCCGTCTGCGCGGCGGAGCGTAACCGCCCCGCGCAGGCCGCCCAAGCGGCGCAAGCGGCGCAACGGGAAAGGAATTGCCTCCGGCTGGGTGGATCCTGCACAGGCAAGCGCGTCATGGCGACGACCTCCGTCGAGAACTCCAGACCCGTATACCACAAACCGGACCCGAAAATCCATTGCATCTCGCCCCGGGGCGACCTATAATGCGGGCGTATGCCACAGACCCACTGCTTCACCCGACGCCAGTTCGGCTGGCTGCTCTCGAGCGCCGCCCTCAGTTTCGGCCGGGCGGCGGAACGCGGCCCGTGGGCCGAGCCCGCCCTGGTCAAGAAGATCTACCTGGCCGTGCCCCAGCCCACCTGGCCCCGGCCGGATCTGAACGTTCCGGCAGAGATGGCTGCGATCGAGGGAAAAATCGCCGAGCTCGAGCGCAAGCACCCGGGCGCGGTGCGCTTCGCCGCCCCGCAACTGGTGCGCACGCCCGAGGAGGCCGAAGCCTGCGTCAAGGGGCTGGGCGATGTGGATGCGGTCCTGCTCATTGACTTGACCTCGGGCACCAGCGGCATGCTCCGCCCCTTGCGGGACCTTCCCGTCCCCGTGCTGCTGTTCGCGCGGCCGTACTCCGGCTGGTCCTACGTGGACGTGGCCGCCTGGGTCCAGAGCGGCAAGCGGGCCGATTTGCTTTCCACCAGCGAATTCGGCGACCTGGATCCCTACATGCGCATCTTCTACACCATCCATCATCTCCGCCACAGCAAGGTACTGGCGGTGGTGCAGAATCCCTCGCAGGGCGACTCCGTCGCCGCGGCCTTCACCAAGCAGTACGGCACCGCCATCCGCTTTCTGGGCTACGGCGACCTCCAGCAGGCCTACCAGGCGGCCGATCCGGCGCGCGCCCGCCAGGCGGCCGAGGAGTTCACTCGCGGCGCCTTGCGCGTCGTCGAGCCCTCCCAGCAGGACATCCTGGCCGCTCTGCGCTTCCACTTGGGCGTCCAAGATCTGTTGCGCCGCGAGCAGGCCAACGCCATTACGGTGGATTGCCTGGGCGGCTTCCGCCGCGGCGAGCTGCCCGCCTATCCTTGCGTCTCGTGGTCCAAGCTCAACGACGCCGGCCTGTACGGCGTTTGCGAAGCGGACCTGCGCTCGACCATGACGCAGCTCCTGCTCACCGCCTTCTCGGGCAAACCCGGCTTCGTTTCCGATCCGGTCTTCGACACCAGCCGCAACGAGATCATCCACGCGCACTGCGTTTCGGCCACCGCTCTGCAAGGGGTGGGCGGGCCCTCGTCGCCTTACATCATCCGCTCCCACATGGAGGACAACAAGGGCGTCTCCATGCAGGTGCTGGCGCCGGTGGCCGAGACGGTCACCTGCGGTAAGTTCCTCAGCGCCGGGAAATTCGCCGTCTCGCTCGGCGAAGTGGTGGGCAACGTGGACGCCCCGCACGGCTGCCGGACCAAGTTCCGCACGCGCGTGGCCGACGCCCGCAAGATGCTGGAGAACTTCAGCGGCGGCCTGCACCGCGTGGTGGTCTACGGCGACTACCTGCGCCCGGTCGAACAGATGGGCCGCCTGATGGGCTTCCAGGTGATGCGCGAGTGCTGAGCCTGCGCGCTCAGAAGGCGAGCACCACGCCCTCCGGATCGGGCGTCTTGCGCGCCCGCACCAGGGTCGCCATCACCAGCACCGCCAGGCAGGGGATGAAGGAAGCCGCCAGGATCACCGGCCGGAACGAATAGCGGTCGGTCACGTAGCCGATCAGGTAGGTGGAGATCAGCGTGCCGATGCCGGCCCCGGTGCCGCTCAAGCCGCTCACGGAAGCCACCGCGCGGGTGTGGAAGACATCGGCCGGAAAGGCCAGGAAAATCGTCGAGCAGGCGGCGTAAGCGAAGGTGGTGTAGGCGAACAGCAGGATCAGCGGCATGTAACCGGAGGTGTAGACCGCCAGGATCAGCACCAACATGCTGGGCCCGAAAATCAGCAGCACCGCCCGCCGGGCCCGGCCCACCGGCCAGCCCCGGCTGATCCAGTAACTCGACAGCGCCCCGCCGAAGAAGTTGCCCAGGTCGGCCCCCAGAAACGGCGCCCAGAATCCGATCACGCTCTGTTCCAGGCGGAATCCTTTGCTGACCAGATAAATGGCGAACCACTCGGAAACCAGGAACCAGTAGGGATCCAGCAGGAAGCGGCCCAGCACGATGCCCCAGGTCTGCCGGTAGCCCAGCAGTTTGCCCCAGCCCACGCCGGGCAACTTCTCGTCCGGACGGGAGGCGCGGCCCCGCCGGATGTACTCCCACTCGCTGGGGTTGAGGCGTGGATGCCGCTCGGGCGTCCGGTAGAGTCTCAACCAGGCCGCCACCCATAGGAAGCCCAGAGCCCCGGTGAACATGAAGGCCGGGCGCCAGCTCCCGAATCGCTGGTAAAGCAACAGCACCAGGAAGGGGGCCACCGCTCCGCCCACCGACGAGCCGCTGTCGAACAGCGCCACGGCCCAGCCTCGCTCCCTGGCCGGGAACCATTCGGAGACCGCCTTGGTGGCCCCGGGCCAGTTGGCCGCCTCGCCGGCGCCCAGCAAGAAGCGGAAAACGCGAAAGCCCCAGATGCCTCGGGCGGTCGCGGTGAGCATCGCCACCAGCGAATAGAAGGAGACGCTGCCTGCCAGGCCGCGCCGCGTTCCCAGCCGGTCCAGCAGCCGCCCGGCCACGCTCTGCCCGATGGTGTAAGCGATGCGAAAGGCGATCAGAACGGTGGCGAAGTCGGTGTTGCTCCAGCGGTACTGCTGTTTGAGGTAGGGTCCCAGCGCGTTCAGGGTCTGCCGGTCAATGTAATTGATGACGGTGGAAAGAAACAGCAGGCCGCCGATCCACCAGCGCAGATGAGGGATGGGGCGCCGTCCGGCGGCGCCCGACGGCGCCTCCCCGGCCGTCATACGGGCACCGCCGCCGCTCGCCGGGCGAGCCGCCAGGCCACCTTGGCGATGCCGTGCGCGATCTCGTCAATGTCGTTTTCCGTCCAGTGCTCGAACAGATCCATCGTGATCCAGCGTTCGAAGGCCGCTTCCGCCGCCGGACAAAGGCCCTTGGGGTAAGTGCGATCGCCGAAGGGGTACGTGCTGCCCGGGAAGGCGGAACGCTGCTGAAAGACGCGATAGAGGTACACCGGCATGCCGCCCGTGATCAGATGAGCGTGGTTCGGCACGCCTTCCGCATTCAAGGCGCGGGAAAACTCCTCGGCCGTGGCGCCCAATCGTTCCAGGTCCAGCCGGAACAGATACAAAAAGTAAGTGTGCCGGCCTCCCTCGGGCGTCCTCTGGGGCGAAACGCCCGGAATCTCGTGCAGCGCCTGGTCCAACCGCCGGCCCAGCTCGTTGCGGCGATTCACGATCGCCTCCAGGCGGTCGAGCTGGGCCAGGGCGACGGCCCCCTGCAACTCGGTCATCTGGTAGTTGGGCGCCAGGAAAAAGGGATCGCGGAGGCCCTCTTCGCGCTGGTAGCACTTGTCCACGAACAAGGCGGCCAGGTAACGGAGGCGTTCGTCATCGGTGAGGATCATGCCGCCCGAGCCGCACTCGATATGCTTGAAATGGTTCAGGGAGAAGGCGCTGAGCGGCGTCATCGTGCCCGCCAGGCGGTCCTTGTAACGGCAACCGTAAGCCTGGGCGCAATCCTCGATGACGGGAACGCCCGCCTGGCGGGCGATCTCCAGCAGGGCGTCCATCTCGGCCGGCAACCCGGCGTGATGGGTGGCGATGATGGCCCGGGTGCGCGGACTCAGGCAGCGGCGCACCGAAGCCGGGTCCAGGTTCAGGGTGTCCGGCTCGACGTCGGCGAAGACCGGCACCAGCCCCTGATACAGGAGGCCCGTCAGCCCGCCCATGTCCGTGATCGAGGTGGTGATGACTTCCGAGCCCGGCGGCAGCTCGAGCACCGCCAGCGCGGTATGCACGGCGGCGGTTCCGCTGGAGCAGGCCACGCAATGCTTGCGGCCGTACAGTTGGGCGAAGCGCCGCTGGAACTCGCGCACCTTCGATCCCAGCCAGTAGAAGAGCACGTCGGCGTCAATCACCTCGCCCAGCAGGCGCTTGTCGAGCTCGCCGTGCCGGCGGCGCGGCGGAAAAGGCGTGCGCTTGGCCTTGGGGCCGCCTTCCAGGGCCAGCTTTTCCGAGGGGTCGAACCGCATCGGCCGCAATGTAACACAGGCGCCCGGCGGGCCGTCAGAGCCGCAACTCCAGCTTGTCGCGCGCGTAGGCGAGCGACTGGCGGACGTTCTCCATTTCCAGCTCGAGCCGCCCGGCCTGATCGAGCAGATCCAGGTTGGGCAGGGGCTGCCGCGGCCGGTTGGCCCGCACCCAGGCCAGGGTCCGCGCCAGATACCGGCCGTTGCGATCCGGGAAGCTGGCCCAGTACTTCTCGGTCAGGCAAGGCACCTTCAGCGGGTTGCGCGTGATCATCTCCAGGGAGAACTTCACCCGCGGGCGCGCCTTGCGGATCGTCCCGACGATGGCCGGCAGATCCAGCAGGCCCCGTCCCAAGGCGACTTCGGCCAGCAGAAAGCCCTCGGCGTACTCCTCCGCCGCCATGTCCTTGATGTGGGCGCTGAGGGCGAAGGGGGCCAGCCCTTCGACCACCTCCATGGGGTCATCCAGCAGCGCGATGTTATTGCCGAAATCAATGCAAGCGCCCAGATACTCGCTGGAGTAACTCCCGAGCAGCCGCACCATCTCTTCCAGCGTCCAGTCCTTGTGGTTTTCCAGGCCCAGCCCCAGACGGTGCTTTTCCAGCACGGGAACCGCCCGCGCCAGGCGCGCCCTGGATTCCGCTACGAAGCGTTTCCATTCCTCCAGGCTGGAGAAGGTCTCGTAACGCCTGCCGCTCAGACAGACCGCCCGGAGGCAGAGCGCGCCGGCCTCGCGCGCCGCCCGCACCAGCGCCTCGAAAGGCGCCGCATCGTCCTTGGGCAGGCTGCCGATCACTTCCAGGTACATGCCTAAGCGGCCGGCCCGCTCCCGAACCTGCTTGAGATAGTCCGGCTCGAAGGATTTCAAGACCGCCTGCACGCCGCCCGCGCCGAGCGAGTGGGCGAACTCCAGAAACTCCAGCGCCTCGCCCGAGCGCCGGCTCAGCCCGAACGAGTAGGGGTTCAGCCCCATCGAGCTGCGGGGCGGCGTCTGGGCCCGGGCGCCTGCCGCCGCCACGGCAAGGAAGGTCCGCCGCGTCATAGTTTCAGGCTCCGAAGCACTTCGTCCCACGGCTTGCGGTAAGGCCGCACCAGGTGGGCGGCCGCTTCCCGGTCGCCGAGGATTTCCTCCTTGTCGGGATCCCAGCGGATGCGGCGGCCTCCCAAGCGCAGCGAAATATTGGCCAAGTGGCAGGCCACCGAGACCTGATGCCCGTCCTCGACGTCGGCGGCCGGGCGCTGCCGGCTCTTGACGCAATCCAGGAAGTTCCGCACGTGGCGGTCCATGGGCTCCTCAGTCATCACACCGGCCTTGCGGGCCTCGGTCCAGGGCTCCGGCTTGATGTCGGCCGGCTGCGGATGGCCGATCGGCTTGGACCAGGGCGGAATGGCCCGTTCGGGCGCGATGCGCGTATCCGGGAACACCTCGAAGCCGCCCCGCGAAACCACCAGGCTGCCTTTGGTCCCGAAGAACTCCACCCCGCCGCCCTGCCGCCGGCCCAGGCCGGCTTCGCGCAGCGAAACCAGCACGGTGAAGCCGGGATACTCATAGAGGGCGTCCTGCAAGTCGGGCGTCTCGCCGTCGTCTTCCAGGGCGTAGCGGCCGCCGATCGAGTACACCGTCAGCGGCCCCTTGACTTTCATCAACAGGTGTACGAAATCCAGGTCGTGGCTGCCCAGGTTCGTCATCTGCCCGCCCGAGTAATCCCAGAACCAGCGGAAATGGTAAAGCGCGCGGTGCGGGTTATAGGGGCGCTTGGGCGCCGGGCCGAGCCACATCTCGTAATCCAAATCGGTGGGCGGCGCGGCGTCGGGCGGCTTGCCGAAGCCTGGCATGATGTTGCGGAAGGCGCCGATGCGCACCGTGTGAATCTTGCCCACATGGTTCGCGCCGACCAGTCGCCGGACCTCCGGGATATGGGCCCCGCTGCGTCCCTGGGTGCCTACCTGGACCACGCGCTGGTAGCGCCGGGCCGCCCGGATCATCCAGGCGCCCTCGCGCACGAACAGGGTCATGGGCTTTTCGACGTAGACATCCTTGCCCGCCGCACAAGCCAGGATCGTCTGGAGGGCGTGCCAGTGGTCGGGAGTCGAGATGCAAACCGCCTGGACGTCCTTGTCTTCCAGCAGCCGGCGAAAATCGCGATAGGTTCGGGCCCGGCCGCCGCAATCGGCTTGCGCTTGCTCGAGCCGGGGCTGGTGCACGTCGCAAACGGCCGCCAGGTCGGCGTCCTTCTGCTTCTTGAAGTCCTGGATGTGTCGCAGGCCGATCAGACCGCAACCGATGAAGCCCACGCCGATGCGGTCGTTGGCGCCGAGCACGCGCGCGTAGGAAGCGGCTGTGGCGGCGCTGAGAAAAGTGCGACGGGAAGCGTGCATGTGAGCCCTCCTGCCCGTCCTGAGAATATACTGCAAAACAGCCGGCGAGCGGCCGCTGCGGCGGCCTCAAGCCCCGGAACGGAAATGGTCCCAGCCGAGGGCTTTCAACGGCTCGCCGGCCAGCAGGACGCTTCCGGCGCGGCCCCGGACGATCCGGCCGATCCGGGTCAGCGGCAGATCGGCGTAACGGCGCGGCACGCGCGCGCCGGCCGGCACGGTGAACAGCAGCTCGTAGTCCTCCCCTCCATGCAGCGCCTGCTCCGGCGTCGCCCCGGGAAACACCGGCAGCGTGCCTTCCAGCTCCGCCGCCGCTCCCGAGGCCAGGCACAACCGGTGCAAGTCCAGGGAAAGGCCGTCGCTGAGGTCCATGGCCGCCGTGGCGCGCAACCGCCGGCGCAGGAAGCGCCCGAGCGCCAGGCGCGGTTCCGGCTTCAGGTGACGGCGCCAAGCCAGGCCCCGTCCCCTCGCCAGGCCGAGGGCCGAGCCGCCCAGCCGGCCGGAAACGTAAATCTCGTCGCCCGGCCGGGCTCCGTCCCGGCGCAACGCCTCGCCGCGCGGAACGGTTCCCAGCACCACGATGTCGCAGGCCAGCCGGTCCGCGCGCGCCAGATCGCCCCCCACCAGTTCCACCCCGGCCGCGCGCGCCAGCGAGCGAAAGCCGCGGAAGAACGCCTCCACCCACCGGCGCGTCGTCCAAGCGGCCAGGGCCAGCGACAACAGGCACAAGCGAGGCTCGCCTCCCATGGCCGCAATGTCACTGAGGCCCCGAGCCAGCGCTTTCCAGCCCACCGCCGAGGCCGGATGGGTCGCCCGCCGGAAATGCACTTCTTCGATCAGCCAGTCCGTTGTCAGCAGCAAGTCTTCAGCGGCGCCGCGCGGGCGGTACACGGCGCAGTCGTCGCCGATGCCCAGCACCACGCCCGAGGCAGGCCGGCGGCCTGCCCCGGCCCGAATCTGCTTCAGCAGGGCGGCTTCGTTCATCGGCCCTCAAGCCTCTCCGCCTAGCAGCAAGCCGGCGGGCAGCTCTTCGCCGAACAAACGGTCCAGGGTGCGGGCATCCAGCTCCTGCTCGCCCTCCAGGACCGCCAGCAGGCGCTCGGCATCCGGCCGCGCCGCCAGCACCCGCCGCACCTGCTCCAGCAACGCGGGGTTCAAATCGCGCGCCGCGTCCCCGGTGCGCCGCGCCATCGAGGCCAGGGCTTCGGCGGCCCCCTCCTCGGCCAGCAGGGCGGTCACCCAGCGTCCCACCACAGCCGGCGGCAGGACCTGATCGGCCGGACCCGAAAACAGTTGCCGCGCCCCCAGGCGGGCCAGACACCAGAAGCGCGTCGCAGCGGGCAACTCTTGCGTCGGCTCCAGCAGCGCCTCGCCGAGCTGAATCTTGGTTTGGAGCGGCAGCAGCTCGAGGGCGGCCGCGGTACGCCACATCTCGCGCCACAGGCTGGGATTGACGCGAACCCTCTTGGGGCCGCGCGGGAACAGCGTCTCCGCCAACCGCTGATAGAGTTCGATCTGCTGCGTGCGGTTCAATCCGCCCGCCAGACGGCCCCAGAAGATCCACCATTCGATCTGGTTCTGCGTCTGGTTAGGGAAGGCCGGCCCGGCCGTCCAGACCCGCCGGGCGCGCTCGATCCGCCAGTCGTCGCCCGGAAAGCCGAAGCCCGGACGCAGGCAGAAGCCGGTGAGGTTCAGCCAGCGCTGCTCGAAAGCGGGAGCCAGGCGGCGGGCCTCCGAGAGCTCGAGCAACACGTCGCCCAGATGGCGGATGGCGCTCAAGGGCCAGGAATTCCTCCCCAGCGAGAGCGCCTCCTCCAGCCGGCCGGGCAACTGCTCGGGACTCAAGGCGCCGCCCCCCTGCCGGAAGACTTCCCGGATCAAATCCCCGGCTCGCTCGAGGGCCTCCTGGCTGACCACCGCCGCCGGCCGCCGCGGCGCCTCCGCCTGTTCGGCCGCCTTGCGCAACTCGAAGCCCAGCCGCCAGCGGTGGTCGCTGATCGTGGACTGGCACCAGATCTCGAGCGTGCCCACTTCGGTCAGCCGCACGCCCAGTTTGACCGGGATTAAGCGCTCCTGGCGCCCGCCGAAACGGATCACCGCATGGAGCGGCGCGTGGCGTTGAAACGCCCCGTCCAAATCCTGCTCGGCGAACTGGACGATCTGCCCCAGCTCGTCCGCCGTACGAGTCAGCGAGCTGTACAGGCGGAAGGACACCGGGCGATTGGCCACCAGTTGCAGGCCTTCCAGTTCGACTTCCAGCGTGCTGCCTTCCTCGGCCCCGCGGGGGACCAGACAGACCGCGCGGCGCCGCTGGCCCTCTCCGCCCACCTCCAGGTAGTAGGCCCGCGGCAGGCCGCCCCGCACCAGCAGGCCCGAGCCTGTCGTCCGCACGTAGGCATAGTAGGCGGCGCCCACCGCCACGGCCAGATCCAGGTCCCGGTTCTCCAGCACCAGCGGCCGCCGCCCGTACCAGCGCTCCACCACCTCGGCCACGCGCCGGCGGCAGACCTCGGGAATGAAGAAGCCGCCGTTGAACAGCAGGGCGTCCACGCCCTCGGGGGCGTGCTCGGCGGAATCGGAGAGGAAGGCCGCCAGGTGCCGTGTGACGGCGGGATCGGAGACGTAGGGCAGGCCGGCCTCTCGGAACAGACTTCCCTTTTCTTGTTTGGGCCGCTCCCACAGCCGGCAGAACGGCAGGAAGCCCTCCAGGGTCAGCTCCAGCGCCTCCTCGCGCAGAATCTCGGTCTTGCGCGCTCCCCCCACCAGCGAGCGGCCCGCCCCCACCACCGTGATCTCCACTTTCTCCAGGTTGGGTTCGCTCAGCAGCCGCTCCTTGGCCGCCGTGCACTGCCGCCGCACCGCGTTGCGCTGCCGCAGGGAAAGCGGAACCCCCAGCTTGTGCTCCACCAGCCAGGCCAGCGTCAAATCCAGATTGTCGCCCCCCAAAAGCAGATGCCGGCCCACCGCCGTGCGCGTGAACTCGATCCGCTCCCCCTCGCGGTTCACTCGAATCAGCGTGAAGTCCGAGGTCCCTCCCCCCACGTCCACCACCAGCACCGTCATGCCGTCGCGCAAGGCCCGCCGCGACTCGGCCAGGTGATTCACGATCCAGGCGTAGAAAGCGGCCGCCGGCTCCTCGAGCAGCGTCAGCTTTTGCAATCCGGCCTGAGCCGCCGCCTCGACGGTCAACTCGCGCGCCTCCTCGTCGAAGGAGGCGGGCACCGTCAGCACCAGATCCTGCTCGCCCAGCGGCAGCGAGTGCGCGCGTTCCCAGGCCTCCCGCAGGTGAGCCAGGTAGCGGGCCGAAACCTCCACCGGGGAAAGGATCCGCCCGGTCTCGGGGGAATCCCAGGGCAGGATCTTGGCCGTGCGGTCCACCTCGGGATTCGACAGCCAGGATTTCGCCGAGTGCACCAGGCGGGTGGGAACCAGCACGCCCTGGTCGCGCGCATAGGCGCCTACGTACTCTTGCTCGCCCAGGTACAAAAACGAGGGCAGCGTGCGCCGGGGCTCGATCAGGCCCGGCGCCACGTATTGGGGAATAGGCAGAATGCGGACGGCGGGAAACTCGGCCTGCGGCGCCTCCCGCGGATCTATGAAGGCTACGGCCGAGTTGGTCGTTCCCAGATCAATGCCCACCTTCATGGACGGCTTGCCCGGGACTCCGGCCCGGCTCACTCGATCTCGATTTCCGCCGGGGCGATCAGCGTCAAGTCCTCACCCGCCGCCGGCGGCAGCTCCAGGCGCGCCGCGCGCCAGCCCTTGTGACGAAGCACACCCCCGGCCGGCGTCTCCCCCGGGGGCACCTTGCCGATCAGCTTGACGGCGGCCGGCGCGGGCGCGGCCGCCAGCCGCGTGTACGTGCCTTCCACACCGTCAATCACCGGGGCCAGGCGCAGATAACGCTCCAGCGACTCCCGGCATTGCTGGTGCAGCGTCCGCACCGCCGCGCCCACCTGCTCGTCGGGGTAAGCGGAGATGTCCTCCATCAGGAAGTCCAGCAGCCGCGCGTCCCGCTGGAGAATGCCCAGCAGTTGCAGCGCCCCATCCGCCGCACTCTCCCGGGGCGGGGCGGCGGGCGCCGGCTCAGGCGGCGCGCCCTTGGCCGTCAAGCCGAGCGCCTCGGCCAGCGGCGCCGGCAGCCGGCCCGCCGTCAGGATCGAGATGAAAGCTCGAATGGCCAGCAGGATTCGTCCCACAGGGATCCTCTTCGAACCTTCAGCATAGCCTATCCGCTCCGGGACGAACTCCGAAGCCCGGGCACGGGGAGGGCGCCGGAAGGACCGGCCGCTAGCCGGCCGCACCAGGGGTCCTCCGGGCTCAGGTAGAATACACCGCCGGGAGAGTGCTTCCATGCCCACCGACTCACGGCTTTCGCGCCGTCAATGGCTGGGCTCGGCCGGGGCCGCCCTGCTCGAGCCGATCCTGCGCGCCGCGCCGCGTCCGCCCAACGTCCTGTTCATCGCCTCCGACGATCTGAATACCTGCCTGAGCTGTTACGGCCACCCGCTGGTGCGCACGCCCCATTTGGACCGCATCGCAGCGCGCGGCGTCCGCTTCGAGCGGGCGTACTGCCAGTACCCGCTCTGCAACCCCTCCCGCGCCTCCCTGATGACGGGCTTGGGGCCCGATACGACCACCGTGTACGAAAACAGCCGCCATTTCCGCCAGGCGATCCCCGATGTGGTCACGCTCGGGCAGCTCTTCCAGAAGAACGGCTACTTCAGCGCTCGGGTGGGCAAGATCTTCCACTACGGCGTGCCCAGCCAGATCGGCACCGACGGTCTGGACGACAAGCCCACCTGGAACCGGGCCCTGAATCCCTGCGGCGTGGACCACACCAAGGAGGAAGCCCTGCTGACCAACTACACGCCGCAGCGCGGTTTGGGTTCGGCGGTGTGCTTCTACGCCTCCCCGGCGCGGGAGGAGGACCACACCGACGGCATGGTGGCTCTGGAGACCATCCGCTTGATGGAAGAGCACCGCAACCAGCCGTGGTTTCTGGCGGCCGGCTTCTACCGCCCTCACGTGCCCTGGATCGCGCCTGTCAAATACTTCGATCAGTACCCGCTGGAGTGCGTCGAGTTGATTCCTTTCCGGGAGGATGAAATGCGCATCGCTCCCGAGCTGGCCTACTTCACCCGGCCGGCGCACTGGGGCATGAACGAGCGGCAGCGGCGGGACGCCATGCGCGCCTACTACGCCTCGATTTCCTTCATGGACGCCCAGGTGGGCAAGTTGCTGGAAGCGCTGGAACGGCTCCGGCTACAGGAGGATACCCTGATCGTGTTCTGGAGCGATCACGGCTACCAGCTCGGCGAGCACGGCCAGTGGATGAAGCAAACCTTGTTCGAAGCCGCGGCCCGGGTCCCCCTGATCCTCTGCGGGCCGGGCGCCGGCGCGCGCGGGCGCGCCTGCCGCCGGACGGTCGAACTGCTGGACCTGTACCCGACCCTGATCGAGCTGTGCGGCCTGCGGGAGGCTCCCGGCCGGCTCCACGGGCAGAGTCTCGGCCCCTTGCTCAAGAATCCGGAGGCCGGATGGCGCAAACCGGCCGTGACGCAGGTGCGGCGCGGGACGGGCGAGAAGGCGGTGATGGGTTACACGATCCGCACCGAACGCCACCGCTACACCTGGTGGGACGAGGGCCGGCTGGGCGAAGAGCTTTACGATTACCAGCGGGACCCGCGCGAGCTGATCAATCTGGCCTCTTCGCCCCAGGCGGGCGGCCTGAAGAGCGATCTGCGCCGGAGGCTGGCGGGTGTGCTCCAGGCGCGGGGGGCCAAGCCCGGCCGATGACAGCCCTCAGGAGCCGCCCCTTGCGAGACCGGCCCGCGGCGGTAGACTAGGCTAACAGAGGTCCGCTCATGCGACGAGTCAGTTTTTTGACGGTCGTGGCGCTGCTGGGCGCCGGCGCTCTGTGCGCCCAGAAGAAGCGCGTGGCCGTGCTGGATTTCGATTACGCCACGGTGCGCAGCAGCGTGGCCGCCATCTGGGGCACCGATCGGGACGTCGGCAAAGGCATCGCCGACCTGCTGGTGGAAAAACTGGTGCAAAGCGGCACCTACTCGGTGATCGAACGCAAGGCCCTGGACAAGGTTCTCGCCGAGCAGAACTTTTCCAACAGCGACCGGGCCGACCCCAACACAGCCGCCAAGATCGGCCGCATCCTGGGGGTGGACGCCATCATCCTGGGCAGCATCACGCAGTTCGGGCGGGATGACAAAGCCACCACCCTGGGCGGTTTCGGACGGATTACCAGCCGCTACGGCCTGGGCGGCGTGCAGCGCCGCGAGGCCAAGGCGGTGGTGGAAGTCACCGCGCGCATGATCTCGACCGACACCGCCGAGGTGCTGGGCGTGGGGCATGGCGCGGGAGAATCCACCCGCTCGGGCACTTCCCTGCTCGGAGCGGGCGGCAGCTCGACGGCCGCCGGCGGCGGCGCTTACGACATGACCAGTAAGAATTTCGCCGCCACCCTGCTCGGCGAGGCGGTCCACAAGGCAGTCGCCCAGCTCAGCCAGGAGCTGGAAGGCAACGCCGCCAAG
>Ga0068707_1001864_pt1 | contig 14835 bp, 12 predicted proteins | sample YNPNPMetaG_FD_66600 | JGI IMG/M metagenome (GOLD analysis project Ga0068707, IMG submission 66600) | Anoxygenic and chlorotrophic microbial mat microbial communities from Yellowstone National Park, USA - YNP NP MetaG | ecosystem: Environmental > Aquatic > Thermal springs > Hot (42-90C) >...
CGCCGACCTGCCGGGCTACGGCTACGCGGCGCGGGCCCGCGCCTTCCTCGCCGACCTCGAGGCGAAGGTCGGACGGACCGATCCCCCGCCGGATCGCCCGGCCTCGCCGGAAAAGCCCTCGCAGCCGCCGGCGCGCCGCCGGGGTTGCGGCCGCCTTCCAGATGCGGGCGGTCGACCTCCGACGATTGGGCGATCGGATTGGACGGCTCGGGCGCGATCACCTCGCCTCTGTGCGAGACGCCGTCCTCAACGCGCTGGGTCTCCGGATCGAGGCGCCCTGCCGCGGCGGATCCGGACGTGCCGGCGCGGGTGAGCCTGGCCACCGGCTCTCCCACCCTCCTTCGAACGCGACGGGCTTGACGCGTTTCGAAGGCCGTGGTACTTGCCCGAGCCTGCGAGGTGGGCGATGGCGAAGATGCTTCGGGACGAGGATTCCACGACCAGGCATCTGGCCGCGGCGCGGCGGCACCACCGCCGCTGCCGGGCCGTGAAGGGAGCCGCGGAGTTCGGCGAGCGGATCGATTCGGCGCGGCGGGCGCTGGCGCAGGCGATGCAGGAAACGGTTCAGCTCCTGGAAGCTGAGGAGGACGCGAGGGACGACCTCGAGCTGTGCGGGGTGGAAGGTGCCGACGAGCTCCGCGCGCTCGACGGGAGAGCCAAGGAGTACGACCGCGCGCACCCGGGCGAGAAGACGCACGAGCAGATCTTCGGCGGCGCGGGGTTCAGCGACCTGTTGCACTCCGATGGGACGATTGACGAGACGACCGCCAACACGGTCGCCAGCCGCGTGGCCGCACTCGGCGAGACGCACGATCTGGCGCCCTTCGTGGCTGTGCTGCGCGCACGCGCGGCGGCCCTTCAAGCCCGGAGGAAAGCCGTGGAAGAGGCGCTCAAGGCCCGCAAGCTGGGGGAGGCAGCCGAGGAGCTTGCCCAGGCGGCGCTGCGCAGGACCTACGAAACGAACTACCTGGATGCGCGCAAGAAGCTGGGCCGCCCCTTGGCCGAGCGCCTTTTCCCGCGCCTCTACCGCCGGTCGGCGTCGCCCGAGTCAGGGGGGGAGGAAGGGGTTGCGGAAAGCCCGTCCGCTCCGGCCGAAGGCCCGCCGGATACGACGACCGGGACGGGGCCCAACCCCCTGCCCGGGGACCGATAGACCAGGCTCGCGAAGGCCAGCCGTCGAGAAGCGGGAGCGTCCCGTCCGGCAACCCGGCAGGTGTCTTGGTGCCGTCCTCTGGCCCGGTACACGACCGGGGCAGAAGCACACCGAAGGAAGCAGGCCGGCAGGCGCCCCGGTACCGTCCTGCGGCCCGATGCACGGCGGGGGCAGCAGCGCCCCGGAGGAAGGCAGGCCGGCCAGGCGCCCAGGTACCCCCCTCCCGCCGCGGGTTCGGCTTCCCCGGCCGCTCCGCTCCCGGTTTCCCGACGTTCCCCGCTTCCCGCCCGGTGCAGCCGCTGCTGGTCGAGTCAACTTCCGGCTGCATCGGCGCGCAACGCGCAGCGGAAGGTTCCGGAACCCGTTGCGTCGCCGCGCAGCGCGCCGTCGGTTCGACCGACCGTCGCCTGCGCGCGGTTTCCGCCGGCGTCCGGCCGTGTCCGAGGTCCCTGCGCGACCGCGAGCCGCGCGGAGGGGTCGCCCTGCGGAGCCTGCCCCTCCGTGCAACCGGCCCTTGCCGGCCGATTGGGCGCGCTGCTCAGCGCAGCAGGCTTCCCCGACGTCCGCCGGTGCAGGTTGCACGCCGATGCAACCGGGGCCGGGGCTCCCTGACGACCGTTGTTTCGCTTCGCAGGGTCTGGCCTGCCGTCCGGGACGGCGTTCCCGCCGGCTCCCCTCGTCTCTCGGGCGAAGCGATGCGGAATGTCAACGCGGTCAAGGGACGAGGCCCTGCGGTGATTGGAGGAGCGCTGCGGGGGGGACGCGCCAGATTGCTCCGGCGGGTTCACGCCCCACGGGTCAGCCGGCGATCTCGGCGACGAGCTGACCGGTCTGGACCGACTCGCCCACCTGGACGGAGACCCGGACGACCTCGCCGTCGATCGGGGCGGGGATGGGGACGTTCATCTTCATCGCCTCGATCGTGAGGATCGGAGCGCCGCGCTTCACAGCGTCGCCGGCCTTGGCGTGCACCGCGATCACCTTGCCCGGCATCGGCGCGGTCACGGCGCGCGCCCCCGCCGTGCTCGGCACGGCCGGGGCCGGGGCCGGCGGCGGCGAGGTCACGACCGGCGCGGCGACAACCATCGGGACGGGCGGCGGGGCGGGAACCGCGGCCGCGACCGGCGCGGGAACCCCATGCGCCGCCCCGGGAACCCCGCCCTGCACCACCACATCGTGCACCTTGCCGCCGACCTCTGCCCGGTAGCGTCCGGGCCCCGTCTCCGTCAGGACCACCTCCAGCGGCTTGCCATCGACCCATAGTTGGTATCGACCCATCACCCTCGCCTCCTACGCTCGTCGCAGCAGCCCGAGCGGAACCGCCGGGGGGTACGCCATCGCGGCGCGCCCCCAGAAGCCGGTGTCCAGTCCGTGGAACGGCGGCGCCGGAACCTCGCGCGGCTCGGCCGCCGCCGCGGCGGCCAGGGCGACCGCCACCCCGATCGCCCGCTCCTCGGCCACGGCCGCCGCCACCGCCGCCGCGACCCGATCGTCCCGTTCCGTCGCCTCGCGTCCCCGCATCGCCCTCCCTCCCGTCACAGCGGGATGTTGTCGTTCTTCTTGGCCGGGATCGTCTCGCGCTTGGTGCGGACCGTTTCGAGCGCCTCCAACAGGTGGCGGCGGGTTTCCGACGGGACGATCACGTCGTCGACCTGCAGCCGCGCCGCGGCGCGATACGGGTGGTAAAACGTCTCGCGGTACTGCCGGAGCAGCTCCGCCTCCCTGGCCTTCCGGTCGGCGGCGGCGGCCAGCTCCTTGCGGAAGATGAGCGGAACGGCCATCTCCGCGCCCATCACGGCCACCTCGGCCGTGGGCCAGGCGAACACGCGGTCGGCACCCTGGCTCTTGGCGCACATCGCGAGGTAGCTGCCGCCGTACGCCTTCTTCACGATCACCGTGATCTTGGGCACGGTGGCGGCCGAGTACGCGTGGAGCAGCTTGGCGCCGTGACGGATGATGCCGCCGTGCTCCTGGGCGACGCCCGGCAGGAAGCCGGGAACGTCCACGAAGGTCACCACCGGGATGTTGAACGCGTTGCAGAAGCGGACGTGCCGCGCGCCCTTGTCGGAAGCATCGATGTCGAGCGCGCCGGCCTTGACGAGCGGCTGGTTGGCCAGGATGCCGACGACGCGGCCGCCGAGACGGGCGAAGCCGGTGATGAAGTTGGTCGCGAACCGCTCCGAAACCTCGAGAAACGACCCGGAGTCGACCACCGCCAGGATCACCCGCTTCATGTCGAACGGCGTCCGCGGGTCGTCGGGGACGATGGTGTCGAGCTCCGGGGCGGGGACGGCCGGCACGCCGACCGCGGGCGCCCGCGGGGGCTCCTCGAGGTTGTTCGAGGGGAGATAGGACAGCAGCCGGCGGGCGATCGCGTACGCCTCCTCCTCGTCCCGCGCCAGGAAATGGGCCACGCCCGACGTCGCGGTCTGCACCTCGGCACCGCCCAGCGCCTCCTTGGTGACCTCCTCCCCCATCACCGCCTTGATCACCTCGGGGCCCGTGATGAACATCTGCGCGATGCCCCGGATCATGATGATGAAGTCGCAGAGGGCGGGCGAGTAGACCGCTCCGCCGGCGCAAGGGCCGGCGATGATCGCGATCTGCGGGATGACGCCCGAGGCGATCGTGTTGCGGTAGAAGAGCTCGCCGTAGCCGTTGAGCGAGTCGACCCCCTCCTGGATCCGCGCGCCGCCGGAATCCTCGATCAGCACCACGGGGCAGCCGTAGCGCATCGCGTCGTCCACGATCGAGCAGTACTTGCGGCAGTGAACCTCGGCCGCCGTGCCCGCCATCACCGTGAAATCCTGGCTCGCGGCGAACACCGTCCGCCCCTCGACCTTGCCGCTGCCCGTCACCACCCCGTCGCCGGGCAGCTCGCGCCCCTCCAACCCGAAGTCCCGGCACCGATGCTCGGCAAACAGCCCCTTCTCGACGAACGTGCCCGGGTCGAACAGCCGGTCCAGCCGCTCCCGCGCCGTCAGCTTCTTCGCCTCGTGCTGCTTCGCCACCGCCTCCGCGCCGCCACCCGCCTCGAGGCGCCGCCGCAGGTTCCTCAGCTCCCCGATCCTGTCTTCCGCCATCGGTCCCTCCCTCGCTGCGACCGACCCCCTCCGGCCGCGTCCCGCCGACCCGCCGCGCCAGCAGGCGGCGCGGCGTTCCTACTTGTTGGCCTTCCGGTAGCCGAGCTGGTCGAGGGCGATGATCATCTTCTGGATGTTCGCCGTGCCCTCCACGATCTGGTACAGAACGGCGTCGCGATAGTAGCGCGCAATCGGGTACTCCGTGGAGTAGCCGTAGCTGCCAAAGATCTTCATCGCCATGTGCGACGCCCGCTGGGCCACCTCCCCCGCGAAGAACTTGGCCATCGAGGTCTCAAGGGTGTTGCCGAGATTGCCCTGGTCCTTCTGCCAGGCCGCCTTGTAGACCAGCAGCCGCGCCGCCTCGACCTCGACCGTCATCTGCGCGACCATCTCCTGGTTCATCTGGAACTGGCCGATCTCCTGGCCGAACTGCCTGCGCTCCCGGCAGTACCGGGTGACCGCGTCGAGACACGCCTGCGCGACGCCCACGGCGCCGGCGGCACACGAAATGCGCGTCCGGTTCAGGCACTCGAACACATACGCGGCGCCCCGGCCTTCCTTGTCGAGCAACGCCGAGGCGGGAATGCGGGCGTCCTCGAAGGCGATCTCCCCGGTCGGCGAGGAACGGGTGCCCATCTTGTCGAGCGCGGAGCAGCGGATGCCGGGATGGTTCTTCAGCTCGACCAGAAAAGCGCTCATCCCCTTGGTCCCCGCCTCCCGGTCCGTGTAGGCGTAGACCAGCGCGAGGTCGGCATACGGGGCGTTGGAGATCCAGATCTTCGTTCCGTTCAGGACGTACGAGTCGCCGTCCCTCCTGGCCGTGGTCTTCATCGCCATCACGTCGGACGCGGCGTCCGGCTCGGTGATCGCGAAACAGCCGATGATCTCGCCCGAACACAGGCCGGGCAGGTACTTCCTCTTCTGCTCCTCCGTGCCGTGCAGCAGGATCGCCATCCCGGGCCCCGCGGTCTGCATGTTGAAGGCGACCCGCAGCGAACTCGATGCCCGCGCGATCTCCTCCGTGGCGATGACGAACGCCAGCCAACCCATGCCCGTGCCGCCGTACTCCTCCGGAATGATCGCGCCGAACAGGCCCATCTCCCCCATCTTCCGAACAATCTCGCGCGGCCAGTGGTGCTCCTCATCCCACTTGTCCGCGAACGGGACGATCTCCTTCTCGGCGAACTTCCGCACACTGTCCCGCAGGATCAGTAGCTCCTCGCTCAGAGCGAAATCCATGGCCACCTCCTGGCGCAAACCCCGTCCCCGGGGCCTCGCGAACCGTAGTCGGGGCGCGGCGAGGCTGTCAACAGGCAGTCGCACGCGAGAGCCTGGTCCGCGTCGCCAAACGCCGCGTCCTCCCGCGAGGACGCGCGCTCGCGTGCTGCGTCTGCACCGCAACCGGCCCGCGGCGGGGGACCGGTCGCCGGCGGGGCCGACGACATCCCCCCCTCGCTTCCACCCGCCACGGGCTCGGCGGGAACGGCTGCGAACGGACGACTCAGATCTCGACGGCCGCCTGCAGCCAGATTTCGTGGCGCTGGTCGTCCCAGGAATCGTCGCCCGCGCTGAGGCTCGACTGGGCCATGCCGAGCAGGTAGTTGAGCCGGAGCTGCGAGTGAATCCCCTCGAAGAAGAACTGCGGCCCGATCGTCAGGCGCATCTGACCGTTGTCCCCGACATCGATGTCCGGATCGAAGTAGTCGAAACGCGCCATCGCTTCCAGATCGTTTCCCTCCCCGAGCAGGTCCTTGAACAGGTAGGCGACGTGGAACCAGGCACCGATGCCGTCGACCGTGGTTTCGGAGTCCACAGGGGGCGTGTCGGCGGACCGGGTTCGCGACGTCTGGTGGGAATACGCGAACTCACCCTCGATCTTGAGCGGGTCCAGCAGGGTGAGCTCGACTTCGGCCGCCACCAGGTAGGCGGAATCATGCTGGTAGGTGGGATCGGTGGCACTGAGGGCGAACGGCGCCGGGTCTCGCCTCTCGTTCCCCGGCGTCGCCGGGTCGTCGGCCACGCCGGCGTCGAGCGAGTTCGGGAAGCCGGCCCAGAAATCCGCCGCGAACAGGAAGCCGTCGAGGGGCTTGACGGCGGCCCGAACCAGGAAGTCCTTGAGGTCGTTGTCATCGGCCCAGGTGGCGGGCCCGTTCCGGTCCGCAGTGCGCTGGTAGCCATTGAAAACGCCGAGGTCGAGCTGGAAGAGGTTCGTGAGCTTCTGGGTGATCAGGAGACCGGTCTGGCGACCGACGGAGTTCCCCGTGGCGAACGGCTGCCGGCTGCCCCCCTGCGCGGCGAAGAGGTACAACGGATAGTTGATGGCGTCCAGGCGCGAGACCAGTCGGGGCAAGGTCAACGTGAACGGCGGGAGAAAACGACCGGCGGAAACCGTCGTGCTGATTCCCTCGCCCTCCGGAATGGCAAAATTGATGCGGGCGTCGAGCACGAACCGCGGCTCGACGGCATCGCCCTGGAAGACATACGTCAGGTTCGGGCTGATCAAGTTGCCCTTGAGAATGATCCGCGCGCGCTGGAGCTGAAAATCGTAGTGGTCGTTCCGGAACGCATCGTCCCGGTCGTCGACGATTCCGTCACGGCCCCGGTCCAGGTCGGACGCGTCGAAACGCGCCCCGAACAGGCTCTGGAGGATCGCCACCACCGTGAGCGATCCGTAGTCCGACTTGATGACGGGCTGCCCGGGATCGGGCGCCGCCGGCGCCGCGGGTGCCTGGGGCACCGGGGCAGGCGGCGGGGCAGGCGGCGGGGCGGGCGGAGACGGCGGCGCGGGCGGGGCGGCCGGCGGGAGGGGCGGGGGCGGCGGCGGCTCTGCCACCGGGGGCGCAGGCTCCGTCGGCGCGGCAGGCGGTGGCTCGGCCGGCGCGGGCTCTGTCGCCGTCGCCTCCGGCGGGGACGACTCCCCCGCGACGGGCTGGGCCGCCGCGGCGGTCACCACGCAGAACGACACAGCCAGGATCAGGATCGATGACTTCCACTGCATGAGTCCGAACCTCCTTCCTTCGCCGCGTCCGCTTTCCGGGACGCGGGCAGCTCTTCGGGGGCGACCGGCCGACCGGAGCACCGGCGGACGACCCACCCCCGCTTCACCTCATGCGGCCGCAGCGCTCTTTGCGCCACCTCCCGCATCGTGTTCTTCGGGAAAGACCTTGAAGTGGCGGACGGCGAAACCGAACACCAGCAGGCCGATCGCGATGATGCCCGCCGTGATCGCGAACTCGGTCCAGCGGGGGAAGTAGGTCGTGCCGGCCGGATCCGTCATTCCGACGAGCGCCACGTTGAAACGGTTCACGATCAGGCCGCCAACGACGAGAAGAGCGGCCAGGAAGCGCAGGCCAGTGCTCCGCCGGACCGAAGGAGCGGCGAGAAGCAGGATGGGAAGAATCACACCCCCGAGAATCTCCACCAGGAACATGTTGGCCTGGGTCGTTCCCTGGAACGCCAGATTCAACTCGCCCGCCCCCACGAGGTCGATGAGCTTGGCGAGGAGGTAGATTCCCAGCGCCCACGGGAGGGCACGGGCAAGGCCTTCGAGCGCCTCCTTCTCGATGGAGCGACCGAAGATCTTCGAGCTGAGGGTCGACTCAAAAATCACCATCGCCAGCCCCACGGAAACCGCCGAGAGGAAGAAATGAACGGGCAGGATGGGGGAGAACCAGAGCGGGTGGAGTCTGTGGCCGGCCGCCAGGAACAGCGATCCCAGCGACGACTGATGGAGCGTGGACAGGCCGATGCCCGCGATGACCAGCGGGATCTGGATCGTCCGGAGGATCGCGACGAGCCGGTCCATCTTCCACTTCTCGAGAACCACGGGGGCGAATTCGAGGGCCAGGACGGTGGTGTACAAGAGGACGCACCAGCCGACCTCGAAGAGCACCGAATGCGGGTTCCACATCCAGATCATGTGGATGATGCGGTGCGGCTGGCCGAGGTCGACGAGGAGGGCAACGATGACCAGCACATAGCCGAGGAAAGCGGTCAAAATCGCCGCGCGCGCCACCGGCCGGTACTTCTCGCGCCCGAGGATGTAGACGGTAGCCGCGATCGTAAAGCCCCCGGCCGCCAGCGCGACGCCGCACAGCAAATCGAAGGCGATCCAGAGGCCCCAGGGCCAGTTGTCGCCGAGGTTCGTGGCCGCGCCGAGACCGTGGCGATACCGGTAGATGGCGACCCCGATGCCCAGCAAGGCCACCAGAACCAGGATGATCCGGGCCACCCAGAGCGGCACCCCCTTCATGGCTTGCCTCCCTTCTTCTCCCCTTCCCCTCGTTTCCGATCCGCCGCCGACGCCACCTCCGCCCGTCGCTTCGTCCACCACCAGAGCCCGCCCATCGCGACGACGACGCCGGCGAAGACACCGGGCACCGCCGCCATGGCCGGCCCCGTGTACTTGGTGGCCGGCTCCGTCCCGAGATCGGTCCGGAAGCCGAGCGCGGCGAAGGCGACGGGCGAGATGTACATCCAGGACGTACCCCCCATCTCGTGCTCGCCGTAAACGTGATTCACGTACTTCCCGCCACTCGCCTCGATCCGACGGTGCGCCTCTTTCACGAGCTCGTCGCGAGGCCCGTAGTGCAGCGCCCCCGTCGGGCAGGTCGTGACGCAGGACGGCTTGAGGCCGGCCTCCTGCCGATCCACGCAGAAGGTGCACTTGCGGATCAGCGGCAGCGTGCGGCTCCATTCGTAGGTCGGCACGCTGAACGGACAGGCGAGCATGCAGTACCGGCAGCCCATGCACTTGTCCTCGTCATACACGACGGGGCCGCCCTCGGTCTTCTGGAGCGCGCCGACGATGCACGCGTTCGCGCAGGCCGGCTCGATGCAGTGCAAGCACTGTCGCTTCACCATCCGCAGTTCCACCGGCTTGTCCGCGTTGCCCGGTAGCTCGAAATATTGGATGTAGGTGAACGTTCGGTCCGACAGATCCTTCGGGTTCTGGTAGGCAGGACCGGCGAAGAAGGTCGTCTTCTCGGCCGAGAGCTGGTTCCAGTTCTTGCACGCGACCTGACACCCGCGGCAGCCGATGCAGCGGCCCAGGTCGACCAGAACTCCCATCTTGGTGGTCGCCATCGTTCAACCCTCCTTGGTCACGTCGCACAGGAACGACTTGTATTCCGGAATGGTCGTGTTCGCGTCCCCGATGTGGGGGGTGAGCAGGTTGGCGGAATCGCCCGTGACGATGCCGCAGTAGCCGAAGTGCCAGGGAAGACCGATCTGATGGATTGTCCGGCCCTGCACCTGAATCGGCTGCCACCGGCGCGTGACGAGAGCGTAGCCCGTCACGGAGCCGCGAGCGGTCGTCACTCGAACCCGGTCGCCCTGCCGGATCCCCTTCTGCGCCGCCAGAACCTCGCTCATCTCCACGAACATGTCGGGGACCAGCTCGGCCAGCCAGGGAAGATTGCGCGTCATGGCCCCGGCCTGCCAATGCTCCGTCATGCGGAACGTCGTCGCCACGATCGGGAACCGCTCGGGGTCCCCCCGAGCGTCCAGGTCGGGCGTGTCGAACACCATGCTGCACGGGTTGAACGGCTGCGGGTTCAATGCGTTGGCAACCGGCGACTCCCACGGCTCGTAGTGCTCCGGGAACGGTCCGTCGCCGATCGTCAGAGAGTACAGGCTGCCGTGGCCGAAGCGTTCCATGATGAACGGGTACTTGCCCTTTTCGTTCGGCGTGCCGTCCGGCAAGAGCAGGGGCGGGGCCGGGCCGTCCGGCACGTCGCCGTCCCAGCCCCCCTTCCCGTCGTCCTTCTGGGGGTTCCAGCGGATGACCCAGTGTTCGGGATCGCGAGGCTGGCCCTGCAGGTCGACGGAGGCGCGGTTGTACAGGATCCTTCGGTTGAGCGGCCAGGCCCAGGCCCACTTCGGGTAGAGACCGATCCCGTTGGGGGCGTCCTCCCGGTCGCGACGCGCCATGTTGTTGCCCTTGTCCGCGGTCGGGCCGGGCCCCGTGTAGGCCCCACAGTAGATCCAGCACCCGCAGGCCGTCGTGCCGTCGTCCTTGAGGAACGTGAAGTTCGGAACCTGGTCGCCCGCCTTGAACGACTTCCCCCGGTCCGGGAAGTTCACATCGGCGAGGAACCGCCCATTGATCTCCTTCGCCACCTCGTGGGCGCTCGGCTCCTCCTCGCCGTACCCCCACGTCAGCTTGAGGATCGGGTCCGGGAAAACGCCGCCCTTCTCGTACTCGGCCCGAACCGCCTTGTAGATCCGATCGAGGATCCACAGATCACTCTTGGAGTTCCCGAGCGGCGCGATGGCGGGATAGCGCCACTGCGCCCACCGGCCGCTGTTGGTGACCGAGCCTTCCTTCTCCACGGAGGAACATGCGGGAAGGAAAAAGACCTCCGTCTGGATGTCCGCCGGGTTCACGCCGGGCCGCTTCCAGAACGCGGCCGTTTCGGTCTCCCACAGGTCCGCCACCACAGCCCACTCGAGCTTGTCCAGCGCCTTGCGCACCAGCCCGAGGTTCGCGCCGCCGACCGCGGGGTTCTGGCCCATCGAGATCAGCCCCTTGACCTTCCCCGCGTACATCGCCTCGAAGAGCGGGATCCACGAGTAGTTGCCGCTCTTCTTCGGCAGCATCTGGTAGCCGAACTCGTTCTCGGCCGTGGCGTTGTCCCCGAACCAAGCCTTGAGCAGGCTGATCATATACTTCGGGGTGTTCGACCACCAGTTGACACTCCAGGGGGCGTCCGTCTTGGGCGTCCACTTGTCGAGGTACGCCTGGAGGGAGACGTTGTCGGCGTCCGGATACTTGAGATACCCGGGCAGGATGTGGAAGAGGACGGCCATGTCGGTCGAGCCCTGGACGTTGGACTCGCCGCGCAGCGCGTTGATGCCGCCGCCGGCGACGCCGATGTTGCCCAGGAGGAGCTGGAGGATCGCGTAGGAACGGATGTACTGGGATCCGACGGTGTGCTGCGTCGTCCCCATCGCGTACAGGATCGTCCCGGCCTTGCCCGGCTGCCCGGTGGTGGCGTACAGCTTGGCGACCTCCTCGATCTTCTCCTTGGGACAGCCCGTGATCTGGCTGACCGTGTCCAGGTCGTAACGGGCGAAATGCTGGCGGAGCAGGCTGAACACGCAGCGAGGGTCGGTGAGCGTCCGGTCGATGCGGGGCGTCGTCGTCGGCTGCGTCACCAGGGGAGTGACCATCACGGGCTGCCCCGTCGCCGGGTCGATCTTCGGCTGTCCGGTCGCGGGGTCGATCTCCGGGACGGGCTCGCCGGGCACCTGCTTCTCCTCGAAGACGAATCCCCACTTCGCAGCGTCGTATTTCCGCTTTGCCGGGTCATAGCCCGCGAAGAGACCGTCCTGGAACTGGTAGTCCGGCCCCACGATGAAGCCCGCGTTCGTGTAGTTCGTGACGTAGAATTCATCGTACAGTTTGTTCTCCAGGATATAGTGGATGATGCCCCCGATGAAGGCGATGTCCGTACCGGTCCGGATCGGTGCGTACACGTCCGAGACGGCGCTGGTCCGGGTGAAACGCGGGTCGACATGGATCAGCTTCGCCCCGCGGTCCTTCGCCCGTTGCACCCAGTGGAAGCTGATCGGATGGTTCTCCGCGGCGTTCGAGCCGATGATCATCACCACGTCGGCGTTGGCGATGTCCGTCCAGTGGTTGGTCATGGCGCCGCGGCCGAAGGAGGCCGCCAGGCCGGCCACCGTCGAAGAGTGGCAAAGGCGGGCCTGGTGCTCGAGGTAGACGATGCCGAGCGCGCGGGCGAGCTTCGTCCAGAGGTAGCACTCCTCGGTGTCAAGAGCGGCGCCGCCGATGCCGGCGATGCCCATCGTGCGGTTGACGACCTTGTCGCCGTCGGTCGCCTGGAACGTCTCGTCCCGCGTCTTCTTGATCCGCTGCGCAATCTGGCCGATCGCCCAGTCCCAGTCCTTCTCCACCCAGGCGGCCGCGCCGGGCGCGCGGTAGAGCACCTTGGTGGCGCGGCGTTCGTTGTTGACCACCTGGAAGAGGGCCTGCGCCTTCGAACAGAGCGTCCCCTCGTTGACCGGATGGTCGGGATCGCCCTCGTTCGCGATCACCTTACCGTCCCGCGTGGAAATGATCTGCCCGCATCCGCCCCCGCAATAGGGGCAGATGGTGACTGTCCGCGTCGCCCCCAGCGTGCGGAGCGCCTGGACGCGCGCGCGGGCCTCTCCCGGCGTGAGCCCGAACAGGCCCAGCGCCGAAGCCGCGGCCGCCGAACCGCTCAACCTGAGGAACCCTCGCCTGCTGATGTTCATCGACCCTTCTCCTTCCTGCAAGACGGCATCCCTTCCCCCCATCCGCGATCCTCGGCAAGAAGATCGTACAAAGCCGATGACCAGTAATACCGATCATAGTCGGTGGGGACGAACGGGTCCGTCTGCCGCTCGTCCACCACCTTGAGGTAGCCCCGGCACCGCGAACAGGTCTCGACCCGGATCCGCGCCTCCCCCTCCACCTCGAAATATCCCAGCGTCCCCGGCTCGTCGTTTCCGCAAAACGGGCACTGCAGGACCGGCGCGCGCCAGTCCGCCCCGCACCTCGCGCACCAGAGCCATCGCGCCCCGTCCGGACGTCGCAGGCGGCCGAGCGCCGGGGCGGCGCCGCAGGTCGGACAGACGCCCGTCGACGAACCTCCGGGCGTCGTCCCCCCCTCCACGACCCGGGGAGCAAACGGCCGGACCCAGTACGTCGCGAAGACGGCGAACGCGCCCGCGTCGACCTTCAGGCGCCGCGCCAGATCCGCGGCGGTGTCCGGCGTCCCCCGAAGCAGCTGCCGAACGACCTCGTCCGCGGCCAGCCCCTCCGCCCGAAGCCGATCGGGCAGATCGTCGAGACCCTCCGCCGCCGGGCCGCCGCCCGCTCGGAACTCCGCCGCCAGCTCCCGGCACAGGGCCTCCGCCTCGGCCGCCGTCAGCCCCGGGCGAGACGCGGCGCGCGCCCCCGATCGGGAGGCAAGGGCCGCGATCAAACCCCCCACCCCCGCAGCGTCCAGCAGGACGGGCTCCCCCAGCCTACCATGACCCGAACCTGGTGCTCGCATCGCCGAGCCCCCACGGGTCGCGGGCCCCCTAACCGTGACCGGGCGGACCACTAGCCCAAGACCGCAGCCGGTGTCAACAGACTTGACGGCCCCGGATCGCGCCCCCGTCTCCCCGCACGGGCGAGGGGCGCGGGTCGCCGTCCTCGGCCCGCGTCTTCCGGACGACGGCCGGACGCGGGATGGCCGCACGGCGATCCGGACCGTCGCGAGACCGGAGCTCGGGATGCCCGACCCTCGTCGCAAGGCAACCGTTCCCGGCGGCGCGGAGGGTACGGCCGTCCTTCCCCGGGATGCCGCGGCGTGCGAAGCATCGCGCGGCCGCGGCACGGCCGTCCCGGCGCAAGCGCCCCCGCACCTCGTCCTCCCCGAGCCGGCCCCGGGGAGGATGGAGCGTCGGGACCGCGGGGGGCGTCCGCGACCGGACTCGCCCGCCTTCGCCCTCCGGTCTTCGACAGACTCGCCCGTCCGCCCGGGTCTTCTTGGTCGGTCGGCGCTGTGGTGGGCACGCGGCCACCGGAACGGTCGCCTCGCGAGGACCCCGGTAGCGCCCGCCGCCGCAACGCCACCGGCGGAGCCCGCCGGGCGTACCGACCGGGCGTGCGGGCCAACCGCCCCCTTGCGCCCCGTCCGCCCGCGGGGCACCAATTGGCGCCGCGGCGACGGGCTCGTGCCGGCCGGGAAAGGGAACGGGCGGATGCCGCGAGAAACGGTGACGGGCGGGAAGGTGCTCACGGGCGTCCTGTTCACGGCGGGCTTCCTCCCCCTTTGCCTGCTCGGACCACCCTGGCTGCTCTATGGCGTCCTCCAGAGCGCGGCGCTGCTCGGCGTCCGGGAGTTCGTGCGGATGGCGTTTGACGACCGGATTCCAGCCGAGGGATGGGCGGGAGCGGCGACCGGCGCGCTGCTGCCGGCCGTCGCCTTCGCGGCACCGACCCACCTGATGCCGGTCGTCCTGCTCGCCCCGACGCCCGTGCTGGCCGTCGCCGTCCTTCGTCCTCGTCCGGTGGAATCGGCGGCGCATCGCATCACCGTCGCGCTCGGCACCGTCTTCTACGTCGGCCTGCTCTTCGCCGCCACGGTTCTCGCAGGCGCGAGCGACGGCAGGGCCCTACTGCTCCTCGGCGCGATCGCCTGGCTCGGGGACGTCGGAGCCTACGCGGCCGGAAGCTCGCTCGGCCGACACAAGCTGGCCCCGGCGGTGAGTCCCAACAAGACCGTCGAGGGCGCGGCGGGCGGCCTGGTCGGAGCGCTCGTCGGCGCCACGCTGGCCCGGCTCATCGTGCTCCGGGACGCCGCCTGGGCGGACCTGTTCGCCGTGGCCGTTCCGTGCGCCGTGTTGAGTCAGGTCGGAGACCTCGCCGAGAGCCTGTTCAAACGGAGTTTCGGGAAGAAGGACTCCGGAACTCTGCTGCCCGGCCACGGCGGCATTCTCGACCGGTTCGACAGCCTCCTGCTCGCCGCACCCGGCCTGCTCGCCTACCAGGCGCTGTTCGGCCCGATCCTCCCGACCTGAATCCCCGTTGCCAGCCGCCCTCGCGATCGGTCCGCAGGG
>Ga0068707_1001868_pt1 | contig 14831 bp, 11 predicted proteins | sample YNPNPMetaG_FD_66600 | JGI IMG/M metagenome (GOLD analysis project Ga0068707, IMG submission 66600) | Anoxygenic and chlorotrophic microbial mat microbial communities from Yellowstone National Park, USA - YNP NP MetaG | ecosystem: Environmental > Aquatic > Thermal springs > Hot (42-90C) >...
GGGCAGGGACTTGTAGGGGCGACCCTTGTGGTCGCCCCCTGGGCAGGGACAAGCCCTGCCCCTACCGGTGGGCGACCCTTGTGGTCGCCCCATACGCTTTGACCGTTATCTTGATGCTAATGGGGCGATCTGCCGGATCGCCCCTCCCCGGACACCCTTCATGTGTGCATCACCAGAGAGGTCGGCGAAGGCCAACTACTGGCCGCGGGCCCCAAAAGGGTGACTTCCAGTCACCGCCTGCATGGTTATTCCATTACAAGGCGCCAGGGTAATTGCCACGTCACGTAGTTTTATTCAGAGCCCCACCCTGATCCAGGGTGGGGCTCTGTTTCGTATTAGATTGACTTGGATTGAACCCGATCGTTTTGCTTGACATTTGAGTCCATATGTGATAGTATTTAGCCGGGTTGGCTTTCGGCCACGTCTGGTTTGCCAGCGCGCTCCCGCGTGCTTATCAGACAGAAAGCCTATTGCCCAGCGGTTCTCAGACAGTTCCCCTCCTGGTCAGGCGATCCCTATGGCAAGCCGTCTGAAAGAGGAACGACACCAACTGATCCTCAATGCCATTCACAGTAATGGTCACGTAACTGTGAATGAACTCAGCCGCCTCCTGGATGTCAGCGAAGTAACGGTGCGCCGTGACCTGCAGGAGTTGGCCGCGCAAGGCTTGTTGCGGCGGGCTCATGGGGGCGCTGTGCTGGCAGTCCCCGCGCCACCTGAACCCCCTGTCCTGCAGCGCATGAGCCAGCAGCAAGGCTATAAGGCGCGCATTGGCCGTGCTGCGGCTGCCCTGATCCCCGATGGCTCTGCGGTCTTTATCGGCTCTGGCACCACCACAACTCACGTTGCGCGCAACCTGATAGGCCGCAAGAACCTGACCGTGGTGACCAACGCCCTGAATGTGGCCATGGAGCTGGCCACCGCTCCGGGCATTACCGTGGTGGTCACTGGGGGGATGATGCGCGAGTCGGAACTCTCTTTGATCGGCCACATTGCTGAGCTTTCGCTGCGCGAGGTGCGGGTTGATCGCGTGGTGATGGGGATGCAGGCCATCAGCCTGGTGGAGGGCATGACCAACGATTATCTGCCCGAAGTCATGACTGACCGGGCGATTATTGAGATGGGCTCGGAGCTGATCGTGGTGGCTGACCACACCAAGTTCGGCAAGGTGGCTGCGGCCTACATCGCGCCGGTGGAACGCATCACGACTCTGGTAACCGACTGTGAGACGGACCCGGATATCCTGTCTCAATTCAGGGCGCTGGGCATCCGCGTGATCGTCGCCGAATAGGTGGCGATAGGCAAGTGGTAAACTATTCAGCGGTGACTGGAAGGGCCACGCCGAGGGCTCGCCCGAGGCGTCACCCTTTTTGGGCCTGCGGCCGACACCCGGCACGAAGTGCCCAGGAGGGGCGATTTCAATCGGCCTGAATAGTTACAGCAAGTGGTACTCGCTACTGGATAAGGGCACCGGTGTCTATGCTTTCTTCTTCGCATCCACACACCTATCAGGAGATCCTTTCGCAGCCGGAGGTCTGGCCCGAGGCGTTAGCGGTTGGGCAGGCTTCCATGCCGCGCATCAGAGCACTGTGGGAAGGAAATCGGCCGGGCGGGTTGCTCTTCATCGGCTGTGGTTCTACCTATTATCTCAGCCTGACAGCGGCTGCGCTGGCCCGCAGAGCTGGCCTGATGGCAAGTGCCATGCCAGCCTCTGAGGTATGGCTGCTGGGCGAGGAAGTGTGGCCTGGGCAGAACCGTGTCTGGCTGATCGCGGTATCGCGTTCGGGGGAGACTTCAGAGACGCTGGGGGCGGTGGAAACCTTTCGCCGTGCTGGTGGCCAGGTGGTGATCGCGGTGACGTGCGAACCAGAGAGTGAGCTGGCCCGGCGGGCTGATTGGGCTTTGGTGGTCCCCGGGGCCCGGGAGCAGAGCATTGCCCAGACGCGCTCGTTCACCAGCATGTTGCTCCTCTGTCAGTTGCTGCTGGCTGGGCTGGCTGGTGATGGCGGGCTTGCCGAGCGGCTGCGGGTGCTGCCGGCCCTGGGCCGCCGGCTCTTGGACCAGTATGGAGGGCTGGCTGCTGCTTTAGGGGGCGATGGGAGAGTAGAGCGCTTCTTTTTCCTTGGCAATGGCCCCCTCTATGGCCTGGCCCAGGAAGCGATGCTCAAGATGAAGGAGATGTCCCTCTCCCATAGCGAAGCATTCCACACCCTGGAGTTTCGTCATGGGCCGAAGTCGTTGGTTGATGAGAGGGCCCTGGTTGTCGGGCTGCTGTCTGACCAGACGCAGCCTCAGGAGGCGGCCGTGCTGGCCGAGATGAGGGCGCTGGGCGGCCACACCCTGGCGCTGGCCAACGAGGGAGACGCCGCCAGTTGTGGCGACCCTGAATACCTGATCTGCCTTGGCTCAGGGCTGAGGACAGCCGAGCGGCTGGTGCTCTACCTGCCGGTCCTGCAACTGCTGGCTTATCATCGCGCCCTGGCCAGGGGGCTTGACCCGGACCAGCCTCGCCATCTCAGCGCGGCCGTGGTGCTGTGATGGCCGACAGGCTGCTCAGGACGGAAGGGAAAAGGTAACTAATCAGGCGGTGACTGGAAGTCACCCCATTTGGGCCTGCGGCCATTGGTCGGCCTTCGCCGACCTGCTCCTGGCTGCACCACCGAGCAGTGTCGGCGCAGGCCGACACCTGGCGCGAAGAGGGCGATTTCAGTCGGCCTGAGTAGTTACGGGGAGAGATAGCTGATGCAACATCATAAGGTTGTCATCATCGGCGCCGGCAGTGCCATGTTTACCCAGGGCCTGGTCGCGGACCTGATCCTCTCGGGCCGGCCCTGGCGGCTTGGGCTGGTGGACATTGACCCCGAGGCCCTGCGGGTAGCCGAGGGGTTGAGCCGGCGCATGATCGAAGCAAAGCAGGCCAATATCTGCGTCGAGGCCTCGACGGACCGATGCGATCTCCTGCCAGGGGCCGACGTCGTTGTGAGCACCATCGGCGTGGGCGGGCGCAAGGCATGGGAGGCTGACGTGGTCATCCCGCGGCGGTACGGCATCTTTCAGCCGGTGGGCGACTCGGTCATGGCAGGGGGCGTGTCGCGCGCCATGCGCATGGTCCCCGCCAACGTGGCGATCGCGCGCGACGTGATGCGGCTCTGCCCGGGCGCGTTCTTCGTCAACTACTCCAACCCGATGACGGTGAACTGCTGGGCGATCCGCAGGGCAACCGGCGCCAACGTCATTGGGCTGTGTATCGGGACTCATGAGGTCTACCTGGAGCTGGCGGCGTTCATCGGCAAGCCGGCAGAAGAGGTCACCTACCTGGCGGCTGGCGTCAACCACTTCACCTGGATCTATGACCTGCGCTGGAGGGGCGAAGATGCCTGGCCCCTGGTACGCCAGCAACTTGCCCGCGAGCGGGCCGCGGGAAGCTCGGCACAGGCTGGCAGGTCGGCAGCGCCCGGGGGAGATACGACGCCAGAGCGGGGTAGGGACTACATCCCGGCCAGCCGCAACCCCTTCTCGTGGTCGCTGTTCGAGACTTACGGTGCCTATCCGGCGGTGAACGACCGCCACGTGGTGGAGTTCTTCCCCGAGCGGTTTCCCAACGGCGAATACTACGGACGCGGCAGGCTCGGCGTGGACGTGTTCTCTGTGGAGGAAACCCTGGCCTGGGGCGATGCAATCTATGAGCGGATGCGTGCCCAGGCGCTGGGCGAGGCGCCGCTGGACACTCGCATCTTCGCGCGGGCCGAGGGAGAGCACGCCCAGCTTCTCGATATCCTGTTCGCCATCGAGGGGGATACGCGCCAGATGTTTGCTGCCAACGTCCCGAACCGCGGCGCGATCCCACAGTTGCCGGACGACGCGATCCTCGAGCTGTCCACGGTGGCGACGGGGCGCGGCCTGATGCCCGTGCAGGTGCCCGATTTTCCTGACCTCCTGGCTGCGCCGTTGTTGCGGCGCATCGCCGCGCACGAGGTGACGGTGGAGGCCGCGCTCACCGGCAGCCGCAAGCTGTTCGTGGAGGCCCTGCTGGCGGATGGCTCGGTAACCGATCCGGCCACCGCGGAGAAGCTGGCCGATGAGTTGCTCCGGGCGCACAGGCAATACCTGCCGCAGTTTGCATAGCTGGTAACCTCAGAGCCTTTCCCCCTGGACCAGTTCGCAGGGGGATCAGATAACCCATCCATAATCACAAGGTGACCAGGTCAACGTCACCGTACTATATAGCAGGAAGGAGGTGAGGTGCTACTTTCCCCTGGGCCAGCCCCCGGGAATGGGAGAGACCATGGGTCCGGTCAGCACAGTAGGTGGCGGGCTGGCGCCCCCTAACATTAGAGACATTAGAATAAAAACAACCAAGGAGGGTCATATGTCTCACAATCCTGTGTCCCACAATCGGTTATCACGACGGCAGTTCTTGCGGTATCTGGGCGCTGGGACTGCTGGTCTAGTTGGTGGAAATCTGCTTTCGGCTTGTGTTCCGCCTACACCGGAAGTGAAAGTGGTCAAGGAGACGGTCGAAGTGGTCAAGGAGGTGCCTAAGGAGATTACACCAACTCCGGCCGCACCTCTCATGCTCACACTTTGGCACCATTGGGGTGGTACTCGTGAGCCTCTTCTAAAGAAAGCTTTGGACGACTTCGCAGCTCGCAATCCAGGCATCACGGTCGAGCCGACGCTTATCCCCTGGGATCGGAAGGAAGAGGCTGTTATGACTGCTGTCGCAGCCGGGCAGGCGCCCGACGTCTTGATGTTGAATGCTGCCGAGATGCCCCCGTATGCCATTAACAATGTCTTGCTCCCTCTTGACGAATGGGTTACCGTGGCTGGCATCACCTCTAACGAGGTTTATGATTCGGACTGGAAAGCGTCTTTCTACAATGGCAAACAGTGGGGCCTGCCACAGACGGTTGGCGGTGCGGCTTGCCTGCTGTTCTATAACACGGCAGCTTTCGAAGAGGCTGGCCTTGACCCGACCAATCCTCCCAGGACTTGGGCTGAGATGCTAAGCGCTACCAAGACGTTGCTGAAGCAGGAAGGGGACAAGATCACGCGCTTGGGTCTTGGCTATATACCTGATGCTTGGGGGTGGCTGAACTTCTTAGCTCAGAACGACGCGCTGTGGCTTAGCAGTGATGGCCGTGAAGTCAAGATGAACAATGACGGAGCGATTGAGGCGCTGCAGTTCATCGTAGACATTTCGGACGCGCAAGGTGGTGCGGAAAACATAGCAGCCTTCATGACTGCGGCGGGTGAAGCCGACCCCTTCATATCAGGGCGAGCGGCCATGACCTATCAGGGTGTTTGGCAATACTTCCTGATCAAGACGAATGCCCCAGATTTACCGTATATGTCAACAGTGGCACCTAACAACAAGGGGCCATGGCATGAAGCGAACTATGGCCCGCACCTCTATACACTACCAGCAGGAACGAAGCATGTACCGGAAGCGTGGAAATTGCTGCTTTGGTTGACGCGTGAGGATGGCGGGTGCAACTTCCTGATGCAGCAGTTACGGCCTTCTCCGTGGAAGAAGTGCACTGAAGAGAGCCCAATTGCCAAAGTAGCTGACTATTGGCCAGTCGTTGTAGAGGCACTGAATAGTGCCCGTTCAGAGCCTCTTACACCGCTTTTTAACCAGTTCGCCTCTATCTGGAACGAGATGATCGAGAGAGCCACTAGGCATCAAGGCGCAGCGGCCGAGGTGATCATGTGGGCTTCGGAGGAGATGCGAAGGGCTAATGAGGAGTTCTGGGCGAAGCAAGAAGGCTAGTGACTTCATCAAACCAATGCTCGTTCTTAGCTGAGATCGAGGTCAGGTACAGCATTGCGTGCTGTACCTGACCTCATCGCCTAGCGGTAGCAGACTCTTATCAATGAGAGGGACTTATAGTCATGCCAATCGCTATAAATAGGCGACCTCGGCGGTGGTCGCGCATGCAACGGCGAGAAGCATTGATAGGGCTAGCTTTTATCACACCAGTTATTCTGGGCTTCCTAGTTTTTAACATCGGCCCTATTGTAGCATCGCTCATTCTGAGTTTCACTGATTATAACATTCTCAGCAGATCACCCAAGTGGATAGGGCTGGCAAACTATTACAAGGCCTTCTCTGAGCCACTGTTTTATAAGTCCCTGGGCAACACGCTTTACTATACCATTTTTCGTATCCCGCTAAGCGTGATCCTGGCTTTTGTCTTAGCTACGATGGTCAAAAAAACCTCTGTGGTCTCTATTGCTTATCGTACTGCGATCTACATCCCAAGTATTGTTCCCAGTGTTGCTGCAGCGGTTGTCTGGCTGGTCATTCTTAACCCGCAGGCTGGCCTCCTGAACCGTCTATTGGAATTAGTAGGTCTACAGGGACCAGGTTGGCTTACGAGTCCCACCTGGGCTAAGCCAGCAATTATACTAATGAACTTATGGCAGATCGGTGGTAGTTTTGTTATCTTTCTGGCTGGATTGCAAGAGATCCCAACCGAGTATTATGAAGCGGCCAAGGTTGATGGTGCATCGACATGGGATACCTTCTGGCGAATCACAGTGCCATTGATGACTCCCACAATCCTATTCAATGGTGTTATCGAGTCCATCTATGCCTTCCAAGTATTTGAAGCAGCTTTTATTACCACTGGTGGGGGGCCTCTGCGAGCGACTTACTTTATGGCCCTCTATATTTATGATAATGCTTTTAAGTTCCTACAAATGGGCTTTGCTTCTGCCATAGCCTGGTTAATGTTTGTTCTGATTCTAGCCTTCACCATCGGTGTGCTTCGTACCTCTCGACACTGGGTATACTATGGAGGTGAACGATGAGTCACCGATCTCAGCTTGCTATTCACCGCGGTCATCCTTTGGTCATGCCCAAATATCTTATGCATTGGATATTGGCAGCTTTATTGCACTTGATACTAATTGGCATCAGTGCTATGGCACTTCTGCCACTAATATATATGCTCTTGACATCGCTACAGAGCTTATCTCAGGTCCTCAAAGGCGCCCAGCTACTCCCTGACCCGCCGACTTTAGAGGCATACAGTTTTGTGCTAACACGTATACCATTCCTCGTCTACCTAAAGAATACACTCGTGATCACTCTAGGTGCCCTAATGGGAGCCTTTATTTCTAATACTCTGGGAGCTTACGGTTTCGCTCGTTTTCGCTTTCCTGGGCGTGAAATTATTTTTGGTGCACTCCTTAGTTCTATGATGTTGCCTGGCGTTGTTAGGCTGGTCCCAACCTACATCTTATTCCTGAAGCTAGGCTGGATAAACACTTTCTTACCGCTCATTATACCCGCTTGGTTTGGCTCTCCGTTCTTCGTGTTTCTGTTACGCCAGTTCTTCCGCGGACTTCCAGAAGACCTGTTCGACGCTGCCAAAATAGATGGCTGTAATGAATTGAGGACGCTGTTTTACATCGTTATGCCCTTGGCCAAGCCAGCCCTGGCGACCATGCTCATTTTCAGTGCTCAAGGCTCTTGGAACGACTTTATGGGGCCACTATTGTACTTAAAGAATGCCAAATTGCGGACCCTGGCTCTCGGCCTCTACGCTTTTCGCTCAGAACCTCAAGGTATTCCGAGTTGGAACAACTTAATGGCTATTGCCGTACTCATGGTGTTACCTGTTCTCATCCTGTTTGCCTTATTCCAGCGTTATTTTATTGAAGGTATCACCATAAGCGGTATCAAGGGTTGAAAAATACACTATCGGCTAATTCTTTCTTTGAGGGGGATCGATGCGCCGAATAATACGTCGCTCTTTGAGTTCCAAAGAACGCTTATTGTGTGTACTGCAGCACCAGGAACCTGATCGTATTCCAATTTGGATGTTGTTCCCACGGGAGAGCTATAACGCGTATGTTGACGTTTACAACTTACCGGCTTATAGCGAGATTGCATACTATATTCGCCAGCATACGGATTTCTTTGACCGTCGCAGTATTAGTGTGCCATTTCTGTTTACATCTGTGGCCCAATTCGATCATCGCACTGTCGTTGAAGATCAAATTGAGGTCACTAAAAGCACCCTTAATACACCCTATGGTCAGCTGATTCAAGAAACCAAACGTAATTCCCGGTCTAGCACCCATTGGAGGACCAAATACCTGTTCCGACAGATTGAGGATTTGGAGAAGGCCCTAGCTATCCCGTATGAGCCGGCTGTCCCCGACCTCAGCGACTTCCTGGCGGCCAGCAAACGGCTGGGTGACGACGGCCTGATGATGATGGACCTCCCCACCCCGGTAGAGTTCATCGGCGAGTATACCGCACCGGAAGACTTTGCTTATTGGATTGCCACCGAGAAAGACGCTCTGATGCACTTTCTAGATGTGGTCTTCGAACGAGAATATCGCTGGCTGGAGGAAGCTTTACAGTTAGGAGCTGGCCCAGTTTTCTTTGTGACCGGCACGGAATTCGTGGCCCCGCCACTAGCATCGCCACATGTTTTCGCCCATCTTTCCACACGCTACAACCAGCCGCTCTTTGAGCTAATTCATCGCTACGGTTGTTACGTTATTGTGCACCATCATGGCCGTATCCGAGCAGTGCTCGACCAGATCGTGGAGGCCGGCGCAGATGGCATCCATCCAATCGAGGAGCCCCCGATTGGAGACATGCCGTTAGCTGAAGCTAAGCAGATCCTGGCCGGGCGAACGACCATCGTTGGCAGTGTGCAATACGACAACTTGGCTCGCTTGCCCGACGACGAGTTTGAGGCTTTGATCCGCCGCCAGATCCGCGACGCGGCACCCGGTGGTGGCTTTATCTTAGCTCCAACGGCTGGCCCCTATGAAGCGGAGATCACATCTCAGCATGTCCGTAATCTGCGGCGCATGGTGGACCTAGCGCGTGAGCTTGGCACTTACCCGCTTTCGACAAACATCTAACGATTGAGATGAGCACGATGCGCCGAGTACAACTGCGAATCGCTGTAGATGTGACGGCAGAGGATCTAGACCTGATAGAGGCATGGGCTGTTGAAATCCTGGATCAGGTTGGGCTGGCGGTGCCGTTGCCAGTCGCGTTGCAGCGTCTGGCAGCGTTCCCCACTGTGCGCATCCAGGGCGATCGAGTGCATTTTGATGGTGACTATATCCTAGCTCTGTTGCATTCGTGCCGGAGCCCACGGCCATTGCAGGCTGATTCTCAGATCCGGGTACTGGCAGGCGGGGGCGCGCTGAGCATTATTGATGATCGCACCGGTGCGCTGCGTACCGCAACTACGGACGATCTGCTGCGTGCATTTCGAATCTGTGATCGGCTAGGGTTGGGTGGTGATCCGCCGGTGATTCCGGTTGATATACCCGAGCCACTGCGCGAGGTCGCTCTTTACAAGCTGGCATGGGAAAACACCAGGGAATTCAACGGGCGGGACATCAGCTCCGTCGGCGTCGGCGAATATGTGTATCAAATGGCGCAGGTAGCGGCCAAGCCTTTCAGCCTTTCCCTGTATATCATCAGTCCACTACGCGTGAATGCCGAGAACCTGGCCCTGATACTGCACTTCGCCGACCGTCTGGCGAGCGTCTCGGTGGGGACGATGCCGATGCCAGGGGCTACAGCGCCTTTGCTAGCGCCCGGCTACCTGGCGCAGGCCCTGGCGGAGATTATCGGCGGTTATGCCATACTATCATTGCTGATGCCGCATGCGAAAGTGACTTTCGGCCTCAAACTCCTTGCCTTTGATCCTTATGCTGGGGGTATCGGGTGTGGTAGCCCTGAATCGCTGCTGCAAGGACAACTGGAGGTTGCCCTTCTAAGGCGTTATGACATTATCCCTACCCATTACTTTTGGAGTATGGCGGGTGGCTGCGACGCTCAAGCGGCAGCCGAACGGATGGCGGGAGTGCTATTGGGGGCATTGGCAGGGGTGCGTGTCTTTGGCGTGGCGGGGCGATTGCAAGGTGAGGCATTCAGCCTGGAACAACTTCTCATTGACCTAGAAATCGCTGCCTATGTCGAACGCGTTGTTCGGGGTCAGGCCTGGGACGATGCAGGCCAGGCCTGGTTGGCCGAGGTCCAGGACGCCGTCGCGGAAGGCACTTATCTTGGCTCGCCAGGTACAGTCGCTCATTATCGGGCCGAGACGTTGCATCGCAGCCTCTTTGACCGTCAAAACCTGGCTCAGCGCCGAGGACAAAGCCAGCCTGATCTGATGGAACGGGTGCGGCGTCAACTGGTTGCTTTGGACGTGCCGGGCCCGGAGTACCTGTCAGTGGAGGCTCGCAACGAACTGAATCGCATCTACAAACACGCAGAGGCCTGCTTCGGTGCGTGAACTAGGGAGGGAGTTAGATGAAAGGTCTACTTGGCTCTGCTAACTGCGGGATCAAAAAGGAATTGCACGAGGTTGACGTCTGCGTGGTGGGTGGTGGGCTCGCGGGCCTGTGTGCTGCACTAGCAGCTGCTCGCCATGGCGCACGAACACTGCTGATGCATGAGCGGCCCGTGTTAGGTGGCAACGCTTCCAGTGAGATTAGGATGCACATCTGTGGAGCAGATCGCCATGGTGCACTACCTAACCTGCGCGAGAGTGGCATTCTGGAAGAACTACGACTGGAGAACGCGCGGCGTAATCCCACTCAGAGCTACTCGGTTTGGGATGCTATCCTCTACGAGAAAGCGCGTTTTCAACCAGGGCTCACCCTATTACTGAACTGTACATGCCAAGAAGCCGAGATGGAAGGGCAACATATAGTTAGTGTCACAGGGTGGCAGATGACCACCGAAACTTATCACACTGTTCGCGCTAACCTATTCATTGACTGTTCCGGCGATGCGATCCTGGCGCCCCTGACCGGTGCTGAGTTCCGTATGGGACGAGAAGGCCGCTACGAGTTTGACGAATCGCTCGCTCCGGAGAAGCCTGATTCACAAACTATGGGAATGACTTGCCTGTTCGAGGCACGCGAGTACGAGACACCGCAGCCTTTTGAGCCGCCCTCCTGGGCTTATGTATTCCCTCACGACGAGGATTTGCCTTATGGAGCCGAAGGACATCACTGGTGGCGATATGGTTACTGGTGGATAGAGTTAGGTGGAGATCAGCACAGCATCTACGACACGGAAGCATTGCGCGATGAGCTGCTGAAGATTGTATTCGGTGTTTGGGATCATATCAAGAATCGTGGCGATCATGAGGCCGACAACTGGGCGTTGGAGTGGATCGGTTTTTTGCCCGGCAAACGGGAGAGCCGTCGCTATATTGGTGACTATGTGCTGAGTCAACGCGATATCGAAGCCGGTGGACCTTTTCCCGACGTGGTAGCCTATGGTGGTTGGCCTATGGACGTTCACCATCCTGCCGGCTTTAGAGCGGTAAGGCTGGGCTCTCCGGTAACGATCTTTCATCCAACTCCATCTCCCTATGGTATTCCGCTTCGGGCACTCTACTCGCGTAACATAGATAATTTGTTCTTTGCCGGTCGCTGTGCCAGTTGTACCCACATAGCAATGAGCTCCACTCGCGTGATGGGGACCGCGTGCAGCATGGGACAGGCGGTTGGCACCGCTGCTGCCCTGGCTGTGAGAGATGGCCTCTCGCCTCGCGAGGTGGGATGGCAACGGATCTACGAACTTCAACAGACTCTGTTGAGGGATGACTGCTATTTGCCAGGCATTCGCCAGATGTTCGGCCCCTTGACGCAGGCGGCCCGTCTGATCTCTTCGCGAGGGGACCCGGAGCCTTTGCGTGATGGTATCAATCGCCCGGTAGATACTGATAGCCACTGCTGGCCTTGCGCGCCCGGTGATTGGGTGGCCTATCTCCTGTTCAACGCGGCCCAGATTGAGGAAGTGACCGTGATCGTTGACAGCGCACTGGACCGATTGCTGACCCAGGATCACGATAAGCCACAGCCAGGGCAGCTCTTTACCGTGCCACCGGTCATGCCAAAGTCATTTCATCTCGATGTGCTAATGTGTGGACAATGGGTTCCTTATTGCGAAGTCCGCGGCAACTATCAACGTTTGGTCCGCCTGCCTTTGCGCAAGATGGTAGAGGGTGTGCGTTTTGTCCTTGATGAAACTTGGGGTAGCGACATGACTAGGTTGTACGCGTTCTACCTCGATTGAAAGGGCCCAGAACCCAGCAAATGGTAATAGACATGCCTGCACAACTGACCTCCCGAGAGCGCATGCTGCGCGCCATGCGCCGGCAGGAAACCGATTATGTGCCTTGCGCTTTCATGAGCTTCGGCGCCATGCGCGCTCGTTGTCAAGATGCCTACGAGCTGGCCGAACGGGAGCTGGAGCTGGGGCTGGATAGCTGGCTTTTCGTGCCGTCGAGCTGGCGCAACGCGCGGCCCAACCATCCCGACCTGCGCGGCCTGCCGGTGCGCCTGCCCCGGGCAGTGCGAACCGACCTCTGGCTGGAGGAGAGACCGGGCCAGCCCCATCCCATCCTGCATAAAACCTATCACACACCCCTGGGGCAGCTCACCACCGCCGTGCGCAAGACCACTGACTGGCCTCACGGCAACTTCGTCCCCTTGGTGGACGATTACCAGATCCCCCGCGCGATCAAACCCCTGGTAACCAGCCACTCCGATCTGGCGGCCTTGCGCTTCATACTGCAGCCTCCCGCAGCAGAGGACATCGCCGCTCTGCAGGCTGAAATGGAGCGGGCGCGCACGTTTGCCGGCCACTATGGCCTGTTGATCGCCGGCGGTTGGGGTGTGGGCGCCGACATGGCAGCCTGGCTGTGTGGGCTGCAGAACCTGGTGCTGATGGCCGTGGATGAGCCTGATCTGCTGGAAGAGCTGTTGGCCATTATCGGCATCTGGAACGAGCAGCGCATGCGCGCTATCCTGGAGGCAGGGGTAGATCTGTTCATCCGCCGCGGTTGGTACGAGAGCGCCCAGTTCTGGTCACCCAGGCTCTACCAGCGTTTCCTCCTGCCCTGGCTACAACGGGAAGCGCGCCTGGCCCACGAATACGGCGCCCTCTTCGGCTATATCATGACGGCCGGCCTGATCCCCATGCTGGACAGCATCCTGGAGGCCGGCGTGGATGTGCTGATTGGACTGGACCCACTCCAGCAAGGGAGCGATCCATTGCGCAGCGCGCGCGATCGGGTGAGCCACAGGATTTGCCTCTGGGGCGGCGTGAATGCCGCACTCACCGTGGAACAGGGCACCCCTGACGAGGTACGGGAGGCAGTCCGCTATGCCTTGGAGGTCATGCGAGGGGTGAATGGCTTCATCCTCTCCCCGGTGGACAACATCACCGAGATCACCCCCAAGGCGTGGCGCAATGTGGACGCCTTCATCGCAGCCTGGCAGCAGTTCCGCACCCGATAGCCTGCCCCCCCGCTGTTGTCGCGAGCTGCAGGCTGGCCGCGTATGAGAGTGAAGTACACCCATGCCAGAGCGTGAGTTTGACATTATCACTATTGGCGATACGTGTGTGGACCTGATCATGGACCTGGGCCAGGTACTGCCTCGCTTCGGGCAGGTTGAGCAGTGGGTTCCCGACTATTTTGCGGAGATGGGCGGGTCGGCCTGTATCTTTGCCTGTCAGGCAGCCAGGCTTGGGCTGCGGGTGGCCGTCCTGGGGCGGGTGGGGGATGACCTCTTTGGCCATCTGATCCTGCAGCGGCTGCGAGAGTGTGGCGTTGACACGCGCTATATGTCGGTGGTGCAGGGACTCAAGACCGGCCTGGGCGTGGCCCTCTGCCGACCGGGGGGCGATCGGGCGATCCTGACCCATGCCGGCAGCCTGAACGCGGTCTATCCTGCCGATGTGACCGACGCATTCCTGGCCAGCGGCCGGCACTTTCACTACTGTAGCTATTATCTGCAGACCAACCTGTTGCCGGCCATGCCAGAGATCGTCCGCCGGGCGCGGGCCCTGGGTTTAACCATCTCCCTCGACACCAATTGGGACCCGGATGGCCGCTGGGACGGCGGCCTGCGGGCCATCCTGCCCCATGTGGACCTGTTTTTCCCCAATGAACAGGAAGCGATCGCCATCGCCCAGGCAGCCGACCTGGCAGAGGCTGTGGCGACTTTGACTGCGTTGGGACCGGTGGTGGTGGTAAAGCGAGGCGAAAACGGTGCGCTGTTGGCCGACGGCCAGGCCCGGCACCAGGTCCCTGTGGCGGTCAATCCTGACCCGGTAGATACCATTGGCGCGGGCGACAGTTTCGACGCTGGCTTTCTGGCTGGCTGGTTGCGCGGACTGCCTCTCCTGGAGTGCACTGTCATCGCCAATCTCTGCGGCCGCGCCAGCACCACCGCCCGGGGCGGCGTCGCCGGCCAGCTCACCGCGGCCGACCTGCCCATGCTGGGCCGGGTCCAGCAATCCACTCCAAACCCACCAGCGCGGCATCTTGGCCCTGTCAGTTCGTAAGCGTACAGCCCTCCTTTTGACTTGACCAGCAAATGGCCGGGAATACTCTCTTCTCACACCCCTCGCTTCGCACCGTTGTGGAGCGCCTGTTGAATCTGCGCAGCCAGGCTGGAATCAGCATGACATTGTTGGCGGTCTGCCCCAACTCGGCCGCGGTATTGGAGGCAGGGGTGAAGGTGGCAGCCGAGGCCAACGCGCCCATGCTGTTTGCCGCCACCCTGAACCAGGTTGATCGCGATGGCGGATACACCGGCTGGACCCCCCGGCAGTTCACGCAGCTATTACAGACCATGGCCGACCGCTATGGCTGGCACGGGCCCCTATATGCCTGCCTGGACCACGGCGGCCCCTGGCTCAAGGATGCACATACTACAGCCAGGCTCTCGTTGGACGAGACGATGGCTGAGGTGCGCCACAGCATCACTGCCTGCCTGGAGGCTGGCTACCATCTGCTGCACATAGATCCCACCGTAGA
>Ga0068707_1001871_pt1 | contig 14804 bp, 14 predicted proteins | sample YNPNPMetaG_FD_66600 | JGI IMG/M metagenome (GOLD analysis project Ga0068707, IMG submission 66600) | Anoxygenic and chlorotrophic microbial mat microbial communities from Yellowstone National Park, USA - YNP NP MetaG | ecosystem: Environmental > Aquatic > Thermal springs > Hot (42-90C) >...
GTAAGAAATTCCATCCTGCTCGATGCCAAGGCCGATCTGCTCATTTACGGAAACGGCGAACGCGCGGTGGTGGAACTTGCCCACCGGTTGGCCGCCGGCGAAAAAATCGAAAACATCCGGGACATTCCGGGAACGGCTTTCGTTTGTCGACGAGACGAGATCAATGCGGAAAACGCCTTGCGTTTGCCGTCAGCGGAAGAAGTCGCCGAAAGCGCGCTCCAGCTTGCCCGGGCCAGCCGCCTGGTAACCGAACACTCCCGCCAGCACCAAAAGCGCCCGCTGGTACAGACCCACGGCGGGCGCGAAGTCTGGGTGCTTGAGCCAGCAGAACCACTCGACACCGAGGAACTCGATCGGCTCTATGAGTTTCCTTACAGCCGTCTGCCCCATCCGCGCTACCGCGGTTGCCGCCTCAAGTCCTGGGAAATGATCCGCCATTCGGTGACCATCCTGCGCGGCTGCTTCGGCGGTTGCAGCTTTTGCGCCCTTTGTGAACACGAAGGCTCAATCATCCAGAGCCGCTCTCTGGACAGCATCCTGCAAGAAATCGAACGCATCCGCGATAGCGACCCCGCCTTCAGCGGAGTGATCTCCGACCTGGGCGGCCCCACCGCCAACATGTACCGCATGAATTGCAAGATCGGTGGCTGCCGTCGCTTTTCCTGTCTATACCCCGAGGTTTGTCCCCGGCTCGAGACCAGCCATGAACCCCTCATCGAGCTTTATCGCAAGGCCCGGGAAATCCCCGGGGTGCGCAAGGTGGTGATCGGTTCGGGCGTGCGTTACGATCTGGCGCTAAAGAGCCGGGCCTATATCCGGGAACTGGTCACTCATCATGTGGGGGGATATTTGAAAGTGGCACCGGAACACGTCTCGCCCGCCGTCCTGAACTGCATGCAAAAACCGCCCATAGAAGTACTCGAAGAGTTCATGGCTCTCTTCCGGCAGTATTCCAGCCAGGCCGGTCTAGAACAATACCTGATTCCTTACTTCATCGCCGGCCACCCGGGAAGCTCGGAGCGCGATATGCTGGAGTGCGCCCTGTGGCTCAAACGCCACGACTTCCGCCCCCAGCAGGTGCAAAATTTCCTGCCTGGCCCATTGACCCTATCCACAGCCATGTATGCGACGGGGTTGAATCCCCTGCGACCCAAAGAGGACGGATTCGAACGCGTCTTCGTTCCCCGTGGTGCGGCCACCCGCCGGCGTCAGAAGGCGCTTTTACGCTGGCACGATCCGCACAATTACCCCTTGCTGAGAAAAGTCCTCGTAGTCCTGGGCCGTCAGGATCTTATCGGGCCGGGGAAAAAACATCTCCTGCCGCCACAACCTGCCTCCACCGAGAATTGGCGGCGGATTACAAAGAAGCGCCGCGGCCGCTAACCATCCCCAGCCGGTGGCAGTTCGGCGGGATAACCCGAGGCGATAAAGAGCAAACGATCTTGCGGCCGCAGAGACTCTTCGGGTGCGGGATTGGTAACCACCTGAGTGCGGCAGCCCGGCGCTCCTGGCCTTTCGATGCCAAGCAGTATGGCGTTGAAACGCTCCTTCATCTGCTGGTGAACCCAGCCTATGGCCTTGCCAGCCCATTCTGGTGGCAGGCCTGCCTTGTAGAAATTGTTTCCCCGCTCCCGGGTGAGCAACTCGTCCAGCAAGCATACCATGCCACGATTTCTGGTGGCGGTGGCCATGATTTTTCCGGCGTACTCGTCGGGCACGATGATCTCTTCCACCCCGGCCAGTTCCAGATGGCTCTGGTTTTCGCGCGACAACAGCTCCACGCAGGTGAAAATGCCTCGTTTTATTTTTTCGATGGTCAGCGCGGCCAGCACGGTACGAGCGTCTCGATCCTGATCGCTACGCGGGACGGTCTTGTCGGCCAGCAAAAGCGCTGCCGTCGCCCGTTCGATGCCCGCCTGACGCAAAACCTCTACCCGGGTAAAATCGCCGCTTACATAGAAAAACCTTTCGGCCGAAAAAGGCAGCGGCTCCGGCGGAGCCGGCGCTTCGGTTATGAGTACCACGCAGCTGGTTTTGAAGCGCGCGTCGGCCCGTAATTGCCCCAAAAGGTGGTAGCCCAGCCGGTTCCAGCCGCAGACCACGATATGCCCGGAAATCTCTTCGAGGGTCATTTCCTTTTCCTCCAGACGGCTGCGCAACCTATTGATCATGGCCGCCGAGACAATGCCGGTGAAGGTGGCGAAGAAAGCCAGGCCACTCAGCATTATGAATAGGGCCACGGCGCGCCCGGCGGGGCTATGCGGAACGTTCGGCAAGGGCTCTCCGGCGATGAGCGAATAGATGCTGTACCAGATGGCCTGGTCGATGCGGCCGAAATTGTCGTCGAAGCGCTTCTCGGCCAGATGAAGGCCGATGGCCCCGGACAGGACCGCCATCAACACCAGCGAAAAGAGGGTGAACAGTTCCAGCCGGGCCGCCTTGAGCCCACCACTCACGCCCGAAGCCCGCCGGCTGAAAATTGCCCCCAGCCGAAGCAAACGAAGCAATCTCAGCAGCCTGACAAACCGAAAGGGCCGCAGCACCGGCGCCACCGCTAGTATATCTAGCCAGTACAAGTGCAAGAAACGCCGGCGCGAAGGTAGACCGTAGAAGCGAAGCGCCAGCTCCAGGGCAAAAATTCCGGTAAAGACATGCCCGGCTGTTTCCACAAGGTCAAAAAGTGGGTGATCATCCCCGAGCACTATCTCTATTAGTAACAGGATCACCGAAACAACTATCAGCAGCGCGACCGCCAGGTCGGTCGCGGGTTGATTCATGAGCTGGTGAACCCGCTGGCGCACAGAGGTATATTATCCCTGACTCGGGTTTTAGTTCCATGATATTGTTGACCGGTTGCCTTAGGCCACTTACGCTGCGCCTCTTGAGGAGCATGAGATGGTGGTTGCCGGAGAAAAAGAACTGCGGGCCCTCATTGACGAATACCTGCAGCGTAAAAGCAGTGGCTCTCTAATCGATGCCCTGCTAGACCTCCAGGAGCGCTTTGGCTACCTACCGGCGGCCGGCATGGAGCTTCTTGCAGAACGCTTCGGCCTACGGCCAGTAAATGTCTACGCCGCGGCCAGTTTTTACAACCGGTTTCGCTTCCGCCCGCCGGCCCGTCACCTGGTAAAAGTCTGTACCGGTACCGCCTGCCACATCAAGCAGGCCGGCAAGATACTGGATCATTGGAAAAGAAAGCTAGAAATAGATGAAGGGGGCATGACCCCGGATGGCCGTTACGAGTTAGAGAGGGTAGCCTGCGTGGGCTGCTGTACTATGGCACCGGTGACGGTGATCGACAACCGCATAGTCGGTCACATGTCAACCAGCAAAGTCGACGGCCTGCTTTTGCAGCACCAACAGGAGGAAAACCCGACGGAGGGTGTAAAACCTTGACCGTTGCCGGTATCCTTCAGCGTTTCGATGAGCTCTCCCAGCAGGCCAATAAGCTGCGCCTAGACATGGCGCGAGCCGACGCGCGCTGGGTTTTAGTCGGAGAGGCCAGCTGCGGCCTGGCCGCCGGTGCCGGGGCGGTAGAAGCAGCCTTCCAAAAAACGATTGCGGCGCTCGACCTGGATGCGCCGGTTTTCGCTGCCGGCTGCCTGGGACACTGTTACGCCGAGCCGCTGGCGGTGGTAAAAGGGCCCGGTTGGCCGCCCTTGGTCTATCACCATCTGAACGACCGGCTGGCCGAGATTTTGGCGCGGGAGTTTCTTACCAGTGGCACCAATTTGCTTTTAGAAAATCTACTGGGCGCGCTCGAGCCGGGGGGCGAGCTGCCTACGCTCTCCGACTATCCCCGTTTTGGTCGAGAAGCACGTTATCTGCTGAGCCGTTCCGGGTTGATTGAACCTCATTCCGTTTTGCAATGTTTGGCGCACGGAGGCTGGAGGGGGTTGCTCAACGCCCTGATTCTTTCTCCGGAAGAAATTCTCGATCGGATAGAGCGAGCCGGCCTGCGCGGCCTGGGAGGGGCCGGTTTTACGGCGGCTCGAAAATGGCGGGCGGTGCACGAGCAATCTGCTACTCCACGATACGTCGTTGCCAACGGCGACGAAGGCGATCCTGGTGCCTACATGGACCGCACCCTGCTCGAAAGCGACCCTCAGGCGGTCCTGGAAGGCATGGCGGTGGCGGGTTTGGTTGTAGGCGCCGAGGAAGGATTTCTTTACATCCGGGCGGAATACCCGCTAGCAGTAAGTCGCGCCAGAAAAGCCATTGAGGAAGCCGAACGCTACGGGCTGCTTGGCGAGAACATACTCGGTTCCGGACGCAGTTTTCTGGTCCACCTGGTTCAGGGGGCGGGAGCTTTCGTCTGCGGGGAAGAAACCGCTCTTTTGGCCAGCATCGAGGGCCGGCGCGGCGAACCGCGCCCCCGGCCACCCTATCCCGCTCAAGCCGGCCTTTACGGAAAACCCACGCTAGTAAACAATGTAAAGACCCTGGCCGCCGCCGCACGCATCGCTGCCGATGGCCCGGAGCCTTTCCTGGCCGCCGGTGCAAAAGGCGGTACGGTACTTTTCGCTCTGGCCGGGAAGGCGGCAAACGCGGGCCTGGTAGAAGTGCCCAGGGGAACCACTTTGCGCCAAGTTATCTTCGATATATGCGGAGGAGTTGAGGGCGGGCGAAAGTTCCGCGCTGTGCAGATCGGTGGCCCGAGCGGCGCCTGCCTGCCCGAAAGCCTGCTAGACACGCCAGTAGATTTCGAAACGCTGGCCTCGGGGGGAGCAATACTGGGGTCGGGGGGGCTGGTGGTGCTTGACGAGAACGATTGTCTGGTGGAAACGGCCAGGTACTTTATGGATTTTTGCCAGAAAGAATCCTGCGGAAAGTGCACTTTTTGCCGCATCGGCACCAGACAAATGCTGGATATCCTGGAAAGGATCACCCGCGGTCAGGGAAATTGGGGGGATTTGAAGCTTCTGGATGAATTGGCCCGGGACGTGGCCACCGGCTCGCTGTGCAACCTGGGCCGGACCGCCCCCAACCCGGTGCTAAGCGTATTGAGATATTTTCGGGATGAACTGCTGGAGCACATCGAACAGAAATACTGCCGGGCCGGGGTGTGCGAGGCCCTGACCGCCTATTACATTCTGCCCGAAAAATGCGCCCGGGGCTGCGATGTCTGTGTGGGCAGCTGCCCCACCCAGGCGATATTCACCAGCCCCGCTCGGCGCATCAAGGTAATCGATCAGGCGCTGTGCACCAAGTGCGATTCCTGCCGCCAGGTTTGCCCGCCTCAGTACCATGCGGTGGTGAAGATTTCTCCGCTCGAAAGGCTTCCGCCATCGGAACCGCGGCCTGCGGCGGAAGAAAAGTCGTCATGAAGACGGTGAAAATATACATTGACGGCATTCCGGTCCTGACCCAGGAAGGCTCATCCGTTCTCGAGGCCGCGCGGCAGGCCGGCATTTTCATCCCCCAACTGTGCGCTTTTTTCGAGGAAAAAAGCTTTCCGGCTCGCTGCCGTTTGTGCTGGGTACAGGTGGAGGGCGAACCCCAACCCCAGCTGAGTTGCTCTTTGCCGGTGCTGGAGGGCATGAAAATAAACACCCGCACCCCACAGGTAGATCGCTTATTGAACAGGGCATTCGAGCTAATTCTTTCTTTTCACCATCTGGACTGTGCGCACTGCCCGGCCAACCGCCGCTGCGCTCTCCAACAAATCGCCCGCACCAGGCGCCTGCCTCTACGCCAGAAGAAATTGCGTCAGCTAATTCCCGAGGGCCAGCCCGACCAGAGTCGGCCGGAACTAGGCTTCGACCCGCGAAAATGCGTGCTCTGCGCCCGCTGCGTTTATGTGTGCAACCAGGTGGTGAAAAAAGGAGTGATCGACCTGGTGGGCCGCGGCTTGGGGGCGCGGGTGGGCACGTTCAATGGTCGCCCCCTGGCGGATGCCGGCTGTGGCGACTGCGTGGCCTGCGCTGGAGTATGCCCTACCGGCGCTCTATGGCGGCGTTAGCGTAAAAAGGCTGTTTTCTTGACGCTGGGTGGGGGCGGGCCTACCATCGAATTCAGGAGGTTTTCCCGGGTGTTGGTTCTTGCATCGGCATCTCCCCGCCGCAGGGAGTTATTGCGGCTTGCCGGAGTGGTTTTCACTCCTCAGGCAGTGGAAATAGAGGAAATACCTCTGGCCGGAGAAAAACCCGACGAAACCAGCCGTCGTCTAGCCCGGATGAAAGCCGAGGTGGCAGCCGGGCAGACCACCGCTTGGGTGCTGGCGGCTGATACCGTGGTGGCGCTGGAAAATGAAATTTTCGGCAAACCGGCCGACGACTATCAAGCCGCCGAAATGCTGCGCCGTCTTTCCGGCCGCTGGCACCGGGTTTATACCTCGGTAGCGCTGCTAAAGCGCGGAGAGCAGCTGCGCGAGCTGACCGCCTGCACCGAAGTGCTATTTCGTCAGCTGGATGCCGGAATCATAAACTGGTATATAAGAAGCGGCGAGCCAAGAGACAAAGCCGGAGCCTACGCCATCCAGGGAAAAGGCGCCCTGCTGGTGCGGGCCGTAAATGGCTCCTACACTAACGTGGTGGGTTTGCCACTGGTAGAAACGCTGGAACTCCTGGCCGGAGCAGGCCTTTGGTCCGGGCCTGGAAAAGCTGGAGGTGAAGCATGAAACTTACACCCATCGACATACGCCAGCAGCAGTTCAGGCGTAGCTGGAGGGGGCTGGATGCCCGCGAGGTGGACAGTTTTCTCAAGCTGGTCAGCGACCAGCTCGAAGCGCTGATCGGCGAAAGCAATCGCCTGCGAGAGGAACTGGCCCGGGCCAATCACCTTATCGAAGAATACCGCGAGCGGGAACGGGCGCTCAAGGAGACCATGATCACCGCCCAGAAAATTACCGACGATCTGAAAGAAAGCGCCCGCAAAGAGGCGGAGCTTATAGTCTCCGAGGCCGAAATCCAGGCCGAAAAAATTGTAAGTGCCGCGAACCAGCGTTTGGTAAAAATCATCGAGGACATAAACGAGGCCAAACGCCAGCGCGAGCAACTTCACGCCAACCTGGCGGCAATCATCCAGGCTCACCGCCGCTTGCTCAAGGAGATCGACGAGGAAAAGACGGAGAAGCTATTTCTCAACAGCGAACAGCTGCGCCAGCAACGCAGCCAGTTCCACGCCTCCATACGCGAGGTACTGGAAGCTCAGGCCAACCTGCTAGGGCTGGAAAGAGATCACGAAGTGGAGGAACTGCGCCAGGAAGTGGAAAGGCTACAGCTGCTGCGCTCCAATTTGCTCTCCAGGCTGCAGGGGGAAATCGACACCCACGGCAAGCTGCTGGCCGCCCGCGAGGAAGCCGAGGCACGCGCCGGCGCTCCTCTGGAAAAGACCCAGGTAAAGATCCTGCCCGCCGCCAAGGAGTCCGCCCCCCCGGCGGCGGCCCAGGTTCGACAACAGGAAGATTCCGACGATAGCGCTGCCGGCAGCGCCTGAAGCCAGCCATGAAGGAAGGCGATTATCTGCGGGAGTGCGCGAGCGGCCTGCACATTCTGCTATGGGTGCAACCCGGAGCTCGCCGCAGCGAGATCGCCGGCCGATACGGGGACCGCTTGAAGGTGAAGGTGGCCGCACCGCCAGAAAAAGGCCGGGCCAACGAGGAGCTGGTGCGCTTTCTGGCCTCGCTGCTCGGCTGCCCCGCTCAGAGTATAGAACTGGTGGCCGGGGCAGGCGGCAGAGCCAAGACCATCCTGGTAAGACTTCCTTTTGAGGAGGTCAGAAAAAAACTGGAAAAGCTGCCTTGAGCCGAAGAAGGTTTAGCTACTTGACGCACTCCTGGCTGTAGGGAGTTTGGTTCAGGTAACAACCGTATCCTTCCTGCACGCAGTCGTTGCAGAAGCCCACCGGGAAGAAAAAGTCGTCGGACTCGACATGCTGGTTGCCATTGGTGCGTCCCACCAGACGGATATAACAACCCAGGATTACCTGGTTAAGCTCGGAATCCTGCATGCCACCCATGACCGACTGCAGGAACACACCTATTTCCTGGGGCACAATAGTGATATCCGTCATCATTATCTCCACCGGATCGCCATTGGTACTACCCGAAGGTATGAGATTTTCGCCGACATAGCCGACGGATAACACATCGGATTCCTCCAGCCCAAGCAGAGGGGCCAGGCTGGGGTTTTGCTCGATAATTTCGCGGTTCATCCATTTGAAGCGCATCTCGATACTGCTTATACGCACATTGTGCGTGTTCAATTCTCCCCGTTCTACGTTGGTGTTGTCGGGCAGACGATTGCCCACTATCATGGTAAGCATCAAGGTGGGGCTAGTGACCGGCATAAGCGGGCTTCCCCAGTTCGTTCCCACCAGATCTAACTTGCCCTTCTGACAATAAGGCGAAGCGCCTGCCTCGAACTTGCACAGATACATGCCCGGATTGTTGCTGTCTTCCTCCACCGTAGCTAACACTGCATTGCTGATGTATATGGACACGTCGTTGTCAACGCAGGCGGGGGCGAAAAGCCCGGCCAGCAGCAGAATGACCCAGAAGGTTTTTTTCATGGCAGCCTCCTTACCTCAATCTACCGCTGCGAGACGGTGGCCTGCAGACGGTTGACGATGCGCGGAGTGATGAAGATGAGCAACTCAGTGCGATCGTCGTTCTTTTTGGTGTTGCGGAAGAACCAGCCCAGCACCGGAATCTGCGAAAGTACCGGCACACCACTTATGGTTTCAGAAGTCTTGCGGGTGTATATACCGCCGATGACCGTGGTGTCTCCGTCACGCACCAATACCTGCGTTTCTGCTTCTTTCCTCAAGATGGTGGGATCGCCCCGGGCGCCGGTACGAGAGAAATCGGGTTCGTTCTTGCTGACCTTGATATTGAGCAGGATGCTGCCCTGCTGGGTGATGTGCGGGGAAACTTCCAGCTCCAGGCGAGCCTCCACGAACTGGGTGTTGACTCCGGCCGCAGAAACCACGCTGATGGGGATGGACACGCCCTGGCCTATCTTGGCTTTCTGGTTGTCCAGGGTGGTGATCTTGGGAGCGCTGATGATTTTTACCGTACCCTGGTTCTCCAGGGCGCTCAGTCGCAAATTCAGGTGGGCCGAACTGTTGGCCGAACCGAACATGAAGCCCAACGCACCGCCAGAGCCCGCACCCACCGCCGCCGGCAGGTTTACGGCATAGTGGCCAGGGATGGCCACCCCACCCAGGGGGTTATTGGTGTTGGAGTCGTCGGCGCCACCGGTAATGTTCATGTTATAAGGGAAGGGAAGCCCGGTGGGGTTGCCGTTAGCAGTGTTGAAGCCCAGATCGCCACCCCACTGGATACCTAGCTCGCGGGCGAACTGGGTGTTGGCTTCGACGATGCGCGATTCTATAAGTACCTGCGGTGTTTCCGTATCCAAAGAACGAACCAGCCCTTCGGCCTTTACCAGATTCTCCAATACATCCTTTACAATGAGCACGTTGGTGCGCTCGTCTACCGTCACCGTACCGCGCTCGGAAAGGATGTCTTTTACCTGCTTTTCTATGGCGCCGGCCACCGCGTAATTTACCGGAATGAGCCGCACCCGTAGCGGCTCGATGGTGCGCTTGGCCTCGGCCGCCTCCTGGGCCATTTTCTGCTCTTCGGCAAGTTCCTTCAGGGGCGCCACCCGAATGATGTTGCCCTCGCGCACCATGCCCAGCTTTTTGGTCTTGAGGATGATATCCAGAGCCTGATCCCAGGGAACGTTCTTCAGGCTGATGGTTATCGAGCCCTTTACTTCATCGCTGGTGATGATGTTGAGCTTGGCCACGTCGGCTATCAGGCGCAGGATGTTGTGTATGTCTGCGTCTTTAAAGTCCAGGCTGATGCGTCGGCCGCGATACTTCTGGCGTTTGGTTTCGCCCGCGCCGGCCCCGGCCGCCTGTTCCGGATGGCGGACGCTGTAGCCAGCCACCTGGGAGGTTTGATAGTCATAGGCCAGCGTTCCGGGTTCGCGTTCAGCCTGGGCGGCTTCCACCGGGGAGTCGAATACCCAGCGCAGTTTACCCTCTGCTTTTTCCAAACGGCTGGCCACACGCTTGTTGCTCAGGGCCACTAGTTTAACTTTATTCCCCTCGCTGCGGTAGGCGCTGATGGACTTGAGGGCTCCGCCGAAATCGGATACATCGAGAGTCTTTTCCAGAAGCGGCGGCAGTCGACAGGGTTCGATCTCCAGCACCGACGAGTTATCGTCGTTATAGGTCAGACGGGCTTCGGCGTCGCCATTCAATTCTACCAACACCACTCCGGTGTCTTTCTCCTGTTTGAAATCAATGTTCTCAACCCGGGCCGTCGCAGTCCTGACCGCTGTGGCCGGCGTTTCCTGGGCCTTTTGCTCCTGACGAACCGGTTCGGCCGCCTCAGTCTGTTGCGGTGCTTCCTTATCCTTTGCGTTGGCAAGCAAAGGCGCCCCGACCTCCGCGGAGATCTTGAATCCGCGGTCCACTTTCTCGAAGCGGTATTTGGTGTCAGCCCCTTCTTGCCAGTCGAAAACAATACGCACCTTGTCCGGATGGCGGGCCAGACGCGCCTTTTTGACCAGCCTACCATTTATTTCTTTTTCCATAAAAGCTTTGCTCAGCTGGCCACCGAAAATATCCACCACCAGGCGGAAGGGCTGGAAAACCTCCAGCAACTGGTAGGCCGTTATTTTGTCAGAGGTCTTCACCAGAACCCCGTCACCACTGCTGCTTAGCCCCAGCAACCGGACACGAGAGGCGCGCGCCGGATCGCCTTCGCTGGCGACCAACTTGAAGTCGGGCTGAGTGGCCTCCTCTTGAGAAGCCGGCGCTTTTTCCTCCACCGCCGGTTTCTCTTGGTTGGCGGCCTGGGCCAGCTGTGGCTGCTCAGGATTATTGGCGCTGGCCCACTCGGCGTTGGGCGATACCACCACCACCACGGTGTTTTCCTTCAACTGGGCATCGAAGCGCATGTTCTCGCCCAGACCGATGATGATGCGGCTGACCACCCTGCCGGCCTGATCAAAGCGGGCCGACGCCAGACGCAGCACCCGCCCGTCATCGATCTGGCGGGGCAAGCCCTGCGCCTTGATTTCGGTGCCGATCAAATCGACCACCAGCCGATCGGGATCGGGCAGCTTGAACACCGTAAACAGGGGTTGCTGGCTGCATAGAAGCTCGATGCGCGTAGCCTGACCCTCGGACTGGACTCTGAGGTCGGTCATCACGTTGCCACTCACTTGCTGTTCGGCCTGCAGTCCGAAAGAGGGAAGACAGACCAACAACCAGACTACCAGGCGGTCAAAAGGTCTTTTTCGCGATCCCATGGATTCGCTCCTTCGCCTCAAAGAGTAATTAGCAGGTTTTTTCATTATTTGAGCTCCGGCAGTGGTTCTCTTTCAATCTTCATACGAATATAGTTGGTCAGCCGGCGGCCGACATGGTCGCGGAAGTCTTCGGCTATTACCAGTTCCTCGCTCTTGATCTGCACCACCCGGCCGAAGTTCTTTCCGATGCGGGTGCCAATGTTCACCACCACACCACGGCCGTCGGGCAATTCCACCTGCGCCCGCGGTTTGTCGATGCCAGTGATGATGGCGGTTAATTTCAACTGGTCTATCTCGTACTGGGTCAGTATGCCGCCTACCTTTTCCCTTTCTTCGGAAGACTTTTCTTCCTTGTAGAAAGACTTGAAGGGATCTCTCTTGCCCACCGGTGAATAAATGTATGTCGGCTGCTGGGGTTTTTCCTCCTCCGGTATCAATGCCGACGTATCCACTTTAGGCGGCGCCGGAGGCGGGGGCGGCGGGGGCTGTTTCTTGCCCTCGCAAGCGCACATTGCCAGCACCAGAGCCAGCAGGCCCAATTTCACTGTAGCATTTCGACACATGGTCACACCCTTCCTATTTTCCGGGTGCGGCGCCCTGACCAGCCGGCGGCGGCGGGGGCGCCATTTCATCCGCCCGCAGCATGCGGAAGGTTTTGGCCATACAGCTCGACTTCAATAGCAGCTTCTGGTTTTTTAGCACCGGCTCCTTCATGGTTATGTCGGTTACGTTGATTATGCGGTCTTCCTTGCCGATGGCGTCGAAGAAGGTGAGAATCTCGTGGAAGTTCCCCGACAATTCCATGGTAACCGGAATTTCGGCGTAGAAATTTCTTTTTACCTCGGCCATGGGTATAAACTTGCTTATGGTTATATCCGCCTTGGTAGAAAGTTCGTTGAGCGTTTTCAGTAACTGATCGATGTTGGCACTCTCGGGCAGGTTTTTGTTCTTTTCGATCAACTTCTGGTTTAGATACTCCACCATCTTTTTAAAGGTGGACAGGTTGGCGGCTATTTCTTGTTTCTCCTGGCGTTCTTCGTCCAGTTTGCGAATCTGCTGGTCGAGCTTTTTTATTTCTTTTTGCTGCTCGGTGTACACAAAATACCAGTAGCCCGCCACTATCATCACCACCAGCATGGCCGTGGCCACCACCTTGTGTAAAATCGGAATTTTCTGAAAAGCGGCAAAAAATTTATCCATGGCCGACCCCGGGTTATATGTTGTAGTTCACCCTCAAAGAGAAGGTGAACTTGATATAATTCAGCCCGACTTTTTCATCACGCGCCGCCTCGGTGGTGGGGGCCGATATCTCGGTAAAGTAAGCCTTCTTTTGCATAGCCGGCTGGCCGGGGGCACCTGCGGCCGGCGCGGCCTTTTCCTCTTCCACTGGTTCTTTCAGGGCCTTTAGAAAATCGCCCAGGTCAGCCAGGCTGAGCGCTTCGCCGCTGACTTTCACCAGACCGCCTCTTTCTTCCCAGGCGACCAGCCATACCTTCTGGGGAATGCGCTGGCTGAGCATGTCCATGACCCTTACCGGACCGGTTTTGCCCTTTATCAGCGAGTCGATTATGGCCAGCTTGCGATTGAGTTCCTCCTGCTTCTGCTTGTATTGATTCACTTCGCCGATGGCTTTGTTGTACTGCTCTATATCGCGCTGGATTTGAGCGATTTCTTTCTTCTTGTTCTCTATGGTGCCCTGCACCGAGTCGTACCAGAGATAGACGCCAACAATAGCGCCGATGATGATGACCAGAAAAAGCACCAGTTGTTGCTTTACATACTCACGTTTTCTGGCCGCTTTTATGGGAAGCAGGTTTATTCTTATCATGGCCGCTTCCTCACTTGTCGTCCGGTGAGCGGGTAGCCAGCCCCACGGCCACCGCGGCCGCTGGGGCTACCTGCCTGATAAACTCCGTGTCGAAGCGCTTGGGATCGATTTCAATGTTGCGGAACGGGTTCATGATTTCCACCGGCGTTCCGATTTTGTTTTCCAAAACCTTGTAAAGCGAGGTCAACCGGCTGGAGCCGCCACAGATATAGATGCGACTGACATGACTGTCCGCCGCCTGGGTGGCGTAGAAATCCAGCGACCGCTGGATCTCCCCGGCCATGGTATCGGCCACCGAGGCAATCACCCTCTCCACTTCCTGGGGAACCACCGATTCGGCGTCGGTGGGCGAATGCCCGCCCAGCTTCAACGCCTCGGCTTCGTCGCGGCTCACGTTCAGTTGCTTCTGGATTTCCTCGGTAAACATGTTGCCGCCCATGGAGATGTCGCGCGAGAAAGCCCAGGTGCCGCCAGAGACTATGTCTATATTAATGATGGCGGCGCCAATGTTAACCAGCGCCACCGTGTCCGACGCCGGCAGTTCGTAATTCACCTCGAAGGCGTTCTGCACGCAGAAAGTGGCTACGTCGACCACCAGAGGCACCAACCCGGCCTCCTGTACCACGGCTAGGTAGTCGTTTATGACGTCCTTCTTGGCAGCCACCAGCAACACATCCATCTGCCCCTGTTCCGAAGGATTGGGCGTGAGTACCTGCACGTCGATATTCACGTCGTGGATATCGAAAGGAATATACTGCTCGGCTTCCCACTGGATGCTTTCTTCCAGCTCTTCCATGGTCATGGCTGGCAGGGGAATCTTCTTTATGATCACCGAGTGCCCACTGATAGCCAGGCCGACTTCTTTCTGGCGAATGCGGTGGCTCTGGAAAAGGTCGCGGATGGTGGATACGATGACGGTGGAATTCATCAGCGCCCCATCCACTATGGCCTCCGGCGGAAGCGGGGCCAGGCCCAGGTTCTGTAGGGAGTAACCCTTTTTGGTCTCCTTGAGCTGGACCAGTTTGACCGCGCTGGAGCCGATATCGAGGCCGATTACGTTCTTACCTTTGGGCATTCGCTAAACCTCCTTCAGCGCGGCTCGGGTTCCCCATCCGATTCCTGGTTGCCGAAGACCCGATCCTTGTCAGACAGTTTCATCCCCAGCGCCAGGATGATCTTACGCTTAGTGTCCATTCGGCAGTTGTAGCCGGCCTCGATGCGGTCGATGGTGAGGGCGCTGACACCAGCTTTGCGGGCCAGTTCCGCCTTGCTCAAAAGCAACGCCTCTCGGATCTTGCGCACGTTGTTGGGCATCCTTTTCTCCGCCTCGCTGCTGACCACCTGTTCCTCGCGTTCTACCAACTTTGTCTGGTTGCGCTTTCTTTCCATTTTCCGTTGTCTCCTATCGACGGGCGCGCAAACTCCAGTATCTCATTTCACACTAGAGTGTCGCTCCGTCCGCCAAGTTTGTCAAGAAAATGTAACTAAATTTATATATAATTATATTTAATTTATCCATCTTTTAGTATCATTTCGTATCATTTTTATACAATCATCAGCCCTCCAAGTCAATGCCCAATCCTTTACCGGTAGTGTCAACTTTTTTGTGTCAGGAGCAGCAAATGGGTGGTAACTCCCTGGTTTTCGTTTTCGAAGCTGAAGATGGCGTACATGATGCGCTCCAGTGAGGCGCGGTTGGCCATTAC
>Ga0068707_1001873_pt1 | contig 14796 bp, 4 predicted proteins | sample YNPNPMetaG_FD_66600 | JGI IMG/M metagenome (GOLD analysis project Ga0068707, IMG submission 66600) | Anoxygenic and chlorotrophic microbial mat microbial communities from Yellowstone National Park, USA - YNP NP MetaG | ecosystem: Environmental > Aquatic > Thermal springs > Hot (42-90C) >...
AATTCGCCGTCTGGTATACCAAGCCCGCTCAAGCGGGCTGTGCGGCTGCAACCGGCTTCAGCCGGTTTCGGATATGCCAGGCCGTGAATTCATTCATGGCCGGCATTCACGGCCAGGTCCGGTCTCGGCGGTGCGAGCGTACGCAGGCGCGCCGTTCGCGTATGCGCGCTGCAGCCAGCGAATGAATTCGCCGTCTGGTATACCAAGCCCGCTCAAGCGGGCTGTGCGGCTGCAACCGGCTTCAGCCGGTTTCGGAAGTGCCAGGCCGTGAATTCATTCATGGCCGGCATTCACGGCCAGGTCCGGTCTCGGCGGTGCGAGCGTACGCAGTATGCGCGCTGCAGCCAGCGAATGAATTCGTCGTCTGGTATACCAAGCCCGCTGAAGCGGGCTGTGCGGCTGCAACCGGCTTCAGCCGGTTTCGGATATGCCAGGCTGTGAATTCATTCATGGCCGGCATTCATGCTCATGGCGGGAGCAAGGCGCTCAACGCGGCGACAGCGTGGTCGTAGATGTGCCGCTCGCAGGCCGGATGGCGCAGCGTTTGCAATAGCAACTCCTGCGCCTGAGCGGTCTCCCCTTCCTGCAACAGGAGCTTAGCTCGCTGGCACAACGCTCGCGCCGCGCGGAAGCCGTTCTCCGAAGCGCGGATGAGCGCCTCGGCCTGCTCCAGCGCCTGCCAGGCAGCAGCCGGATCGCCGCGCCCCTGCGCCGCCGCGCTCAAGATCAGCAGACAATCCGCCTGCCCGTCGTGGTCCTGCATCTGTTGATAGAGCGCCAGGCTGCGCTGCGCCCAGGTCTGCGCCGCGGGGCAATCCCCGCCGGCCAGGGTCACCTCGCCCAATCCCTTGTAACTCTGAGCGATGCCCCAGCGGTGCTCGATGGACTCGCTGAGACTGAGGCTCTGGCGAAAGAATCCCTCCGCCGTCTGCGCCTCGCCCTGGGCCAGTGCCGTCAGCCCCAGGTTGATGTACGCCTGCGCCATCCCCCAGAGATAGCCGATCTGTTCACAGAACGCCAGGTTTTCCCGGAAACACTGTTGCGCCGTCGCATAATCCCCTTGCGCCCGTTTGACCAGCCCCAGCCCATAGACGGCGTATTGCACGCCCCAGGCGTAGCCCGTCTGCTCGCACACCGCCTGCGCCTCGCGGCACAGGGCCTCCGCCGCCGCGTAGTCACCCAACTCGTAGGCCGTCCAGCCCAGCAGCGCCAGGCCATCGCCGCTGCCCGCCAGCTGCCCTAGCGCCCGATAACGCGCCAGGCCTGCTTCGGCCCACATCCGCGCCTGGGCGTACTGCGCCTGCAAAAAGGCTACCCAGGCCCGTTGCAGCAGCAAAAAGGCGTGCTCTTCATCGGATGGCAGCCCCGGCAGGGCCAGGCCCGCTTCAAGCAGAGCGAGCGCCTGCTCGTACTGCCCCATTTGCCGGTGGAGCGCGGCCTGTCGCCCCAGCAAACGCCGCAGGCGGCGCGCCTGATGGCGCGCGGCGTCGGGGTCCGCGCCACTGGCTTCCCTGGCCCAGTCCAGCGCCGGTTGCAGGATGCGGACCCCTTCCCTGAACCAGGCTTTGGATTCGTAGAAGGCAAACAATCCGTGCACCAGACGGGCGAGCAGCGCCGTGTCGCGCTGGGCCAGCGCCCACTCCCAGGCCGCCAGGATGTTCTGCTGCTCCGACTCGATCTCGGCCTGCACCTGCACCTGCTGCGGCCCGCGCAGGGCGCCCTCGCGCTGTCGGAGGAAATCGGCAAAAAAGGCGGCGTGACGGGCGCGCACCTGCTGCGCCAGGGACGGCTGCGCCTCCAATTTCCCGGCAGCGTAGTGGCGGATGTCGGCGTGCAGGGCATAGCGAGCGTGTGGCTCGTCCCACACCAGCAGCGACTTGCGCGCCAGCGCGCGCAGCGTCTGCGCGGACACGTCGGCCACTACCTGCGCGGCCTCCAGCCGAAAGCCACCGCGGAAGGCCGCCACTTGCATCAGGGCAGCCTGTTCGGCCTCCGCGAGCAGTTTCCAGGAACTTTCAAAGACCGCGCGCAGGCTGCGGTGCCGTTCGGGGAGGTCGGGATGGTCCGAGGTCAGAAAATCCAGGGTGCTTTTGATCTCGTCGGCGATGCGTGCGGGCGACATCTCCCCCGCCCAGGCCGCGGCCAGTTCGATCCCCAGGGGCGATCCTTCTACCAGTCGGCAGATCTCCGTGACCGCCGCCTGTTGCGCCGGGGCCACGGCGAAATCCAGGCGGACGCGGCCGGCCCGCTCGGCGAACAGTTGCGCCGCGTCGGAGGTCCCCTCCGCTGTTTCGGCGCACGCCAGGCCCTCCAGCGGGAGCACCGACTCGGCCTGCAGGTTCAGCCGCTGGCGTGAGGTGACCAGCAGCGTCGTCTGCGGCGCGGCACGCAGGATGTCCAGCACCAATTGAACGCCGCTGGCGGGAAGCAGTTGCTCGAAGTTGTCCAACACCAGTAATCGCTCGCGCGGGTCGTCGCGCAGCGCCCGCAGCAATTGCGCGCGGATGTCCTGTGCGCCGGAGAGGCTCAGATGCAGGGCGTGAGCGACGGCGAGCGCCAGGTCCGTGTCGCTTTGGGCGTCGGTCAGCGGCACCCAGCAGACGCCGTCGACGAATTGGTCCGCCTGCGCGGCGGCGACCTGCAGGGCCAGGCGCGTCTTGCCGATGCCGCCCGGCCCGGTCAAGGTGATCAGGCGGTGGTCTGGGTTCGCCAGTCGTTCGGCCAGCAGCGCCAGCTCGGCCTCGCGACCAACGAAGGAGGTGAGTTGGATCGGCAAGTCCGGAGGAATCGCGGCTGGGGCGGGCAGCGGCGCGCCCGCGCGAATCTGCACGTAGAGGGTGCGGGTCTCTTCCGTCGGCGCCAGGCCCAGTTCATCGGCCAGCGTGCGCCGACAGACCTCGAATTGCTCCAGCGCCGCCGCGCGCCGGCCTTCCAGCGCCAGCAGGCGCATCAGGTGACGGTGGGCCTCCTCCTGCCAGGGTTCCAGAGCCAGTTGCCGCCGGAGGTAGGCCTGTGCCGTCGGATAGTCGCCGCGCCGTTCGGCGTCATCGGCCAGCAGGGTCAGGCTCTCCAGCGCCTGAACGTGCAGCCGCTCGCGCTCGACCGTCAGCCAGTCCTCGAATTCCGGGCAATCCTTGAACGCAAAGCCGACCAGCAGGTCGCCGCGGTAGAGGTCTAGCGCCTGCGCCAGCCGTTCCAGACAGGGGCGGCAGGTCACGCGGCGGCGATGATGATGGCTTTGCACTTCCGCCAGCAGCCGATGCCAGGTCAGCACATCCACTTCCACATCGGCAGCGGTGTTGAACTGCACGGTCTGCGGCGTCACCAGCAGGAACGATTCTCCGATGGCCTGACGGAGGGCGTAGAGGGATTGGCGCAGGTTTTGGGCGGCGCGCGAAGGTGAAGATTCGGGCCAGAAGAGCGCGCTCAGCGTCTCGCGGCGAAAGGCGCGCTCCGGCTCCAGCGCCAGCCGTGCCAGCAGGCCACGCACCTTGTCGGATTCCAGGCGCGTGACCGGGCGGCCGTCCAGGGTGATGGTGAGGGAGCCAAACAAGGTGAGCGTAAGTCTGGACACCTCTGACTCCTGTCATCTCTCCTCAGGCCTGCGTACCGGCACCGCCGCGCCGGCGCGTTCGCCTTGCTCCGCGTCCAGCGTGACCAGTGCGGCCCCGAAGCGCCGCGCCACCGCGGCGTAGACCGCATCACTGCCGCGCAGGCGGTGCCGGGCGGCGAGTTCGGCGGCCTCCTGCGCCAGGGCGTCGTCCAACGCGACCAGGGTCAAGCCCGGAAAACGGCCAACTTCCAACGCAAACGCATAGCCCAGGTCGGGTTTGCCCTGCCCCCGCCCGATGGCCGCGGCGATCTCGACGATGACCAGGGTGGGCAGGATCAGCGCCGCGTCGCTCTGTCGTATCTGGCGCAGAAAGGCTTTGCTGGCCGGATGGGCTGGCTCGGGGGGCGTAAAGGCGCTGACAAAGACAGTGGCATCAATCGTAAAGGCTTCGCTCATCGCCGCATCTCCGAGAGGATCTCCACGGCGCTTTTCTCGCTCTGCCAGTTGCGCGCGATCTCTTCGCCCAGCGCTTCCAGCCGCGCCCATACCTCATCCGGGTCGGGCCGGGGCGGGACAGCGTCCGCCGGCAACAGGACGGCCACCGGCTTGCCGCGCTGGGTGATCAGGTAACGGGCGCGGCGCTCCTTGACCGCGCGCACCAGTTCCGAGGCACGGGCCTTGAGTTCGCGGATGCCGATCTCTTCCATCCAACACCCCCTTTCGGATGTGGACACTTGTGTAACTACATTATACCCCTTTTTGCGACCACCGTCAAAACTCCTGACGTTTTCCTGACGCCCGGTATGTACTAATGGAGTCAAGATGAATCTCGTGCTACAGGGAGGCCCAATGCCAGCCGATGCGGTTCAACCCTACACGTCTTACCTGCTGCGCGTGTGGCGCGTCCAGGAGCAGGGCCAGACGGCCTGCCGCGCGATTCTGTATGCCATCGCCACGGGCCAGCGCTGGGGCTTTGACAATATGTCCGACCTGCTCGCCTTCCTGGAGCCTCAAACGCCGGAGAGTGAGGAATCGGACGCGAAACGTAAAACGTGAAATTACGCATTACGTTTTACGCTACATTTTTGGAGGTACCAATGCTCAAGAGATTATCCCTGCTCATTTTGCTCGCCGCCGCGCTCTTCGCCGTGCCCTGGCTGCGCACGACGGCATCCACGCCGGCCCAGCAGGCGGTGACGGACGCGCAACGCCGATGGGACGATGTGGCCTTTTATCGCTTCTCCGCTACGCTGGACCAGGAACGCTTTCCCACGCCCGGCGTGACCACGGTGGGACAGAGCGGTAGCCGGCAACGCTTCTACTTCTCCGGCCAGGCCTGGCCCGCCGAGCAACGGATGGAGGCCAGCATCTGGGCGCAGGGCGGCGATGTGCTCACCGGTCAGGGCAAGATAGACCTGCGCATCGAAAACGGCCACACCTGGGTGCGCATCGGCGACGAGTGGCAAGAGATGAACGATTTCAGCGCCACCTTTGCCCCCAACGGCGATTGGCTGGCGTTTCTGGATGCCGCGCAGGAGGCGATCGAAATGGGGGATGGCGCGGGCGAATCACCGATTCACCCCTACCGTTACCGCCTGGACGGCCCGCGTCTGGCCCGCGCGATGCAGGAATGGACCGTCGCCGCGATGACTGCGCGCGGCGAATTGCCCCTCGGCGCGAAGGTGCAACTGCCGCCCGAATTCCGCGGGATGAGCGGCGACGGCGAACTGTGGGTGGACGAGCAGGGCCTGCCGGCGCGCAACGTGCTCAACCTCACGCTGCCCGGCCCAACCGAACAGGTGCGCCTGACCGCGCAGGTTGACTTTAGCGATGTGCGCCTGGCCGGTTCACCGGTGGCGCGGGCCCTGGGCGTCCCCCGACTGCCCACGCTGCCGCAGATGGGGGCATCGGCGTTGTCGGCTGCGCTGGTTGGCCTGGGGACGGTGATCGTGGCGCGCGGCGGGCGCTCGCGCCGCGTCCGCGCCGGGGTGAGCCTGCTGGTCATTCTGAGCACGCTTTTCACCCCGCTGCTGCAATCCGACCGGGTGGTGGCCGCCGCCGAACGTCGCCAGGCCGCGCAGGCCAAACAGCAGGCGCAAGAAGCCCGCGCCGATGCCTTCACCGAATTGCAAAAGGCGCTGGCCGAACCCTCCGCTGCCGGCAAGTTGGCCATCGCCGGCATCTCGCCATTGGAGGCGGCGCGGGATGGCGCGTTACCCTCACCCCTACCCCTTGATCCCCTTCCCCTCTCCCAAACCTGGGAGAGGGGAAGGGGTGGCGGCGTAGCCGCCGGGGATGAGGTGAGGGCGCAATATAACCCCAACGGCGACGACGACGGCGACGGCCTGACCAACGCCGAGGAGGAACGCCTGGGCACGCTCTCCATCATCGCGGACCGGGACAATGACGGCATCCCCGACGGGCGCGATTCCGACGCCGACGGCGTCTCCGATGATGCCGAAGTGGTCGGCTTTTCCTACAACGGCCGGATGTGGTACGGCGACCCGCTCACGCCCGACACGAACAACGACGGCATCGCCGACGTGATGGAGTGGAACCAGGATACCGACGGCGACGGCACGCCCGATCTCTACGATGCCGATAACGACGGCGACGGCGTGCCGGATGCCTATGACTATTCTCCCTTCGCGCGCCAGACGACGGTCTTTTCGCAGACCAACCCGCTGGAATTCAGCGTGAACAACTTCAACACCGGCAAGTACCTCTACGTGGAGTATCAACTGCGCCCGACCAACCCCGACCACCTGTGGTACGCGCTCGCCACGCGCGACTGGCCGCGCGACGAAGAGGGCCAGATGCAGGATCGGGACAGCAAGACGTTCCTGGATGTGAATCCCAATTCGTCGGCTCCGCAGGATGCCTACGGCGACGTGCGCCTGGTGCCGATGCTGGAGGTCGCCATCCCCGGCACGGCCGGCCCCAGCCACCTGGTGACCACCGCTCCCTATGTGAACCTGACGCTGGAGGAATACACCGACGCGCGCTTCCGCGTCGGCGCGCCCCTCACCGGCACGGTGACGCTGCGCCGCGACGCCGGGAACGGCGGAGTGATGTTTGAAGCCGTTCTCTCCCGCGCCGACCAGTACGGCTATCACCGGCTGGCGCTGTATAGCGGCATGTGCGAGCGACCGGTGGAAAAACGGGCGGCAGTGCGCGTCTACCAGACCCAATTGTCCGGGCAGTTCAACTTCAGTTTTGACGAACTCGCCAACCAGCCCTACGCGCTCATCTTCTATTACGAAAACGACCTGGACGTGCTGAACCATTTCGCGCCGCCCTTTGACCCCCTGCGCCTGAACGCCAACTATGGCTGCGTGGACATTCCGGCGGCGATGCTGCCGTTTGAAGAGACCCGCGCGCTGATGGCCGATCCCCAGTTCTATGAGCCGTATGGCGCTTTTGTCCTGAGCCTGGGGCCGGGACAGGGACGTGCGCTCTATCTGCCGCTGCAACTGGCGACCGACACCACCACTGGCGCGCAATACGCCTTCCAGGGGCGGGTCGTCTACCACCTGCGCGGCAACACGTGGGGCGCGCCGCATCAGGTGCGCCTGGTGTGGGTCGCCATCGGCCTGAGCGACCGCTGCGCCGGTGGCGATTGCCACGCCAACCAGACGCAGATCCTCACCATCTACCCCGACGAGTGGCAACTCACCGGCCTGCGGGTGCGCGAGGATCACGGCCTGGAGGCCGCCATCATCTACGAGGACCCGGCGGTGGACCCCGACCCCAACGACGACCGCGAACTGGTCTCGCTGGCGATGGGACTGGAAGACGCCTTCCTCTCCGGCCGCGATTGCAAGGAGACGCCCACCGGCGCGTGCTCCACCGACGGTCGGCGCGACATCACCGTGTCCGAAATTGCCCGTCGTTTTGACCGCGACAACTGGTATAACTCAGGCCTGCCTTACTATCTCATTGAAAATGAACATTGGAGCATCCCCAACACGCTGCAAGTGGAAACGCACACCTACCCCCATCAGGACGCGGCGCTCATCGCACTGACCGGGGGGGACCTGCAAGCCGTGCTCTCCGCTTTCGATGCGCACCGGACGCTTACGCCTACCTTGATGTTTGCCACCGAAGAGCGCTTCCGCCTGATTGACCTGCAGACGACTGCGCTGCCCACCGAAACGCAGGCCCTGGTCTGGAACGGCGCGCGCGTCGCCGTTGACTTTGCCAGCCCGCCGGCCAACCCCGTATACGTACACGCCGGCCTGAAATGGATGCCCTATCATCACACCGGCGAAGCCTGGCAACCGGTCTCAGCCGAAGCGTACCTGACCGAGATCGAGCAGCGCTATCCGCTCAGCGCGCTGATTACGCAGGCCGGAGAAACGGAGAGCGACGCCGAGGGCAAGCTGTTCGCCTATCAACTCTACTACTTGACGCTGCTCAACGGCGTGGTGGAACTGGTACAGATCGGCAGCCAGCCCATCCGCCACACGTTCAAGGCGGATACGGGCATCGCCTCGTACATCAAATCCAGCCCCAGCGCCATCAATGGTGTGCTCAAACTGGCGGTCAAGGTGGCCCCTTACCTGATACAGGCGATCCGCGATAACCTTCCCAAGGGCGGAGGAGGGGGCGCAATCACGGAAATCCTGACCAACCCCTTCCGACTGTTCAGCGAGGTGAAGCAGATTTTCGTCAAAGCCTGGAGCAAGGTCGTTTCAGGCCTTCACAAGGTGGCGCAGGAACTGCGAAAGGCGCTGGGTGAACTCAAAACCCTGTTCAAGGGACTGGCGTCGCTCAAGGGCGCGCTCATCACCGTCGCCGTTGTGGCGGTCGTCCTGGTCGTCGCTACCCTGGTCGTCGTCACGGTTGCCGCCTGGATTGCTTCCGAAGTGGGCGGCCCCGAATGGCTCAAAGTCGTCGCCGGCGTGGGCATCACCGCAGGGCTGGGGGTGGTCTATCTGGGCCTGGTCAAGAACTTTTCGGCGGTGCTGGAGTTCGGCAAGATGCTCTACGCCGTCTTGAAGACCGGCGTGTCCACGATGACGGCCTTGAAAGATATGGCCAGGGCGGTGTTCGCCATCAAATCTTCGGCGGTGGCGCTGGCCGTCGTCGGCTTTGTGGTTGAAGTGATAGCCACCATCATCTTCCTGCTCGTGGTCTACCTGACCGGACAGGTGGAGTTCTTTAGCATTGCCGGCCGCATCCTGCTGGTTGAATCCTTGATCCAACTGGCGATCAGTTCCATCCTTCTGAGCACTACGCTGATTTTGTTTGTGATCGGCCTGATCGCCGGCGCTTCGACGGGCGTGGGCGTGATTCTCTTTGCGGTGAGTCTGGTGCTGGCCGTGGTCGCGTTCGTGGACCTGGCCGCGCTGGTCTTGTGCAAGACCGGGGTCTGGGATGCGGCCTGCAATTTCAGCCTGAGCAGCGAATTTGTCTCACGCATTCGCCAGGTCTTTTATCGCGTCGGCGTGCTCACCGAGACCGGCAACGACCTGCTCCAGATTCGCGGGGTGGAACTGTTGCCGCTGACCGACCCGTATCGCCCGATGATGAGCGACGGTGTTTCCATTATGCCGCTGCTGCACCTGCGCCACTGGGCCAAAACGCCGATCTACGATGAGGGTGACGAACTCTATTTCGAGGAATACCTGAGCATTGCTCCCTATGAAAGCACCCAAAATCAAACCGCCTTCCGCTATAGCCTGGGGCCGTACACCACTGACGTCGGCAAGCCGGAGTTGGGCGAAATGACCGGGTATTGGTTCGGCTGGCACACCATTGGCAGTGTCGAGTATCTTGATTTGAGGACGTCGGGCAAGCCGGTCTGGTGGACGTATAACTTGTACGCCCTGCGCGCCGACCGCGTCGTCACCAGCACGCAGGCCATCCAACTGCCCGCCGGTCTCAACCGCCGCGCCACGTTCTGGCTCTCCACGGGCATCGCTCTGCCGGCCGCCGAGTGCTGGTTCGGAAAGTGCTCGCTGGACCCGATCAAAACCAGCGACGCTTTTCCCATCCCGTTGATCCTGGACGTTTTCCCCGCCACGCTGGATGAATTTGTCGCCTGGACCTGGGACCCCAACCTGCCGCCCCTGCGCGACCGCGATGGCGACGGACTGCTCGCGGCGGCGCGCGGTGGCAATGACCCCAACGACACAAAATGGGACACGGACGGCGACGGCGTCTCCGACCTGGTTGAATTGCGCTGGCGCGAGCAAGGCGCGCTGTTGAACCCCAACGCCGCCGACACCGACGGCGACGGTCTGAGCGACGCCGAAGAAGTGCGCCTGGGAACCGACCCCACCCGCGCCGATACCGACGGCGACGGCCTGACCGACCGGCAGGAGGTGCAGGGCTGGACGTTCACTTACAACACGGCCCCAACGCGCACCACCACCGTCACCTCCGACCCGCTGTCTGCCGACACCGACGGCGACGGGATGAGCGACCTGCTGGAGCGCACCCTGCACGAGAGCGACCCGGCGCAGTATCCCTTCCATCCGCGCGTGCCCGATCCCTTCGGTCTGGCGCTCACCCTCGCCACCAGCGACGCCGACGGTTACCTCGGCCGCGGTCAGCAGATTGCCATCACCACCACCGTGCGCAACCAGATGGACCAGATTTCGGCATCGCAGGGCGGGCTGACCCTCACCCGCCCGGCCGACCTGGGCGGCAACGTGACGACCTGGACGTTCGGCAACAATCCCGCGCTCGCGCCGGGTCACAGCCAGAGTTTCGGGGCCGGCGCCACGGTCGCGTCCTCGGCGGGGACCCAGGTGGCGACCTTCCAGGCCGAGGCGCGCGCCACCGGCGTCTTCTCCGACGGCACCCGGCTGGCCGGCGACCTGACCGCCTCCGCGCAACTCGCGGTCACCGTGGACGCCGACCCGCCCGAAGCGAGCATCACCTGGCCCGGCGCACACGCCTACCTGCCCGCCGGGCGGACAGTCATCATCGGCGGCGTTGCCAGCGATCCGACCTCGTATATCGCTCAAGTGGAAGCGCGCGCCGACAACGACGCCTGGCAGACGGCCAACGGCCGGGAGATGTGGAGCGCCGCCGTGCCCATCCCCGCCGCCGAGGGCAGCCATACCCTGTGGGTGCGCGCGGCCGACGCGGTCGGCAACGTGCCATCGCCGGCCCACAGCATCGCCATCTACGCCGACGGCACGCCGCCCACGGTGAACGCCGTCATCGCGCCGCTGACCGTGCTGGCCCCCATCGTGCGGGAGGACGGCCGGCGTCAACTGGCCCTGCGCTTCACCGCCAGCGATCCGACTTTGCCCGGCTCTGTGCCCGGCAGCGGCGTGGCGCAGGTGGAAATGGACCTTGCGCCGCACAGCGCCGGTTGGCAGGCGGCCACCCTGGTCGGCGGTGAGTGGGTCATCACCTACACCCTGCCGACGGTCGGCGCCGACGGCTTGCCGCTGAGCGAACCGAACGGCCTCTACACCGCACAGGTGCGCGCTGCCGACGCCGCCGGCAACGTCTCCGCGCCCTTTGCATTTGCTTATCAGGTGGACGGCACGGCCCCGCGCGTGCTGGTACAGCATCCGCAGCGCAGCGAAGTGACCGTCATCTCGGATACGATCGTGCTCTATCCGCCGCCGCTGCCCATCACCAGCACGCTCCCCTTCACCGGCACGGTCTATGAGACCGAAACGGTGCGCAGCGGCGTGCAGGCGCTGGACGTGCGCCTGACGCCCGCCGATTTGGGCGTGGCGCCGGGGCTGTGGCGTGGCCGCTTCTACAACCTGGATGGTTCGCAGACGACGGTGTACACGACCACGCCGGAAATCAACGCCGACTGGGGCAGCAGCTCGCCCGCGCCGGGCATCAACGCCGACAATTTCATCGCCGAATGGCAGCAGGAGACGCTCTTCCGCGTGCCGGGCGTCTACACCTTCACCGTGACCAAAGACGCCGACGCCACCGCCGCGCTGTGGATAGACGGCGACCTGCGGCTGAGCGCGCCGACGGGGCAGACGAGCGCTGTGCTCACCCTGGCCCTGGATGCGGGACTCCATCCCCTGCGCCTGCGCTACAACGAAGCGACCGGCGAGGCGCGCGTGCGCCTGACGGCCGAACTGGCCGAGGCCGACTGGAACGCGGCGACCCTGGCGCAGAGCGGCGCCGGCGTGATCAGCACCACCTGGCAGTACACGCCGCCGGACGGAATGGAGGGCCTCTACCGGCTGGATGCGCGCGCCGCCGACGTACTGGGCAACGCCCTGACCGGCGCGGCCTGGCGCGGCGAGATTGACACCGCCGCGCCGCGCGTCGCCCTGGACGTGACCTACACCGGCATCGGCAGCACCGCGCAGACCCACTACCGCGTCTGGGTCAACGATTTCAACCTGGTGGAAGAGGGGCTGGTTTCACCCTGTCCATTGCAGCCCTACTACTATGACACCGCCTGGTGGCGCGAGTTGTTCGGCGAAACGCAACGCCTCTACCAGTTGTACGGCGAGTGCAGCGTCCCCGGCTATGTGACCACGCCGCCGACCGTGACCGCCTACGACCGCTACGGCCGCGCCACCACGCTCACGGCCACGCCGCCCGAAGCGCCCAACACCCGCGCGCTCTACTGGGACTATAGCCCGACCCCCGACGGCGCACTGCACCGGCTGGACCTGAGCACGGCGGCGAACACGCATCTGATTGACCTGGTGGCGTTGGGGAGCAACAAATTGTACAGCTACCAGAACCTCAAGGTGCATCCGCACAGCGAACGGCTGTACGCGGCCCTGCCCACCGCCGGCGACGACCGCATCTGGCGGCTGAGCCTGGACGGCAGCGACCCCGAATGGATCATCACCCGCACCATCCCCGGCGACATCCTGGCGGTGGCGCTCACCCGCGACCATCTCTACTGGATAGAGGGCATCGGTGGGAGCGGTGCGCTCCTCCGCGCCGACCTGGACGGCAGCGCCATCATCACCCTGACCACCGCGCTGAGCAGCCCGGTCGGTCTGGCCGCCGACCCCTCCGCCGGGGTGGTGTTCGTCGCCGAAAACGCGGGGGGCCGCATCCGCTTCTATGCCGAAAGCGGCGAAAGCGGCTATATGGACCCCGCGCTGGAGGGAAGCCCGCCTCAGCCCATCGTGGATGTCTTGCTGGATAGCGGAATGGCCGTTGACCCGCAGGCGCGGATGCTCTATGTGACCGGCGAGCGCACCGGCAGCGGCACGGGCATCCTGCGCCTCCCCTATCCGCCCGCCTGGAACGGCGCCCGCACCTACACCGAAGCGACCCTTGTGGTCCCGTCCAGCCTCTACCTGGGCATCTCTGGCCTGGCGGTGGATGCCGGCGGCGGCAAACTCTACTTCGGCACGTTGACCGGCAGCAACCCGTACACCGTCACCGTCCGCCGCGCCAACCTGGACGGCAGCGACCCGGAGGTCGTCTACACCGCCGCCGACCATCAGTTCTGGGCGCTGAACCTGGACCTGGACATCAACCATCCGCCCACGGCGACGACACAGATCGTGCAGGTGACGCACAACACGCCGGTCACCTTTACGCTGGACGCGAGCGACCCCAACGGCAACCCGCTGCGCTTTACGCTGCTGAGCGCGCCGGAAAACGGCGTGTTGAGCGGGCTGCCGGTCACGCCGACCTGGAACAGTCCGGTTGCGACGGGGTATGTCGTGACCTACACGCCTGCCGTCGGCTTTGTCGGACAGGATCGCTTTACCTACCGCGTGGAAGACAACCGCGGCGCGGGCGCGGTGGGCGAGGTCATCCTGCGCGTCTGGCCCGCCAACCCGGTCTATGCGGCCATCGCTTCACCGGCGGATAACGCCGTGGTCGCGCCCGGCGCAGCGCCCATCACCGTGAGCGGCTATGCGCTCAACGGACTGCAAGCCATCACCCTCACCGTGAACGGCGCGCCGATTCAGACCTGGACCTATGACCCCGGCCTGCTGGAGGCGACCGAAACGCGGCCCTGGACGCCGACGGCGGGGCAGTACATCCTGGCCGCGCAGGCCCAGGACCGCAACGGCAACATCGGCGAAAGCGCGCCAACGCGCGTGATCGTGGACGCGACCCCGCCGACGGTCACGCTAACCACATTGGTTTACACCTCTACGCACGCCCTGCCCGGCCTGAATGCCTTTACCCTGAGCGGCAGCGCCGGCGACGACAGCGGCATCGCCCGCGTACGGGCGACCCTTGCAGACGCCCCGGCCATCCCCGCCGAACTGGACGCCGACCCCTGCCCGGCGTGCGGCTGGCGCCTGGCGATGACTGCGCCCGACAGCGTGGAGCCGTTCACCATCACCGTGCAGGCCACCGACCTGGCCGGGCGCGTCACCGTCATCACCCCCACGCTCGTCGTGGACCTGCTCCCCCCCGAAGCGGTCACCGTCACCCTGGCCTATACCGACAGCCTGGGGCAGCGCGTGCCGCTGGGGTGGGCCAACCCGGTCATCCGCGAGAACGCGCCGCTCATCATCGAATGGGATGCCGCCACCGACGGCAGCGGCATTGAGGGCTATTACGTCGGGTGGACGAACAGCCCGACGGTCACGGTAGATGCGCAAGGCCTTGCGCTCCTACACCGCTACGCGCCCACCGACCCGCGCCACCACGCGCAGACCGTCGGCGAAGCGCAGACCGTCTACGCCCATCTGGTCATCCGCGACGGGCTGGGCAACGCGCGCGTGCAGACCTTTGGCCCGTACATCGTGGATTCGCCGCTCACGCCCGACCTGATCGGCGCATCGCCCGACGGCGTCTGGTACAGCCACTGGCTGGAGAGCGGCGCGTCGCTCCTCAGCCGCGAGCGCAGCAGCCAGGGATCGCACCGGCTCTATGGCTCGTGGAACGCCGACGCGCTGCAACTCGCCTGGATCGCCGAAGACGGCGATTGGGACGTGCACGGCGACCTGTGGGTCTACTTTGACACCCAATCCGGCGGCACGACGACCGCCGATCAACCCTATCCAGCGCAGGGCTGGCAGAATGCGGTGAACGTGACCCTGCCCTTCGCCGCCGATTATGCCATCCACGTGCGCGACGGCGACACGGCCGTCATCAGGCAGTGGAACGGCAGCGCGTGGATCACCAGCACGCTGATGAGCACGACCGCGCGCCCCACCCCGTCCGGCCCGCCGGTGTACCGCCTGGTGGACGACCAGATGCCGCGCCGCACCGACCTGTACATCCCGTTGGGCTACCTCGGCGCCAACGTGACCAACCCGCTGCGCTTGGCGGCCTTTGTCGCCAACGAGGCGTACAGCAGCGGTTCGCTGCCC
>Ga0068707_1001874_pt1 | contig 14796 bp, 13 predicted proteins | sample YNPNPMetaG_FD_66600 | JGI IMG/M metagenome (GOLD analysis project Ga0068707, IMG submission 66600) | Anoxygenic and chlorotrophic microbial mat microbial communities from Yellowstone National Park, USA - YNP NP MetaG | ecosystem: Environmental > Aquatic > Thermal springs > Hot (42-90C) >...
TGATTTCGGCAGAGGGGCGGGGCTGGGGTTTTTCGGCGCGCTTGGAAATCTCCTCGGCGAACAGTTGCTTTATGTAACGGGAAAGCGTTTGCGAGGAGGCTTCCTGTGGCAGTTTGTAAAGCACGCGCGATATGGCCAGGCGCATTTCTGCCGCCGACTGGTAACGATCTTTGGGGTCGCGGGCCAGTGCCTTGAAAACAATGGCGTCGAGTTCCGGTGGAAGCCGGGAGTTTATGCGCGAGGGGGTGGGTACGTCGGCGCGTTTTACCCTTTCTAGGGTAACTACCTCGGTGCCACCGGCGAACAGCCGCTCCAGGGTGAGCATCTCGTAGAGCAGGATGCCGGCGGCGAAAACATCGCTTCTGGCATCCACCGGCTGGCCCATGGCTTGTTCCGGAGACATGTAACCGAATTTTCCCTTGATGATGCCAGCCTCCGTGGCGTGGGCACGAGAAGCGGCCCGGGCGATGCCGAAGTCGACCAGTTTGACCTCGCCCTCAAAAGACACCAGCACGTTCTGCGGCGACACGTCGCGATGGACAATGTGAAGCGGCCGGCCCTGGTCGTCGGTCTTGCGGTGTGCGTAGTCCAGACCGGCCAGGATCTCGCCGGCAATGAACAGGGCGTGGGGGACGCTTAGGGGCAGGTTCTTGTCTAGGCCGGCATCTAGTAGCTCGCCCAGGTTCTTGCCGTCGACGAAGTCCATGGAAATGAAGTAAACCCCGTCGATTTGGCCCAACTCGAATACCGGAACGATGTTTCCGTGAGTCAGGGTGCTGCAGATCTTGGCTTCGTCGATGAACATTTCGATGAATTCGCGGTGGCGTGCGTACTGGGGCAGGATCTGCTTCACCACCATGTTCTTTTCGAATCCGTCCACCCCGTAGAGCTTGGCCTTGTAGATTTCGGCCATACCGCCGACGGCGATTCTTTCGTAAAGATAGTACTTACCGAATGGCGTAGGCTTGAACATGTCCGTGGGCAGTTAATAGCAGGTTTTTTCCGCGAATGCCAATCCTGCGTTAAGCTTTAGGAAGGTAAAAGTATTAGGGCAAAAGGCTAGAAGCAGAAGCCCAGATTGAAGTCCACCGCGGGCAGTATGCCATTGAGAGCCGAGTCTACGCTGTCCGCCTTGAAGTAAAAATACTGGGCACCACCGCTTAAGCCGATGGAGAAGCCAGACTTCCATACCCAGTTGTAGCCGAACATCACCCGAGCGCCGAACAGAAACACCGTTTCGCTGCTGGTGTCGGCTTCTTCCGGGTCAGCGGTTATTGCGCCGGGGGCGACCGCCAGGCTTATGCGTAGCCCTTCGGGGGCGTTTCCAGTAAGATAGAAAGCCGCTCCCAGACCGACGCTGCCGCCGTAGAGCTTATCGCCGCCGAAGCCGAAATAAATGCCCCAGGGCGAAAGTTCGAAAGAGGCCCGTTTGGCCACCTGAATCTCCCAGGTAAAATTGGCCACCCCAACCAGCAGCCCCAAGGGACCGAAAGAAATACGATGGTGAAAATCTGGGTTTTCCGGCTCGACGATCTGCACCTTTATTGGTTGCCCTTCGCTTACCGGAATGGGCTGCTGGTCCTGCAGCAATTCGAGGGCGCGGCCCTGGACGCTGGTTAAGAACACCAACACCACCGTTAGACTTAGAAATTTTTTCATATTTCCTCCTTTGCTGAATTTATAACCAAAAAGACGCTGCTTCGGCAAAGAAATTCATGCAAAAGCAAGTGGCGCTTGACATGTGCCGGACGCCGAATTACACAAGCTGGGACTATGGGGAGGAAGGAGGCGAAAATGGTCGTTGCCAGAAAAGTTTTGATTATGGGAGCAGCCGGAAGAGATTTTCACAACTTCAACGTGGTCTATCGAGATAACCCGCAGTACCGGGTGGTGGCCTTTACCGCTACCCAGATTCCGGACATTCACGGGCGGGTGTATCCGCCGCAGCTGGCCGGAAAATTATACCCCTCAGGCATACCTATCCTGGAGGAAGAAAAGCTGGCGGAAATCATAAAAGAACATCAGGTGGACGAGGTGGTCTTTGCCTACAGTGACGTGCAGCACGTCAACGTCATGCACAAGGCCTCCATCGCCCTGGCCGCGGGCGCTGATTTTACGCTGCTCGGGCCCAAGGCCACCTGCATCAAGAGCAAGAAGCCGCTCATCAGCATCTGCGCCGTGCGCACCGGAGTGGGTAAGAGCCAAACCACCCGCTACGTAATCGCCGCGCTGCAGAAGCTGGGCAAGAAGGTGGTGGCCATTCGCCATCCCATGCCCTACGGCGACCTGGCCGAGCAGGTCTGCCAGCGCTTCGCCACGCTGGAAGACCTGGACAAACACAAGTGCACCATCGAAGAGCGCGAGGAATACGAGCCGCATATCCAGCGCGGGGTGGTGGTGTACGCCGGAGTCGACTACCAGAAGATCCTCGACGAGGCCGAAAAAGAAGCCGACATTATCATCTGGGACGGCGGCAACAACGACCTGCCTTTCTATCAGCCCGACCTGCACATCGTGTTGGTGGACCCACACCGGGCGGGTCATGAACTACTCTATCATCCGGGCGAGGCCAACCTACGCCTGGCCGACGTGGTGGTGATAAACAAAATAACCACCGCCAAGGTGGAATGGATCGCCACCGTGCAGCAGAACATTTCACAGGTCAACCCGAAGGCGGTGGTGGTAAAGGCCAATTCGCCCATCACCGTGGAAAATCCGGAGAAGGTGCGCGGTAAAAGGGTGCTGGTGGTGGAGGACGGCCCGACGCTCACCCACGGCGAGATGAGCTACGGTGCGGGTACGCTGGCCGCCGAGCACGCCGGCGCGGCCCAGGTGGTTGACCCCCGACCTTTTGCGGTGGGCAGCATCAAGAAGACTTTCGAAAAGTATCCTCACATCGGCTCGCTGCTTCCGGCCATGGGATACTCGCCCAAGCAGCTCAAGGAGCTGGAAAAAACCATCAACGCTACCGATTGCGACCTGGTGCTGATTGGCACCCCCATAGATCTGCGCCGGGTCATCAAGATCGAAAAACCCGCCCAGCGTGTTTTTTACGAGCTGGCCGATCACGGCTCGCCCACGCTGGAAGAGATAATCAAAAAGCGCTTTTCCTAAGGAGGGAAACACATGAACCTCAAGGGCCGGCATCTCATTTCCCTGCACGATTTTACCAGTGAAGAAGTCCTGCACATTCTCGACAGCGCCGCGGCGCTCAAGATGCGTTATCGCCAGGGCGACGACTTTCAGCCGCTGCGCGGAAAAACCCTGGCGCTGATTTTCCAGAAGCCATCGCTGCGCACCCGGGTGTCTTTCGAGGCGGGCATGAGCCGCTACGGCGGCCACGCCATCTACCTGGGGCCGGAGGACATCAAGCTGGGAAAACGCGAATCTACCGCTGACATCGCCCGCACCCTCTCCCGCTACTGCGACGCCATCATGGCGAGGGTCTTTGCCCATAAAGACGTTGTTGACCTGGCCGCAGCCGCCTCGGTGCCGGTGATAAACGGGCTGTCCGATCTTTTGCATCCCTGCCAGATACTGGCCGATCTGATGACCATCCGGGAAAAGAAAGGCCGGTTGGCCGGGCTGAAGCTGGCTTTCCTGGGTGACGGAAACAACGTGGCCCACAGCCTGCTCTTCGGCGGGGCCAAGGTGGGCATGCACGTTACCCTGGCCGTGCCCGAGGGCTACGAGCCTAACCGTGACGTTCTCGCCGCGGCCCGCGAAGATGCCCGCTCCACCGGGGCGCGCCTGGAAGTGACCCACGAGCTGAAAGACGCCCTCAAAGACGCCGACGTCATCTACACCGATGTGTGGGCCAGCATGGGCCAGGAGGCGGAAAAGGAAAAACGGGCGCAAGTCATGCGCCCCTACCAGCTCAATCAAAAGGCGCTTTCTATGGCCCGCTCCGACGCCATAGTGCTGCATTGCCTGCCCGCCCATCGAGGCGAGGAAATTACCGACGAGGTCATCGACGGTCCGCATTCGGTGGTGTTCGATCAGGCGGAAAATCGCCTGCATGCCCAGATGGGATTTTTACTTCTGGCCATAAAGTGAGCGCCTCTATCCATCAGGCACTGGTTACCGGCGCCGGCCGGGGGATCGGGCGGGAGGTGGCTCGGGAGCTTGCCCGGGCCGGCCACCGCTTGGTGATACATTACCGCACCAGTCGCCAGGGCGCCGAAGAACTGGCCGCAGAAATTCGCGCCGGGGGTGGGGCCTGCGAGCTCCTCTCGTTCGATGTAGCGGACATTGAGCAGGTGAGTAGGGAACTGAAAAATTTCATTCGCGCCCACGGGCCCATCGACATTTTAGTGAACAATGCCGGCGAACGGCACGATATGCTGCTTGGAGCCATGAAGGCCGAGAACTGGAGGCGCATAATCGGAGTCGCGCTCGACGGTTTTTTCGCCGTGACCCGTGTTTGTATCGCGGGAATGCTCTCTGGCCGCTGGGGGCGGATAATCAACATCTCCTCGGCGGCGGCGCTTTATCCCAGTCCGGGCCAGACCAACTACGCCGCGGCCAAGGCCGGTCTGATTGGGGCGACCAGGGCTTTGGCGGCGGAAGTGGCGGCGCGAGGAATTACCGTAAACGCCGTCGCGCCGGGTTTTATTGAGACCGACATGACCCGGGATCTGGCGGTTGCGCGGGAAAAAATCCTGGAATTTATTCCCATGAGGCGCTTCGGAACGCCGCAGGAAGTGGCCAAACTGGTGGCCTTCCTGGCTAGCGAGGACGCCTCCTACATCACCGGCCAGGTGATTGGCGTAAACGGAGGGCTGATTTGACCAACACGCGGTTTACGGGACCGCGGCTGGTGTTCTTTCCCATACCCTCGCGATTTCGCAACCTGAGCTTTCTGCATCCGCAGGAAAAAAGTGCTTTCGATCTCATCGGGCCGGCACGCCGGAGTGAATGGCTGGCGGTAAGGTGGGGACTGAAGTGGCTGGCCAGGCAACAAAGGCCTCAGGTTACGCTATCCGATATAAATACCGTGCGAGGCGCGCAGCCAGTGGTGGAGCTTCCAGACGGGGCAAGGTGGTTTGCTTCGGCCGCTCATGATCGGCGTTATGTGCTGGCGGCCGTGGCGGAGCGGGAACCGCTGGGTGTGGATATAGAGACGCCTTCGGGCAAGTGCCGCCGCTTGGCGCAAAAATACTGTCCGCAAGCCGCCGGAAGCGACCTTTGCGCCTGCCGCTGGTGGACGGCCCAGGAGGCCCTGGCCAAGGCCAGCGGGGCGAGCCTTACGCTAGTGCTAAGGCAGCGGCTGGGGGGCGGAGATGGTTTTTTCTTCCGCGACCGGCGTTATTTTTTGCGGTTCTGGAAAAAGGCCGGCCGTATAGCTGCTTGCTGCAGCGCAGATTTATCGGAGGCGGTTTTCCTCGCCCCGCCAGAGCCGGCGGATATTGGAGCGGTGGGTGAAGAAGATGATGGGCAGGATGACCAGCACCAGAACGAGCGGGCAGCGTTCCCTTACTACAAAGATTGCCCATAGGGTGAAAGCCAGGGCCGAAGAAAAAGTGGCTAGAGAGGAAATTCGCATGGCGAAGGCCAGCCCCAACCAGGTTACCCCGGCGATAAGAGAACCAAGGGGGCTTATGCTCAAATATAGCCCCATAGAGGTGGCAAAGCCTTTTCCGCCCCGGAACTGATGGAAAAGAGGAAAGAGGTTCCCGGCGAGCAAGGCCAGGCACATGGCCAGATAGTCGTAGCAGCCGCCGGCCAGCCGGGAGGCCAGAAAACCGCCCGCCCAGCCTCGTCCGGCATCCAGAAGCAATATCACCGCGGCCGGTAGCGGCCCGAGTACCCGCCATGCGTTGGCCATGCCGGGGTTTCCGCTTCCCAGCTTGCGCAGGTCTCCCCGGCCGAGCAGCCGGCAGACAAGCAGCGAAAAATTCACACTTCCGACCAGGTAAAAAAGCAGCGGCAGAAAGAAACTAAACACCTGCTCCATGATTACTTCAATACCCCTTTGTCTTATGGCAGGAAAGTTTTTCTTGGCGGGCGGCAATGATGGCCAGCGCCTGGGGACGGGCCACTAAACACAAGGTTTTTTAAAGTATGCCGCCGACAGATAGTTGTAATTGTCAGTGAAAATCCTACAGATGCCAGAGTTGACTTCTAGATTTGACCCCAATCAAAATATCAGAAGAGAGGTCTCGAAGCATGAAAAAGAGCAGATGGGTGGTGGGATTTTTGTTCTTTGTTTGCTGGCAGTGCAGCGATTACCGGCAGCGGGAGCAGACCTGTACCAGCGACGAGCAGTGTCTGGCGGGACAGAAATGTCAAGAAGGCCTATGCCGAGTTATGGATTGTAAAACCAGTTCCGATTGCTCGCCGGGCAGCGCCTGCAAAGATGGCGCCTGCGCAGCGGTGGTCAATTGCTCCGCGGACGAAGATTGCAACGGCTGGCATTGCCGCGAAGGAAAGTGTGTCCAGTGCCTCAAAGACGAACATTGCCCGACGGGCAGTTACTGTGTCGAAGGCAGTTGCCTCGCGGGCTGCCGGGACGATTCCCATTGTCCTGCGGCCTTTCCGCATTGCGACAGGGAAAGTGGCGTCTGCGTGGTTTGTCTGGAAAACGTCCATTGCCCACGTGGAAACATCTGCGAGCAGGGGCGATGCATCACTGGCTGTGCTTCCGACCAGGACTGCCAGCCAGACCAGGCATGCCTCGATAATTCCTGTCAGCCTATAAAATGCTTTACCCGCGACGACTGCGCCCGCGAAGTGTGCCTGGTCTGCAAAAACGGCCGCTGCCAGGCTCCGCCTTCGGTATGTCAGAGCGACGACGATTGTTGCCTGGGGTATAGCTGCAGCTTTGGCACCTGCGTGCCGGAACCTGGAAGGTGCCAGTCCGATGCGGATTGCCAGGATCCTGATTTTCCCCGCTGCCTGGATGGAAAGTGTGAGCCCGAATGTCTTAAGGACATGGACTGTCCGGCTCCCGGACAGATCTGTGTCGACGGGAAATGTAGATATCCCCCATGTGAACCCAGCGATTGCGAGCCCGGGCAGTGGTGCGACAGCACTGACGGAGAATGCAAGCAGGGTTGCGACGAAAACTCCGACTGTATGGCGCCCAGCACCTGCAACTACACCACGCACCAGTGCGAGCAGACCAATTGCTGTGGTGGTTGCCCTTCCGGTTCTTACTGCGACACCTTGATTTGCCAGTGCGTGAAAAACTGTTCGGCAACTAACCCCTGTCCCGGGGGGTTCGAATGCAGGTCTGATGGCCGCTGCTGGTGTCTCGACGACTCAGCCTGTCCCTCCGGTAGCCACTGTGATACGGATATCGGTTCCTGCGACAGAAATACCTGTTCCAGCAACGAAGATTGCCCACAGGGCTGGTACTGCGATTCCGCAGGCGGTGTTTGCGAACTGGAAAATCCGGGGGACGACGGGGCCGCTTGCTTCAACGACGAGAATTGCAACCGGGCCACAGGTTATTACTGTGATAATTGCATTTTTTGCTCGGTAATGGATCCTTCTTACGAGCCCAGTTTCACCTGCCGGAAGCAGTGTTCGCTTCTGGCACCCAACTGTCCCTCCGGTTACGAATGCGAATTTTTATATCAAAAATCCATGGCCCTGTGTCTTCCCGGACCCTAGCTAAGCAAAGATTTCTATTGTGGTTTTACAGAACTGTTTGACAGCTTAGTCCAGCGGCGCCTGCGTGCGGACCAAGTCACAACCTGTCGGGAAGTTTAACTGAAATAACTCTTATGGTTTGACTGACTATCTTCAGATGATTACTGTTTCTTAGCCGGTTGAATTAGAGCTCCGGCAGTGAGGTATAGAAGATGCTTCAAGTAAGCGAAAAAGCGAGAGAAAGACTGGCGCGTTACTGTAGGGAAAACGAGCTCAAGCAGCCTCTTAGGGTATACCTGGCTTTTGGGTGAGGGGGGCCCCAACTGGGATTGGTTCTGGATGAACCAAAAGAGAATGACGAAAAGTTGGACCTTGAGGGAGTTTCTTTTGTAGTCGAAAAAGAGCTTCTTAGCCAGAGCGGTGGCATTTCTATCGATGTGGTGAAAGGCTACTTCGGAGAAGAACTAAAAGTAACCGCTAAAAAGCCCACCTGGCAGTCGGATTCTGACTGCGGTAGCTGCTGCCGCTAGCCGTTGAAAAATGGCTTACTCTACAATGGTTATTCTGTAGTGCGGAATTTTTCCACTGCCTGAGAAAGCGCAAGAACTACCACTCCTGAGTCTGAAAAAAGCTTTTCGAGTTGTATCATGCAGCCGGAGCATTCGGTAACCAGATAGTCGATTTTCTTCTCCAGGGCTTCTTGTTTTTTCCGAGCGCCGATGCGTTGGGAAAGCCCGGGGTAGAGAAAAGAAAAAATTCCCCCACCACCGCAGCAGTCGCCGGAAGTTTCCAACTCTACGAAACAGGCGCCGGGAAGGGAGCTTAGTATTTCCACCGGTCGCCGGACATCTGCTTCCAGGTGACAGGGCCGGTGCCAGGCGATGCGCGGTTTTGAGCTTTCGCTGGCCGCCGGTGCGGCTTGCCCCAGCTGAACCAACAATTCATCTAGGGTACAGCTGCGCCGGCCGACTTCGGCAATCTGCCCGGCCAAAGCCTGAGGAAGATCAGCGAACAGTTCGCCGCCGTGGCGAAACATATAAGCGCAGGAGGAACAGTTGAAAACTATGTGCTCCGGCCAGGCAGAACCAGGGGCTAGAAGCTGATTCAGATTTTGCAAAAAGAGCTTTCGCGCCAGCTCCGGTTCGCCCGCCGACCAGGCGGCCAGGCCGCAGCAGGAAAGGTTTTCCGGTACATAGACGGTATAGCCGGCTTTCGCAAGGAGCTCTATCTGGGAAAGCGTTGCCCCGGGGCGCACGTAGCGCTCTATGCATCCGGGAAAAACAGCCACCAGTTTTTTCGCCTCTCCGATCTTTGCCGGAGCCCGGGGCAGGGGACTTTCATCCAGGAAAGATGGAGCCAGGCGGGGCAGGCGGATTTTTTCTCCCGACGCGCGCATCAGCCGCAGGTACAATCCGCTTTCTTCCGGAATGCTTGCTGCCCAGAGGGGTCTTAGCGCCCGGGCTAGTTTCACCCAGGCCGAGAAATTGCGCCGGGGCAAAAAGCTCCGCATGAGGCGCCGCAGGGCATTTGCGCCGCCTTCTCCCCCGGCGGTAAGGTGTGCCCGGGCGGTTTTTACCAAAAAGGGCGTGTCCACTTGGTTGGGACAGGCGCTACGGCACTTTCCGCAAAGCAGGCAGCTGGTCATTACCGGCCTTAGGTGTCGGTCGAGGGTCGCCTGGCCCTTTTCCCCGGCCTGCAAAAGCGCCACCCTTCCCCTGGCCACCGCCCATTCACGCTGCAGCTGTTGATAGACCGGACAGACCGAAAGGCAGGTGCCGCAGCGGACGCAGCGCAGTAGCTCTTCCCGGATAGAGTCCATGTGAAATTCAGTCGCCCTGGGCGACGGGAAAGATTTTTCCCGGATTCAGAATGCCCAGGGGATCGAGCGTTTGTTTTATCCGGCGCATCAGTTCCAGGACAGGCAGGCCGATCTCCCGGGGAAGATACTTGGCTTTGGTGGTGCCGACGCCGTGTTCTCCGGTGATGCTGCCTTCTAAAGAAATCACCAGGTCGAACATTTCATCAACGGCGCGTTCCACATCGGCCAGCTTCTGGGCATTGTCGGCGGGCGAGAGAAAATTCACGTGCAGGTTGCCGTCTCCGGCGTGGCCGAAGATGGCGCAGCGGGTGGCGTATTTTTCGGCGATGCGGTGGATGCCCAGCACCGCTTCGGGCAGACGGTTTATGGGCACCACAATGTCTTCGTTGAACTTGATGGGGGCGATGCGCGCCAGCGCCGGCCCGGCCGCCCGACGGGCTTTCCACAGCGCCTCGGATGAACGGGCGTCATCGGCCTGCTGCAGGTTGCGGGCGCCGTGCTTTTCCAGCACCGCCTTTGCCAGTGCCGCGTCCTCGGCGGTCTGGGCATCGCTGCCGTCTACTTCCACCAGCAGCACCGCCTCGGCCTCGCGCGGCAGGCCCGAGGGCTGGTAGTCCTCCACGCAGTTTACCGCCGCCCGATCCATGAACTCCAGCGCCGAGGGTAGCACTCCCGCCTGCAGCACCGCGGCCACCGCCCGGGTGCAATCCTCAAGAGAATAAAAGGCCGCCAGGATGGTGCGGCGGCTGCGGGGTAGAGGAAGGAGCCGCAGTGTGGCCTGGGTGAACACGCCCAGGGTGCCTTCCGAGCCTATCAGCAAAGATAGCAGATCGTAGCCCGCAACAGACTTTACCGTGCGCGCTCCCAGTCTTACCAGTTCTCCCTGGGGCAAGACCGCTTCAGCCGCCAGCACGTGGGTGCGGGTGACACCGTACTTTACCGCCCGGGGGCCGCCGGCGTTTTCGGCCAGGTTGCCGCCGATGGTGCAAACCGCGCGGCTCTGAGGATCGGGCGCATAGAAAAGCCCCAGCTTTTCCACTTCCAGCTGCAGTTTTTCGGTAACCACCCCTGGTTCCACCACGGCCTGCAGGCATTCGCTATCGATGGCCAGGATGCGGTTCATGCGCTCGGTGCTGAGCACCAGACCACCGCACACCGGCCGGGCACCTCCCGTCAGACCGCTTCCCGCACCCCGGGGAATCACGAAAAACGGCACCCGATTGGCCAGGCGAAGTATCTGGGCCACCTGATCGGCCGTCTGGGGGAAAGCCACCGCCTCCGGAAGCACGATGTCGGCGGCCACGGTGGCGTCGTAGCCGTAACAGAGACGCTCGGTTTCGCCCCATGCCAGGTTTTCCCGACCCAGGATGCGCTGCAGGTCTTTGATCAGAGAAGAGTCCATTCGGGAGTGGACAAAGTGGACGTAGTGGACGAAGTGGACAAATTATGCGCGGGCTTTCTTGATTTCTTCCACCAGCTCGGGCACGGCCTTGAACAGGTCAGCCACCAGGCCGTAGTCGGCCACCGAGAAGATGGGGGCTTCTTCGTCTTTGTTGATGGCCACGATGACCTTAGAGCCCTTCATGCCCGCTAGGTGCTGAATGGCGCCCGAGACGCCCACGGCGATGTAGAGATCGGGAGCCACTACTTTTCCGGTCTGACCCACCTGGAGATCGTTGGGCACCCAGCCGGCGTCCACCGCCGCCCGGGTGGCGCCCACCGCCGCGCCCAGAAGGTCGGCCAGCTTCTCGACGAGCTGGAAGCCCTCGGCGCCCTTGGTGCCACGGCCGCCGGTGACGATGATGGCCGCTTCGGTAAGTTCCGGCCGGGCGCTCTTTACCTCCTGGAAACGCACGAAGCGTTTCTTCCAGGAAGCGGCATTTAGCGCCACGGATAATTTCTCCACCGGGCTGGCCGAAGCTTGTTCGGCCGCCGGCTCGAATTCGGTGCCGCGCACGCTGACCACCTTTACCGCAGTGGTGATTTCGGCCTCCACCACCGCGTTGCCGGCCCAAACCGGTCGCAGGAAATAGCCCTGATCGGTAAAGCCCATGATGTCCGAGGCCATGCCGGCCTTCAGGCGCGCGGCCAGGCGGGGCAGCAGGTCCTTACTCATGGCGCTGGTGGTAGCCGCGATAACCGTTGCCGAAGCTTTGCCGGCAGCTTCGGCTGCTACCTGGCTGTAACTTTCGGCAAGGTAAGCCGCCAGGTTGGCGTCGTCGGCCAGCCAAACCTTTTCGGCGCCGAATTTGCTGCACTGTTCGGCCACGCCCGCCACACCCTGACCAATCACCAGAATGTGCAGCTTGCCACCAAATTTTTCGGTGTACTTGCGGGCGAAGGTGAAGGCCGCCCGGCTGGCCTTCTTGAGCTTTCCGTCTTTGTGTTCAGCGATAACAAGCACGTTACCCATGACCATGCTCCTTTCCGCCTGCTTAGATTACCTTGGCTTCGCTGCGCAGCTTTTCTACCAGAGTGGGTACGTCCGGAACCTTTATACCGGCCTTGCGGCTGGCCGGTTCCGAGAAGCGATGCCACTTTACCAGGGGCTGTACATCGATGCCCAGGGCGGAGAGCTGCAGTTCCTGGATGGGTTTTTTCTTGGCCTTCATTATGCCCGGCAACGAGGCGTAGCGCGGTTCATTAAGGCGCAGGTCGGAGGTGATGACTGCCGGCAGATCCACTTCCACCACGTCGAAGCCGCCGTCGACCTCGCGGGTGACCGTGGCCTTTTTCTGCGAGGCGTCGATTTCCACCTTGGAGGCAAAGCAGGCTTGGGGAAGATTCAGCATTTCGGCCAGCATCTGGCCGGTCTGGTTGTTGTCGCCGTCCACGGCCTGTTTTCCCATGAGCACCAGATCGGGCTTTTCGCTCTCGAACACCTTGGCCAGGGCGCGGGCGGTGACCGTAGGATCGATGAACGAGTCGCACAATACATGAATGCCGCGCTCTGCGCCCATGGCCAGAGCGGAACGAATTTCCTTGCTGGCGTCGGCCGGACCGACCGATACCACCACCACCTCGCCGCCCAGCTTTTCTTTGATGCGCAGGGCCTCTTCCACGGCGATTTCATCGAAGGGGTTAACTTTGAAGTCGATCCCTTCGGTGACCACGCCCGAACCGTCGGGCTTTACCTTGATTTTCACGTCCGGGTCGGTTACTCGTTTTACGCTAACCAGGATTTTCACTCGCCACCTCCTATTTCTTAGGGATTTTCTTATAGTCTTCCAGAAACTTTTTGATGCCGGCGTCGGTCAGGGGGTGCTTGAACAAGCTCTGAAAAACATTGTAGGGCACGGTGACGATATCCGCGCCCATCATGGCCGCCTGCAGTACATGGGTAGGGGTGCGTACCGAGGCTACGATGATTTCACTTTCCAGATCGTAGTTGTCCAGGATGGTCACCAGTTGTGAGATCAATTCCATTCCCTCGTGCCCGACGTCGTCCAGCCGGCCTACGAAGGGCGAAATGTAATTGGCGCCGGCCTTGGCCGCCAGCATGCCCTGCAAGGGGCTGAAGACCAGGGTGACGTTGGTGGCGATGCCCTCCTGTGAACATTGGCGCACCGCCTTCAAACCCTCGGGTGTCATAGGGATCTTGATAACGATGTTGGAATGGATCTTGGAAAGCTCGCGCGCCTCGCGCATCATGCCTTCAGCGTCTTCCGATACGGCCTCGGCCGAAATGGGTCCGTCGACGATGCCGGCAATCTCCCGGATGACCTCATGGAAGGGCCGTCCGGTGCGGGCTACCAGCGTGGGGTTGGTGGTGACGCCATCGACCAGCCCCATGGCCGCCGCCTGGCGGATTTCATTTACGTCCGCGGTGTCCAGAAAAATTTTCATGCCTGCCTCCTAAAAGTGGCCTGGTAAAAAAACCGGCGGGATTTTCCCCCGGGTTGACTGGGCTGTCAAGAAGATTTGCTTTTCGCGCCGGTAGGATTATTGCTGCTGCTGGAAATTGAGGATGAGGAAGGTGGCGATGTCGTCGGAGCTGGCGCCCTGGTTGGTATAGGCGACGCCGAACTTTATGGCGCCGGCAGCGTAGACGAAGACCTTCCCTTCCCCGAAGGGGTTATCGACCATCTGCAGCGGCTGGCCGAGCTCGCTCTCCCATTCGGACTTTTTGCTTCCCAGCCCGTGGCCGGCGGCGGTTTTTCCGTAGAAGGGCGGATAGAAGAATACGGTAAGCAGCTTGTCGATTACATAAGTGTAAAGCAGGTCGTCGCCGCCAATAAACTCCATGCCCAGCACACGATATGAATCGGTATAGAAATACACATCGATTGGTCCGTACTGCGTGTTTACGGTAAGGGGGAAGCGATAAGCCCAGTCGGGCTCTCCCAGTATGCCACGGTGAACATCGCGCAGAGAACCTGTGGTGTAACCGTCGCCGCATTGGATGGTGCGGTTGCCGAAGGTGATGGTGCCGGCCGAAGGGTTGAGGGCGCCGTCGGGAGCCTGGGGGTATATTTTGGTGACGGTGAAAAAGGCCGCCTTGTCCTGGGCGTCGTAGCCGATAAAAATGCCCAGGGAGAAGAAAAAGTCCATCTTACCGCCGGGAAATTCCCCGTAGGGCGGATAGATGGCCGAACGTTCGGGGTTGGCATATTTGGCCGTGGCATGGATTTCCGAGAAGCTGGAACCCACACCCAAGCCTTCGGCGGTGCGGGCATATAGGCCCGGCAAAGCGGCCACTGCGATGAGGTGGTCCGCGTCGTCGAAGGAGCCGTTGGGCTGATCGTTGGAATCAATGCCCGAAATCCGCAGCGTGTCATTGCGAAATCCTAGAGTGTACTTGGCCTGGCCCACCGGTGTGCCGGCTTCCCCCAGAAGCGCCCGCGCCTGACCCAGGGTGGTAAAATTGCTCATCGAGGTGCTTATGGCAACCGGCCCGATGCTCTGGCCGGGAGTGATCAGCCAAAGCTCGCCCGGGTCCCCGCCCGGATCGGCGGGCAGATCGGCCGCGTCCGCCCCGGGATCGGCTCCCGCATCGGCGCTAGGATCAGCGCCCGGATCGGCGCCGGCATCGGCTGGCAAGTCGCCGCCATCGGTCAGACCGGCGTCTTCCTCGGTTCTTTCCACACAGATGCCGTCGCGGCAGACAAAACCGCTGTTGCACTCTTCGTCGACCGTGCAACCACCGGCCTTTTTTTCAGAACAGCCAATAACCCCGGACAGGATCAGCAGCCACAGAACGAAAGGGAAAACTTTTTTCATGGTCAAAAGTATAGCGATAGGGTTCGGGAAAAGGCAATAGCCCGAATCGAGTCATCTAAAATCTTACCGAAAGGGGTATCATCGCGCCATTTGCGATCTTACCGAAAAGGGAGGCGCAAGATGGCCGGTGAGAGAACGGAAAAAGTGTTGATGAAATTCCG
>Ga0068707_1001875_pt1 | contig 14793 bp, 8 predicted proteins | sample YNPNPMetaG_FD_66600 | JGI IMG/M metagenome (GOLD analysis project Ga0068707, IMG submission 66600) | Anoxygenic and chlorotrophic microbial mat microbial communities from Yellowstone National Park, USA - YNP NP MetaG | ecosystem: Environmental > Aquatic > Thermal springs > Hot (42-90C) >...
CGCCGGCGTTTTTCGATGATATCCCAGGCCACCGCGTCCAGGGCCAGCGGGTCGGTGGAAGCCAGAAGCCCTGCGAAAGCCCAGGCGTGACCGGGTAGGTAGCCCGGCCCGCCGTGGCACTGGGCGGTAGTGGCGTCCAGAAGGTTTAGTTTGAGCTTTTTCTGCACCTCGGGAAAGGCCAGCACGTCGGCCAGGTAGGGATCGCAGTTGTTGTCGTGGAATTTGTTGGGGTTGTGAATGACGCCGTAAAGGTTTTTTACCGCTGCGGCCACCCCGGCTAGATTGTGGTCCTTGAGCACACCGAAATTAATAAGGGCGGTTATCTTGCGGGTGAGCACCCGGCTGAGGCAGGAACCTACCCGACCGGAAACGGCTACTTCTTCCTCGTAGCCTACGCCCGGAGAATCGTGCCCCAGAAAAAGCGGCCCGCCCGAATAGCGAGGCTCGAAGCCGCCTTTTTTTAGATCGCGTTCGGCGCGTTCGAAAAAAATTACTTTTTCCGGCGGCACTCCCGCCCGGCCAAGAAGGGCAACCAGCTGCCGGCACAGTTGCGGCCGGGGAGAAAGCGCCGGGCCGGCCAGGCAATTTAGTTTTATGCCCACGGTATGCCCGTGAAATAGCTGGGCTAGGCCTTCTTCGGCCTGCTTCACACCCAGAGCCAACGCCAATGCCTTTTCCAGCATGGCTTGAAGTTTGCTTTCGTCACACTCGGTGCCGGCCACAAACAGATCCTGCCGTCGCACCAAGGCCACGGGCGAACGCGCAGCGGTTGGGCCAGGCGGTTTTTTCGACTCTCCCCGGGCACAGGCCGCACCGGCGTAAATGCCGGCCAGACCGGCGGCGGTGTTTATGAGAAAATCTCTTCTTTTCATGTTACCTTGCGCCGTCGCAGCACAAAGAACGCTAGTCCCAGAAGCGGCCACAGGCTGCCGCCGGCGCTACTGGAGCAGCCGCAGCCTCCGGCGCCGCCGCCGGAACCCGGCCGCTGGCAGTAGCCGCTTTCGCCGCAAACCGAACCAGCAGGGCAGGTGTCGTTTTCCTTGTTGCAAGTCAAGGCCTGGCAGAGCTGGCCATCTCCTACCGGTAGACAGAGCGCCGGGGAGACGCAGTCCGCGTCGCTTACGCATACCCGGGCGCAGAAGCCTCCTGGTGTCGGGCAGGCCGTTCCCTGCGGGCACTGGCCGGGGCCGGTGCAGGGAACCTGCTGGCAGAGATTTCCGTCGCCGGCGGGCAGACAAAGCCTTCCGGCGCCGCAGTCCTGATCGGTATTACAAACTCTCTGGCACATGCCGCCGCCCGGTGGACAGGCGGTGCCAGCTGGACACTGGCCGGGGCCGGTGCAGTTTATTGACTGACAAAGGTTGCCGCCTCCGGCGGGCAGGCACAGACCGGCACCGGAACAATCGAAGTCGTTCGAGCAAGTGCGCTGGCAGGTGCCGCCGCCCGAGGGGCAGGCGGTGCCAGCCGGACACTCATGGCCGTCGGTGCAGGTTATTGACTGGCAGACGTTTCCTCCGCTACCGGGCAGACAAAGATGGCCTCCGCTGCAGTCGGCGTCGGAGTTACAGGGACGCTGACAATATCCTCCCTGGAGTGGACAGGCGGTGCTGGCGGGGCAGGCGTTCTGAGGACAGGCTATGGCCTGGCAACGTTTTTCAGTGCCGTCGGGCAGGCATAACGCCGGCGGGCTGCATTCGGTGTCGTTTTCGCAACGGGAGGTGCAGGCCCGCGTGCCGTCCCCGATGTCCTGGCAGGAAAAACCCGACGGACAATCGGTATCGGTATTGCATGGGGTTATACAAACACCGTTTGCTCCCTGCAGATGGCAGACACCGCTTTGACAGTTTACGTTTTCTGCGCAGGCGGCGCCGTCGGGCTGGTCGAGGCCGAAGGAAGCGGCGCGCACTGCCCGGGCAACGTTTACCCGGCCGTAGCCGTATTTATCGTTGTGGCCGTTGGCGTCGTAGGGGCCGCCCACTTTGTCGGCCGTTTGTTCCACGATGCGCCGAGCCTGGGCGCCGGTCAGGTTGGGGTTGGCCGACAGTGTAAGTGCCACCACGCCGGCGGCGATGGGACAGGCGGCCGAGGTGCCGTTGAAGTATTTTGTATAGTTGCCGTTGTTGTCGATTTCGGCATATTGCGTGGCCACGTCCTGGCCGGTGTAAGGATTTATGGTGTAATACTTGCCTCCGCGGGAAAAACCGGCGTTGCCCATGGTGTCGGTGGTTACAATCTGCGGGCCCACGAAACCAGTTAAGGCGTTCATGTTTCCGGTAGGGGCGACCACGGAAACATTGGAACCGTAATCCGAATAGCCTACGATTACATCGTCCGAGCCGGTGCCGCCAACGGTCATGACATAAGGTTGGTTCTGCAACTCTCGAGAGCCGATAGGCTGGGCCTGTCCCATCTGGTTGCCGTTTCCCGCGGCAAATAGTACCACGGCTCCTTTGCCGCCCCGGCCGTTGTTCACCGCGTTCTGCACCGCGGTGTAATAGGGCTGGATGTCCACCTGGTCGAGGTACTGTTCGTCTATGCCCCAGGAGTTGGAAAGCACCCAGGCGCCGTGTTCGGTGGCGTAGTTGATGGCCTTGTAGCCGTTGGAAAGCTGGGTGTCATTGGCCAGGCCGTCCATCATTTTTATAGGCATCAGTGTGCACCCGGGGCAGACGCCGGAGACGCCCTCTGAGTTGTCGGCGCTGGCCAGGCTGGCCCCGGCGCAGGCTGTGCCGTGAGCGTCGATGCTGAGGGTAAGCGGCGTGGGATCGTTGCTGTCGTTGACGGCGTTATAGCCGGTGACCATGCGCGCCGCGGGCAGATCGGGATGGGAAAGATCCACGCCGGTGTCGATGATAGCCACTATTACTTGGGACTGGCCCATGGTAGTGTCCCAGGCTTCGTCGGCGTCGATGTCCTTGTCGGTAGACTGGGAAAGATGCCACTGATGGGGAAAATAAGGATCGTTCACCTGGCGATACAACTCTATAGGCACACCGAAATCGGGAAGGGCCCAGCGTATTGCGGCAAAAGAGGCGATTTTTTGAGCGGCTTGCAGCGCCGCTGGTGCGTCGGCGGCTTCGGCCAGCCAAACTCGCTTTTCCGAATCGAGCGCCTTTAGGCTAAGATTCAGCAAGGCGATGGCTTCGAGTGCCTTCGCCTCCTCGACCTCAAAAATCACGCCCCGCGAAAGGGTGAAGGTGCCGCCCTGGGGAGTTTCGAAAACCAGGCCGGCGCTCTGGGCCAGGCCGCTTTTTACTAGCTCTTGGGCTACCTCCAGCTGGCGGCCGCGATCGGCCTGCGGGAGAGAAAATTCCCAGAGATTTCCCGAGCGGGGCCGTGCCTGGTCGATGGGACCGAGAAAAGAAGGCCAGGTTGCACTCTGCCAGAGCGCTTGAGCCGGCACCACCGCCACTCTATCTTCGGCGAGCTTCAGGTGGACCCTCTCTCCCTTGCTGTTGGTGTACCAGAAATCTCCAGCTGCCGCCGAAAAACCCAGAAACCAAATCGCAACCACAAAACGCCAGAGTCTTGCCATAACGCCTCCTTTCCGTATGGTTATTATAGGCAAAGGCCCGGGCAAAAGATCAATGCTAAAAGCTTGCCTGAGTCGGCGCAGGTATTATTAACAGTCATGCCATGCCAGAACTAGCTGAAGTAGAGACTCTCAGGCGGCGCATCGATCGGCCGCTACAGGGCGCAAAAGTAATGTCTTTTGAGTCTTATTGGAAAAAGCAGATACGTCCGAATTTCGAAAGGTTTTCGAGGGAAATTGTCGGCCGCACCATAACCGGCACCCGAAGGCGCGGAAAAAGGCTGTTGCTGTTACTGGATAACGCACGGCTTGTTGGCATTCAGCTTGGAATGAGCGGAAACCTTATATGGCAGAAGGTACCATCGGTGTCGCAAAAACATCTGCGAGCCGTCTTTGAGCTAAATAACGGCTGGCTACTTTTTTACGACGCCAGAAAGTTTGGCAGGCTGTTTGTTTTTTCGGATTTCGACCAGGCGCTGACGGGTCTCGGCCCGGACGCGCTGGAAGCGGCTGCTTTCGCCACTGAGCTGGCAAAGCAGGCGAAAAAAAGAAAGAAGGCCATCAAGACGCTGCTTCTCGATCAATCTTTCCTGGCAGGTGTGGGCAACATTTATGCCGACGAAGCCCTTTTTCGCGCTCGCATACATCCGGCGCGCCTAGCTGCGGAAATAAAGCAAGAAAGACTGGAACGACTTTTCGCTATCGTAACTGAGGTGTTGCAAGAAGCTGTAGCTAACGGCGGCACTAGCTTCGACTGGGTTTGGCGGGGCGGGCGCATGCAGCAAAGGCTTCTGGCCTATGGTCGCGCTGGTGAGGAATGTTCCTGCTGCGGGGCGACAATAAGGCGCCTTCGCCTCCTGGGCAGAAGCGCCCACTTCTGCCCCAAATGCCAGAAATAATCGTTAGCCTCTTTTATTGTACCCTATTGTGTAGGATATAATCACACCTGGACTGTCCCCGGTGGTGGCCGGTGGCTGGCAGAAAAAACAGCCTATTTTTCAATGGGGTAACGATTGAAAGCAAAAGCGGCTATAAATAGTAGCACCCCGGCCAGAGGCCCGCAGAGGCGCACCCCCAAGCTGCTCTCGACAGTGTGACCGAACAGCGCAAAGACCACTCCGGCAACCAACGGGCCTAGTCCTGCAGCCACTTTCATGACCAGCCCTTCCATGCCGTTGTATACACCTTCGCGGCGCCGGTGGGTAAGTTGTTCATCCGCATCGATAACGTCGGCCAGCAACGGTCGCATCACTACCAGGGCTATGGCTACCGGAATGGCCGCCGTCATAAACAGCGCCAGCCCCTGTCCGAAGGGACTGAGCACCGGCCACCACCCCACCGTACCCATGGCCACGAGCACCACACCCAGCATGACCAGAGAAAGCACGAAAAGCCGTTTTTTACCCCAGCGAGCCGCCGCCCTCGATACCGGCCAGAAGAACAACAGTGCGCCCATGAGCACCAGCAGCATAAGGTAGCCAGCCGCCTGCTCCCAGTCCACCCCTCCGTTTTCACCCAGCACGCCCGGCAGCAATCCCAAAAGTGAAAGGTCTCCCTCGGTCGGTCGATAGGCACCGATTATTTTGGTGGCCATAAACGGAGTGAGAGTGAGCACGATCATTATGGACATACGGTAGAAGAACACCCCGACTAGGTAAGGGGGAAAAACCGGATTTTTGAAAGTCGAGCCGAATTCACCCAGCGCCTGGCGGAGCCACCCTTGATTAGCCGGTGGGGGAGGGGGATGGGTTTTTTCTCTTACGAAAAGCACTGCCACCATGGAAAGCAGGCACATTACCACAGCCGCCACCAGCGCCAGGTTGCGGTAGCCGTCCGGGAAAAATGGCCAGCCCGCCATTAGCGCCACCCACACCGGTAGAAGATTTCCGCTCAACGTTCCCAGCACATCGCCGAAGACGCTCATCAGGGCCGAAAGAGAAATCCGCTCGTTGTTGTAAGGAGTAATTTCCGGAAGCAGCGCCAGATAGGGGCCGACCACCACGGTAAAAAAAAGCCAGTAACCGAACAGAGCCAGAAACAGCACCAGTTGATTTAGGATGGTAGGCCCGGGGTCGGGCGGCGCCCACACGTAGAAAAAACACAGAGAAAGAAGAGGCGCTCCTACTAGCACATAGGGCTTTCTCCGCCCCAACCGGCTGCGGGTGCGGTCGCTGAAATAGCCTACCAGCGGATCGGTAATACCGTTGAGCGCGTTGGCTAGAAACCAGATAGTGCTATAGGCGGCGATGGGCACTAACACCTGCACCTGGCCCTGATCGTTCTCCCGTCCATAATAGAAGTAAGCTAGAAAAGCGAAGGTGGCCGGCCCGAAGCCCACCGAAAAGTTGCCCAGGGAAAAAGTCAGCTTCTGCCAGAAGGAAAGGGCGCGCCCCCGCTCTCCTTCGGCCGGGGTAATGTCACCGGACATATGTCAGCAGCCCATTAGCGGCGTCGCCTAGCTAGCGCCACCAGCGCCAGCAACAAAAGCAGTCCTCCACCTTGAGCCCCGCCGGCGGCGCAACCGCAGCCGGAGTTCTTGGCCCGGCATATCCACTTGTCGCCTTCCAGAACTGGTTCGTATCCCTCACGGCACTGCGGCACGCAAACCCAGGTTTTTCCATCCCAGTAAGGCTGCAAGCCGGGATCGCACTCCAGCGGTTGGTCTGCCCCGGCGTCGGCCTGCGGCTCATCCCCTCCGCCATCGCCCGCGTCTACTGTTGTTTCGTCGGCCGCTCCTCCATCCTGGCCGTCGGCTCCGTCCGGACCGCCGTCGCGCTCTTCTATCAGCACCTCGCCGGAGATATGGTATTCGGCCGTTTTCTGGCCCGGATTGACAACCTGTAAATAGTAAGTGTGTCCGGGCTCGAAAGACGGGTCGGCCGAAGGCAAATCGAAAGTGCCGCCTTCTTTCAGCATAAAATCATAGTCCGATTCCAGACTCATGCTCATCCAGTTGAGACGATGTTCTATGCGCTTGTCCTTTCGAACCAGAATGTCAACGTCTACCCCCGCAGGCCGGGCCGAGAGGTTGATGCTAAGCCGAGTGGCTCCTTCGGGCACCTCAATAAAATAATGTAGCTCGGCCGGAATGAAGACGATATTCGTACCGTAACTTCCGAGGATCTCCTTGCCCCATACCAGACCGGTGTGCGGCTCGGCGCGCAGGCCGATAAAGCGCTCGCAGTCGATAAGGCCTCTTTGAGCGGCCAGCTGACGCACCTGGTCCATGGTAGTCTGGTCCAGCTTCTGGGCCGCGGTCTGCAGATAGACGTCCGTGACCGTGGGAAAGGTTACCTTGGAGGGGAAAGCGGCCATGGCGTTCATGTAAATTTTATCGGCCTGCGCCTGGCCAAGCAGCTTTCTGGTGTCCCACAGAAAGCCGCTCCAGATCTGGCTATCGGCGTGAGCCTCGCCGTAAAGACCCCAGGGGCAGGTAAGTTTGTTGTCCACGTTGCGCAGCCAGCCGTCAGGGAAATACATAGAGCCCATTTGTTGCGCGAAATATTCTCCCAGCGCCGGATCATCGAGCGCCGAGCAGGAGTAGTAGTCGGCGGTGGCCTCGTTTATGGCCAGGCCGTGAGTCACCGGTCCGTACTGGTCCATCTCGAACATGCTGGCCGAAGAAACCTCGCCGAAAACGTGATGGCCGTATTCGTGGAAAATAACGTCGTTTTCCAGAGCCAGATCAATGGTTCCGGACTGGCCCATGGAAATGCTCTTCGACTGCTGATCGTAAAAGGCGTTGGGCGATTCCAGGGGATAATTGACCTGCACAGTTATCGGGGTGGGGGAAAAGCCCACGCCCAGGAAATAGTCGTGTACAAAGTTTATCCCGTAGTAGGCCTGCACCTCCACGAAGGCATCATCTATTTTCGTGGGATCGTTGGAGTCCTTGGGCTCGATGAAAAAGTTGCCCTCTGCGTCGGTGGGCGCGGCCAGCTGCTGGCGGGTGGCGCAATCGGCGCTTCCCGCGCAGTTGTATACCGTAACGTACTGGCCATTGAGGTGTTCCGCCGAGGTAAGGTAGGGAAGCTCCACTTCTTCGTACGGTCCCTTGACCGGGTTTTGTTTGTAAGCGTAGCCTTTTACGTTCAGCGGTTGACGGAAAGCAAAAATTATACGGGCGGTAGTGCCGCCGATGATGTATACGGCATCCAACAACGGGCTGGAACCAGGTACCGTCACCAAGTTCACCAAACCCAGCGTCCCTGACTGTGGCCACCAGAGCTGCTCCCCCCGGGCGTGGCCGCGCAATTTGCCGCCTCCCGAGAGGAAGGCCGCTTCGGCTAGCCCAATGGCCTCGGGCAATGCTCCGGCCAGCAAATGCTTTTGTAATTGCCCGACCGAAATCAAATCATTCACCGCTGCGGCCAGTCTGCCTCTTTCATTCACCACAAGCTGCAGGCCGGCTCCGTAAATGGGGAAACCATCAACCAGCTGACGGAAACGGAAATAGCGTGCGCCGTTTTTCAAGGTTAGCGACGACTGCAACCCAAGCACGCTTGGATCCTGCGGCCCGAGCAACCGCTGTTTGAGGTTTTCCGCCGCTACCGTTGCCCGGTCTTGGTCTTGAACCAGTATGATGTCATTGATGGGGATCAGCCGGGAATCTGCCTGTGAACCTAACGGCAGCGAAAAAACCGCCAGCAGAAAAACGGGCGCAAGACGCAGAAAAAAGCTTATCATAAGAGCCTCCTTTCGCTGCAGCGATTGTCGCAACAACGGCAACCTAAGGTCAATATGAATCGGATGCTTATTGCCGGTCGGGGCAGTCGTTATCCTGAGGCAGAGGATCGTTGTTGGTCACGGTGGGAATGTAGACGGCGCTGCTTCCATCGCCCACACCGGCCGAGCAGAAATATTTGTTGCGTATTTCTTGGGTATCCTTGTCGCTTACGCAATCACTAAAAACACAGCGATAATCCGGCCAACCCGAACAGGTGCCAGAGTCGCAGTCGTAATCGTTGGCGCATTCCTGACCGTGATGACCATCTATGCGATGCCAGAGGGCTATGTCGTGAGGAGCTTGGTCGGAAAACGCCACCCACGTAAATCTTTGCCACCAACCGCTTTCCCAGTGCATGTACTCGGTAGTTACTATCTTGCACTCGCTGCGATTGGGAAACGAAGGAGTGACGCATACGGCATTGGCCTGGCGGGAGCAACAGAAGGACTCGCAGTCGAAGTTGAAACTGCAGCTTTCGCCGTCTTTCTTGTAGCGGCGGCAGCGCTGTCTTTGCGGGTCGCAGCCGAACTGGGCGCCGCAGTTGTGCACTTTGCGAGCCGCCTGAATGGGCTGGCAGCTCCCATCGGCGCAAGCGCCGTCGTAGGTGCAGAAAAACTCAAGCCACGAGGCATCGTTTTGTGAGCATTGGAAAGTTCCTTCTACCGGCACTGAATGTCCGGGGGTGGTAGACGGGGCCAGGGTACAGAAATAAGTATTTCCCGCCACCACCTGCCATTGCCAGCTTTCTTCGGGGTTGAAGACTAGAGAGCAAATCCAGCCCGAACTGGCGCAGGCTACCGTCTGGCAGGCGCTCGCGCCGGAGCATTGCCCCCGGCAGCAGTAATTTTCCGAAAGCTCCAGGCAGCTTTCGCCTTGTGCACAGGCTTGGCAGCTCTGGCCGCAGTGTTCGAAGGTGTTACAGGGCAGGCAGGTTCTGGAAAGCGGGTCGCAGAAATAGCCCTCGGGACAGCCTCCTGCGCAGTCGTCCTGATCGGCAAAAGTTCGGTCGCCTCCGTCCTCAGCTTCCTCGCCACCGTCTGCGGATTGGTCGCCAACCGGGGCGTCTTCTTGGCCACCGTCATCAAAACTTACTTCCTCGCCCTCAAGCGGGCCCTCGTCGGCGGTGACGCTCTCTTCCTCTTTCCAGGCGTCCTCGCCGTCTTTCTGGTCATCAGGCGCAGGCAGACAGCGGCCCTCTTGGCAAACCAGCCCCGAAGGGCATCGAGGCTCGCGGTCGGCGCAAGCCGCCCCTTGGTAGGCGGGAGAGTAGTGGCACCCGACCGCAGCCAGAATTAGCAAGAGGATCGTTGCGCGGACCGAAGTCACGCCGTGATTATAAAACATTTTCCGGTGCCTTACCAGCGCGGCAACCAGAGCTCGAAACCCGTTACTTGGAACGCGGAACTTGTGGCGATCGGCCTCCTGTCCTTATCTGGCGAGAGAGCGCCGGCGGAGTTGTAATGGGTTGGTTTTTGATGTACTCTCTCGTACAGCTCTCTTGTTAGATGAACTTTATAGGGTGGTGCTGGCTGTCGCAGTTTCAGCCGGAATACCAATCCTGGCGAAAGGAAGGAAAGCATGAGGCATGGCGGACTGTTACTCCTGATGTCGCTGCTTTCTCCCTTGGGATGCGATGGAGAGAACCGCTGCGAAAACCTCTGCCGCGCCATCGAGCAGAAGGTAGAAGACCAGCTGAATGTCGAGATAGACTGCTCCGAGGAAAAGTGGACCTCGGCCAAGACATGCGCCGAATGCCTTTTCGTGCTTGAGAGGGACTACGACGCCAGCCTCATCAACGAGGAAGAAGTCTGCCGCGAATACTTCGGGGAAAGCGACGGCGGCTGAGCGGAGACGCCCCACCGCGGCCCCGCCTCGTTTACAGCCGGCTCAGCGAGGAGTGATTTTTCAGGCCGCCGCTGTTATGAAAGAGCTTGAGGCTTCGGGAAAACGGGGCGGTTACCGGCGCGGTCACAGATTGCCGTTCAGATAAAAAAGCAGCGCGGGGCGCAGTTCGGTGCCGCCGTATAGTTTTCCCTCCGGAGTAATGCCGCCACCGTGTTCGTACATTCTTAGCGCACCCGATTCCAGGTCAATGGGGAGCATCAGTTTCAGTCCCGATTCGGTCTGTAGCTGTCGATACTTCATGCGAAAGCCGATGCGGGCTAGCACCAGCATGCTGTAAGGAAGGCGTCTTTCCAGCACCGGTTCGAGCAGTCCGCCAGGGTTGTCGATGGCGGTGTCTATCAGGGCCGAACGCCCGTGGAGATAGAGGCTGCCCAGGATGCCTTCGGGGCTGATGAATTCAGCTCCCAGCGAAAAGAGGTGATCGACGGAGTGAGAATCTTTTTTGACCTCTCCCCGGTTACTGGCGTAACGGTAGCTCCAGGCAAGACGCAAGCTGAGCCAATCGCGAGGGGAGTATTTGGCCCAGGCCTCCGCGCCGGCTATCCACATGTCGTTCTCCAACTCGTAGCGGGCCGAGCTTGCGCGCAAATCGGGTAGACCCTGAATGTTGGTTTTGACGAAGGTCTGAACCGTGCTCTGGTTGCCGTAGAAGTTGAAATAAATGCACAGTCCGGCCTCCGCCGTCAGCGCGGGGGGCACCCATTCGTAGCTGGCCTCAGCGGACCAGAGCGATTCGTCGGGAAGATCTTCGTTGCCAATGTTACGGCTTAGAAATTCCAAGAACAGAATCTGGTCTCCGCCCTTGAGCGGGCTGTTTTCGGGAAAGCTCGCTAGCGGATGGAGGTGGCGTTCCAGATAAGTGAGCCTGCGGAAAGCGCGGGCTCCCGAAAGGCGCAGAAAATGGCCTTCACCGGCCTCGGCCACAGCCGCCAGGCGCGGCGAGAAGAAGAAACCGCTGTCGGTGCTGTAATCGGCGCGCCCCGAAACGGAGAACTGTAGCCTTTTTGCTGCTTCTAAGTCAGCGTGCAGGAAAAAACCGGCGCGCAGTTCGCGGAAATCTACGCCGGGCAAGTGATAACGGGACGAAGCCGGATCGGCAAATCCCTTTCCATCCAGGCAGGTGGGACAAGAAAGCCAGGCGGAGCGCAGGTTTGCTCCGGCGATGAGTAAAAGCGGTTGCCACAGTTCCGGCAACGTCCACTGCAGATCGAAATTGAGGTCGTGAATTGTGGCATCGATACCGACAAGCTCTGCCAGCCGAAGGCCATTGAGCTCCAGCGCGACCGGCGTGTTGGTTAGATAATGAGAATAGGTGTAGTCAGTGCGCGCTCGTAGCGAACGGTAATCGAAAAGAAGATTAGTGGCTACCACATCCTGAGAACCGGCCAGCCTGCCGGCTACGGTGGGGTGCAATCCTTTGCCGCTTCCTCCCGATACATCCAGCCGAAGTTGGAGTTCATCGCCCAGGTATTCGACTAGGGCGCGGCCCTTGGTGAATTTCTTGCCCATGAGATCAGCGAAGCCAGGTTCTCCGGCGTAATCATAACCAGCGCTGGCCGAGAATCCGAAATCACCCAGGGTGGTGCTTACCCTTGCCGAGGCTTCCGCCCTCGACCAGCTTCCGCCTTGGAAACTGGCCGACGCGGTGGAATAGCGTGACACGGCGCGGGTGGTGATGCTGATGACTCCCCCTACAGCGTTGCTGCCGTAGACAGCCGAGGCCGGACCGCGGATGACTTCGATGCGCTCGATGTCGTCGAGTGTAAGTGGCTGAAGCTCCCAGGCAGTCAGGCCCCAGAACCAGATGTTGGTCTGGCGGCCATCGATGAGCACCAGGAAAAAGTGATTCTCCATGGTGGTGGGGGTGCGGGCATTTACCGAAGAAAATCCCGGTGAGACGGAGATGACTTCCACCCCGGGCACCCGGCGCAGTAAGTCCACGAAGGAAAAAGCCCCGGCGGTTTCTATCTGGCTACGGGTGATAACGGTTATGGCCGAAGGGCTGAGCTGCCTTTTTTGCTTGCGCAGCGAAGCGGAAAAAACCACCTCTTCTTCTTCCAGCTGAAGCAATTCGAACTCTTCGGCGAGCTCTTTCTCGAGATCCTCTTGGGAGGCAATTTCTTCCTGGGCCAGCGCGGTCTGGACACTAAGCATCACCGAAAGCAGCATCCATCCGATAGGCATTTTTCTGGCGGTAGCTGTATGTCTTTGAAGTGTCTTCATTTACCCCCTCATTATCATTTCTACAGGCTACCGTTCATATAAAAGAGAAGCGTTGTCTGCAACTCAGTGCCGCCATAATATAAGCCCTCGGGTGTGACACCCCCGCCATGCTCGCGGAAGCCAAGCCTGCCGCTGGACAGATCGATTGGCAACAAAAGCTTCAAGCCGGTCTCCAAGTTCAGCCCTTCAACATCCATACGGTAACCCACCCGGAGCAAGCCGAGCAAGGTAGGTGGAATTCTCTGAATCAGCAGTGGCTCCAGCAACCCTTTGGGGTTGTCCACGCTGCGATCCAGATAGTCGTCCCGGAAGGCTAAATACAGGCTGCCGATGACCCCCCCGGGATGAGAAAATTCCCCGCCCAGCGATGCTAGATGTTGGGCTGAGTACGGATCCTGCTTCTTGTCGGGCATGGACATGATCCTGCGCCAGGTATAGGCGGCACGAAAAGCCAGCCAGTCAAGCGGAGAATATTTAATATAGGTTTCCACCCCTGCAATCCAGTAATCCGCATCCAGTTCGAAACGCGCCGAACTGTTACGCAGGTCGGGTAGCCCCTGGGTGGTGGTTTTTATAACCGTCTGCACCGTACTCTGCTGGCCATAGAAATTGATGTAGGTGCAAGCGCCGGCGGAGAGGTTAAAATCCAGGGGGCTCCATTCATAGCCGGCTTCCACCGCCATGAGGGTTTCGTCCGGCAGACTCTCGTTGCCCACCACCCGGCTCATGAACTCCTGAAAAAGAATCTGATCGCCGCCCTGCAGCGGGCCGTTTTCCGGAAAAATCACTCCCGCGTGCATGTGTCGTTCCAAATAGGTGAGTTTCCTGAAGGCACGCGAGAACGAAAGGCGCAGGAAATGACCGGCTACTGGCTCCGCCACTGCGGCCAGCCGCGGCGAGATGAAAAATCCGCTGTCGGTATTGTAGTCGGTTCTTCCGCTGGCCATAAACAGGAGCCAATCCCAGGGCTGAAATTCGGCATGAAGATAGCCTCCGACTCTCAGTTCACGGTAGTCAGTTCCTAGCTGGTGATAACGGGGAGAAGTCGGGTCGGTAAAACCCTTGCCATCAAGGCAGCGGTCACATCCCAGCCAGCTGGTCCGTAAACTCAGTCCGCCAATAAGAGTAAGTTTTTCCCACCACGATGGAAAGGTATACTGATTTTCGAATTCCAGGTCGTGGATGTTAACCGTAAAAAAGGGAAAGTCGGCCAGGTGTAGACCGTTGTATTCGATCGCTATGTTTACGTCGGCAAAAACTCGCGAAAAAATGTAATTTATCTGACTGCGCCACTTTCCCCATTCTATCAGGGCCATGCTGTAGGCGGAATGGAGATTTCCATCCAAGCGGCCGAGCGCGGTGGGCATGGGAGAGCGGCCTTTGCTCCAGCCGGAATCTAAACGGAGGCTAAAATCGGGACCGCTGCGATATTCCGCCAGCGCCCGGGCCTTGATGATTTCTTTGCCCAGCTGCCGCTCCACACCGAATTCTCCGGCATAATCGTAACCGGCGCTGGCCGAAAAGCTGAGTTCGCCCAAACCCGCGGAGACCCGACCGGCGGTGTGCAGCCAGGACCACTCGCCGCCTTCCAGGTGCAGCCAGCCGCCCCGATCCTTGCCGGCCGAACGGGTGGTGATGCTGATTACTCCGGCAAGGGCGTTGGCGCCGTATACCGCCGAGGCCGGCCCGCGGATGATCTCGATGCGCTCAATGTCATCGACGGAAAAAGGTTGCATCTCCCAGGGAGTCTGACCCCAGAGCCAGATGTTGGCCTGGCGGCCATCTACCATAACCAGAAAAAGGTGATTTTCGTAGGTGGTGGGCATGCGGGCATTTACCGCGGTAAAACCGGGAGATACCAGAATCACTTCCATGCCAGGCTGGCTACGGAAAATGTTCGCTACCGAAAGCGCTCCCAGCATTTCTATTTGCTTGCGGGTAATGACGGTGATGGAGGAAGGGCTCAATTGCTTCTTCTGCTGGTGGCGGGAAGCTGAAAATACTACTTGCTCATCCTGCAGGTTCAAAAGCTCAAATTCTTCCTCAAGCTCTTCTTCTAGCTCCTGTTCCTGATCGGCCTGAACCAGGTTGGCGAGAAAAATGGAGACACCTACAAAGACGAAAAAATGCTTCATCGTAAGGCCGTCAATCATGAAAAATCCTCGTGGGTATTTTTATTTTCTATTTGCAACGTTAGCAACAAAAAAAGGTTGATTAATATTGCGCAGTTACTATACTCCTGCACACGGTAAGTTATTCCGGGATAAAGATAACTGGGTATCTTTATCCGGAAAGGCGTTTTTATGGACTACCCAGAAGGAGGAGAAACCTCATGGGCAGAAGGAAAGTCGCAGCGAAGTGGTATTTGGGCTTGCTGGCGGCGCTCTGGCTAGGGGCTGTGCCAGCA
>Ga0068707_1001876_pt1 | contig 14788 bp, 10 predicted proteins | sample YNPNPMetaG_FD_66600 | JGI IMG/M metagenome (GOLD analysis project Ga0068707, IMG submission 66600) | Anoxygenic and chlorotrophic microbial mat microbial communities from Yellowstone National Park, USA - YNP NP MetaG | ecosystem: Environmental > Aquatic > Thermal springs > Hot (42-90C) >...
CCCGAGGCAAGCTTGCGCCGGGCTTCGGCAAGCATTTTTTCGTCTTCGGCGGTCCAGGTGGCATTCGCGTATTTCTTCTTGAGTTCTTCGATCTGCTTGTCGGCGTCGGCCGGTTCGGTCTTGATCGTCTTGGCAGCTTTGAAACTGCGAAATTGCTCCAGGGCCCGAAAATCCTTGCGCACCACAGCCTTTCGGGCCAACAGCTCGTCGATCTTGATGCGCAGTTCGTTCAGTTCGCGTGCGGAAATGGGCCGGATCAGCTCGACGATCTTCGCCTCCACCCCGCCGCCAGAAAAGTACACCTTCTCCACCCCATTGAGAAACTGCCCGGCGATGACCGCCTCGAACGTCGTCCCCTGCTTGCCGCCCGCGGGATACACATACCCAATGTGCATGCTCCGCTGCGGGGCCGGCGCTGCGAGCACGACAAGCGCCAGCAGTGCCGCCGCCATCCCCACGCATCCACACCGCCGCATCATAGGGAACTCCTCGGGTTTTGGGGCGGAGCATTGCCCGGGCCGCCTTCGGGCTACGTTCCGCCAGGCAGAATACCACATATTGTTGTCAGCGGCCGCTGACAAAAAGCCGCCGGTCGCCACACCCAGGATCCAACGCCCGAGCGTGCGCCGTTGCGTTTCGACTGGCGCCGTCGTGGGCGGTCGAACGCGGTCCGGCCGACCCGGTAGTCCTGTTACGAACCCCCATGGGTCCGCGGTAGCGTCATGGGAGTTCGTTCACATGATTTCCTTGAGCCGTCCGCCGCTTTTGACGTTTTCCGCGGCGGTGGGCAACACGGTGGCCACCTGACCCTGCGGATGCGGCAGCTTCGCCTCTGCATCGATCCCGAGCAGCTCGTACATGCTGCCGATCAAATCGACCGGATAGACGGGCCGGTCCTTGACTTCTTCGCCCTTGTCGGTGGAGGCGCCGACCACCTGTCCCGCCTTGAATCCCCCGCCCGCCACCAACACCGAAAACACCTTCCCGTAGTGGCCCCGACCGCCGTTCCAGGGCGGTTCCCATTGCACTTTCGGGGTCCTGCCGAACTCGCCGCAGCACCAGACGATGGTGCTCTGCAGAAGTCCCCGGTCGTGCAGGTCCTGCAGCAGCGCGGCCAGGCCCTGGTCCAGCTGGGGGCACTGGCGCCGCATGGTCTCGAAGTGGCGGCTGTGGGTGTCCCACCCCCCGGGGTAATTGATGACCACGTAGGGGACCCCTGCCTCCACCAGCCGCCGGGCCGCCAGGCATTCCTGTCCGAAGGTGTGGCGCCCGTAGCGGTCCCGCAGCTCCGGTTTCTCCTTGGAGAGGTCGAAGACCTCGCGGCCCGACCCCAGGATCAGCTCGTAGGCCAGCTCCTTGGCCTGCTCGGTCTCCGCCAGGAGGGGATGGGAGCCCAGGGTCGCCCCCAGGGTATTCAGCCTCCCCAGCAGCTCCCGGCGGCTCTTCTGGCGGTCCTCCGTGATCCCGCGGGCCACGATTCCCTCCACCTCGAAGCGCTGGGCGTTCGGATCCCCGCCCGTGGCGAAGGGCTTGTACTTCGGGCCCAGGAATCCCTCCTCGGAGAACCGTCCCTGGGGGCGCGTGAGGACGATGTAGGGGGGGATGAGGCCCTTGTAGTCCCTGCTCTTGAAGTAGGCGAAGACGGCGCCGATGCTCGGGTAGGCCAGCCGCTCCCCCGGTACGTGGCCCGTCTGCATCAGGTAGGCCGCGGTCTCGTGGCCGTTGTTGCCGTGGGTCATGCTGCGGATGAGGGCGTACTTGTCCGCCTGCTTGGCCAGGTTGGGGAAGAGGGCCCCGATCTGGATTCCCTCGACGTTGGTGGGGATCACCTGCATGAATTCGCCCATGTAGTCGCGGCCCGATTCCGGCTTGGGATCCCACGTGTCGTTGTGGGACATTCCCCCCCACAGGAAGATCTGGATGACGGACCGCGCCGGGGCCGGCCGGGGGGCGGGATGGGGACGCGGCTCCGCCGCCACCGTCCAGGGAGTTCCCGCCAGGAGGCACCCCGCCGTGCCCGAGAGACCCCTTTGCAGCGCCTGGCGCCGGGAGATCGCGCCGTCGGAACCCGTCGACTTGGGACGACTCATGACCGCCACTCCTTTCCGGACTCTGACCGGGTCCTCAATGCCGGTACAGGAACTCGGTGCTGTTCACCAGGGCCCAGGCGATGTCCGTCCATTCTTTCCGTTTCTTTCCCCCTGCGGACCGGCCCGGTCGGGCCGCCGGGGCGGGGGTCCCGTAGGATTCGATCTTCTTGACTTCCTCCTCGGTCGGCGGGCGGGACAGGATCCGGAGGTAGAGTTCCTCGACGATCTCCCGGGGCTTGCGGGCGGGATCCCAGACCGCCCTGAGGGCGGGGCCCTGCTCGATCTTCTGCTGGATCTCCCGGGAGTTGAGCAGGTACAGCCACTGGGCGGGCAGGGGCTTGGGGTCGCGTTCGTTCGTCATGCCCGTGGCCCGGGCCGAGCGGCCGAACAGGGCCAGGAAGGGGCTGGTGATGCTCCCGTCGCCGATCGCGACGGCGGGCTCCCCCTTGGGGATGTTGGTGAACGGCTCCGGAATGGGGCTGCTGTAGAAGTCCGCCGTCCCGGTCACCTTGTTGATGGCGTCGATCAGCACCTCGGCCTCCAGCCGGCGGAGGGGATAGCTGGCGAAAAGGCCCTCGGCACCGGGCCTCAGGAGCCGGGGCTGGGAGGAGAACTGGTAGGTGCTGGAATTCAGGATCGTCCGGAGGAGGCGCTTGAGGTCGTATTTGCCGGCGACCAGCTCCTTCTCCAGGCATTCCAGGAGTCCCGGGAGGCTCGGGGGATTGTCGTCCCGCAGGTCGTCCGGTTCGTGGATCACCCCCCGCCCCAGAAGCCACGCCCAGACCCGGTTGACAATGCTCCGCGTGAACCAGGGATTCTTCGGAGTGATCAGCCAGTCCGCGAAGATCTCGCGGGGGTCCCGATCCGGGGGGAGGGTGATCTCCCGTCCGTCCGGGAAGACCGCCTTGGGGGGGGGAGCCGCGGCGGGGGGCGCCTGAGGGGTCAGGGCGGAGGCCTTCACGACGCTCCGGACGGCGTCCAGGCCCGGGGCGGCGTTGCCGGGGACCGAGGTGGATCGGAAGGGGTCCCAGAAGACGATCTCCTCCTTCCACTCCGCCGTCGGCTTGTAGCCGACCTGGGAGAAGAAGGCGGCCATGCCCTTCAGGCGCTCTGCGGGCCAGGCGTCGACACGCGTCCCCATGAAGGCGAGGGCCACCGCGGCCGCCAGGGACTCCGGGGTCTTGCTCTGCACGGCGCGGTAGAAGTTGACCGGCCCGACGCGGAAGTTGCTCCCGCTGGAGGTGAGCAGTTCGCGGGCGAACCGGTCGTAGGGCTTGTTGGAGGCCAGCGAGGCCCGCACCCAGCGGTGGTAGGCCTGGGCCGCGTTGGGCCAGAGGTTGACGGGGAACTCGGCCTTGATCCGCAGGACGTCGCCCCAGCGCATCGCCCAGTATTCCGCGTATTCCGGGCGTTCCAGGAGGCGGTCGATCAGGAGGCGCCGCTTGTTCTTGGCGTCGGGGTCCTGCAGGAATTGACGGACCTCCTCGGGGGTGGGGATCGTCCCGAGGACGTCCAGATAGACCCGGCGGAGGAAGACCGCATCGGAACAGAGGGCGGGTTTCAGACCCAGGGAGGCCAGGCGGGGGAAGACGACCCGGTCGATCTCGCCCGTCGGCTCCGGCGGGAGGGGGCTCTCGTAGATGCTGGTCCCCTCGTCCGGGGGCCCGCCCGCCAGCAAGGTTGCGGTGACAATCCACCCGATCACGGAAGATCCCAGCAGCCGGTGGATCCCGCTCTCAATTATTATAACACGCGGGAGGGGTCGATGGGGGCGCCGTGGCAGGGAGGGGAGATCACGGCCGCCCCAGCAGCCCCTCCACGAGATCGGCGGCCGTCTGGACACACCGCCGGCACGTCTTTTCGCGCAGCCCCAGCTCCTTGAAGCGTCGGTGACCCTCCTCGGTGGCCAGGTCGATCCCCTCCAGGAGCCGGCGGCAGAGGATCTCTCCGTGCCTTCGTCGGAACCCGCCGATGAGCTCCCGCACCTTGGCGTAGGCCGACTCGATGGCGGGCCGGTCGGCCCCTCCGAAGCGAAGCCCCAGGGCCAGGATCCCCCCGGAGAGGGCCCCGCAGATCTCCCCGTGCCGTCCCATCCCCCCGCCGAAGCCCGAGGCGGCCTTCAGGGCCGTCTGCGGCTCGAGCCCCAGCTCCGTGCAGAAGGGATAGAGGACCGACTGGGCGCAGTTGCACCCCTCCAGGAACTTCCGGACGGCCAGCTCGCCCCGGGAGACCATTTCTCTAGCCGTGCTTCCCGGATTTCTTTTCCACCCGGGGGGCGCGGATCCGCGAAAACGGAGGCATCCCGGAACCCAAAAGCGGCCGGGCGTAGGCGATGAAGGCCTCCGTGACGTGGTTCCCCTCCCTGTTGATGAAGGCGTCGGGCACGTACCGCGTCTGGGCGGCGATCTCCTCCAGGGGGCTCATCCGGTAATCCACGGCGTACTCCCCCACCCGGTGGATCGTGACGGAACCGTCCAGGCCGTGCAGGCAGGCGAACTGGACCGCCCGCTGGCCCACCTCCCGGGCCTCCTCCTGGTCGACGTCCGAGACGCATCCGAGGAAGGAGCGCTGCAGGTATCCGAAGGTGTCGGCCCGGACGCGCTTGATGTCGGTGCGCGCCTTCACGTAGGCGCTCAAGAGGTCGGCCAGGGTCCCGGTCCCGGAGAGCTGGACGTTGCCGTGGGGGTCCTTCTTGGCCTCGGAGAACTGGCGGATGTAGGCGGCCAGGAGGCGGGAACCGACGTCCTCCCCCGAGAGGGCCAGCTTCCCGAAGGCCTCCTTGGCCAGACCGGCGAAGGCGGTGGCCACCTCGCGGCCGTCCGGAAGCCGGATCCCCTCGGAGACGGCCACGACGCAGCGGCCGTACTTCCGGTGGCATTCCTGCACGTCCGCGACGAACCGGTCCGGATCGAAGGGGCGCTCGGGAAGGTAGATGAGATGGGGGCCGTCGTCCGGGTACTTCCGGGCCAGGGCCGAGGCGGCGGTCAGGAAGCCGGCGTTCCGGCCCATGACCACCCCGAGGTAGACCCCCGGGAGGGCCGCGTTGTCCAGGTTGGCTCCCGCGAAGGCGCAGGCCACGAACCGGGCCGCCGATCCGTACCCCGGCGTGTGGTCGTTGACCCTCAGGTCGTTGTCGATGGTCTTCGGAACGTGGACCGCCCGGAGGGGGTATCCGGCCTTGCGGGCCTCCTCGAGGACGATGCGCACCGTGTCGGCCGAGTCGTTGCCGCCGATGTAGAAGAAGTAGCGCACGTCGTGGGCCTTCATCGTCTTGAACATCTCCTGGCAGTACTTCTCGTCCGGCTTGTCGCGCGTGGACAGCAGGGCGCTGGCCGGGGTGAGGGCGATCTGTTCCAGGTGGGTCTCGGTCTCCTCGGTGAGGTCCACGAGATCCTCGCGGACCACGCCGCGGACCCCGTTGAGGGCCCCGTAGATGCGGGTGATCTGGGGGAACCGGCGCGCCTCCCGGACCAGGCCGACGAGGCTCTGGTTGATGACGGCCGTGGGGCCGCCGCCCTGGGCGACGAGGGCCTTTCCTTGAAGGGTCTCCATGAAGCTTCTCCTCCTGATCGGGGCCCCCGCCCCGCGCGGGGGCCGGAAACGGCGGACATCATAGCGGAAGGCCGGGGCCGGACCAAGCTTCCGGTGCCTCCGCGGCGGGCCACGATCCTTCCGCGCCAACGACGCCGGCCGGAAAAACGGCGAGGTCCGGATGTGGATCGACGGCGAGCTCAAGGGGCATTACCCGGGGATCCGCTTCCGCGACACGGACAAGCTCAAGATCAACCGCTTCAACAACAGCGCCTATTTCGGCGGCTTGTGGACCGCCCCCCGCGACCAGAGGCGCTGGGAGGACAATTACGTGGTGGCCACCCGCTACATCGGGCCGCTGAGGCGGTGACCCCGCCTCCGGACCGCGGTTCCTCGCGGGCCGGCGGCGTTCCCGGACATCGCCCGGTAGCGGGAGGGGGGAAGGCCCATCGTGCGGGAGAAGCGGCGGGAGAAGTGGAAGGGATCCTCGAACCCCAGCCGGGCCCCGACCTCCGCCACCGTCAGGTCCGTGGAGTCCAGCATCCGGCAGGCCTCCTGCATCCGCAGCCGCGTGAAGAATTTCAGGGGCGAAAGGTTCGTCTGCCGCCGGAAGAGGGCGCTGTAGTGGGACGGGGAGAGATAGACACGGGCCGCCAGGTCCCGGAGCCGCAGGGACCGGTCCAGGCTGTCGCGCATGAACCGGATCGAGTCGAGGATCTTCTCCTGGGCCCGCAGGCCGCGGGGGTAGAGCGCCCGCTGGTGGATCTTGAGGATCCCCAGGAGCCGCGCCAGCGAGGTGGAGAGGGCCAGGAGGGCGGCGTCGGTCCAGCCGTGGCGGACGTGGCCGTACATCTCCTCGAAGGCCTCGGCGACCCGGGCCGTGTCGGGGACGTGCAGGAGGGGGTGCTGGAGGTCCGTGCCCAGCGCCGCCCGGTAGTCGGCGGCGCGGCGCCCGGCGAAGTGGACCCAGTAGATCGTCCAGGGCGCCCGGCGGTCCGCCCCGTAGGTGTGGGGGCACCCCTCGGGGATGAAGAGGGCCCGCCCCTTGGTCACCCGCCACCGGCGCCCCGCCATCCGGCACCATCCCGCCCCGTCGGCGCAGTAGATCAGGATCGTCTCCGCCCTCGGGCGGGGCCTCTGGACGTAGTGGCCCGCGGCGGCGGGGAAGTGGCCCAGGTCGGTGGCGTAGAGGTCGCGCACCACGGGGAGGCGGCGGCTGCGCTCCACGGCCTCCCGGGGCAGGACCGTCAGGCGCTGGCCCCGGAAGCCTTCGCGGATCCGGATCCGGCCGGTCATCGGGGCCCCCGGCAAGAAACGGCTATAATCGTAAGATCGTCCATGCAAATCGTCAAAGCGTCCATGTCTCCGGCGGGGGCGGAGGGGGAAGATGGGGCGGAGGGCGGGATTCCGTCCCGATCCTCGGGGGAGAGGGGGGCGTCGCGGCGGTCCGTCGGATCGTCCATATCCCCGGGATTCCCGGGAGATCGGGGGTGGCGATGGAGGCTTTCCGATGCGCGATCTTCGCGGCGCTGTTCCTGCCCGCGGGGGCGGCCGCGGCGGATTCCGAGACCGTCTGGCTCGATTCCCTGGAACTCTCGCGGATGTCTTCGGGCTGGGGCCGGACGCTGGCGAACCAGGCCGTCACGAAGAGGCCGCTCTCGATCGGCGGCCACCGGTACGAGCGCGGGGTGGGCACGCACGCCCCCAGCACGGCCTTGGTGGATCTGGGCGGCCAGGGGCTGCGATTCGTCGCCGCCTGCGGCGTGGATGACGGCGCGGGGGCGGGAAAGGGGAGCGTCGTCTTCCGGGTCTTGGCGGACGGCAGGAAGGTCTATCAGAGCCCGCGGATGCGGGGCGGCATGCCCGCCGAGAGGATCGACCTGGACGTGCGCGGGGTCCGGATCCTGGTCCTCAAGGTCCTCGACGGCGGGGACGGCATCGAATTCGACCACGCCGACTGGGCCGAGGCGCGGTTCGAGATGGCGGCGGGGAAGCCCGTCCTGGTCTTCGCCCCGCGCGAGGATCCCGTGATCCTCACGCCTCCCCCGGCTCCGGAGCCCCGGATCAACGGCCCCACGATTTACGGGTGCCGCCCCGGCTCTCCCTTCCTCTACCGGATCCCCGCCACGGGGGAGCGGCCGATGACCTTTGCGGCGGAGGGGCTTCCCGCGGGGATCCGCCTGGATCCCGCGACGGGGATCCTGACGGGGGCGGTCGGGGCGCCCGGAACGTACCGCGCCACCCTCACCGCCCGCAACGCCCGCGGCGAGGCCCGGCGCCTCTTCCGGATCGTCTGCGGCGACACGCTGGCCCTGACCCCCTACATGGGGTGGAACAGCTGGTACATCTGGAAGAACCACGTCACCGAGAAGCGGATGCGCGAGGCCGCCGACGCCATGGTGTCCACCGGGCTGGCCGACGCGGGCTTCTCCTACGTCTGCATCGACGACTGCTGGATGGTCAAGCCGGGGTCTTCGGATCCGGAGCTGGGCGGGCCGCCCCGGGATGCCGAGGGGAGGCCCCTCCCGAACCGGCGCTTCCCGGACATCAAGGGGATGGTGGATTACATCCACGCGAAGGGCCTCAAGGCCGGGATCTACACCTCCCCGGGGCCGCTCACCTGCGCCAAGTTCGAGGGCGCCTGGGGGCACGAGGAGATCGACGCCCGGACGTTCGCCGAGTGGGGCTTCGACCTCCTCAAGTACGACTGGTGCTCGTACGGGCAGAAGGCCCAGGGGCGGACCGATCTGGAGAAGCTCCAGAAACCCTACCGCCTCATGGGCGAGATCCTCCGGCGCCAGAGGCGGGACATCCTCTTCAACCTCTGCCAGTACGGGATGGGCGAGGTGTGGAGGTGGGGGAAGGAGGTCGGCGGCCACAGCTGGCGGACGGCGGGAGACCTGGGCCTTACCTTCGAGGGCATCGCCGCGGGGCTCTTCCGCGACGGCTTCGACCTCTATTCCCGCCGGAACCTCCACGAGTTCGCCGGGCCCGGCGGCTGGAACGACCCCGACTACCTCCTTCTGGGGTACCTCAGCAACTGGAAGGGGCAGACGGCCCCCACGCCCCTCACCCCCAACGAGCAGGTCACCCACGTCTCCCTCTGGTGCCTGGTCGCCTCTCCCCTGATCCTCAGCGGGGACATCACCCGGCTGGACCCGTTCACCCTGAGCCTGCTGACCAACCCCGAGGTCCTGGAGGTGGACCAGGACGCCCTGGGAAGACCGGGCCGCCGGGTGGCCCGCGACGAGGAGGGGGAAACGGAGGTCTGGGTCAAGGAAATGGAGGACGGTTCGAGGGTCGCGGGGCTCTTCAACCGCGGCGAGGGCGAGACGACCGTCACGGCCCACTGGTCCGACCTCGGCGTGCGCGGGCCCCAGCGGGTGCGCGACCTCTGGCGGCAGAGGGAGGCGGGGATTCATCAGGACAGGTTCTCGGCGCCGGTCCCGCGGCACGGCACGGTGCTGGTCCGCCTGTGGCCGGCGGGGGAGGAGCGGCGATGACGGCGGGGATGTGGCTGGCGGCGGCGCTCTCCATGCTCGGGACGGACCGGGAGATCGACCTGTCCGGGACCTGGGCCTTCCAGCTGGACCCGGAGGACCGGGGGATCGCGGAACGGTGGTTCGCCCGCCCCCTCTCGGGCCGCCTCCGGCTCCCGGGGTCGCTCCAGGAGCAGGGGTTCGGCGACGACGTCTCGGTCGACACCGCGTGGACGGGGAGCATCGTGGATCGTTCGTTCTTCACCTCCCCGCGGTACGCGAAGTACCGGGAGCCCGGGAACGTGAAATTCCCCTGCTGGCTCCAGCCGCGGAAGTACTACGCCGGCCCTGCCTGGTATCAGCGCGAGATCGAGATCCCCCCCGGCGCGGAGGGGAAACGGCTGGTGTTGACGCTGGAGCGCCCCCATTGGGGGACCCGCGTGTGGCTGGACGAGGAGGAGCGGGGGGCGGGAGACAGCCTCTCCACCCCCCACGTCTTCGAGTTGGGAAGGGGCCTGCGGCCCGGGAAGCGCCGCCTCACGATCCGCGTGGACAACCGCATGCTGGTGGATGTCGGGCGGAACGCCCACAGCGTTTCCGACCACACCCAGTCGAACTGGAACGGGATCGTGGGGAAGCTGGCACTGGCGGTCCGTCCGGCGGTTTGGATCGAGGAAGTCCAGGTCTATCCCGAGGCGGCGCGCCGGTCGGCCCGGGTGCGGGTCCGGGTCGGGAACGCCGCCGGCGGGGCGGGCCGGGGGACCCTCCGGCTGTCCGCCCGGGCCCCGGGCCATGAGGTTCCCCCGCGGGAGGTCGGGATCGAGGTGACGGAATCGGGGGGGACGGCGGAGGTGGACCTGTCCCTCGGTGCGGAGGCCCCGCTCTGGGACGAATTCCACCCCGTGCTTCATCGGCTGAACGTCGAGCTGGAGGCGGAGGTCGGGGGGACCCGTCATGCGGATCGCTCGGAGGTGTCCTTCGGGCTGAGGACCTTCGCCGTCGAGGGGACGCAGTTCACCATCAACGGCCGGAAGACCTTCATCCGGGGCACCCTCGAGTGCGCCATCTTCCCCCTCACGGGCTATCCTCCCACCGACGTGGAGAGCTGGAGGCGGATCCTCCGCGCGGCCCGGGCGCACGGGTTGAACGCGCTGCGGTTCCACTCCTGGTGCCCCCCCGAGGCGGCCTTCGCCGCCGGCGACGAACTGGGGTTCTACTACCAGGTGGAATGCGCCGCCTGGACCTCCGTGGGCGACGGCAAACCGGTGGACGCCTGGCTCTACGCCGAGGGGGAGCGGATCCTGCGGGCTTATGGGAACCACCCCTCCTTCGCCCTGATGGCCTACGGGAACGAGCCGGGGGGGAGAAACCAGAAGGCCTGGCTGGGGGCCTGGGTGCGCCACTGGCGGGAGAAGGATCCCCGGCGGCTCTATACCAGCGGGGCGGGCTGGCCGGAGATCCCCGAGAACCAGTACCACAACATCCCCGGGCCCCGGATCCAGGCCTGGGGGCAGGGGCTCAAGTCCCGCATCAACGCGCTCCCCCCCGAGACGCGGAGCGACTACACCACCTGGGTCCGTGCCCGCACGGTCCCCATCATCAGTCACGAGATCGGCCAGTGGTGCGTCTACCCGAACTTCGACGAGATGCGGAAGTACACCGGGGTGCTCCGGCCGAAGAACTTCGAGATCTTCCGGGATTTCCTGGAGGCCAATCACATGGGCGACCAGGCCCGGGATTTCCTGATGGCCTCGGGAAAGCTCCAGGTCCTCTGCTACAAGGAGGATATCGAGTCCGCGCTGCGCACCCCCGGCTTCGGGGGCTTCCACCTCCTGGATCTGCACGACTTCCCCGGCCAAGGAACCGCCCTGGTCGGGGTCCTCGACCCCTTCTGGGAGGGCAAGGGATACGTGACCCCGGAGGAGTACCGGCGGTTCTGCAACAGTACGGTGCCCCTGGCGCGGATGGAGAAGCGCATTTGGACCCAATCGGAAACCTTCCGGGCGGATCTCGAGGTGGCCCATTTCGGACCGGCCCCCCTGGAGGGGGCGGTCGTGTCCTGGAAGGTGGCGGGATCGGGCGGAGGGGTCGCGGCGTCGGGGCGTCTGCCGGCCCGGACGATCCCCCTCGGGAACGGCACGGCCCTGGGGACGGTGGAGGTCCCCCTGGGGGCCTTCGTCCCCGCCCGGAGGTACCGGCTGGTCGTGGCGATCGAGGGAACCCCGTTCGAGAACGACTGGGACTTCTGGGTCTTCCCCGACCGGCTCGAGACGGTCGTGCCGGAGGGGATCCTCGTTGCCGAGGCCTTCGACGAGGCGGTCCAGGCGCGGCTCCGGGCGGGGGGCAAGGTCCTCCTCCTGGCGCCGCCGGCGACGGTGAAGACCGCGGCCGTTCTGGGGTTTTCCAGCATCTTCTGGAACACGGCGTGGACCCGCAACCAGCCGCCGCACACCCTGGGGATCCTCTGCGATCCGGCGCATCCGGTCTTCGCCCACTTCCCCACGGAGTTCCACAGCAACTGGCAGTGGTGGGAGCTGATCCACGGGGCGTCGGCCATGGTCCTTGACGGGATGCCCCCGAAGCTTCGCCCCCTCGTCCAGCCGATCGACACCTGGTTCGAGGCCCGGCGCCTGGGACTTCTCTTCGAGGCCCGCGTCCTGGGGGGAAGTCTGATGGTCTCGAGCATGGATCTCTCCCGGGATCTGGATCGGCGCGTCGTGGCCCGGCAGATGCGGTACAGCGTGCTCCAGTACATGGCGGGGGACCGGTTCCGCCCTTCGGTGGAGCTCGACCCGGAGCAGGTCCGGGCCCTCTTCCGGGCGGGGGGACCGGCCGGGAAGGCGCGGGCCGACAGCGAGGCGCCCGGATACGAGGCCGCCAACGCGGTGGACGGCAATCCCGACACGATCTGGCACACGCCCTGGGAGCCCTCGCCCCTTCCGATGCCGCACTTCCTCGTGGTGGACCTGGGACGGGAGGTCCGGGTGAAGGGGATCGCCTATCTCCCGCGCCAGGACATGGAGAACGGGAGGATCGCCGACTACGAGGTGTCCGCGAGCCGGGACGGCGCCGCCTGGGGAGAGCCCCTCGCCTCCGGGCGGTGGCCGAACGGGGCGGGGCGGCGCACCGTCCTCTTCCGCCGGCCGGTCCCGGCGCGGTACGTCCGGCTGGTGGCGAAGTCGGAGGTGAACGGGAAGGCGTTCGCCGCGGTGGCCGAGCTGGAGGTGCTGGAGGAGTGAGGCGGCCCTAGCGGAAGGCGGCCCGGACCTCGTCGGCGAGACCGCCGGCCTTCTCCAGATGGGGTTTCGCGCGCTCCTCCTCGCCGCAGGCCAGAAGATAGAAGGCCGCCAGGGCGTGATCCTCGGCGCGGCCGGGGCGGACCAGCGCCAGGGCGAGGTTCCGCCGGTCCGGGAGCCCCAGGGAGGACCAGGACAGGGTGGCCCCCCCGGCGGATCCCTGGAGGCGGAGTTCGTCGCGCGGCGTGAGTTCGGCGACCTCCGTCCAGGAGCCGGTGGCGGTCCACTGGAAGGAAGGCCGTCGGCCGGCCTGGAGCTCCTCCCGAAGGCGGTCCCGGAGGCGGGCGTCCCGCGCCGCGACCGCCTCGGGACCGGCGGCCTTGCGGGGGCCGGGTTCCTCCCGGGGGGCCGGGTGGGCGGCGGGCTCCGGGGCGCGGGCCGGGCCCAGCAGGGGGAGGGGCCCCTTGAGGTAGTAATTCCCGCCCCTCAGGCGCAGGTATCCGCCGTCGTCGTCGGGGAAGACGGCCTTCTCGCCCCGGTTCCCCGCCACGGGCGGCGGGTTGGTCACGCCATCCCGGCAGGTGTCGCGCACGTCCGTGCAGCCCCGGGCCCCGCCCCCGAAGAGGAGGCCGATGTAGCCGCGGGCGGCCCACTCCGCGATGTGTCGGTTCGCCGGGTAGTTCTCCAGGAAATATTCGGGCCGGTTGTCCATGAAGTGGCCCTCGGTGTTGTCGCAGGAGGCCATGACGGTGTTGCCCATCGGGATCTGCCAGGCGACGAGGGGCAGTCCCGTCATTTCGTGGAGCCTCCCGCTCCAGTCGCGGAAGGAGGCGAAGTCGGCGTCCTTCCACCAGGCGCCGCCGGCCAGGTAGTTGTGGGCGACCTTCCAGGCGGCGTCGCGGTCGCTGGGATCGGTGAAGATGAGATCCCACTTTCCGCACTTCCGGATCGCGTCGGCGAAGGCCCTGGGGTTGGGGTCCCCCCACTTGGAGGCATGGAAGGCCAGAAGGACGTTGGGGGCGAGCTGGTCGCGGTACGCCGTGATCGCCTTCCCGAAGCCGGCGAGGGTGTCCTCGAATTTCGCCAGCTCGGGGAGACCGGTGGACCGCACCTGCACGGGGGCCTTGTCGGCGTCGGTGTCGGGGTAGATCAGGAAGTAGCCCCACATGTCCGGTTCGACGTGGAGAATGGCGGTCTTCCCGGTGGCCCCGGCCTCTTTCATGAAGGACTGGATGTCGGAGAAGTAGGCACGCATCGTCTCGGCGTTCTGGGCGTTGGCGTGCACGGCACGCTTCTCGTCCCCCGTGCCCCCCGCCGGCCGGGACTGGTAGATCATGTACCAGGGGAAGACGGGGATGGCGCCCAGGCGCTCGGACTCGCGGATGTAGTTGGCCACGAATCCCCCGGCGTACCACTTGTTCCCGGTGTTGACGCCGCCGGCCAGGTACAGGTAGCGCATGTCCCAGCGGCACCCCTGGGCGCGGGTCTCCTCGATCCAGCGGTCGCCGGGGCCGGAGGCGACGCCGAGCATGAAGTGGGGGCGCAGCTTGCGAAGCACCTCGCGGACCTGGGGGGTGGGGGAGGACTGCGGGAAGGCGGGAGGAGACGGGGCGGCGCCTCCCAGCAGGAGCAGGGCCACGAGGTTCATGGCGCGTCCCGAGGCAATCCTTCCCCCTAAGATACGGCGCCCGCCGCGGGTCCGGGGCCCCCCTTTGACAGGGGGAAAGACCTCCGCTACCATGATCGCCCGGATCGGAGGGCCGGATCATGGACGTCTTGGGCATCTGCGGTTCCCACCGCGGGGGGAAGGCCACGGCCTTTTATCTGAAAAAGGCCCTGGAAAAGTGCACGGAGGCGGGGTTGAAGGCGGAGTCCGTCGAGCTGGCGGAGATGCAGATCGAGCCGTGCGACGTCTGCGAGGGCTGCAAGACCGGGAACGGCTGCGTCAAGGACGACGAGGCCCGGCGGGTGATGGAGCGGATGGAGCAGGCGGCGGGGATCATCGTGGCGACGCCCACCTACTTCGCCTCGGTCTCGGGGAAGGTGAAGAACCTCATGGACCGAACGCTGTCGCTGCGGAGGAAGAAGTTCGCCCTCGACGGCAAGGTGGGCGGGGCGATCGCCGTCGGGGCCTCCCGCAACGGGGGTCAGGAGTTCGCCTGCCAGCAGATCCACCACTGGATGTTCCTGCACGGCATGATCGTCGTGGCCGATTCCAAGCCCACGGCCCACTTCGGGGGGATCGGGGTCTGCCCCCGGGGGGCGGATCCCGCCGAGGATCGGGAGGGGATCCAGACCGCCGAGAACCTCGGCCGGAAGGTGGCCGAGGTGGTGCGGAGGATCCGCTAGCCTTGGCTGCTGCCGCAAGTCGGGCAATTCCTGGCTACCGGCGGCGGAAGGACCTCGCAAGAAACATCAGGATGAGGACCTCCACTCCCGGCATGCCGCAGCG
>Ga0068707_1001877_pt1 | contig 14786 bp, 12 predicted proteins | sample YNPNPMetaG_FD_66600 | JGI IMG/M metagenome (GOLD analysis project Ga0068707, IMG submission 66600) | Anoxygenic and chlorotrophic microbial mat microbial communities from Yellowstone National Park, USA - YNP NP MetaG | ecosystem: Environmental > Aquatic > Thermal springs > Hot (42-90C) >...
CGAAAATCCCCTGCTAGTCTTTACCGGACTGCTGGCCTCAAGCGGCCTGCCAGGCACCAGCCGCTTTTCCGTCTGCTCACGCAGCCCCCTCACCGGCATATGGGGGGAATCTTCCTGCGGGGGTGCTTTCGCTCCCGAGCTCCAGGCCGCTGGCTTTGACGGCATCATAGTAAGCGGAGCCAGCCAACGACCGGTGCTTCTGGAAATCGAAGACGGCGCAGCCCGACTGCTGCCTGCGGAAGACCTGTGGGGTAAAGATTCTTACCAGACGGTGGACGAAATACGTGCCCGGCACTCGGGGCGCCCGCCGCGGGTGCTATGCATCGGCCAGGCCGGCGAAAACCTGGTAAGTTTCGCCGCCGTATGCCACGACAAGCACGATTACGCCGGCCGCTGCGGCATGGGCGCGGTGATGGGCGCAAAAAAGCTCAAAGCCATCACCTGCCGCGGCAGCGGGCGGGTAGAGCCTTACCATCGCCAGTCTCTGGACGACCTGCGCAAGGAAATGCATCAGTGCATTCGCCAGTCGGTTCCAGCGGACAGTCTGCGTCAGATGGGCACCAATTCCAGCATGGACCTGGGCATGATGACCGGCGACGTACCAATAAAAGGCTGGCGTGTGGGAGAGGCGCTGGATATCTCGGCAGCCATCGGTGGGCCGGCCATGACCGAACGTTTTCTTCAAAAAGCCGCCGCCTGCAAGTTCTGCACCATAGGTTGCCGCCGGGTAATGAAGAATGACCAGCCACCCTATCAGCTGGAAATCGGCCCGGGTCCGGAATATGAAACGGTGGCTGCGTTGGGTGCGCTATGTTTCAACAGCGACGCCGCTTCCATCCTGAAGATAAACGAATGGTGCAACCGCTACGGCATGGACACCATAACCACTGGACATCTGGTGGCCCTTACCATGGAGTGTTACGAAAAAGGTCTCCTGGAGGAAAAACTTCTTGGCGACCTGCAACCGAGGTGGGGAGATGCTCCGTCCATCATCGAACTCATCCACCGCATAGCTAGACGAGAAGGCATCGGTGACATTCTGGCCCGCGGTAGCCGGCAGGCGGCTCTTCTGATCGGCAGGGGAGCCGAAGAGCTGACCTGCGAGGTAAAGGGCCTGGACGTTCCCATGCACGACCCACGGGCTTTCCACGGCATGGGGCTGGCCTACATGATGTCTAATCGCGGTGCCTGCCACAACGCCCACCTGGTGCACCCCATCGAGCAAGGTATCGCCACCTGGACCGAACTGGGTTTTCTGGAAAATTACGACGGCCAAAGCGACGCAGGCAAGGCCGAGCTGGTGCGCCGGGCGGAAGATTTCGGCGTACCTTGCAGCGCTTTGTGCCTGTGCGTCTTTACCATGTGGACTTTCCGGGCCGACCATCCCGTACAGGCCCTGGCGGCCATGTGTGGGCTGAAGTTGAGCATGGACGAGTACTTAAAAATCGGCGCCCGTATCTGGCTGATGAAAAGAGCCATCAACAACCTGCTGGGGGTAACTGCAGCCGACGATCGCCTACCACGCAAGTTGCTCAAGCCGGTGGCCGAAGGCGGAGCAGCCGGTTCGGTACCCGACGATCAGAGGTTACGGCAGGAATACTACCCGCTGCGCGGCCTTGACCAACAAGGCCGGCCCACTCGAGAAGTTCTCGAAAAAGTCGGCCTGAGAGACGTTGCCGAGCGGTTGCACGGCCGCTAATTCACTCTTTGCCGGGGTAAATCCAAGCGCAGCTCGGCCTCCAGATTTTCGTCGGCACGAAACAGCTTCAAGCGATGTCGCCCCGGCCCAACTGCCAGACCCACCCGCGGCGTCTGTCCGAGGGGCTGTTCGTCAAGTTCGATCTGTAGCCAGGGCTGAGCGTTCACCGAAAGTTGCCACAGGTCCTGGCGTGGCACCAACCGCAGGGTAACCTGGGCCGGCCGGTTTAGGTGAACTAGCTGCAGCGTCTGTGACCGCCCCGGCGGCAAAAGAAGCGACTCCCTGTCGACACTGCGCCCATCCTGTACCACCCGCCAGGCACCCGAAAGAGCCAGGCTTCCCACCGACTGACCGGGCGAAGCGTCCGTCCCGGAAGGCGGCGCTTCCAGACGAGGCCGGCGAATCGGCTGCGGCTTTTCCCGTGTCGCCGCTGGAGGAGTTTCGTCCGCCCTCCTGTCGGTAAGCACGGCCGGGGTATAACCCGGATCAAAAAGCTCCTGCGGGGTAAGCTCCGCACCCTGCGGCCAGAGGTTTTCTCGAATGGGCAGGTTTCTCTTGGACTGGTGCCACCACCAGCTGGCGCCTGCGACAACAGCAAGCAACCCTGCGGCCACCAACCACCAGTTATGGTGTGATGGCTTTTCTGCAAGCCGTGCCACTGGCACCGCCGCCGCCATGGTGGGCTCGGGGCTGGAGCGGGAATCAGCCAGCGCAGGTAGGCGCGCCCCCACCTCGGCCCCTAAAGCCTCCGGGCCGGCGGGAGCCAGATTATCGGTCACGAAACGGCCCATTTCCGCCGCCGAGGCAAAGCGTTCCTGGGGACGGGGTTGAAGCGCCTTCTGCAGAAACTCGCGCCAGGCTGGCGGATGGATGGCCTCAAGCCGGTCGAACGGCGGCAATTTTCCCTGCCGTGCCTCCGCCAGCATCTGAGCGAGCTCTCCCGAACGCGGCCTCTCGGCAAAGAGCATTTCCCAGGCCACCAGCGCCAACGAGTAGAGATCCGAGGATGCACAGATTGGCTCGCCCCGAGCCTGCTCCGGGCTCATATAGGTAACCTTGCCGCCTGTCAGCTCATCCGCCCCTGCCGCCCGCAGCATCCGGGCAACTCCGAAGTCCGCCAATTTAACCTGCCCTTCGCAAGTCAGCAGTACATTCTGAGGGCTTACGTCGCCATGCACCACGCCGCCCGCCTGCCCGTTCGGCAGGGGGCGTTCGTGAGCGTGACCCAGAGCCCGACACAGCTGGAGCACCACCTCGGCAGCCAGCGACGGATGCAGCTTGCCTCCGGCCTGCAGCAGGGTCGCCAGATCCGGACCTTCTACCAGTTCCATGGCCAGATAGAACTGACCGTCCAGACAGCCGTAATCGAACACTTGCACTATGTTGGCGTGGTTCAGTAGACCCAGCAGCGCCGCCTCCCGACTGAAGCAGCGGACAAATTCTTGGTGCCCGTCACATCCGGGCAGAATGCGCTTCAGGGCCAGCTGCTTGCGGAAATCACCTTTTTCCAAAACGGCCAGATAGACCTCTCCCATCCCGCCGGAAGCGATGCGTCTGAGCAAGCGGTAGGGGCCAAACTCTGGCGCCATGTGTTCCATCCTAGCACAGGGCGTCTCGCTACTAAAGCGGCGGCCTGCGCTTGTTCAGCTAGCCGTCAAGCAGGCCCGCGCCCTTGCAAAAGATTTTGACAGCACAACTGAGATATTTACCTAAGATAGCCTCTCGTTTTTCGGAACATGACTACCGTGTGCAAGCTTTATCTTAAACGGTTGCGCGGGCCGCGCAGGCGAAGCTGTCCAGAGCCTGAGGACCACAAAGGGACGAAGGCGGCGGACAGCGAGCCGTTAAGCAGGCCCGCGCCCTTGCTTAATATATTTCGAGAGTATACCTCAGAGATTTACCGGTTGACTTAATGCCGGTGCTTTGAAATGCTGGCGATAACAAAAAAGGAGGTGGAACCATGTCCGAAAGCGTTTATAAGATCATCGAGCTGGTGGGCACCAGCACCAAATCGTGGGAAGATGCTGCCCGCAACGCGGTGGAAACCGCAGCCAAGAGCCTGAAGGAAGTTCGCATTGCCGAAATCGCCCAGCTGGACATGAAGGTCGAAGACGGCAAGGTATTGGCCTATCGCGCCCGCGTAAAGCTTTCTTTCAAGTATTTGAAAGACTAGCCCCCTTCTTACCTTTCTGCCACCATGAAGCGCATCCTAGTTACCGGAGCACTGGGCCAAATAGGCAGCGAACTGGTGCCTTATTTGCGCGGCATTTACGGTCGTGAGAACGTAATCGCCACCGACCGGCGCCAGGAGAACATCGCCGCCTTCATGCCCTTCGAGCGCCTGGACTGTCTGATGCGTCAGGAGATAGAGCAACTGGTCGAAGACCAGCAAATCGATACCATCATTCACCTGGCGGCGCTTTTGAGCGCGGTAGCCGAAGCTCGCCCCCAGGAAGCCTGGCGCATCAACGTGGATGGGCTGCTCAACGTTCTAGAGACGGCCCGCAAGTACCATTGTGCGGTTTTTGTACCCAGCTCCATCGGGGCCTTCGGCCCGGGAACTCCTCGCGACGGCACGCCTCAGGACACCATCCAGCGTCCCACCACCATGTACGGTATAACCAAGGTAACCGGTGAGCTGCTTTGCGACTACTACCATCTAAAGTACCGGGTGGACGCTCGCGGCTTGCGCTTTCCCGGGCTCATTTCCAACGTAGCGCCCCCCGGTGGCGGTACCACCGACTATGCGGTGGACATCTTCTATCAGGCCATCAAGAAAAGGCACTACAGCTGTTACCTGCGGCCCGACAGCAGGTTGGACATGATGTACATGCCCGACGCACTGAAAGCCATCGTGCAGCTGATGGAGGCCGACCCAAGCAGGCTGCGCCACCGCAATGCCTTCAACGTAACCGCCATGAGCTTTACCCCTGAAGAGCTGGCCGCCGCCATACGCCGCAGGCTGCCCGACTTCGTCATCGAATACCAGGTCGATCCGGTGCGTCAGGCCATTGCCGATTCCTGGCCTCGCAGCCTGGACGACTCGGCAGCCCGCCGCGAATGGGGTTGGGAACCGAGCTGGAGCATGGACGCCATGATCGACGACATGCTCGCCGTGTTGGGAAAAAGATTTAGCGTCTAATAGCGTCCAGCCAACCTTTTTTCCAGCAGACGAAATAGCAACGCTCCCAGGAGCAGTGTACCGCCGGCGGAAAAAAGACAGTCGGTAAAGTAGTGGGCCCCGGCCACCATTCGGCCCCAGAATACCGTCAACCCATACGCTGCCACCAGTAGCCAGGCCAGAACCGCCGCCAGCCTACCGGCAATACGCTGCCAGGAGAAAGCGGCGGCGCAACTTACCCAGGCCATGGCCACGTGCCCGGAGGGAAAGGATTCTCCCTGACCCATGCCGGCTGGCAGGAAAAAAGGAGTGTAGTTACTAAAATCCGGCGCCAGGTCGCGGAAACGCACTCTGCCCCAGAAAAATTTCAGCGTCTGGGTAATCAGCAGCGGCTCCAGCACCGCTAGCCCGATGACGCTCAGCCCGAACAGCCGCGGCCAGATACTTTGCCGACGGGTGCGGCAGCGAGCCAGCGTCACCAGTGCCGCCGCCACCAACACCCAAGAGGGAACCTCTCCCCAGCGCTCAACCAGCCGAGCCAGCATCGACTCCGGGCGATAAGCCAGGCGAGCCAGTTCTAGATCATAGGGGAAAAGCAAGGTCAGGGCAGCCACCCAGGCCAGCAGACCGGTTAGCCACAAACCCCAGAACAGGCCGCCGCCCGCCCCTCTCCTGTGCCAGACTTCGGTCATGTCGGCCTCGGCCCGAAAAGCGCCGTGCCTAACCGAATGACGTTTGCGCCTTCCTCCAGGGCCAGCTCCCAGCTATCGCTCATGCCCATGGAAAGCTGTATGAAATCCGGGCGGCCAACTTTGAGCTCATCAAACAAGCCGCGGGTCAGGCGAAAGGCCTGGCGCAACCGTTCGCGGTCCGGGCCAAACGGCCCCATGGTAAATAGCCCGCAGAGCCTGAGGTGCTGCAGGCTGTCTATCGAGCGTGCCAACCGCGGTACCTCTAGCGGGTCCGCGCCCGTCTTGTTCTCTTCCCGGGCAGAATTCACCTCGATGAGTACGTCCAGTCTCCGCCCTGTCGCGGCGCAGGCCCTGTCCAGTTCTTGCGCCAGACGCTCCGAATCTACGGTATCGATCTGATCGAACAATTCCAGGGCGCGTTTTACCTTATTGCGCTGCAGATGGCCAATCAAATGCCAGCAAGCCCCGACGCGACCCAGCTGTTGCCAGCTGGACGCCGCCTCCTGCACATAGTTGTGCCCCAGGTGGCGTATTCCCGCCCGAAGCACCGCCTGCACCTGGTCGGGGCTACGCCCTTTTACCGCGGCCAGCAAGGTAACGCCGGGAGGCAGCTTCGCCAGCAGTGAGCGCACTCTCTCTTCTATCTGCCAGGCTGATGTCATAAGGCCTAGCATAATCACCGCGCTGGCGCTTGGCAAACAACCGGCCCAGGTTGACACTGCCAGGATTTTTATGGAGATCATATTTTGACCACAGTTCTGGAGGAAAAATGAACATTCCCATCGAAACGCATATTTTTCTCCTGCTGGTGCCTCTGCTTTTTGTAGCGGTAGCGGTACTGGCCTTTATTTTTTCAGGTGGGCGTTCCCATGGGCGCTGATCCCTTCATTCTTATTATTGTCTGCCTTTATCTGGCGGGGATGCTCTTCATAGGCCGGCTGGCCTACCTGCGCACCCGTTCCAGCGAGGATTTTTATCTAGCCGGACGCTCTCTGGGAAGCTGGGTTACGGCTATTTCATCGACTGCTTCTTCAGAAAGCGGCTGGGTGGTCCTGGGAGCGGTGGGCATGGCCTATCAGGAGGGGGTAGCCGCTTTGTGGTTCGCCCCCGGCTGTTTGCTGGGCTATCTGGTAAACCTTTACTGGCTAGCTCCCCGGCTGCGCCGTGAGGCGGCCAAACAGGGTTCTCTTACCCTGCCCGATTTTCTGGCCGACCGTCTGGGCGACCGTAACCACCTGCTGCGGTTTGTCGCCGTGGTCATCATCCTGCTTTGTCTGAGCGGTTATCTGGCGGCGCAGATGACCGCCACCGGAAAGGCCATGGACGCCATACTGGGTGTGGGCTACGCGCCGGGAATACTCATCGGTGGTACGGTAATCATCATTTACACACTGATGGGAGGATTTACCGCGGTAAGCTTCACCGATTTCGTCCAGGGTTTGATCATGGTGGGGGCGCTGGTGTTGATGCCGCTGCTGGTCCTGGCCAAAACCGGCGGCTACGGCTCCACCCTGGAGCAGTTGCAACAGATCGATCCCCGTCTGATCACCATCACCGGCGGCCGCCAGGGAGCGGCGCTTTTCGGCTTCATGGTGGGTCTGCTGGGCATCGGGCTGGGATATCCCGGACAGCCTCACGTAATCACCCGTTACATGGCGGCGGCCTCCGACGAAAAGATCCGCCAGAGCCAGCTCATCGCCGTATGCTGGGGAGTCCTGGTATTCTACGGCGCCGGACTGCTCGGCCTGGGCGGACGGTTACTCATGCCGGAACTGGCCAGCGGCGGAGATCCGGAACAGCTCTTCCCGCTGCTTTCGCGCCGCCTGCTACACCCCCTGCTGGCCGGGGTGATGCTAGCGGCGGTGCTTTCGGCCATCATGTCAACGGTAAGCTCGCAGCTTCTGGTATGCGCTTCGGCGGTAAGCCGGGATCTACTGGAAAAAGTATTCCACCGGGCGCAGGGCGACCGCTGGTCGGTTCTTGCGGGAAGGCTAGCGGTGCTGTTATTGGGGCTGGCAGCCATAGCGGTATCACTGGGACAGGTACGGCTGGTTTTCTGGTTCGTACTTTTTGCCTGGTCCGGGCTGGGTGCGGCCTTCGGGCCGGTGCTTTTACTTTCCCTAAGCACCTCGCTGGTCACCCGCTGGGGGGCGCTGGCCGGCATGGTCACCGGCTTCGGCACCACCGTCGTCTGGAAACTGAGCGGCCTTTCCGAACGGCTCATATACGAACTGGTGCCGGCATTTTTTGGGGCAACACTTGCGGTGGTTTTGGTCAGCCTGCTGGAGCGCCGCCTCTTTTCTCGCGGACGGTAGGAACGGAACTCAGGCCGCGCCCACGCTCCTCGGGCCCCGATCGAAATCTTCCGAGGTTATCCAGTAGCGCCTTCCGCAGCGGGGACAGGATACCTCCACCCGGTCCTGGCCGTGGAATAGCTCGTCCTTCTTTTGACGGAAAATACCACATACAATGTTCAGAATACGCTGCGGATCGCAGCCACAGCCGAAAACGTAGCGGCGGGATTCAATACGCTCCAGTTCTCCGAGCACTTCGATCACCGATTCAACCCGCAGCTGCCGGATCCACTGACGGTCGGCACGAGGCATTCCCTGAACCAGAACATGACGGCCATCTTCCAGCGCCAGCAGGCGGGTGGGTATCTGTACCGATCTCCAGTAATACTGCTCGAACATCTCTAGAACCGTCGGGCCGGACACATCCAGTACAGTGCGCGCCGGTTCGAGATGTGGGCGCTGTGTCTCGAAAAAGAGGCGGTTTACCGAGGCGGCCTGGACATCGGCTTCGAACACCCGACCGGTCACCATGAAGGCGTTGTTGTCGCCACACACAAAATAGTTGCACTTGGGTTCTTTGATGTTCAGGGTGCAGGCAGCGAACTCGTCCGGTGGATGCACCGCCAGGTAGAGGGTCAGCGCCGCCAGCAGATCGCGCATGAACATGGCGGCCGGCTGCTCGGGTAAAATACTAAGCTCTTGGGCGTGCCGCCACCAGGCAGCCCAGAGCGGATCGATATTTCCCCAGGCCACTACCAGATCGCGCCGCCGGCACAGAAAGCTTTCCATCTCCACCGGACCCGGTGCAGGAACGTTAGCCGTCATCATTCACTCCTTTCCTTCTCGGCCACCAGCAAAAGTGCCACACCCCCGAAAAGCGGCTGCTGGCAGACCGGAGGCAGTCCCTCTTCGCCAAGAAGTTTGGCCAGTTCATCCGGCGAATAAAAGTTCACCGCCGAATGAGCCAGATAGCGGTAAGCTCCCCGCCGCCGCGACAGCCAGCCACCCAGCGGGGCCACCATTTTTTCCAGATAGAAATGCACCAGTGATCGCCAAAGGGCGTTTTGTGGCTGGCTGGTTTCCACTACCACCAGCCGGCCGGCCGCAGCCAGAACCCTTTTGATTTCCCGCAGAAACAACCGCGCGCGAGGATTGCCAAAGAGCAGGTTGCGAAAAGCAAAGGCCACTGTTACCGCATCGAAATACTGGTCCGGAAAGGGAAGCGCCGCTGCATCGGCTTGCACCAGGCTTACTCTCCCAAGGAGCCGCCGTCGCTGGAGCTTTTTCCGGGCTAGCTCCAGCATGACCGGGGAAAAATCGGCGGCGAAGATCTCCGTCTGTTCTGGTGCCTCCAGCGCCAGCCTAAGCACCAGATCGCCGGTGCCGGTTCCGAGGTCCAGGATCCTTCGAGGTCTTCTTTCCAGGCAGCGTCGCGCCGCCAGCCGACGCCAGCGCAGGTCCAGACCCAGGGTGAACAGGCGGTTCAGCCCGTCGTAGCTTCCAGCCACTTGGTCAAACATGGGGCGCAGTGATGATAAACCCGACCTTTCTTCCAACCCGGCACCTCCTTGCCTTCACCGCTCCCCGAACAACCGCATCACCAGATCTTCGGTCAGCTCCTCGAGCGAACATAAAAGTAAATCGGCGCGGGAAAATTCCGGCCTACTCCGCAGCCTGGGCTCAGGAACCGCCACCGACTTCATACCGGCGGCCCGCACCGCCTGTAAACCGGGCAATGAATCCTCTAGACCCACGCAATTTGCGGGCTCCGCGCCAAGGGCCCGGGCGGCGCGCAAAAAAACCTCGGGATGTGGCTTGGGCGGGAGACCCACCGCCGACTGCAGGTGCTGAAAATAGCCGAGCAACTTGGTACGGCCGAGCGCCGCTTCTATCAACTCCTGGTCCGAGGCGGTAGCCAACCCCAGGCGAAATCCCAGGCGCGAAAAAAGTTCGAGTGCGTGGCGAGCACCAGGCTTGGGGCTGGCCTCGCCCAGTAAAAGCTCGCGCACCCGCCGGTGTATGGCCTCGGCCACCTGGCGCCGGTCGGGGGCTTTCCAGGGATGCTGGCGGAAGCGAAATTCGACTACCTCTTCCAGGCCCAGGCCCACGGTCTGGGCGCAGTCCTGGTCGCTAAGGCTGAGACCCAGCGAGCCAAAAACTTCCTTTTCCGCCCGCGTCCAAAGGGGTTCGGAGTCAACCAGCAAACCGTCCATGTCGAAAATGGCCGCTTTCATCTATTCGCGCACCCCCGGCACTATTTCCAGCTCCAGCGATTTACCGGCGCGCTCCAGGATCAGCCGAACCGGTTTGCCGGCTTCCAGCGCATCCAGCACCCGGGCGTAGTCGTAGAGGTTGTCCATTTTCTGGCCGGCCAGTTCCCGCAACACGTCTCCCGCCTTCAGGCCGGCTTTCTCCGCTGGACTGCCAGCCTTGACGCCGGATATCTTCACGCCCTGGATGTCGGTGGCGGCAAAATCCGGCACCGTTCCCAGATAGGCCCGCAGCCGGTGCCGTCCGCCAGCCTGCTCGACCTTCCCGGCCGCCGGCGCCCGAAAGGGAAGAGCCGCAGGGCGTTCGGCCAGCAAGCCCGCCAGCCGCGTAAAAAAGCGCGTCACCAGCTCCATGCCTCGATAATTCAAGCTGTCGGCAGTGTCGCGCGGAGTGTTGTAGCGCTCGTGCAGCCCGGTAAAGGCTGAAAGCGCTGGCACTCCGGCCACCACAAAGGAGGTGGCGTCGGTGGGCAAAACGCTTTCCTGCTGCACCGCCAAAGCTAGACCGACCGGCGCGGCCGCCTCTTCGACCAGCTCCGCCCACTGCGGGCTGGAAGCAAAGCCGTAAAGGAGAAGTCTTTCTCGCAGCTGTCCCACCATGTCCAGGTTGAGATAGGCAAACGGTCTGAACGCGGCCGCGTTTTTGACAAAGTGTGCCGAACCGAGCAACCCCAGCTCCTCTCCCGACCAGGCAGCAAAAACAACCGGCCGGCGCAGCCGTCCGCCCGAGGCCAAGCGGCGGGCCACCTCCAGCACCACCGCCACTCCCGAGGCGTTATCATCTGCCCCTGGATGTACCCGACCGCGTTCGGCAGGCAGGGCCAGCGAACCCAGCCCCGCACCCCTGCCGATGTGATCGTAATGAGCGCCCACCAGCAGCGGTGCCGCATCTTTTTCTGTTCCCGCAAGCAACCCCAGCACATTCAGACCCCGACCCATTACCCGCAGCAAATCAATCTGCGCGCCAACTTCCAGCCCCTCCACCTCGAAGCCCGCGGCCGGCTGCGGACCGGAAAACTCTTTTTCCAGAAGGGCGAGTTTGCGGCCCAGCAGCTTTTCGGCCAAAGGAGCCGCCAGCGTCAACACCGCCAAGCCAGCATCCTGCAACCTTCCTCCCAGCTCCACCAGTTGTTTGCGGTGTCCCTGCCCGGGAGCGTAGCACAGCATCACCCCTAAAGCTCCCCGGGCCTTGGCCTCGGCGATCTTGCGCCCGCTGTCGGCATAGGAGGAAAGATAAACCCGCTGTTTTTGCTCCAGGCCGCCGGGCAGATCGTCGAACATCACCACCCATTTGCCCTTGACGTCAAGATTCCGGTAAGCGTCCTGGGCGGGCAGGCCCTCTCCAGCCGGTGCGGTCAGCCCGAAGCCGGCAAAGACCAGCGGTGCCGGGCCGAACGCTCCGCTGGAGGAATTTGCCAGAGGACTCCAGTCGACGCCCGGATGGGCAACGAGTTTTTTTCCTCGGAGCGCTAGCGACAGGCGGTTGTTTTTTCCCAGACGGCTTCCCTGAACAAAAGAAAATTCCTGGAAATATCCGTCCGTCCCCGCCGGCTCCAGCCCCAGCTCCTTCATTCGCCGGGCCAGATAACCGGCAGCCTGCTTTTCCTGCGCCGTTCCGCACAGCCTCCCTCCCAGGGCCGGCGAAGCCAGAAACTCTACGTCTTTTCTCAAAGCGGCAGCAGGCTTGACAGGCTCCGCCGGCGGCGGCGCGGTCACTTGCTGCTGCTCCAGCCCGAGCAGCTGCAGCGCCCGCCGGTGGTTCCAGTCGGCCAGGAAAATCTGTCCCTGGCGATTGGGCGTCCGGTTGGAGGTCCAGGCCAGCCGGTTTCCGTCGGGCGTAAAAACGGCCAGCCCGTCGAAGCCTTCTATTTCCGTAACTCGCACCGGTCTGGCTCGTCCTTCAACGTCCACCAGATACAGTTCGAAATTATCCATTCCGTGCAGGTTAGTGTTGAAAATGATGTAGCGGCCAGATGGATGGAAATAAGGCGCCCAGCTCATGGCCCCCAGGTCGGTCAGCCGCTTTTCTTTCCTTTCGGAAAGGCTCATCCAGTAGATTTCGGCGCGCAGACCGTCAGCGGAGAAGCGGCGCCAGACGATGGACTGGCCATCCGGCGAATAAAAAGGCCCGCCGTCCTGGCCCCAGGCATCGGTAAGGCGCTCAACACCGCTTCCGTCGGCGTTCATCTGATAGAGATCTAGCGCCAGTTCCGGACGCCCCTCGCACTGGCGCAGCTGGTCCGGGGAAAGCTCGCCGCTATAAAGCCGGCGATTCGAAGCAAACACTATTCTGCCACCGTCCGGGGAATATGAACCCTCGGCGTCGTAACCCTGGATGCGGGTAAGGTTAACCAGCCGGCCGCTTTCTAGATCGACCTCAAAGATATCGTAGTATTCGTCGTAGTCCCATTTGTGGCGGGAGGGCGCAGCCTGCCGGCGGGCCTCCAGCTCGGCCCGTTGTTTCTCTTCGGCCTGGGGATCTTCGTGAGTGGAGGAAAATAGCGCCCGGCGGCCATCGGGATGCAGCCAGGAACAAGTGGTCCTGCCCCGCCCGGGCGAAAGCCGGCGCGCCGTGCCCTTTTCGAGATCCATCAAATAGATTTGAAAAAATGGATTGGCGGGCTCCCGTTCCGATTGAAAGATCATCAGGCGACCGCTGGGGTCAAAGTATCCTTCCCCGGCCCGCTCGCCGGCAAAAGTAAGCTGGCGGATGTTGCCGAGCAAGGACTCTTGCGCAGCGACGGCGCCGGAAATGAAAACCCCCAGCACCAAACAAGCGAATTTTTTCATGGCATTTTTTTCCGAAAAAACTTTCACCGCCGCAGAAGCTCGGCGGCCATCATGGCGTACCCAGTCCAGGCCCGTCGCAGCTCATCCAGCTCCACGTACTCATCAACCACGTGCGCCAGGTTTTCCCGCGACGGGCCGAAGCCGATCACCTGGCAGGCGCCGGCGCCCTGCTCCCGACGGTAGGCCACCAGGGCGCTTCCGTCGGTGCAAAAACGGTAGGCGCCCAGCTTCACCGGCAGACCCGCCGCCTCCAGGCCCGCCTGCGCCCCGCGAACCAACTCGCTGTCGGCCGGAGTCTTCCAGGCCGGAGCGAACTTCGGCTGACGCAACTGGATGCCGGTGTAAGTGGTGCAACTGTCATCGGCGATGTAAATTTCAACCTCCCTGCCCGGAGGAAAAACCAGCCGCCCTTCGGCCTCCATCGGCCGCAGCTGATCGCGCATCAGCCGACAGATGGATTCAATGGTGTCACCTTCATGAAGCCGCACGTCATAGTTTATCTCCACCCTGTTGGGCACGGTGGAGTTACCTCCTCGCCCGTCCAGCCCACCGCCTCCGCCCACCGGAATCTTGATATCCGTGGGAACGATGTCGCGCCGACCAAGAAGCGAGTCCTCGGCCGGTCGGTAGAAACGATGAAAGGCGTCAATCACCGCCGCCGCCTGTTCTATGGGGTTGATGGTCTCTCTGCCGGATGAAGCGTGACGCGGGATGCCATGCACCGCCACCACCGCTTCGCCTCGGCCACGCTGACCGATGTTGATGCGACACTCGGTGGCCTCGCCGATTATTACGTAATCGGGTTTTATCGCCCGCAGCACTTCCAAGAAGCAAACCCCTTCGAAGAGTTCCTCCACTACCGTGCCAGAGAAAAACACCTGTCCGGAAAAGCCATCGGCAGGAAGCTTCGCACACAGTGCGGCGGCGTGAAGCATACAGGCCACCGCACCCTTCATGTCCGAAGCGCCCCGGCCATAGAGGCGGCCTTGCTTGATCGCTCCCGACCAGGGACCGGTGTCGGCAGACCACTCGGCCGGATCGGCGTTGACCACGTCCAGATGTCCGCTGAGCAAGATTTTAGGCCCGCGGCCGTCTCCTACCTGAACCCGGCCAATGAAATTACCTAAGGCATCGGCGCCGGCCTGCAAAAATCCCAGCGCCTGCGCCTCCCGGAGGCACAGCTCCACAACCGGCTTCTCCCTCCCGGATAGACTGCTTTGGCGAATTAGCCGGGCGGCAAAATCGGTCACCCTGGAAAAATCGGCTGAGTTTACTAGCTCTAGCATTTTATTGGCGGTCATGAGCATCACCTCCGGTTTTTGCGGCGCCTAATATAAACGATGGCGGAAAAATGGGCAAAGCCTTAGCCGCACTTGACAACCTCGACAGGCTGACTGATTATGCGCCATAACGTCGCCGCAAAGCGGCCTTAGCGGAGGACAAACAATGAACGGAAAGGATTTCATTTTCACTTCGGAATCGGTTACCGAGGGACATCCCGACAAACTAGCCGATCAAATATCGGACGCAGTGCTGGACGCCCTGATCGCCCAGGACCGGAACTGCCGGGTGGCCTGTGAAACTCTGGTAAAAACCGGCATGGTGATGATTGCTGGTGAAATCACCACCAGCGGCTGGGCCAGCTTGCCCGACATAGCCCGCGACGTGGTGCGCGAGGTAGGCTACAGCAATTCTTCCATGGGCTTCGATTGGGAGACATGCGCCATAATATCTTCCATCTATCAGCAGTCTCCGGACATCGCCCTGGGCGTAAATGGCACCGGCGAGTCGAAGAAAGAACAAGGGGCGGGTGACCAAGGCATGATGTTTGGCTACGCTACCCGGGAGACTCCCGAGTACATGCCTACGCCCATCATGCTGGCCCATAAGCTGGTAAGGCGTCTGACCGAAAGGCGCAAG
>Ga0068707_1001880_pt1 | contig 14774 bp, 13 predicted proteins | sample YNPNPMetaG_FD_66600 | JGI IMG/M metagenome (GOLD analysis project Ga0068707, IMG submission 66600) | Anoxygenic and chlorotrophic microbial mat microbial communities from Yellowstone National Park, USA - YNP NP MetaG | ecosystem: Environmental > Aquatic > Thermal springs > Hot (42-90C) >...
GCCGAGAGGGCTTCCCCCAGGTCCAAATCCTGGAAAATCGAAGCGCCTCCGCCAAGCCGCTCCGAGAAACGCCGCCACCCTGTGATCACTTACTTCATGTCACGTCACGACTCCGTTACGCCACTTACTTGTGACGCAATTCGCCCCCATCATCTGGCGATCATCTTGCCCGGCAGCCATGTGGCCAGATCCGGAAAGAGCATGACGATGATCAGGCACACGACCTCCAGGACGACGAAAGGGGTGATGGACCTGTAGATATCCAACATGCTGACCTCTTGGGGCACGATGGCCCTCATGTAGAAGAGGTTGAACCCGAAGGGAGGGGTGATATATCCCATCTCCATGTTTATGACGAAGAGGATGCCGAACCAGATGGTGTCGAATCCGAGCATCCTGACGATGGGGATGAAGACCGGGGTGCAGATCATGATGATCCCAGCCGGGTCCATGAACATCCCCAGGACGAAGAAGACGAGCATCATGAACCCAATCATGACCCAGGGAGAGACATGTAGGCCCGAGATGATGCTGTTGAGCATGTCGGGGGCCCCTGCCGCGGTGTATATTCTCGTGAATGCGCTCGCCCCTATCAGGATCCATATGACCATGCTCGTGATCATCATGGTCCTGGTCAGGGCGCTGCTCAGCACCTCCCTGGTCAACCTGCGGTTGGCCATGGCACAGATCAGGGCGCCCAAGGCACCCACAGCAGCGGCCTCGGTGGGCGTGCAGACGCCGGAGTATATGACACCGAGCACCGCGACGATGAGCGCCAAGGGGAGGACCAAGGCCTTCAAGGACCTGAACTTCTCGCCCCAACCGATCCTCTCCTGTATGGGCGGGCCCATGGCTGGTCTCAGCCAGCAACGGATGGCGATATACACGCAAAAGATGATGGTGAGGAGGATCCCGGGGAGGATCCCGGCGATGAAGAGCTTGCCCACCGACTCCTCGCAGAGGAACGCGTAGAGGATCATCATTATGCTGGGCGGGATGAGGATCCCCAGTGTCCCCCCGGCCGAGATGCACCCCACTGCCATGCGCTTGTCGTACCCGCGCTTCAGCATGGAGGGGAGGGCTATGAGCCCCATGGTGATGGTTGCCACCCCGCTCAGGCCGGCCATGGCGGCGAAGATGGCGCATATCACCACGGTCCCTATGGCCAGCCCCCCCCTGAGCCTCCCCATCCATTTGTACATCATCTCGTAGAGGTCCTCGGCCACCGCCGACTTCTCCAGTATGTTGGCCATGAACACGAACAGCGGGACGGCGATGAGGATGAAACTCGTCGAATCCTCCAGGGCATTGACCGGGAGGAGGACCAGGGCCTTGGGCCCCCACAGGATCAGGGAGAATATCACGGCGATCCCCCCGAAGGCGAAGGCAAGGGGGAGCCCCAGGGCCAGGAGGCCGAGGAGGCAACCGAAGAGAAGGATCGTCGCTAGCCATGTCTCCATGAGGGGTCCCTCACCCTTTCTTGATCCTCCCGAAGATCCCACCCTCCCCTATGTCCTCTGGTTCCCTTCCGGTGATGGCGGTCTCGAGATCCCGCACGAACTTGACCATTCCCTGGAGAAACAGGAGTGCCGACCCGATGGGGATCATGGCCTTGACCGGAAAGAGGGGGGTCTCCAGGACGGAGGCCGCTGCCTCCTTCTTGACAAATGCCTCGTATGCGAGCCCTGAGCCGAAGTAGACGACGGTCCCGACGAAGACGAAGAAGAGGAGCCACGTGAAGCAGTCCGTGATGGCCTTGGTCCGGTAGTGGAACCTGCTGTAAAGGACATCCACGCTCACGTGGGCCTTGTTGAGGAGCGTGTATCCGCTGGCCAAGAGGGAATAGGCGCATAGGAGGTACCCGTTGTACTCCATGACCCACAAGGTGGGGCGGTTGAACGCGTAGCGTGCAATCACCTCGTAGACGATGGTCACGAGCATGATCAGGGCCAGGTAGGAGACCATCTTTCCTATCCAGCCGTTCACGAGATCGACGAACTTCAGGAGCCTTTTCATGGACCGCCCTCCCCCTCGCAGGGGCCTCACCGGGCCCCTCCTTGCAGGCCATCCCCGGATACTCCCCCCAGAGTCCCTCTCAGATCTTGCCCTTGTCCTTCATGAACTTTTTGACGATATCCACCATCTCCTTGCACCTCGGGCTCTTGGCGGCCAGCTCATCCCACACCTTCATGGCGGTCTCCCTGAGCCTGGCCACGTCAGCATCGGAGAACCTTATGGCCCCCTTGAGCCCCCCGTCCATGAGGGAACGCATAAGGCCCAAGGCGTCCTCACTGTCATATCCCTGGTCCATCTTGTCCAGGATCTCGTCGATGGCCTCCTGGACCGCCTTCTGCAGATCGGGGCTCAGGCTGTTCCACGCCTTGAGGTTGGCATAGAGGTCGGTCGTGGGCTTGATGAACCCGGGATAGTAGACGTAGTCCACGACCTCGTGGAGCTTCATGGCCTTCAGGGCCAGGGTCACGTAGATGGTCCCGTCTATGGTCCCCCTCTGCAGGGCCATGTATTGCTCCACCCCTGGCATCCCGACAGTGGATGCCCCTAAGGCGGCCAGGATCTTGGCCTCCATCCCCGGGGCCCTGAGCTTCATCCCCCTCAAGTCGTCCAACCCGTCGATCCGCTTCTTGGTCATCAGCAGATAGGGGCCTGCAGGATGTGGGCTGATGAAATACAGCCCCTTGTCCGCGTAAGCCTCTCGGACCTTCTGCAGCAGCCCGTACTTCTGGTAGACCTCCTTTTGCTCGGCCCATGTCTCCCAGCTGAAAGGGAGGCCGAACTCGATCCCCGCCTCCGGTATCTTCCCCTCGTGATAGATACCTGTTCCCCACCCCATCTCGATGGCACCGCCCGCCACCGCGTCCAACACCCCCATGGTCTTCACCAGTTGGTCCGCCGAGTACCCCTTGATGAGCAGCCTTCCCTTGGTCTTCTCTTTCACCTTGTCGATGAACTCGTTCATGTAGCCGAGGCTCTGGGGGGTCTGGAAGTAACACTGGAGCTTCCAGTTGATCACTTCCTGGGAAAAGGCCCCGTGAAAGGCGCCAGAAACCGCGACCAGAAACGACGCCAGAAAAGCCAGGATCCCTATCCTCTTCATGGTTCCTTCCCTCCTTTTTTTCACTCACGATCGACCTTCTCGGAAAGGCACACCTTCTCTTCTCGAGACAAGGCCCCATCGGGCTCAGGGCCCCCTTATCCTGCTGGCGACTATCCCGCTTTTTCCCACCTCAACATCTCCCTATCTCCGGGACTCGCCGATCAGGCCACCCTCACCGGCTCGCCCTTCCAGTATTCCTCTCTGAGGAGCCGCTTGAGGACCTTCCCAGCCGGGCTCTTGGGGAGGCCCTCGACGAAATCGACGGACTTGGGCTTCTTGTAGCCGGCCAGCTTCCCTTCGCAGAACCGGATGATCTCCTCCTCTGTCGCCTCTTCTCCTGGTCTCAGCACCACCAAGGCCTTGAGGGCCTCGCCCCACTTCTCGTCAGGGACGCCTATGCACGCCACCTCCAGTATCTTGGGATGGGAAGAGAGGACCTCTTCCACCTCCACCGGGTAGATGTTGACCCCTCCGCTGATGATCATGTCCTGCCTTCGATCGACCACGTAGTAGTAACCCTCCTCGTCCTGACGCCCCATGTCCCCCACAGTGAACCATTCCCCCATCCTCGCCGCCTCTGTCTCCTCGGGCATGTTGTAATAGCCGTCGCACTGCGTGAGGCCCCGCGAGTAGATGATGCCCACCTCCCCTTGGGGGACCTCTTGGCCTTCGTCGTTCAGGAGTTTGATCTCGGTCCCCAGGAAGGGCAGGCCCACGGAGCGGATCTTGCGGTACTGATCCGCGTGCTTGAGATTGGTGATGCAGCCGTTCTCGGTCGCCCCGAGGAGCTCGTGGAGTCTGGCTTTGGAGAAGAACCGGAGGAGCCCCTCTTTGGTGTGCGTGTGCAAAGGGGCGCCACCCGATGTCAGCAGCCTCACGGAACTCACGTCATAGCGCGCCCTCTCTTCCTGCGGGAGGTTCAGGATGAAGTTGGACATGGTCGGGACTATGAACCCCACCGTCACCTTTTCCCTCTGGATCAGCTCCAAGGCCTCCCTCGGATCGAAGGCCCTCATGAGGACGACCCTCCCACCCACCCAGACCGTGCGGGTGGCCCCGTTGGCCGGACCGTGATGGTAGAGGGGGCCGAAGCAGAGGTAGACGTCTTCGTCCGAGACCCCGAACTCCACCGCGCAGCAGAAATAGAGGAGGACCCTGGCCCTGTGCGAGATCACCGCCCCCTTGGGCCTGCCGGTCGTGCCAGAGGTATAGCAGATGGTGAAAGGATCCCTCTCTCCTATAGGGATCTCGGGGGGCACGGCCGGGGCCTTGTCCAGGATCTCCTCGTAAGAGAGCATCCCTCTGGGCCTGTGCCTCCCCACCACGATGCAGTCGCCCTCCTCCAGGAGGGGGCAGTGGGGGAGGATCTCACGGACGGCGTCGACGAACTCCTCGCCTAGGATGAGCGCCCTGCACTCAGATTGACGGATGAAGTATTCCAGCTCCCTCGGTACCGACCTGTAGTTGATGGGCACGGAGACCGCCCCTGTCTTGGAGATAGCGAAGACGCTCTCGATGTGCTCGACACAGTTGTAGAGGAGCACGCCCACCTTCTCCCCTTTCTTCACGCCCAGCCCGATCAGGGCGTTGGCCAGGCGGTTGACTCTTTCACCGAGTCGGGAATAGGTGATCCGCCGCTCCCCGTCCACTACGGCCGTCTTCCCTGGGTACTTCTTGACGTTGGATTCCAAGGTGCCGTGAACTAGGAGCTCCATGGTCAGCGCCTCCTCTTCTCGGGAGACCCCTTCATCTCTCGCTCACCAGGTTGATGAGCTCCTCGCCTCTGATGAACCTCTCCAGGTTCGCACAGAAAAGGTCGAAGGCCCGCGGGAGATACCTGTCGGTGGTGGCAGCGTTGTGAGGGGTCAAGATCACGTTGTCGAACTGCCACAGTTCATCTTCCGGCGCAAGGAGATTCACCGTGGGGTCCCCCCAGTAGACGTCCAGGGCCGCCCCGGCAATCCACCTCTCCTTGAGGGCCTTGACGAGCGCCTCCTTCACAACGATCTCCCCCCTGGCCACATTTATCAGATAGGAGCTCTCTTTCATGGACCTCAGCTCCTCCTCGCCTATGAGCCCTTTGGTCTGGTCCGTCAGCGGGAGACAGATCACCACGAAGTCGCTCTGCTCGAGGACCTCTTGCAGTCGGCCGGGTCCGTAGAAGGCATCCACTGGGACGTCCCGCGGTAGCCTCAGGTCGTATCCAAGAACCTCCATCTCGAATCCCATCTTGGCCTTCTTGGCCACGTGCCGACCGATGTTGCCGAGGCCCAAGACCCCCACTCGCTTGCCGTAGAGTTCCCCGCTCTCACCGACCCTCCTTTCGAGCCTCCTCTCCCTCTGTCTCTGCCACATCTGGGGGAATCTCTTCACGAGACTGAGCATGAAGCCCATGACCGTCTCGGAAACCGGGATGGCAGCGACCCCGGCGGCGCTCGTCAAGATCGTCTCCTTGCGGATGAGCCCGCTTTTCAGGATGTGCTCGTACCCCGCTGAGAGGGCCTGAAACCACCTCAGGTTCCTGATCCTTGGCATGGTGTATCGAAGCGGGGCAGCAGCCACTACCACCTCCACCTCCTCCACATCCCCCTGGACCCGGTTTTCCTCCGTCTCGACGAGGAGCTCCGCCGCTATGACCCTGATCCCGGGGAACCTCTCTTCGATCATCCGGGCATAGTGACCAGCCTGGCGCGTGGCCACGAGCACCGTCAATCCCTTGCCTTCCATGACCATCCCCTAGCCCCTCGAGGGCGGTCTCGTATACCTTTCAGCCAACCCCCTGCCTCCCGTCGAGGAGTTCCAAATAGGCCTCGAGTCGCGCCTTCACCTGCATCCGGGAGTAACGCCTGGGGTCCGCGTGATCGGCCTCGAAGACGACCCCAGGGATGCCGGTCCTCCCGGAGACCGCCTCCATGATGTCGTAAATCCCGAAGGAGGCGATCTTGCAACTGCGGTTCGAATAGAGGACGAAACCATCCAGGCGATACTCTTGCATCATCCGGGCGATCAGATCCGCCCTCCCCTCTATACCCAGATCGAACCGGACCAGTTTCTCCGCCCAGCCGTGGAACGGGTCCTCGGGGGAGACGGAGAGATCGCTCCAGACCCTTATGTAAGAGGACGCGGCGACACAGACGCCTCGTGAAGTGAAGGTATCCGAGAACGCCCGCAGATCGTGCCAGATGGGGAGGTTCCCCATGAAGAGCCGATGCCTCTCCCCTTGGACAGCGGCGATACCCTTCTTCACCCTCTCCAGCAGCTCCTCCCTGAGCCTCTCGTAAAAACCCAGGGCCACCTGGCACCCCCTGCGGTTGACGATGGGCCCCATGGCGATGGTCTGATCGAACACCGTCCAAGGGGCTGGGACGGTCCTGGTCAAAAGGAGGCACTCCTTCCAAGCGGAAGTGGTCTCCTGCGAGATCCTGAGGACCTCGGCGAGCCTTTCCTGTCTCAGCTCCCTTCCGGTCCTTTCCTGGAGGAAACGGACCAGATCCTGGAGCTGCTCCACCACGTACCGGATGGAGTTTTGTGTGGACAGGGCATCCACCGGGGAGGGAACATCCAGCAGGAAGAGAGGTACCCCCAGCTCCCCGCCGAGGACCTCGAACCACTTGGTCAGGGTCCCGCACTGGGCGTTGGTGGTGAGGAGGAAGTCGGGCTCCGGCAGACCGCCCACAGGACTCTTCCCCGAGTAGCGAGACCCCAGGTCGCAGCGCGCGTAGCCGCACAGATCAGGGGAAAACCCCTTCTCTTCCGCGGCCCTTGCGACCTCCACCGCCATCTTCCTGGCGGATATCATCACCGCGTGGTTCTCCGGATAGACCGGTATCACATCCATGGCGTAGAGGAGCTCCACAGGGAAGATGGCGTTCACCCAGGCCACATGCCCTCCCCTTTGACGCGCCTCTCTTGCGTCGCGATAATGCGCCTCGGCGATTTCCCCGGCGAGACCGAGGGTCTCGATCCGTTTTTGCATATCCTACACATTCGGCCAGCATCAGCCGGCCATACGTGATCTCAAGACCTCCATGAAGGTCTCCAGCTGTCTGCGCAAAACGGCGGTGAACCCAGGTTCCAGTTCCAACTCGAGCAGAAGGTGCGGAATACCCCTCGATCGGAGGGCCATCTTGAGTGCGGGATAGTCGAAGGAAAATGCCTCGCAGTACCTGGGGTAGAGCAGTATCACCGCATCGGCAAGAGCCCGTCGAGCCCCGTCCACCACCACTCGATTCGACCTCCTCGCGCGCACCGAGAAGACGGGAAGGGGAGGACGGGCAACGTAGTGGTCACTCAACGCCTCCATGGGGTCCCCGGACTCTGCCACCTCCGAGGAGAAGGAGCGATCCCCATCCCAGAGGTCATCCCCCACCACAGCGCAGCCGAGCTCGTCGAGATACGAGAAGATCTCCAACGGCTCTGCCACCTTTCCGGATAGATATACCCGGATCGGCCTTTTTTCCCGTGGGATCTGCATCTCCCGGAGTGTGTGGATCACCCCCTCCAGGCACGGAATCCCCTCCTCAGGGGGCAGGACCAGAGAGGACCTCACCAGATCCTGAAAGTCCGCGTTACACAGCCCGAGGCGGCCGGTTAGCCTAGCAAGGTGGATCTCCCTCATGGCCCTTCGCAGGCGGTTGTACGAGCAGATGCTCTGCCTTAGCGATTCCCGGGATATCGTCACCCCCAGACACTCCTCCAGTCCCTCCTTGAGCCTGGAGAACTCCTCGAGGAGATAGGCCCTCGCCTCGGGCCCGTTTCGCTTCCTGGGCAAGAGGAGGCTCAGGAGGAAAGGCCGCTCGCAGTTCCTCCTCCAGATGTGCGAAAGGCAGCGAGTGGTGTCGCAGACGACGGGGAGGACCACCGCATCGAGAAAGTCGATCTCCCCCGTCAACGCCCAGCTCAGCCCCCTTCGGGCGATGAAGCATGCATAGTCCTGAAGACGACCGCTGGCGGCGCAAACCGCCCCTGCGGGTCCTGTCAAGGGCAGTGGCTGGGCCCCCGAGGCATGAATGATCTCCACAGGAACGTCAGGGGGGAGATACCCCACCATTTTCTTTCCCGTGGCACTCCTCTGCCTGGCCCAGCCCAAGGGATCGGCCGATGCCCTCTTCATGCCCTCCGGAATCACTTTTTTCACCCGATGTTGTACCGCCGGCCCATCATGAAGGCCATCACGTTCTGCTCTCGGACCGCCTCCGGGAAGTAGCTACGGATCTCCCGGCGCCACGCCTCCAGCGAGAACCCCAGGAAACGGGACTGGACCCCGAGGAGGACCATATTCGCTAGACGCCGGTCGCCCAGCTCCCGCGTGATGGGACGCGTGTCCACCACCACTGCGTCGATCCCCCGCTCCCTCAATCTACCCACCACGTCCCCGGGATATGCGAACCAGCCCAGCGTGACCATCGGTGGGACCACCCTGGCAGGGTCCAGTATCATCTTCCCGCCTGGTCTCAGGTATGCGGCCCAGCGCAGGGCCTCTAGCGCCTCGCAAGCGATCAAGGAATCCGCGTTCCCAGGGGTTATGATGGGCGAGAAGACCTTCTGTCCGAACCTCACGTGACTGTAAACCATCCCTCCCCTCTGGGCAGTCCCGTGGATCTCCGTCTTCTTCACGTCCAGGCCTTGGGCCATGGCGACATGGGCCAGGACATCCGTGGCCCTGAGGATCCCCTGCCCCCCTACCCCGGCCATGAGCAAATTATAGGTGCCCACCATTGACCCCTTTCGTCGCGACTATGGCCCCTTTCGGACACACCTGGGAGCATATGGAGCAACCCGTGCAGAACTCGGGATCGATCCTGACCTTCACCCCCTTGCTCCTCCTCCGTGTGGGGAGAGGGTCCTCAAGAGAGATGGCCGGGCACATGAGCCTCGTGCAGATCTGGCACCCCGTGCACCTCTCCCCATCCACAGAGAAAGGATGGTGCCTCTCCACGCCAGGGAGCAGGGCACACGGCCTTCGCACCACGATGACCGATGGCTCCTCGGTCGTTGTCTCCTGTATCAAGGCCTCCTCTATCTCGGAGAGTCGGTAGGCGTCCACCGTACGGATCCTCTCAACCCCGACGGCCCTGCATAGCCCCTCGTAATCTATCCTCCGGGTCGCCTCGCCCCTCAAGGTCCTGCCAGTGCCAGGATGATCCTGGAGACCCGTCATCCCGGTGGTCATGTTGTCCAGGATCATCACCGTGACCGAGCCCTTGTTGTAGACCACATCTATGAGGGCCGGGATCCCGGCGTGGATGAAGGTGGAATCCCCTATGACGGCCACCGTCGGTTTGATCCCATCGCCCCTGGTGGCCACTCTCTGGGCCTTCTCCAGCCCCAGTGCATTCCCGATGCTGGCGCCCATGCTGACCAGGCTGGCCAGGACCGACCACGGAGGCACAGCCCCGAAGCTGTTGCAGCCGACGTCCCCAGTCGCGATCAGATCGAGCTTTTTCAGGACATAGAAGACCCCCCTGTGGGGACACCCAGGGCACATGGTGGGCGCCCTCGGGGGAAGATCCTCCTCGCCCTCCCAGTGGGATCTCACGGCCTCCTCAGCAGTGGATTCCACGGGACCTCCGCTGAGGAGCTTGCCAAAACCTTTTTCCATGAACTCCCGAGAGAGCTCTCCCACCCGATTGGTCACCACCCCTTTGCCCATGACCTGGATCCCCATGGCCAGGATCTGCCCTTCCAAGAGCGGCTCCAGCTCCTCCACCACCAAGAGGCGCTTCACCCTCGAAGCGAAACGGCGAATCAGGCCCGTGGGGAGGGGATTTACCATCCCGAGCTTGAGAAAAGAGGCCGATGGGATCACCTCCTTGGCCACCTGATAAGGAAAACCGCTCGTGATGATCCCCACATCGTCGTTTCCCCATTCGATTCGATTGAAAGGTGCCTCCTCGCAGTGAATCTCCAACTCCTTCATCCGCCGCAGCATCTCTCTGTGCCGCGCCAGCTGTCCCGGTGGTCCCACTGCCCGGAACTCCTTGAAGGGCTTCGACCTCGGCCTTCTCCTCCTGCCCAGCGTCACGACGCCTTTGGAATGGGCCAGGCGGGTGGTGGTACGAATCATGACCGGCAGATCGAATCTCTCGCTGATCTCGAGCCCGATCCCGACGAAATCCTTGGCCTCTTGGCTGTCGGATGGTTCCAGAAGCGGGAGGCAAAAGAACCTCGCGTAGTAGCGATTGTCCTGTTCACTGGAGGAGCTGAATCCCCCCGGGTCGTCGGCATTGACCAGAAGGAAGCCGCCGTTGACCCCCAGATAGGGGTGGATGGCTATGGAGTCCGAGGCCACATTGGCCCCGAGATGTTTCATGGTAGCCATGGCCCTGAGCCCGCAAAAGGACGCCCCCATGGCCAGATCGTAGGCCACCTTTTCGTTGGGGGCCCATTCCGCATAGACGCCAGGGTACCTGGAGAACTCCTCCAGGATCTCGGTGCTAGGGGTGCCGGGATAACCAGCAGCTACCTGCACCCCGTGCTCGAACGCCCCCCTTGCAATGGCCTCGTTGCCGGACAGTAACATTCTCTTTGGCGAGCGCCTTCCCATCGTTAAAGCCCCGGGGGCTACATGGTTGTCCCGCCATCCACGTTCAGGACCTGACCCGTGATGTAGTTAGCCTCCTCGGATGCAAAGAAGACGAACGCCCCCGTAACCTCCTCGGGCTGTACGAAACGGGGGATCGCCTTTCGCTCCAAGTACTTGGGGGCGAACTTGGGATCCGTGTAGATCTTCTCCGTCATCCTTGTGATGGCCGCAGGACCCACTGCATTGACGTTGATGAAGTACTTGCCCAACTCCTTTGCCGCGGATTTGGTCAGGCCGATGATCCCGGCCTTGGCGGCGCTGTAATTTATCTGGCCAATGGTCCCGCTGATGCCGGCCGCAGAGATCACGTTTATGATCTTCCCGTAGCGCTGCTCCATCATAGGCTTGGCCACAGCCTGGAGGCAGTTGAAAGTCCCTTTGAGGTGGACGTCGATCACGGTCTGCCACTGCTCCTCGGTCATGTTGTGAAGCATGGCAGGTCTTATGACCCCAGCGTTGTTGACCCAGATATCGATGCGGCCCCACCTCTCCAATATCCCCCGGACCGCTCTCTCGACATCGTTCCTGTCCGCCACATCCCCTTTGATGGCCAAGGCCTCGCGCCCCATGGCCTCTATCTCCCGGGCCACCTTCTCACCTTCCTCGATGTCCAGCTCCACTACGGCCACCTTTGCCCCCTCCCGTGCGAAGGCGAGGGCAACGGCCCTCCCGATGCCCCTGCCGGCCCCTGTGATCCCCGCCACCTTGCCTTCCAACCTCATGGTCTCCCCTTTCATCGAGCAGGGCGCACGGCCGTGCGCCCTTTGATGACAAAGGCCACTCTACCCATTGGCCAAGAGCCCCCTGGCGATGAGCATCCTCTGGATCTCCGAGGTCCCCTCCCAGATCCTCATGACCCTCACATCCCTCCATATCCTCTCTATGGGGCACTCCCTCATGTAACCCATGCCGCCGAAAATCTGCAGGGCATCATCGGCCGCCTTCCAGACCATCTCGCTGGTGAAAAGCTTGATCATGGAGGACTTTGCCCTTATGTCCATGCCCCGGTCCCCCTCCCAGGCTGTCCTGTAGGTCATGGACTGGGCTGCCGCGATGTTGGTGGCCATCTCTGTTATCATCCATTGTATGGCCTGCCGTTGGGCCAGAGGCTTGCCGAATGTGACCCTCCTCCTGGCATGATCGATGGCGAGATCCATGATCCTCTGGGCCGTCCCGATGCACCTGGAACCCATGTAGATCCTGCCCTGGGGAAGCCATTTCATGGCAGACGAGAAACCTTGCCCCACTTCCCCGAGGACGTTCTCCAGCGGGACCTTGCACTCCTCCAGGACGATCTCCACGGGCTGGTGGCCCCACTGGCCCATCACCTCCTGAGTCCTCGCGACCTTGACCCCAGGGTGGCCCCTGTCGACCAAGAAATTGGTGATCCCGCCTCGCGCTCGGAGGGTGCTGTCGGTCACTGCCATCACTATGAAGAAGTCGGCGTACCTCCCTGTGATGAAGTGCTTCACGCCGTTCAAGACAAAAAACTCTCCGTCTCTGGATGCAGTGGTCTTTATGGCCGCGATGTCCGAGCCCGCGTGAGGCTCTGTTATGGCGAAGCAGGTCTCCTTCTCGCCCCTCATGCACGGCATCAGGTAACGCTCTATCTGCGCGCCTCTCGCCTCGATGAGAAACGGCGGGGGGCCGGCGATCACCATGTCCAGGGCCATGCTGGTCTTGCCCAGTTCCTGCATCGCCAGGGCCATACCCACGAGGTCCACCCCACCCCCACCGACCTCCTTAGGCATGCGCATGGCGTAGATCCCTGCCTCCAAGGCCCTCTTCTTTATCCTTTGGCGCAGATCCATCGGGACCTCTTTCTTGGCCTCCACCTCCTCTTCCAAGGGGGCAAGCTCTTTTTGGACGAAGCGCCTCACGGTCTGCTGAAGCATGAGCCATTCTTCCGGGAAGTTCAGGTCCATGAACCGACCCCCAACCCACACCGAGCCATGGATGCCTGAGCGATCATTTCAGCCCCAGGAGCTCTCTGGCGATGATCATCCGCTGGATCTCGGATGGCCCCTCCGTAATGCGCGCGCTGCGCAGGTCCCTGTACCAACGCTCCACCGGAAACTCCTTGGCGTAGCCCATGCTCCCATGGATCTGCACCGCCCTGTCCGCCACCCTGAAGGCCATCTCCGTCGCGAACAGCTTCACCATGGATGACTCCAGCGTCACCGACCTTCCCTGATCCTTGGCCCATGCCGTCCGGTAGAGCATCTCTCGGGCGGCACAGATCTCCGTGGCTGCGTCGGCGAGCATCCACTGGATGGCCTGCCGCTGCGCTATCGGCCTGCCGAAGGTCACCCTCTGCTTGGAATAGGCGATGGACAGCTCCAGGAGCCTCTGGGCCGGCCCGATAGCGCACGCCGCCATGGTGAGACGCCCGTCGTCCAGGAACTTCATGGCCACCTCGAACCCCTGACCCACACGCCCTATCACGTTGGAGAGCGGCACCGCGCATCCCTCGTAGATCAACTCGCTCTGGAGCGTCGCCGAGTCCCCGAGGGTTTGGTGTATCTGTCCGACACGAAAGCCGGGGGTCCCCTTCTCGACGATGAAGGCCGTGATCCCCCCCCTTGCCCCCAGGGTCTTGTCGGTTACAGCCATGGTGATCACCAGATCCGCGATGGGACCGTTGGTTATGAAGTGCTTGAGCCCGTTGATCAGAAACAGATCCCCCTTCTTAACCGCCGAGGTGCGGATGGCCGCGGCATCGGAGCCGGCTTCAGGCTCCGTGAGGGCGAAGGCGGCGATCTTCTCACCCGAGGCCAACGCGGGGAGAAACCTGCGCCTCTGCTCGTCGGTTCCGTCGCTCCAGATGGTCTGAAAGCCGATGCCGTTGTTCACGTAGATGAGGCTCCAGAATGCCTTGTGAGGCTTGCTCAGCTCCTCCAGGACCATGCAATAGCCCAGGGTGCTCAAGCCGCCCCCACCGAACTGCTCAGGCACCCGGAGGCCGAAGTACCCGAGCCTCTTCATCTTCTGGACAATGCCCTCGGGTACAACCCCATCTCTCTCCACCTGCTCGGCTATGGGATCCAGATCACGCCTCACCAGTTCCTTGGTGGTGTTGACTATGAGCCTGATCTCTTCCGGGATCTCGTAATCCATCTCTGGTCCCTCTGCCTCGGCTAGTGGCCCTTGAAGCTGGGAGCCCTCTCCTCCATGAACGCCCTGACCCCCTCCTTGTGGTCCTCGCTCTTGAGGCATACCAGCACGGAGAGGGCCTCGAGTTCGAGCTCCTCGCCCAGATCCATCCCGAGGGCCCTGTACATCGTAGACTTGATGATGCCCATGGCCAGGGAAGGCCCTTTGGCCAGCCGCCGCGCCAAGGACATGGTAGCCTCCTGAAGCTCCCCATGGGGCACCACTCGGTTGACAAGGCCCACGGCCTCCGCCCGCGCGGCATCTATCAGATCGCCCGTCAACAGGAGCTCAAGGGCCCTCGCAGCCCCCACCAAGCGGGGCAGAAAGTACATCCCGCCACCGTCCGGGCTCAGCCCCAGCTTTACATGGGTAAGGCCGAATCGGGCCTTTTCAGACGCCATCCTGATATCACAGGCCAGGGCCAGACTGCAGCCAGCCCCCACTGCAGGCCCGTTCACCGATGCGATCACCGGCTTCTCCAGCTCCCTGATGGAGAGTATGGCGGCGTGGAAGTTTCTGATCCTCTCTCTGGCCTGTGGCGGGGACTCGTCGAAGCGCTGCGCCATGCGGCGGATGTCCCCCCCTGCGCTGAAGGCGCGCCCCGCCCCTGTAATCACCAGGACCTTGACCTCATCTCTTGTGCGCACTTCCCGAAGGACATGATGGATCTCAGCCAGCATATCCTGGTTGAGGGCATTGAGTCGGTCGGGGTCGTTCAGGGTCAGGACCCCCACCCCCCCCTGCGTGACCATCTGGATCTGTTGAAATCCCATCTGTCCCCTCTTTCATGGATGCTGATGCATGCGATTGCCTCCCCTTGGACCCCCGGAGGAGGAAATCGCCGCTTCATCTCACCGGACAACGGGCCTTTCCCGCCACGATCGCCTTCCCCCCTTGAATCTCGCACACGACATCGAGGAC
>Ga0068707_1001882_pt1 | contig 14763 bp, 12 predicted proteins | sample YNPNPMetaG_FD_66600 | JGI IMG/M metagenome (GOLD analysis project Ga0068707, IMG submission 66600) | Anoxygenic and chlorotrophic microbial mat microbial communities from Yellowstone National Park, USA - YNP NP MetaG | ecosystem: Environmental > Aquatic > Thermal springs > Hot (42-90C) >...
GGGGGGCAAGGGGTCTTCCGGGATACGGCGCAATTGCGCCGGCGGCGCCAAGCTGCGGAACCGTTCCCCCAACAATTCGAAACTGGGCGGCTGCAGCAAGGCCGCCACTTCTTCCAAATGGCGCCGGCGCACATAGCCCCAGCCGGGTTCCGAGGTCAGAGCCTGCAGCAACTGCCGAACGCCCACAGAGCCGTCTTCGGCCAGCACCAGGCCGAACTCATCCGGCCGGTGGCAAAAGATGTAGGTGAGCATCCGGGCCAGGTCATTTAACTGTTGGGGATGGCGAACCATTGCCAAATCTTGGGATGGTGTTAAGGTTTAATTTTTTAGCGGATACCCGGAGCTCCACCATCACAGTCTGGTGAGGCGCCGCCTGGGGTAGTTGACAAGGCCGTGATCTATGCCTATTTTATAACCGATTTGGAGGCAAAAAAATATCTATGGCCGTGCTTTTTCCCTCCGACTCCGGGAACATAACGGCAGGCCAGATTCTGGCGCGACCGACGGGGCCTCTGGCTCTCTGGTGCTTTCAGGAACAACATAAGGAGCTGGTGCGGGAAGCCCTGGTCATCGCCGAAGAGATGACCTGGGATTTTTTTCGGCTCAGCCGCAGCCGTTGGCCTCGAGCTCCTTATGATATCCTGACCCTGGAGGATTTGCGCCAGGAAGAGATTCATCCTTATGCCTTAGCCATGGTGGCCAAGTATGAAGGATATCTCCCCGGCAGCCTGCTCAGATCCGGGACCTTCGACTTTTACCGCATCTGTCTCCAGGATCACAATATCCTGAGGGTGCTCCAGGATGAGAAGCAGATCAGGCCATTGTCACTCTTGTCATATATCCTCACCCATGAACTGGTACATGTGGTGCGGTTTAGCCTCTTTCAGGCCCGCTTTGAGGCAACTGCGGCTGAAAAGCTCGCTGAGGAGGGACTGGTGCACCGGTTGACTCAGGAAATCCTGACCCCGTTGAATTTTCTCGATTTGCCGCCAATAATAAGTTATTATAATAAAGTTTGGCAAGGAGGTTGGCAGTATGCCCATCTATGAGTATCAATGTGCCGAGTGTGGCCGGATTGTCGAAAAATGGCAGAAGTTCTCCGACGCCCCCTTGACGGTCTGTCCTCACTGCGGCGGCAGCGTCACTAAACTCATCAGTAACTGTGCTTTTCACCTCAAGGGCAGCGGCTGGTATGTCACAGACTATGGCGGCAGCCGGCAGGCGGCCAACAAGACCGACACCTCCCAGACCGGGAGCGACCGTAAAGCCGAATCCACCTCTGAAAAGAGCGACACTTCCGACTCCGGGTAAATGTCTGGGCTAAATCTTTGAGACCACCCGGAAGGGAGAGAAAGAGAGCCATCGTGGCAGAAATCAAAAGCACCCTGGAGTTGGCTCTGGAGAAAGCCGAGCGCTTTGGCCGGGCCACCTCCGAGGAATTGCAGCGGGAGAAATACCAGGAAAAAGGCCGACAATTAGCCGTCGGTTATCTGGCCGGGGAGGGAGACCTGGAAGGCCCCTTGGCGGAGCTCTCTGCTGAGGCCCGGGAGATTGCCCGCAACATGGTCAAAGAGGTGCTCCTCCGGAATGTCACCCTGCCCAAGGACGGCGAGCTTGACGAGCGTATCAGCCGTGCCCTGGAAGGTCTGCTGATCGTGGCCGCCAACAAAAAGGGCATGGCCCGTCTCAAGACGGAAGTGGAGCAATTGTTGCAAAACTACCTCCTGGCCCGCAACAGCGCCTATCAACAGCTGAAAAACTCCTTTGTCCACAGCCTGAACAATGTGCAACGGGCCCTGGAGGCGCAGTTTCACCAAAAAATCCGACTGGAGGTGGAAAACTTGCCTCAGTTCCAGGAGGAATGGCGCAAGTTCCAGGTGAACCTCCTAAGCCAGTTTGAGCCGCTGCTGGAAGAGCGGAAAAACAAGATGCGGGCCTTGTGAGGACCAAGGACCGGCGGCCAGCGCCCCGGCAAAAAGGGACGGATACAGTTTTCGGGAGAAAACGGTGTCCATCCCTTTTTATAATCCGGCCAGGCGGCGAAAGTTCCCCCCTAAAATCGCCTGCCTGTCGCTTTCTGGAAGGTTCAGACTCTGTACTTTGGCCAGCTCATAGGCCGGCTCTCCGAAAGGATAATCGCTGCCGAACAGCAAGCGGGCGCTCCCCCAGCGGTCCACATAATCAGCCATTTCCCAGGTGCTTGCCAAGGCGGTGTCGGCATAAACCTGAGGGTGGTCCCAGACTCCCGCTCGGCGCAAGGCCATGTACCCGCCGTTTAATCCCCCCAGATGGGGGATGATGAGCGGCACCCCCGCCGGCAGCAGCCGCTCCAGAAAAAACAGGGTGTTCTGAAAAGTCTCTTCCAACAGAATGGGCAACCCGCGAACCTGGACTACCTTTAAAAATTCCCGGCAGCGGGGATCATCATAATGGTACTCCGGCTCGTTGGCATGTCGGTGCCATTTAATGGCCACGTGCTCCGGGCTTAGCTCCTCCCAGGCAAAATCGTTCCACACAAAAAAATAGCGATACAGGTGGATGTGCGGATCATGGAGGTCCAGAAGATACTGATGGGCCTGCCGGCGGCAGGCCTGCCAAGCGGGGGGGTCGGTGAAGTGAAAGTCATATCGGTCATAGATATCTTCCACAGGCGGGATCAGGCCGGCGCCGCCGATGCCGGCGGTCTTGAGCCGCCGGCGCAATTCCTCCCACCCCCAGGATACTTTCTGCACCCCACAATGCAGGTGGCTGTCAATGATATGGAACATGAATAGGGCCTATAAACGAGGGTTTGGCGACAGTGGGCAGGCAGGAGGAAATAAGGGTCTGACGGCAAGCAAATCTTCTTTCTTTCTCTTTCACCTTTCACGCCATGCCTCTGGCCTGCCCTTTAGTTCATCAACAGGTCAGATGCAAGGCTGCGGCCCAGCGCCGTTTGCCGCCCAGGGTATTGATCAGGCGGCAGGCCTGGGCCGTGGGCACCGCGATCAGCTCAATCCCTTTTTCCTTAAGATATCGGCTCAAGGCCAGGTCCACCTGCATGCGTCCGGGTTGTCCCATGCCCACCACCAGCACCTCTGGCGAAGCCGCCAAGGCTTCCGCCACATCTTCAACCTGCAACAGGTGGCCCCGTTGACGCCACCAGTCACTTTTCACCTGATCTTCCCAAATCAGCAAGTCCTGGCGGTAGGTCCGCCCATCAATAACAATCTCGCCGAAATTGTAACTGTCGATGTGCATAACCTTTAGCCGTAAGAAGGTGCTCGGTTAGGGGTTGGGGGTTTTTGCTCTGCCGACCATCGGCATTCAGGCCCCGCCGAGCTCATGGTTGCCTCTCACCATACCCCCCACACGCATCCGACCTCTTGCCCGTACCTTGTAGAGCCCTTAGACCTACAACCCTTTTTGCCGCCACAGGCCGCTGGCCCGGTCCAGTTCTGCCACAGCCACGTTGTAGTTATATAGGGCTAGCAGATAATCTCCCCGGAAGACGCCGTACTTTTCCACCGCCTGGAAAATATCCTCCAACTTACCTACCCCCATGTCAAAGTTGCTGAAGGCGGTGATGATCCAGCGGCGGGTATTGATATACGCCTTTTCCAGACCCTGGGCCGCTTTGTAGTTCTCCTGGAGTTTGGCATAGGCCTTAGCCACCTCCAGGGGAATGCCCATAAAGGCCGCCCTTTGGGTGTGCTGCAATTGCTCCAATTCGGCTTGGGCTTGTCTGATTTTGGCCTTGGAGATGCCGAAATCCAGGCTCCATTTGACTCCTAAGACCGGCAAAGCGTAAAGCTGATTGAAGAAATCATTGATATATGGGTCCCGAGTGGTTTCCCGGCCCGGAGCTCCGGCGGCGGCTCCCAGGACGGCAAAATAGAAGGAGGGCAACCGGTCTGCCCGGGCCGCCTCCACCAACAACTGCCTGGCCACCAGGCCTTCTTTGAGTTGGGCCATCTCGGGCCTGAGTTCCAGGGCCTGTTTAATATAATAGTCCAAGCCGCCTTTGGCCGGCTCGGGGTTGGGCAATTCCTCCGGCACCCGGAAATCCTGGTCGGGCCCGTAGCCGATGAGTTCCTTCAAGGCCCGGTAAGCCAGCTTGGCCCCTTCCTCGGCCTGGGCGTCAAATTTCTCCACCGCCCCCTCATAGGATTGGAGGCGGTAGAGGTCGGTGTCACTCACGGTGGTGGATTTACCGGCCAACAGTCGGGTAAGGCGTCGGCGGGTATCGTTAAGATAGGAGCGGGCTTCCTTCACGGCTCCGCGCCCCTGCTCCGCCAGGATCAGGCCATAGTAGGCCTCGGCTACCCTAAGCGCCACTTCGGCCTTTTTGGCTTCCACCCCCGCATCCTTGACCCGGACATATCTATCCGCCGCCCTCTCCCGATAGGCGATTTTGCCGAAGGTGTAAAGGGGCTGGCTAAGAAACATGTCTAGGCGCCCGAAGACATTAAGACCATGCAGTCGGTTGCTGGGGTCGGGATAATAAATCTGATGGTCCCGGATACGGGGTCTTTCGGCGTTGGGCACCACGCCGCCCATGAGGTTGAAGTCAATTCTGGGAAAATAATAGCCCCGGGCTTCGTCCTTCATGCCCTTGGCCAGATCCACTTCGCTTCTGCTGGCCTTGACTTCGGGACTAAAGCTCAGAGCCATTTTAGTGAGTTGGGCCAGGTCAAAGACCGGTAGCTCCGCACCCTCAACCGTCCCCCCTCCCACCAGAATGCTCAGCAGCAGCAACAATCCCCCTAACAGAGCCCAAAACTTCATAATTTTCTCCTTTCCCTGGGCAAAACTGCCTTGCTAGTGAAGGCAAAGCGACCGGTGGCCCATTTTTTAAGAGCGAAATGTCTCGACCATTCCTCTTTAACCACCGTTATCATATTATCAGGGAGGAAAAAAGGAAGTCTATTACTTTTTTCCATCAAGATTCAAGAAAGATGACCGAAAAAAGGTTATGCAAGGGGTGAAAAAATTATGTCTGAGTCCCAGACTTTGGGTTATCATCTAATTATCATTTACAGTTTAAGTATACATTGAGGAGGTTGCATGTCCCGCATTCTGGTGACCGGCGGCGCCGGTTTCATCGGCTCACATGTGGCCGACCGTCTGATCGCGGAGGGTCATGAGGTGTTTATTGTGGATAACCTCTCCACCGGCCGACGGGAACACGTCCATCCTGAGGCCCGGTTTTTTCCCTATGATATCAAGGGACAGGAGACTTATGAGCTGATCCTCTCCTGGAAACCCCGGGTAATTGTGCACCATGCGGCTCAGATGGAGGTCAGGCGGTCGGTGGCGGACCCTATCTTTGACGCCCAGGAGAACATCATCGGCTCTCTCAATCTATGCCAGGCGGCAGCTCGGGCGGGGGTGGAAAAGATTATCTTTGCCTCCACGGGGGGTGCTGTGTACGGCGACGAGGCCCCGGTACCGGCGCGGGAGACTGATCCCCCTCGGCCGGAGTGCCCTTATGGGGTGGCCAAACTGGCTGTGGAATATTACCTCCATGTATACTATCGGGAATACGGCCTCATCCCCATAAGCCTGCGTTATGCCAATGTCTATGGTCCCCGCCAGAACGGCTTGGGGGAGGCGGGGGTGGTAGCCATCTTTATAGAAAAATTCCTGGCCGGTCAGCAGCCCATCATCAACGGCGACGGGTTGCAGACCAGGGATTTTGTTTATGTCGAGGACGTGGTGGCAGCCAATCTTTTGGCCCTGGATTACCCTCGGCCCGGCATCTTCAATATCGGCACCGGGAAGGAAACCGACATCCTCACCATCTATCTGAAGCTCCAGGCCCTCACCCACTCCCCTCTTGGGCCTGTGCATGGCCCGGCCAAACCGGGGGAACAGCGGCGGAGTGCCCTTAATTGTCTCCTGGCTGAGGAACTCCTCCATTGGCACCCTCAGGTGAACCTGGAGGAGGGTCTGACCCGCACCGTGGCCGCCTTCCGACAACGGCAATAAAAGGTCCACCTGAAGAAGGGGCCATGGAGACCCCCTTGGAGGTTGCCCTCTCCTTTCCTGACCAAACCTCGTGTCGACCCGTTTTCGCCTCCCTCTACTGCCCTCCATAGATTTTTCTTCGCCGGATATCAGGGAGGTTCGTGTTAAAATTATAATAGCTTCGGGATGCGTGTGAGGTCTGGGGGGGCATGGTAACTGCGTCTCCCCGCCTCTCCCCCCATAAACTCCTTTTAATCCTTTACGGGTGGGCCGTTAGGCCCATGAGCAACTGTTCCTCTTCCCCGCACTTTGGTGGAAAATTGCTGGCAAGCCAAAGAAACTTGCCAGTATCCCTCGGTTTTTATTGGCAAAAGTCCCAAGGCTGGACGTGCATCGAATATATATTTCGCTACGACAAGGAGAACAGGGATTTTTAATCTTATGAAACAACTGCTGCATCATCTGCAGGCATTTTCTTGGCTGAAAAGGGTGCTTGTCATCTTACCGGTGGTGGTAGTGCTGCTGGGGGTCCTATGGCTGTGGCAAGGGCATCAGACCCCCAACGCTGCTTGGCGCACGGCCAAGGTGACCCGGGGCGACCTCCAGGCCGTCATCAGCGCCACCGGTACGGTGGAACCCGAAGAGGTGGTGGACGTGGGCGCCCAGGTGGCCGGCAAGATCGTGGCCTTCGGGGTGGACTGCGAAGGTAAGACCGTAGATTACGGCTCCCCGGTGGAAGCCGGAACCATCCTAGCCCGCATTGATGATGCCCTGTTTGCTGCCGATGTGGCCCAGGCCCGGGCCCAATTGGCCCAAGCCAAGGCCAATCTCCAGCGGGCGGAAGCCGACTTGGGGCAGCTCAAAGCCAAGCTCTTTCAGGCCGAGCGCGACTGGCTGCGGGCCAAGAAGCTGGGGCCTTCCGACGCCCTCTCCCAAAGCGACTATGATGCAGCGCTTTCCGCCTACGAAGTGGCCAAGGCTAATCTAAACGTCGGCCAAGCCGCCGTCCTCCAGACCCGGGAGGCCGTGGCCCAAGCGGAGGCCAACCTGCGGCGGGCCTTACAGAATTTGGATTACTGCACCATCAGGTCGCCGGTTAAAGGGGTCATCATCGATCGTCGGGTGAACATCGGCCAGACCGTGGTGGCCAGCCTCAATGCCCCCAGTCTCTTCCTCATCGCTAAGGATTTAAAACGCCTGCAGGTCTGGGCGGCGGTGAATGAAGCTGACATCGGCAACATCCGTCCCGGCCAGCCGGTGACTTTCACCGTGGACGCCTATCCCGGTGTCACTTTTGAGGGGGAAGTGGGCAAGGTGAGGCTGAACGCCACTATGACCCAAAATGTGGTGACCTATACTGTGGAGGTCAACACCGACAACTCGGACGGCCGACTGATACCTTATCTCACCGCCAACCTCAAGTTCATGGTCGCCCAACGGCCACAGGTCTTGATGGTGCCTAACGCGGCCTTGCGCTGGCTTCCCCAAGCGGACCAAATAGCTCCCCAGTTCCGCCAAGCCTCGCAAAGTGTGGCCGGCTCCCGCAGCAGTTCTTCGGGGTCAGCCATGGCGGCCAAAGGAGGTAAAGAAGAAGCTGCCCGTGGCACCCTGTGGATTCCTCAAGGCAGATATGTACGACCATTGCAAGTGCGCCTCGGCACCACCGACGGCTCCCTCACGGAGGTGGAAGGCCCTGAACTTAAAGAAGGTATGGAAGTGGTGGTGGGGGAACGGCAGAAGGAAGCCGACACCGCCGCTGGAGCCAGCCCCTTCGTTCCCCAGGTCATTCGTGGCGGCCGCCATTAAAGGGGCTTAGGTCTTTAGGGTAAAAAACAAGTGCCGACCACTCGGTCTTCTGCCGGCCGGTGCTTCAACCTCCCTTCCCCGTAAGCGGTGGGAAGGCCGCAGTGAGGAGAGACCATGCTAACGTGGTCGAGCCTGAACCAAATCTTCATCTGAAAACACCTTAAGGCTGACGACTTACCGCCCAGAGTCCCCATGAAACTTATCGAACTTCAGAATATCCATAAGACTTATCGCCTCGGGGAAGTGGAGGTGCCGGTGCTGAAAGGCGTCTCTCTCAGCGTCTCCCCCGGGGAGTTTGTGGCTCTTAAGGGCGCCTCGGGGTCCGGCAAAACCACCCTGTTGAACATCTTGGGCTGCCTGGATCGGCCCACCTCCGGGTATTATCGGCTGGAGGGCCGGGAGGTCACGGCCTTGTCCATGGATGAGCGGGCCTGGCTGCGCAACCAAAAGCTGGGCTTTGTCTTTCAGACCTTCAATCTGCTCCCCCGCACCAGCGCCTTGGAAAATGTCATGTTGCCGCTCTCGTATAACGGCATCCACCTTACGGAGGCGCAAGCCCGGCACCTGGCTAAGGAGATGTTGGCGCGGGTGGGCCTGGGAGAACGGCTGGAGCATGAGCCAACGCAGTTGTCCGGGGGCGAGCAGCAGCGGGTGGCCATCGCCCGGGCCTTAATTAATCAACCTGCTCTGCTCCTGGCAGATGAACCCACGGGCAATCTGGACTCCAAAACCAGCGCCGAAGTCCTGGAGCTGTTCCAGCGCCTTAACCAGGAAGGCGTCACCATCATCCTGGTGACTCATGACTCCCAGGTGGCCAGCTATGCCCACCGGGTAATCCATATCGATGATGGGAGGGTGAAGACCGAGGAACCTACTCCACTTTCCGTCCCAAGGCAGCCCGATGTCGGCCTATCAGACTTGCGGCCCGGCAAACCTCTGTCCGTGACCAAACTTCTCTGGCTCTTCCGTACCATTCTCTATGGTTTGCGGCGCAACCTGTGGCGTGTTCTCCTCACCACCCTGGGCATTGTTATCGGTATTGCGGCGGTCATTGCCATGTTGGAGACAGGCCAGGGCTCTGCTTTGGCCATCCGGCGCACCATCGCCAGCATGGGCACCAACAATCTGGCCGTCTATCCGGGGAGTGCCTTTACCGGCGGGGTGCGTTTCGGGGTCGGCAGCCTGAACACTCTGACCCCTCAGGATGCTGAAGCCATAATGGCGGAGTGCCCGGCGGTGCGAGCCGCAGCCCCGGTGGTCTGGACCCGCACCCAGGTCATTTATGAAAACAACAATTGGGTGCCCAATGCCATCCATGGGACCACCAAAGAATACCTGCAGGTCAGGGAATGGACTTTGGCCCAGGGGGAAGTCTTTACCGACCATGATATCCGCAATGCCAACCGGGTGTGCCTGTTGGGCCGACGTCTGGTGCAGGAACTCTTCCCGATGGAATCCCCTCTGGGCAAGGAGGTCAGGGTTAATAATGTCCCCCTTACGGTTATCGGGATTCTCAGTCCCAAAGGAGCCAACATGATGGGGGCTGACCAGGACGATATTATGTTATCTCCCTGGACCACCATAAAATACCGGGTTACCAGCTCCCTGCTTTCCAACCCCAACCAAAATCCCACTGCCGCTGCCGGAGTCACCTCCCCCAGCAGCGTGAAACAGCTGTTCCCTAATCTGCAGCCTAATGTTTATCCCCTAAGATCCCCGGCTCAGCTTCTTAACAGCCCTCTGCCCATCCGCTTCGCCAATGTCAGCCAGATATTGGCGGCGGCCCACTCCACCGGTGATATACCTGCGGCCATGCAGCAGATTACGCAATTGCTGCGGCAACGGCATCGCCTTGAGCCCGGCCGCCCTGATGATTTCATTGTGCGGGATATGAGCGAGTTGACTCGGGTAATGGCGGAGACCAGCGCTACTATGACCACTCTCTTGCTAGTAGTGGCCCTGATCTCCCTGATGGTGGGAGGAGTGGGCATCATGAATATCATGTTGATGTCGGTGACCGAACGTACCCGGGAAATCGGCGTGCGCCTGGCAGTAGGGGCGGCAAGCCGGGATATCCTTCGCCAGTTTCTGATGGAAGCCGTGGCCTTGTGTCTTATCGGTGGTCTGTTGGGCCTCCTGGCGGGTCGGGGGGTCTCCTTTTTGCTCTCCACCTTCTTGCAGTGGCCCACCCAGATGTCACCTGGGGCCATCTTGGCGGCCTTGTTAGTTTCGGCCACCGTGGGCATCATCTTCGGCTATTATCCGGCCCGGAAGGCCTCCCGGCTGGACCCCATTATTGCCTTGCGTTATGAATAGGACGTTTGTCCTGAAAGTTTGTGTTGGGGGAGGAGTGGCCCCAAGGCCCATGAGGAACTGGTTCAAAACTTTGCGGCGCCGACTTTCCCGTGAATATAAAAACGGCTCTCGGCTACTATGAAACTTATTGAACTTCAGGATATTCACAAAACCTACCATCTAGGCGAAATTGAGGTGCCGGTACTAAGAGGCGTGTCTTTCAGCGTCTCTAAGGGGGAATTTGTGGCCCTCATGGGTACCTCAGGTTCCGGCAAAACCACGTTGATGAACATCTTGGGCTGCCTGGATCGCCCCACTTCCGGAGGCTATTGGCTCGAAGGCCAGGACATTACCACATTGTCTGCGGATGAACGGGCGGTTCTGCGCAACCAAAAACTCGGCTTTGTCTTTCAGACCTTTAATCTATTGCCCCGCACCAGCGCCCTGGAAAATGTCATGTTGCCTTTGTCTTATAATGGTTTCCATTTAAGTGAGGAGGAGGCTCGGCGGCAAGCCCAGGAGATGTTGGAAAAAGTGGGGCTGGGAGACCGCCTGGAGTATGAGCCTTCCCAACTTTCCGGCGGTCAGCAACAGCGGGTAGCCATCGCCAGGGCCCTGGTCAACCGGCCGACGGTGCTCTTCGCCGATGAACCCACCGGCAACCTGGACTCCAAAACCAGCGAAGAAGTGTTGGAGCTGTTCAAAAAACTCAACCAGGAGGGGGTGACCATCCTCTTGGTGACCCATGACCCCCAGGTGGCCCGCTATGCCGGGCGGGTGCTGCGCATCCATGACGGGGTGGTGGAGGCCGAAGAAACCGCCCTCGCCCCACCCAACCCGGAAGCGTGCCCGTCACCACCAGCCTCGCCCGCACGTCGGCCCATTCTGCCTTTTTTCCGGCTTCAGTGGCTGTGGCGCACCGCCCTGGCCGGACTGCGCCGCAATATCTTGCGGGCCGCCCTCACAACTTTAGGAATCATCATCGGCGTGGCCGCAGTCATTGCCATGATGGAGATCGGCCGCGGCTCCGCCAGCGCCATCCAGCGCACCATTGCCAGCATGGGGGCCAATAATCTGATGGTGCTCCCCGGCACCGCCGCCAGCGGCGGGGTCACCTTTGGGGCTGGCACCGTCATGACCCTCACCTCCCAGGATGCCGAAGCCATTGTGAGGGAGTGCCCGGCCGTGAGAGCCAGCGCCCCGGTGGTGCGGGCGCGCACCCAAGTGGTCTACGGCAACAAAAACTGGGTGCCCATGTTTATCTACGGCACCACCCCCGCTTACTTGGACGTGCGGGAATGGCCTTTAGACCGGGGGGAGATGTTCTCGGAGCAGGACGTGCGCAATGCCAGCAAGGTCTGCGTGCTGGGACGGCGCTTGGTCCGGGAACTTTTCCTGGAGGAAAATCCTGTGGGTAAGGAAATCCGGGTGAATAACATCGCCTTCAAGGTCATTGGCATTCTCAGCCCCAAGGGAGCCAATATGATGGGCATTGACCAAGATGACATCCTGTTGGCCCCCTGGACCGCCATCAAATACCGGGTGACCGGCACCTCCATGAGCAACGTCAACCAAAGCGCCCAGAGTACTACTTCCGGGTCTGAAACCTCACCCAAAGTCAACACCCTGAGCCAACTTTATCCCACCAGCAAAGTGAAATTCTATCCGGAGCCCTCCGCAACCCAGGCGGCCGACACCCCGCTGCCGGTGCGGTTTGCCAATGTGGACTCCGTTATTGCTGCCGCGCGCTCTACTGCGGAAATCCCTAACGCTATCCAGCAGATTACCCAGTTGCTGCGGGAACGGCACCGGATCCGCCCCGGCGAGCCAGAGGACTTCAATATCCGTGATATGACCGAAATGACCAAAACCCTGTCCTCCACCTCCATCCTGATGACCCGGCTGCTTTTGGCGGTGGCTCTCATTTCCCTGGTGGTGGGAGGCGTAGGCATTATGAATATCATGTTGGTATCCGTCACCGAGCGCACTCGGGAGATCGGCCTGCGCATGGCCGTGGGGGCTTGGGGGCGGGACATCCTCCAACAATTCCTGGCAGAAGCAGTGCTGTTGTGCGTCTGCGGGGGGCTCGCCGGGATTGTGGCCGGGCGGGGCGTATCCCTGCTCATTACCGCCCTGCTGCGCTGGCCCACGGAGATCTCCCTGAGCGCTATCCTGGCCGCCTTTGCCGTCTCCGTCACCGTGGGCATTGCCTTCGGCTATTACCCGGCTTGGAAAGCCTCCCGCCTTGACCCCATCATCGCCCTGCGCTATGAATGATGGAGAAAGCGTTTTTTCAATCCTGGCTAACTTGGACAAAAGAAAAGATGGCAAACATGAAGAGCTGGAGCGGTTTTTCCCCTCATGCTACTAAAAACCAACGGCCATATTTTGGATTGCTGGTCTTGGTTACCTGTTTGGGTTGCGCCGTGGGGCCTGATTACCGCCCTCCAGAGGTCATGGTGCCGGAAACCTGGCACTCTTTGCACAATGCCCGGGACAGCGCCTCTTCTGCCCACCCCAGCCAGGTCACCCCTCAGCCGGTCACCCTGGCCGCTTGGTGGCGGGCCTTTAAGGATCCAACCCTGGAGATCCTCGTGCAGATGGCCGTGAACTCCAATCTGGACCTGGCCCAAGCCGAAGCCCGCCTCCGCCAGGCCCGGGCCGCACGACGTATGGTGGCCGCCGGCCTCTTGCCGCAGGTGGAGGCCTCCACCCTGTATCAAAAAAGTCAGGGCTCCAGTAAAGTGGCGGGCGGTGGTGCCATAGCCACCGCCGGGGCTGTGCGGGAATTATTTCAGGTGGGTCTGGATGCCGCCTGGGAAATAGACATCTTCGGCGGCGTGCGCCGGGGGGTGGAAGCAGCCACCGCTGATCTCCGGGCCGCAGTGGAGGATCGTCGGGACGTCCTGGTGACCTTGCTGGGGGAGGTGGCCGCCAACTACATTAATCTGAGGGGCTTTCAACAGCAGGCGGCCATCGCCCAAAAAAACCTGGAGGCCCAAAAGAAGACGGCTCACATAACCCGTCGACGCTTCGAGGCCGGGTTTGTGAGCCGCCTGGATGTGGCCAATGCCGAGGCCCAGGTGGCCACCACCCAGGCCCAGATTCCGGTGCTGGAGGCTTCCGCCCAGGCGGCGGTTTACAATTTGGGGGTGCTGTTGGGTAAAGAACCCGCCTTTTTAGCCAGGGAACTGAACCGCACCGCCCCCATTCCACCCATGCCGCCGGAGGTGCCCGTGGGCCTGCCTTCGGACCTCCTCCGGCGACGTCCGGACATCCGCCGGGCCGAAGCCCAACTTCATGCCGCCACCGCCCGCATCGGCGTGGCCGTGGCCGACCTCTTCCCCAAGTTTTCCCTCACCGGCAGCTTCGGCTTGTCTGCCAACGAGGTGGCCAAACTAGGGAGACTGGAGAGCAAATTCTGGTCCTATGGCCCCAGCCTCAGTTGGCCCATCTTCCAGGGCGGCAGAATCTGGGCCAACATCCAGGTCCAGAACGCCCTCCAGGAGCAAGCCCTGCTGAACTTCCAAAAAACCGTGCTCACCGCCCTTAAGGAAGTGGAAACCGCCCTCATCGCCTACGCCAAGGAGCAGGAGCACCACCGTTCCCTGGCGACAGCTGTGGCCAATAACCGCCAGGCCGTGGAGCTGGCCATGAAGCTCTACCTGGCCGGCAAGACCGACTTCTTAAACGTCCTCAACGCCCAGCGTTCTCTATACCTCACCGAGGACGCCCTGACTCAGAGCACCCGCAACCTGGCCACTAATCTCATCGCCCTTTACAAAGCTCTGGGTGGCGGCTGGGAACAAGGCGAGGGCGGCGCCTGACTTTATTTCAGGGAAGGGGGGCGGGTACACAGATCCTTGCTCCATCAATGCAATGCTCTTTTACATCCTGCCAGCAGCAAAAAAGGCGAGGGTCAAAACCCTCGCCTCTTGGGCTGCCTTTTTTTGAGAGTCTTAGAGCGCCGGGAAGATTTTTACCGAGGCCACAGCCAAATCATAGAACCAGCCCGGGAAAACGCCCACCAGGATGGTGCCGGCGCAGGTTATGGCCAGGGCCGTGATCAGACCCGGGGTGAAGGCGATGGGCCCCAGCTCCGCCTCCGCCGGGCGCATATACATGAGCACGGTGATGCGCAGATAATAATATACCGACACCAGGGAATTCATAACGCCGATGATGGCCAGCCAGATGTAGCCGGCTTGCACCGCCGCCGAGAAGATGTAGAATTTGCCCACAAACCCGGCGGTGGGCGGCACTCCCGCCATGGCGAACATAAACACACTCATGGCGGCGGCCAACACCGGATGCTGGAAGGCCAAACCTGAATAGTCATAGATATTCAGATAGCTGTCTTTTTTGCGGCCCACCAGGATGACCACCCCGAAAGCTCCGACGTTCATAAGGGTGTAAGCCAACAGATAGTAAATAATGCTCACTGCCCCCAACTGGTTGGCCGCCACCAAGGCCACCAGCAAATAACCGGCGTGGGCGATGGAGGAGTAGGCCAGCATCCGTTTGATGTTGGTTTGGGCAATGGCCACGACATTGCCGATGGTCATGGTGGCGACGGCCAGAATCCACATGAGCATATGCCACTCAGGGACAAAGGCCGGGAAGACGGCAAACATGACGCGGGCAAAGGCGGCGAAGGCCGCGGCCTTGACGCCCACCGACATGAAGGCGGTGACGGAGGTGGGAGCACCCTCA
>Ga0068707_1001883_pt1 | contig 14752 bp, 7 predicted proteins | sample YNPNPMetaG_FD_66600 | JGI IMG/M metagenome (GOLD analysis project Ga0068707, IMG submission 66600) | Anoxygenic and chlorotrophic microbial mat microbial communities from Yellowstone National Park, USA - YNP NP MetaG | ecosystem: Environmental > Aquatic > Thermal springs > Hot (42-90C) >...
GCGGTGTAACACGAACGAACGCCTCTGCGGCGCGCCGGGCGGCCGCGATCCGTGAGTCAGGGAGCAGGACGAGCACTTTCGGAAGCGGCGACGTGGGCAAAAGCTCGACGGGGACAAGCGGAGAGCTGCTGAAAATGTTCTGGGCGCACCTTGGGGCCGCGGAGATTCATTCGGCCAGGAAGTGTTGTTGCAGTGCGGTGTAACACGAACGAACGCCTCTGCGGCGCGCCGGGCGGCAGGATCCGTGAGTCAGCGAGCAGGACGGGAACTCTTGGGAGCGGCGACGTGGGCAAGAGCTCGACGGGGACAAGCGGAGATCCGCTGAAAATGCTCTGGGCGCGCCAAGGGATCGCGGAGATTCACTCGGCCAGGAAGTGTTGTTGCCGTGCGGTGTAACACGAACGAATGCCTCTGCGGCCCGCCGGGCGGCGAGCGGTGATCCGGGAGAAAGGGACGGGGACTTCCGGGAATGTTGGCACGGACGGGGTTCGCGGTGAGAAGAGGAAGTCTCCTCAACATCGCCAAGCGCACCGAACCGAGAACCACCCGCGATCAAATTGCCACGAGCAGTGCTCAACATCCCCAGGCGCACCGAGCCGAGAGCGATAGAGTATGCAAGGAGGTGATGTTGCCGTGCGGCATAGCATGAACGAAGATCTCCAGGGCGCGCGAGGCGGCCGCGGAGAGTCAGCGGGCGGGGAGAGGGTTCTCGATAGGCCTTTACGAGGGATGAGGAGCGAAGACGACCGCGGCGCGCCCTTCGCCGGCGGCGAGTCAACAGGCTGGCAGGGCGCTTTGAAACGTATCGGGAGACTCCCCAGCCGGCGCGAAGCGCTGGGGCTATGCGTGGCAGCCTCCGCCGGGAAGGCGCAGGTGCCGGGTGGTGCGCCCGGAACCCGCGAGAGGAATCCCGCGAGTCAGGCGGCCGGGCGGGCGCCTAGCGGCAGTGCGTTGCTTCTGGGGGCGCCGCTCTTTCTCAAGTCGGACGATCCGGGCGCGCTGGCGCGCGAGGCGCGCCGGCTGGGTTATTCGGCAGCGTATTGTCCGCCTGCTTCGCCAAACGACGCAGCGCGGCTGCGTGCCATCGAGGCCGCCTTCGCCAAGGAAGGGGTGGTGCTGGCCGAGGTCGGCGTGTGGGTGAACCTGATGGATGCCGACCCGGCGCGGCGGCGGGAAAACCTGCGCAAGGTGACCGAGGGCCTCGCGGTGGCCGAAGCTGTCGGCGCGCGGTGCGCCGTCACTATTTGCGGCAGCTTCAACGAGAAAGTCTGGTACGGGCCGCACCCGAAAAATCTCGGCCAGGAATTTTTCGACGCGGCAGTGGAAAATGCGCGAAAAATTATCGACACCGTGCGGCCGAAACGCGCGAAATTCACCTACGAAATGATGGGCTGGAGCCTGCCGGATTCTCCGGACGCATACGTGAAAATGATCCGCGCCGTGGACCGCAGCGCCTTCGCCGTGCATCTCGACGTGTGCAATCTCGTCAACTGCCCGCAGCGGTTCTACAACAACACGGCGCTGATCGAGGAATGCTTCGCAAAGCTCGGCCGGTGGATCGTGTCCTGCCACGCCAAGGACCTCGACTGGGTTCCGGAGATGAACATCCACTTCGTCGAGGTCATCCCGGGGCGAGGCCACATCAATTACCGCGCCTGGCTGCGGGGGCTCGCTTCCCTGCCCTCCCCCGCGCCGCTGATGCTGGAGCACCTGAAGACGGCCGAGGAATACGCCGATGGCGTCGCCTTTATCCGCAGAACGGCGTCGGAAATGGGCCTCGGCTTCGCCTGAAAGGGGCAGCCCGCGCCGGGATGGCCTGATCTGCGGCGCGGCTTGGAATAGACTGAGTGCAAGGAAATGCGGACATGACGGATGCAAACAACGCATGCAACCCCAGCCGGCGCGAGCTGATCGGATCGGCGGCGGCTCTGGCCGGAGCGGCAGCGGGCAGCGCGGCCGGCGCGCAGTCGCCGGCGCCTTTTGTGGCTGACGCGGGCGTCGACCGCGTGGTGGTGCTGCCGGGGAAAACATATCTGCGCGGTTTTGTCGGGCGTGGCCGCGCACCGTCGACGACGCGCCCGCACAACGGCGTCAAGGGGCCGGAGCCCCGGCCGGCCGACCTCGGGCAGGAGCGGATCCGGGTGCGGTGGAGCAAGGTGTCAGGGCCCGGGACGGTGCAGTTCGGCGACCCGTCGGCGCTGACGACGACGGCGGCGTTCAGCGCGCCGGGCGCGTACGTGCTCCAGCTGGAAGCCGAAGGCCCCGGAGGCAAGGCGGTCTCGACGGTTGCCGTCACCGCGGAGCCGTCGCCGCCGGCCCGTGCACTGGCGGCCGCGCGAGTCGAGGATTTCCGGCTGGCGGACGGGTTCTGGAAGCCGCGGCTGAGGAATGTCATCGTCAACTGGATTCCGCATTGTATCCGGCAAATCCAGCGCACGGACCTGGAGACGGGACTCGGCGGGATCGACAACTTCATTGAGGCGGGAAAGAAGCTGCGGGGCGAGCCGTACGGCTACCACAAGGGTTTCGTGTTTTCGAACGCGTGGGTGTATCAGACGATCGAGTCGATGAGCCTGGCGGTTGGGTACCGCTTCGACGGCGATGCGGAGGTCGAGCAGGCCCACGCGCTGTTCCGCAAGACGCTTGAGGATTGGATCCCGCTGATCCTGGCGGCGCAGGAGCCCGACGGGTATCTGCAAACGGCGTTCACGCTGCCGCGCCGCGCGCGCGACGGGAAGGTGATCGAGTCGGACAAATTCCGCCACTGGGACCCCGCGCACCGGCCGGACCACGAGGGCTATGTGGCGGGCTATTTTCTGGAGGCGGCGATCGCGCACCACCGCATGACGCGCGGCAAAGACGACCGGCTGTACAAGGCGGCGAAGAAACTGGCCGACTGCTGGGAGCGCAACATCGGGCCGCCGCCCAAACAGGCCTGGTATGACGAGCACCAGAGCATGGAACAGGCGCTGGTGCGCTTCGCACATCATGTGGAGGAGGTGGAAGGCAAAGGCAGCGGCGAGCGTTATGTGCGGCTGGCGAAATTCCTGCTTGACTGCCGGTATCACGCGGCGGTGCTGCCGCGGGACCGGAGCGAGTACTGTCAGAGCCATCTGCCGGTGGTCGAGCAGTATGAAGCGGTCGGCCACGCGGTGCGGGCCGCCTACACGTATTCGGCGATGGCGGACATCGTGATCGAGACAGGCGACGCCGACTACCGCAGCGCAGTGCGCTCGCTGTGGAACAACATTGTCCACCGCAAGCTGTATCTGACCGGGGGCATCGGCAGCGGCGAGACTTCCGAAGGGTTCGGACCGGATTACTCGCTGCCGAACCGGGGCTACTGCGAGACGTGCGCGAACTGCGGCGAGCTGTTTTTCCAGTGGAAGGCGGGCCGCATCTGGCACGACGCGCGGTGCGCCGACCTGTACGAAGACACGCTGTACAACGCGATTCTGGGGTCGCTGGATCTCGAATGCCGCCATTATTATTACGACAACCCGCTGGAAGAACGGGTGGCGCGCTACCGCTGGCACCTGTGTCCCTGCTGCGTGGGCAACCTGCCGCGCACGCTGCTGATGCTGCCCGAGTGGATGTACGCAAAGTCGGACGGCGCCCTCTATGTGAACCTGTTTGCCGCGAGCCGGGCGCGGATCGGCGGGGTGGCAGGCACGAGCGTGGAGGTGGCGCAGGAGACCGGCTATCCGTGGGACGGCAAGGTCTCGCTTGTGGTGAACCCTGGCGAAGCGCGGCGCTTCGCGCTGCACATCCGCGTTCCCAACCGCAATGTCAGCCGGCTGTACCGGGCCGAGCCGGCACTGTCCGAGGTTCCCGTGTTCCGCGTGAACGGCACGCGGATGCAGCCGCAGTTCCGCAACGGTTATGCGGTGCTGGACAGGACATGGAGGCAAGGGGACCGGGTGGAGTTTGCGTTGCCCCTGGCGCCGCAGCGGGTCACGCCCGACGAGCGGATCCCGCAGCTGAAAGGGCGGATGGCGCTGCGTTACGGCCCGCTGATCTACAACATCGAGAGCCAGGAGCAGGATCTTGACAAGACTCTGCCCCGGCAGGCTCCCGTTTCGGTGGAATTCCGTCCGGATTTTCTTGGCGGAGTGGCCGTATTGCGCTCCAGATTCGGCGATGGAAGCCCGCTGATTGCTGTGCCGAATTATGCCAGAATGAACCGAGAAACGGGCACGGAATATCCTCCTCCGCCCCGGCCGGCGGGACCGGACGGGAGCCGCGGCGCGCCCCGGCCGCTGAAGTCGGTGGTCTGGATCCGCTCTGTTTGAAAGGTTTCCGGCTGCGGCTGTTTGCGGGTCAAGGGGGATGTGCGCCGGGAAGCGGGTGGTTGTTGCGGAGTGGGGGATAGCCGGGTTCGGCTCGGGCCTCGATGCTCTCGCTGTCCCTTCCGGCGGGACGGACGTGTCACGCCACGCACTGCGCGCGATGACGGCAGGGTGGGACCGCTCGCTCTCGCGGCGCTCTCGCACCGCTTCGGTCGCGGCCCCGAAGGCGTTTCCCGAGGTGTTGCGCAAGTCATTCGGAGCCGCGCGCCGGGCACCGGGGTTCGTCAGAACGGCGGCCGGAGTGAGGCGAGTCGCGTCAAGGGCCAAATGCAGAGAGACCCTGCGCGAGCGCAGGGGAGATGGGGGTGAGGAGGCGCAGCGTGGGATCCGCGGGTAATCCGTGTAAGCCCTCGCGCGAGCGCGAGGGGACGGCTGGGTTTCGGTGTGGGTTCGGAGGTGGCGTGCGTTAGGGAGGCGGTGGATGTTGCGAGGGTGCGGGGGCCGGCTCGGCACGGGCCTGGCGGCCTTCGCTGTCGCTTCCGGCGCGAAGAAGACAAAGAGGGACAGCCTGAATTGAGCCCTTGGCGTATCCTCCAAGGGGACGGAGCGCTCCGTCCACTTGGCTGAATCCAGCTCCTGGCACGCTTCAGTGCCCTCTCACCCGGATAGTCTCGACCTCATTGATTTCTATAGGTTTGAACACTCCGAATGCCCCTCGGCACCGCGGTGCTGTGTGTTCCTTGCCCTTGGGGGCGGCTACCGCCGGGATCAGCGCCGGGCGCCCTTGACCGTGCCAGCAGCCAGCCTGGTTCCGCGTAAGACGCCTGCCGAGCCAGCCTTTTGCCAGCCTTTTGGGCGCTGCAATGACCAAAACCGCCAAGGGGACAGTCAGCTCCGTCCCCTTGGAGGATAGGCCAAGGGCTCAATTCAGGCTGTCCCCTTCCCTACCCTCCTTGCGCCCTGCCGCAACAGGAACGTTGCGAGCCTCGTGTGGCAAAGCCTGGTCGGAGACAATCATCGCTCGCCGCGCGCACGGAGCAGCCCCGTGCCGCTGGCTGGACATTCCGGCATGCATCCGGTCCGCGGGAACCCGGGTTTGGCGGCAGCAAGAGCAGGACATTTGCCCGGCATGAAACCGATCCATCGTTCGTTCAAGCGCCAGATCAAGGCTAGGATTCAGGAACCGTGTCATACTCTTGATGGCGGGAAGAACGGAACGGCAGTCCTTGCGTCTCCCCCGCAAAAGGCAAACGGCCGGCCTTCAAAGGATTCCTCTTGAAAAAGCCTCGATGGCTCCGAAGCCTCTGCGGAGGCGCCCCCACGGCTTATGCCGTCCCAACGCTCGTCCGCTTTTGTCGGGACTTCCAACCGGCGTGCCCGAAAACAGGACGGGCACATCCACACGGGCCACAGGAACGCGCGCCTTTTCAGGCAGAGTGTTCATCGACGCCCCCGGCACAGCCGCCTTGCATCGGAGACACGCGGGAGTCGAGGCCGCTGCTTCGGCAAACACCGCCATGAAACCCCGCCGTTGAGCGGAAACTGATCGCGAGTGGCTCTAGCAGGCCGGGCCGGCAGTCCCACACCGAAACGGAGCGGCAGGATGCCGTTCGGGACGCGCCATTCAGTCACTCGCGGTGCTCGTGCGCCGCACCGATGGAATCCTTCTGCTTCCGATCTGATTTTGATTCCCGGCCCGCAGCGGTTTTCCGGGAAAGACCGAATCAAGACGTCCGTGCTCAACTACGGAGACGCCGTTGACAAGAACGTGACTGATCCCCGCTGGCGGCTCGAGCGGGGCCTCGTACGTGGCGCGATCTTCTACCCGCACCGGATCGAAGATGACAATGTCGGCGGCGTAACCCGGCCTCAGCCTGCCCCTGCCGTGGATCCTGAACGTGTCCGCCGGAAGGCTTGTCAAACGGCGCAGTGCTTCCGGCAGGTCGAGAACCCCTTTTTCGCGGACGTACTTCGCGAGCAGGCGCGCGCAATTGCCCGAACCCCTCGGATGGGACGTTGCCGTCGACCTGGTTCGCACCGAGCTGTCACTGCCAATCATCGTGAAGGGATCGCGGAGGATGGCCTCGAGGTTCTCTTCTTTCATCGCGTGGTAGATCATCTGGGCTCCCCCGCGCCACAACAGATACAGGACCGTCTCCAGCTCGAGCCGCAGCTCACTGCTGATACCGGGCGCATCGCCCTTTTCCATCCGCCACGGCTCTTTCCTGAGCAGGGGCGATATCGATGCGGAGATCTCAGGGATGGTTCGCCCCCGGAAAACAGGGTCGGAAGCATAGGCGACGACCATGTGGCTGCAGTCCGGAAAGCCCTGCCGAGCAAGCCGGGCGGCCATTTGCCGGATCAGGTCTTCGCGGAATCGGCGGTCCGTCAATCGGGGCCTGACAGCCGCCAGGTTCCGGTGCTGTTCGGGAAGAACGATGTCCAGCGATGTCGACGAGGCGCCATATAGGTACACATCCTGGCTGATCGGAAGGCCCGCGCGCCTGGCAGCCTGGAGCTTTTCCAGCACAGCCCCCATTCTCTCCCAGGAACTGGGCGCGGCAATTTTCAGGTGGGAGACGTGAAGACGGACTCCGGCCGCCTTCGCTGTGCGCAAGGCCTCATCCAGCGCAGACTCGCATTCGACGCCCTCGTTGCGCAGGTGGGTGACATAAATCCGGTCTCGTCTGGCAGCAACGCGGGCCAGCCGGACAAGCTCCGCCTCGGTCGCATGGATTCCCGGATGGTATTCCAGCCCGGATGACAGGCCGAAGGCGCCCGCTTCCAGGGCCTTTTCGAGCCGTTCGGCCATGCTTTCCAGATCCGCTTCGGAGGGGTTCAGCTTCCGGCCCAGCACCAGCTGGCGGATGGTGTTGTGCCCTGCCAGCGTGGCGAGGTTCACATGCCCGCCTGCCTTCTCCAGCCCCTGAAGGAAGCCGTCGATGTCGGCGGCCGAAGTCCCGCAATTGCCGGTGATGACCGTTGTCACGCCCATTTGCACGAAATTGGGGGCCCGGAAGGGCCTGCCGGGCGCGACGCTGGCTTCCACATGCGCGTGCGTATCGATGAAGCCCGGGCTGACGACCTTGCCCCAGGCGTTGATCCTCCTCTTCGCCCTCAGCCCGAAGACAAAGCCCGTTCGGCTGACAAGCCCCTGGCGCACTGCCACGCCGCTTCCGAAGGGAAGCATTCGTTCCCCATCGTACACGCGGCCCCACTCGATCACGACGTCGTAAACCGGATGCCGAAGACGCCACATGAGAAACGCGCCAACGGTCAAAGCCAGCCCGGCGAGCACCCAGAAGCCCGTCTTGCCGAAAGCGCGTGCGGAGCCCCGCATTCTGCCGCCGAAAGCCCTGCGCACATCATCCCCCCTGCGCGGGTCGCAGTTCATTCCTGGCATAATTGCGCGACCCTGGTCCGGGCCGTCTCGATCTCGGACGGCAGAAGGGTTTCCGAGGCTGTCTCGTTCAGGGCCTTGCGGTATTCTTCACACGCCAACGACCGCGCGCCGGCCCCGCGCGAGTAATACAGCGTCGCCAGACCGTAGTGAAAGGAGGCGCGTGAGGGATCGAGAGAGATAGCGGCCAGATAATGCCTTTCGGCCTCCACCGGATCGCGAAGGGCGTCGCGGTACAAATTTGCAAGATTGATCAGGGGAAAAGGCCATGACGGGTCCGCCCTCTTCGCCAGATGATAGTACTTCTCTGCCTTTCTGTAATCCTTGAGCTGGAAATAACACCGGCCGATGCCGTTGAGCGCAAGGGCCCAGTCGGGCTTCACCGAGACCGCCTCGTAAAAGAACTGCAACGCGCCATTCCTGTTTCTTCTGAACAGTGCGGCCATTCCCTGGGCATAGAGATGTCGCGCCCTCGTCTCGCGGTCCTCCCGGATCCTGCTGCGCCACGATTCCAGCCTCACCATGTCGTCCCACGTGTAGGGTCTGATGTCGCTCTGTTTGTACTGTTTCTGGAACCGCTCGTCGCTGACCTTGTCCAGCAGCGGTTTGATTCGTTTGTTCATTCTTCTGACAGTGCTGCTGTTCGGCCCCTCCTCGCGAACCACCGCCTCGTAGATCGAATATGCGGATCCCGGTTCCTCGGAAACCAGCTTGTTGGCTCGAATTGCCTGCTCGAACCTCCGCTCCTGCGCCCCGGAACCAAAGGCGTATGCAAGAATCAGGATCAACGCCGCCGCGCCTGCCGCCGCGTACAATCTCCGTCTGCCCTTCCGGATCCATTCCGGCAAGATTTGGACATACGTGTGGTCGGGTCCGGGTTCGGCAGGGCCTTGCGGGCCATTCCCAGACGGCGTTCCCCCACCGGGCTCCGGCGGCGGTTGCGGCCAGGCCGGTGTTTCACCGATCCCAACGGGACCCTTCGCCTGCTCGCTCGTCTTTCCTGTCCCCTCGCCGACCGGGGGCCTTTCCTCGTCGCTCCGGGGCGGCAGCGCCGTTTCGCCGCCCGGGAGGCGGTCCAGGATTGACTTGAGCACACGAAGCGGAATGCAGTTGTATAACTGCGCGTAAATGCCGCGTGCGTCGCGAATGCGCCGTTCCTGGCGAAAAGCGGCCGCTTCCCTCATTTTCGCAATGAACGTCCTGACCTCGGAAGCGCCGCCCGGAGCGCGGGCCGGCATTTGTATCAGCCACTCCAACACCGCGGAGAGCACCGGATCGCTCAAGGAAGCCGACTTTTCGGACCACCCTGGCGGGGCATCAGGAGCCCCGGCTGTCGTTCCGCAAAGGAGCTGGGCGGCCACGATACCGGCCTGCCGGAGATCGCCGCGAACAAAATCCTTCAGGCTCGCGATGGCAGCCCTGGTCGGATAGGCGACCCCAAGAATTTCCACTCGCCAGTCCTGGCGCAGGAACAATTGATCCAGCGTCAGGCTCCCGCAAAATAACGGCGAGCTGCCATTGTGAATCCTGTCAAGCGCGGCCAGCAAGGATTCGAGCAGCGCCAGAACCTCCTTTTCTCCGGGCGAGGCACTGCCGGAAATCAGCGTCCGCAGGGCCCTCATGTCCGCTTTCGGATGAGCGAGGAAGCCGTGCCCGCGCCAGGTGAACGGGTAAATAGGCATCACGACGGCCGGCGCAGGTACGCGGGCCGACGGGGGCCTGACAACCTGTGCGAGTTCGACCAGCAGCCGATGGAAGCACTGAAACTCCTTGATCCGGATCAGATCGCCGTTCTGGCCAAGATCGTATTCAGCCAAAAGATACGGGGTGCCGTCCTCAATGAGATCTCTTGCATGCCATACCGTCTTGAATCGGTCGGCGCAATAAAGCCCATCCACGCGAAAACGGCCGCGGCAAAAAATCAGTCCCTCATGCAGCACGCTCAGAGGAGCGCCACACGAGGAGCAGGCGCCTCCCGCCGTTCCCGGCGCCTCTACGCCGCATACGACGCACTTGTTGCCGGTAATTTCTGCTGTCATTTTAGTCGTAAAGGAGCACGGTGGCTTTCCGGATTACGCGATTTCCCTGGCGGAACCCTCTGGCCAGAAGACCGGCTACGGCCCGGCTCCGGTCGGAAGAGGAATTCCTGCGGATCGTATGCAGCACCGTGTGTTCCAGCGCGCTGAACGCATCATTCCGGTTTGGCGAAATTTCCGTGAGCCCCCCGGCGGCAAAAATGCTCTTCAGCGACTGCTGGATTTCCGGAGTTTTCCGCTCCACATCGATGCGCCCGTCGGCAAGATCCGCGCAATCGGCGGCCGCGCGCCCGGCCAGGTGGAGCAACTGCATGCCGTAGTATTCCTTGACATTTGCAAGCTTCGAGAGCTGGCTTCCGATTCCGGCCGCAATGCTTTGAAGAAAAGGCTGGCGGACATCCTGCCGGGCCTGCGCTTCCACCGTGAATGTGTATCGCAGGCGGCGCCCTTTTGCAAGCTCTTCCAGGCTCTCGAGGTCAGCCCGGACCCGGCTGATATCCTCCAGCAGCCTGTCCACGCCGCCGTCTTCCGTTGCCCCGACTCTTGCGATTGTCCGTCGAAACTCAGCCACCGCCTCCTGCAATCGCGCGGCGCGCTCCAGCAAGGGCCGGATCTCGGCGGGATCCGGCGCGGAATCCTGAAGAAGCTTTCCCAGCGTGGCTTCCAGCCGGGCCGCCAGCGTCTCGCCGGATGCTCCGGGGCCCTGAACCGGCATCTGGAGAACGCTGCCGGCAAGGGCGGCAAGAACTTCGGCGGTCTGCCGCCTGCCCGCGTCTTCCATCGCCCGGAGCCGGTCCTCCAGACTGTCAATCCGCGCCCGCGCCGACTCAAGCTCCACGGTCCCGGCCTCTTGCAGCGTGGCGTAACACCGTTTCAGCTCCGGCAGCGCATTTTCCAGTCCATTCAGACGATATTCCACCTGATCGAATCTCTTCAGGAGCTCCGATTGTGCCTGACGCTGCATGGCTTCGACATTTCGGAGTGCTCCCTCCAGCCATTCCCTCTCCGGCGCATCAGACCGAGCCGCTCCTTCATTGGGCCGACCCGTCCATTCCCGTCTCCGTTCGTCCGCAGGATCCAATGGTTCAAACCCGTTGCGCTGCCCCGAAGTGCGAGCCGTCCTGCTCCGGGAAAAAGCTTGCCGCCTGACGGCCCAGATCCAATAGCCGGCAATCAGGGCAAGAAGGGCAATCGCGGCGGCCGCCACGGCCACGATCTGCTGCGGGGAAAAATTGGCCAACATCTCGCCTGAAGGCTGCGCTGGCAGCACGCCGGATTTCTGCGCTTTGCCGGCGGTCTGCGGCGCATTTGAATCCGGTGCGCGTCCGGGAGTGAGCCCGCCGCCTGCGGCCCCGCCTTCTTTTGTGGACTCCCCGTGGCTATCCGGAGGACTCTTTCTTGCCGTGGTCATGCCCGGGTCGGGCGCATCGGCTGAAGTCTGAGGCTGCGACTCCCTTGTATCTGTATTTCTGGCTTTCCTGGTCCGGGGTTGAGCAGCCGTGGTGCCTTGCTGAACGCGCGGTGATTTTTGCTGCTGCTGGACGCTCGTCCTGCCGCCTGGCGCCCGCGCATCCAGCCACTCCGGATACCAGATCAGAAAAAGCAGGCAAGGCAACAGCCACAAACCGAAAAACCTGCGGCCCCAAAATCCGCCCGGCACTCGACAAAGCAGCCGGGTCATCCCTCCTGTCTGGGTTCTCATCTCGACCTCCGTTGCCATGATCTATTCCTCGACAGGCACCAGCCGAATGCCATCATCGGAATTCACCTGGTACACGGTCAATGTGCATTCCAAGGCTTGCGACACTTCAAGTTCGAGCTCCACCGGCAATGCCCGTCCTTCTGGCAGCCACTCGGGCTGGAACGGCAGCCGGTATGCACCCAGGTCCGCAATATCGCGGTTTCGCCGATTGTCGATCCAGAGCCGGTCGTCATCTCCGTCGTTTTCGAGGAGCTGGATACGGGAGTCCGGCCGGAGGATATACGGTCGCCGACACCGCAGGCCCTCCTCGGGGATCGGCTGCCCTGCGGGAAGCCACTCGCGGAAAATTCCAGCCGACAGATCCTCAAGACCAATGCGGGTCGGCGTGGCAGCCAGGTTCTCCACCACGAGGAGCGTGTCAGGCGACTGCCGGAAACGGGCCAGCGCACAGGCGCCCGACACCACGCATTCCTTCAGCCTGGATGCCTTTCGGATTGCGGCCCCCGGGAAATGACGGGCCAGCACCCGCCCGACAGCAGGAATTACGCTGGACTTCCCCGATAGCAGGAGAAAATCAAGCTTCTCGCACCGGCTGCGGAGCAGCATGCCTTTCATCATGCCCGCCAGAGCGTCCAATTCATTCTCCAGATATGCTTCCAGGTCCGCCGACCCCGGTACGACCCGCTCGTGAGGAAATTCCTGGATGGCGAAATCGGATCCGTCGTATACATGAAGGCGGAGACCCGGAAAGATGCCGGGCAGGAGCGGCAGGTGGTGAATGTGGTCGTCCCCGTGCGCGAACATCAGCAGCTTGGTCTCTTCCGCCCACCTTTGCATGGCATGCTGGTTGATTCTGGCGTGCCAGTTATAGCGCGGTTCGGCCCCCTCCACAGGCGCCAAGGGGATCTCTGCGGCAGCCAGTGCATCCCGCGCGATGGCAGCGCAAGACTCCAACCCTCGCTCCAGCACGAAACGTGTGAGGTCTTCGCCGCCGAACCACCTGCCGGTCGAGCTGGCCAGGCGTGCGACAATCGTCCGGATGCCGCCCTGTTGCGTCCGCTCAACCTCCAACAGACTCAGATCGGTGGTGCCGCCACCAAAGTCAAAAACACCGAGAGTGTGGCGTCCGCTTCCGGGAAGATCGTTGCCGACGATCAATTCCAGCGCCGCGGCAACGGGTTCCTGGATAAGAGTGATGCGGCAATCCATGCCGAACGCTTCCCGGACAGCTGCTTCCAGCTCCTGCAGCTGGCGGAGCCGGAAGCGGGCAGGATGCGTGATCACAATTTCCCTGAAAAAGCAGCACAGTTGCTCTTCAACCCGCTTGCGGATCTCCCTGAGAAACTCTGTCGCCACTTCCCTCGCAGTCAGCCGCTCCAGCCCCGACCCCCGATAGAAGTTCACCTCGAAGATGGCCGACGAATCCGCGCGTCCGAGGTATCTCTTCGGAGACCGCACCGTGCTCGCAGCCGACTTCGGGTCCGCGAGCGTGGCTTCCACTTCCGCACCGATTTCCACCAGATTCCTTTCCAGGAACCGGATGATAGTTGGCACGACGGCCGGCTCCGGGTTGTGTGCCTGCGAGTCGACAGGAAGCAGGCGAAAGCCGAGGTCGCGCCGTCCCAGAACGGCGCAACAGCTGTTGCTCGTTCCGAAATCGACCGCCAGAATCCCGTCAAACTCGGGCATGGGATGGACCTCGATCTCCTTCTCCAGCCTGTAGACGGGAACCGGCATGTTCGTGGTGATCTGAAACACGAGCTTCGCGAGGTGTGGCCGCGGGCCGAAACTCGGCACTCCGGGAATTCGGCTGGTGTCCACACGAATCCCGAACTGACGCCTCTGGCCTCCCCGGATCTGAGCCACCGGATCGGAATCGTCCTCCAGCCGGGCCCATCCGCACGGGCTGAGATCCTCATTCAGGATGTCAATGCGGCGGATCTCCAACGGCGCGTTCCACTCCCCCCCGAGAGAATCTCGCGGGGAGGCATTTTGCACTGTCAACGCATATCGACCACTTCGGCCGAGATAGGCCCGCCACCGCTCCCCCTCTTCCTCCCAGACCCAGATTTGCGGCGGCTTCCAGCAGGTGATTTCGAACTTCACAGCCCGTTCCAGATCGTCGCAGGCAATCCGCAAAACACTTTCCAGCTTCTCGGGGTATTGCTTCACCACGCGGCGAAGATAATCCTCGTTGATCAGAAACCGCAGCGGAAGGCTGCACTTTTTGCCGCAGAGCCTGACGGGAAAGCGGATGTCCGCTGCAGGAACCACCGTGATCCATTCGGCAGGCTCCACCGAAACGCCGTACACGGTAACGGCGCCCTCGTGCACCTCGATGCGGGCGAAATTCTGTTCGAAATCCTCGCTGTCGAGAAAGATTTCGTAGTTCTCCAATACGACCTCGACTTTCGCATTGGGAACCACTTCGGCCGGCAAATAGTCTTCCCCGGCGTCTGATTCGACAACCACAGCGCCGAAATCATGCTCTCCCTGCACCCGGAAAATGTCCACGTTGACATAAAACGACTGCCGCTGCTGAGGCTCCAGTTCGATAAGATTGAGAACCCGGGGGGGGCAGAGCCATTCGCGGTTGCTTCTGATCGAGCGGATGGCAATCCGCTGCGAAGACCGGTTCACCAGCCTCAGGCGCGCCGGAGGGGACAGCTCCTCGCGGTCAAAAGCGGAAGGCGTGAGCTCCAGCGACAGGGGCGTGAAGCTGTTTCCGCACCAGCCGCAGTATCGGTCGCCCTGCTTCGCTGTCCAGAGCTGGCATTTGGGGCACAACATGGCGTCTCTTCTACTCGGATCAGCTCAAAGTTGATGTCTGCGGACTGCTCGTCCCGCAGTTGCCGCCCCGGGGTGACGGCAACGGCACCCTCGCCGGAGGAAGCGCGGCCGGCGGCCAGCCGGCGGAGGCTGGCCTGGAAGAGGTTCATTCACAACCGGGCAGCTCACAAATTGTCTCCTTCGGCCGATCCAGCTCTGCACAAAGGACGCGATGGACGGCCCCGGGCGAGCCGCTGGCGGCCGTGACCCGGGCTCTTGCCATGGACGGGCTGCCGGGCCGGCTCAGGCCATGCAGGCTGCGATGTGAGTCTCGTCATACGCGTCCTGGTACACCAACATCAGTCCGTTTCCTGTACTGCAAATCTCCACGGCCCTGCCAAAATCGGACAATGGGTCTAACGGAAGGTCGGTGGCGAAGTCGCCGACGGCAATCCGCAGCTTCGTCTTCCCTTCCGACCTGACGAACGCCGCCGAAACGCGCGTGTCCGAATAGGAGGGGTGGCCTGGCTCGATCCGCGGGTCCACCATCACCTCG
>Ga0068707_1001884_pt1 | contig 14748 bp, 12 predicted proteins | sample YNPNPMetaG_FD_66600 | JGI IMG/M metagenome (GOLD analysis project Ga0068707, IMG submission 66600) | Anoxygenic and chlorotrophic microbial mat microbial communities from Yellowstone National Park, USA - YNP NP MetaG | ecosystem: Environmental > Aquatic > Thermal springs > Hot (42-90C) >...
GAGAAGCTCGGGGACCGCCTGGTAAGCCTCATCGAGAAGAGCGGCGGCCTGGCGGATGTGTTCCAGTTCATAAGGGCTTTTGATCATCCGCTGACGGCGCACCAGGGGAGAGACATCGCGCACCTCCCGACCGGGAAAGACTTGTCCCTTTAAGCGCATAAACAGTGCCGCCGGGATGACGTCCAATTCCAGACCCAACGCCCCGACAGCGTTGTCCAAAAAGGCGGCCAAAAGCTGAGGCAGCTCCCTCAGGTCCTCATAGAAGACCAGCGCCCAGACCGAGTCAGAGGCAGCCAAACGCTTCCGGGGGCGACGCACCAGAAATAACGGCTCCCCTTCGGCCGGGACGGCCAGGAAGCCCTCCGCCACGTGGCCGGTATAATAAAAGAGATCGGCAGCTTGGCGGAGCAAGGCCAAACCGATGTCGGCTTCATGCAGGAGTTGTTGAAATGTGTGAAGGCGCTGTCTGATTTCGCCGGCCGGAACAGTTTCTAACATGAAATGCTATGAAAAACGTTGGGTGCCGAGTGCTGGGCCTGAAGGGACGATATTCAGGTCAACTTGCAAGATCTCAAAAAATTCCCCCAGCAGGGGGCCCCTGGGGCATTTAAACCGCTTCGGGCAAGGGAAAGCTTTCCACCAGTCAGCGGTTCACATATTGCTGGTGATAATATTCCAGATAGGCGCCGGATTTGACTCGCTGCCACCAAGAGCGGTTGTTTTTGTACCATGCCACAGTTTGGGCCATGCCTTCATCAAAACCGGTTCTGGGAGACCAGCCGAGTTCCCGATGGATCTTAGTGAAGTCAATGGCATAGCGGCGGTCGTGTCCCGGACGGTCCTTGACAAATTCGATCATCTCCTCACCTTGGCCGAGGAGCTCCAGAATCTTCTTGGTGATGGCTAGGTTGGTTTTTTCGCAGCCACCGCCGACACAATAAGTTTCCCCAGGTCTGCCGTGATGTATGATGAGGTCAAGGGCTTCGCAATGGTCCGTGACATACAGCCAGTCCCGGATTTGCAGGCCGTCGCCATAAAGAGGGACCTTTTTCCCTTCCAGCAGGTTAGTGATAAACAGGGCATGAAGTTTTTCCGGAAACTGATAAGGGCCGTAATTATTGGAACAGTTGGAGATGGTTACCGGGAGCCCGTAAGTATTGAAATAGGCATTCACCAAATGGTCGGCGGCCGCCTTGGAGGCGCTGTAGGGACTGCGGGGGGCATAAGGGGTTTTTTCATTGAACGGAGGGTCATCCGGCCCCAGGTGACCGAAGACTTCATCGGTGGAAACATGGTGAAAGCGTTTTAATCCATGCCGTCTGGCGGCCTCCAACAGGGTATGGGTGCCCACAACGTTGGTATGAATGAAAGCGGCACTGTCCAGGATGGAGCGGTCCACATGGGATTCGGCGGCAAAATTGACAATGATATCCACCTCAGGAACAAGGCGGTTCACCAGCTGTTTGTCGGCGATATCCCCTTTGATGAATCGATAGTGGGGGTGGCCTTCAACTTCCACCAAGTTTTCCAGATTACCGGCATAGGTCAGGAGGTCAAGGTTAATAACCCGATAATTCTTATATTTTTTCAGGATATAGTGAATGAAATTGGCGCCGATGAAACCAGCGCCCCCGGTTACCAGTAAAGTGGTTTGCGACGCCGAGGCTTTCATGTAGATTTCAAAGGGGCAAGGGACGGCGGAAAAGGCAGAGAGTTTCCCTGGTTTTCCGCCACCAAAATTTGGGCAGTGGGCTGTTGTGCCTTGTTAACTAGACCTTTAGCTACTTAAAGCTTCCCCACACCACCTTTTGGGGCCGGGCGTCCCGGCTTAGCAATTCTAAGGCCTCGCGGCGGATGCCGGCGGCGTCCAGACCGTATTTCTCCCGCAGCACTTTAGGGGCGCCGTGCTCTACGAATACATCTGGAATGGCCAAGCGTTTCACCGGTATGCCCACTAGATGCCGATCGTGGAGCAGTTCCAAGATGGCGCTGCCGAAGCCGCCTTGGGCCACATTTTCTTCCACCGTGAGAACCCGGCCGCAGCGGGCCGCCCAGCTCAAGATGAGCTGGTCATCCAAGGGTTTGACGAAACGGGCGTTGATCACCGCTACTTGGTAACCCTCTTGGGCTAACTCTGTCGCCGCCGCCAAGGCTGGATAAACCGTGGCCCCGATGGCCAAGATGAGCAGATCCTCCCCTTCTCGTAGCACTTCGGCTTTGCCGATGGGAATCTTGTGGAGGGTGGAGGAAAAGGCCACACCCACGCCCTGGCCCCGGGGGTAGCGCAAAGCGATGGGTCCCGGATGATCCACCGCCGTATAGAGCATGTGTCGCAGCTCATCTTCATCCTTGGGGGCCATGAGCACCAGATTGGGAATATGTCTCAGATAAGACAGATCAAACAAACCCTGATGGGTTTCGCCGTCCTCCCCGACGATGCCGCCCCGGTCCATGGCAAAGACCACCGGCAGGTTTTGGAGGCAGACATCGTGTACCACCTGGTCATAGGCCCGTTGGAGGAAGGTGGAGTAGATGGCCGCCACCGGGCGCAGACCCTCCACCGCCAAGCCGGCGGCAAAGGTGACGGCGTGCTGTTCGCAGATGCCCACATCCATAAAGCGTTCCGGGAACTCCCGGCGGAAAGCCACCAAGCCGGTGCCGTCGGGCATGGCGGCGGTGATGGCCACGATCTTGGGGTTCTCCCGGGCCAGGCGCACCAGGGTGTCGCCAAAGACTTCAGTGTATGAAGGCACCTCGCTGACGCTCTTTTTGGGTTCGCCAGTTTCCGGATCAAACTTGCCCAAGCCATGGAAGCCGGTGGGGTCGCTCTCCGCCGGCTCATAGCCTTTGCCCTTGGTGGTGAGCACATGCACCAGCACCGGTCCCTGGAGGTTTTTGACGTTGTTGAAGGTTTCGATGAGGTGTTCCAGGCGATGCCCCTGCACCGGTCCCAAGTAGTTGAATTTCAGGGCTTCAAACAGCATGCCCGGGGTAAAGAAGGCCTTGATGGTCTCTTCGCTTTTTTTCGCCCAAGCGAACAGCTCCTCGCCGATGCCGGGAAAGGAGCGCAACAGTTCCCCCAACTGCTTTTTCAGGAAAACTAACGTTCGCTTAGTGAGCTTGCGGCTCAAGAAGGATGACAGAGCGCCCACGTTGGGGGCGATGGACATACCGTTGTCGTTCAGGACGACAATGAGGTCCTTGTTGAGATCGCCGGCGTTGTTAAGTCCTTCAAAGGCAAGCCCTGCGGTGAGAGCGCCGTCGCCGATGACGGCGATGACCCGGCCGCGCTCTTTTTTGAGGCAGCGGGCGCTGGCGATGCCCAAGGCTGCGGACACGGAGGTGGAACTATGGCCGGTGTCGAAGGCGTCATAAGGACTTTCGCTGCGTTTGGGGAAGCCGCTCAGTCCGCCAAACTGACGCAGAGTATGAAAACGGTCGGCCCGACCGGTAAGAAGCTTATGGGTATATGCCTGGTGACCCACGTCCCAGACGATCTTGTCCGTGGGGGCATCAAAGACATAATGCAGGGCCAACGTCAGTTCCACCACTCCCAGATTGGGGGCCAGATGCCCGCCGGTCTTGGCGACGGTGGTGATAATCTTCTCCCGGATTTCCTGGGCGAGTTGGGGCAAACGCTCCAGCGGCAGTTTTTTCAGGTCTTTGGGACTCTTGATGGTCTCCAGCAGGCGGGCAGGATTGCCTGTGCGCCGGATCAACCCACGGTCATCCATATGCCTCTCCCCCTTCCTTAACTGCGACGACTCAATAAATACCGCCCTATTTCCCGTAGGGGCTCTGCCTTGGCCCCCAACGGGGCCAAAAGCTCAATGCCCTCCTGGATCAGCTGCCGGGCCCATTCCCTGGACTTCTCTTGGCCCAATAGGGCGGGATAAGTGGCCTTGCGGCGCCGGGCATCCATACCCGGGGTCTTGCCCATTTCCGCCGCATCACCTTCCACATCTAGCAAATCATCGGTAATTTGAAATGTCAAACCAAATTTTTCCCCAAATGCAGTGAGGATGGTCACTTCTGCTCGAGTGCCGCCCCCTAGCAGGGCCCCGGTCCGCACAGAGGCCGTGAGGAGGGCGCCGGTCTTCAAGCGATGAATGGTCTCCAGCTCTTTAAAGGTGATCTGTCGTCCTTCGGCCAGCAAATCCAGCATCTGACCGCCTACCATGCCCTGATAGCCGGCCGCGGCCCCTATCAGTTGAATGACCTCCAGCAACAAGGCCTCCCGCCCCTCAAAGCGTGGGGCGGCGTCGGCCAAAATTCGAAAGGCCTCGGTTAAAAGACCATCGCCGGCCAAGATGGCCGTGGCTTCATCAAACTGTTTGTGGCAGGTGGGCCGCCCCCGTCGGAGGTCATCATCGTCCATGGCCGGCAGATCGTCATGGATCAGGGAGTAGGTATGGATCATCTCCAGAGCGCAAGCGGCCGGCAAGACCTCCGCGGGGTCACCGCCCACAGCTTCCGCCGCCGCCAGACACAGAATGGGCCGTAGCCTCTTTCCCCCGGCAAACAGGCTGTAATGCATGGCCTCCACCACCCTAAAGGCCGGCCCCCGCACCCGGGGCAAATAACCCTCCAAGGCCCGGTTTACCAGGGCCCGTCGTTCCGCCAGATAAGCCTTTAAGTCCATGGACGTATTATATCATTATCAATGGGAGAATTTACCTCTAATCCTCTTCCGGGAAGGGTCGGGTGAAGAAGCCCCCGGCCTGATCCTTGAGAATCAATTCCACCCGGCGTTCCACTTCGTCCAGCTTGCTACTGCAAAATTTCACCAGCTTTACCCCTTCTTCGAATTTTTGCAGGGCCTCCTCCAGACTCAAATTGCCATGCTCCAGTGCTTGCAGCACTTCCTCCAGGCGCTGCAAACCTGCCTCAAAACTCAACTCCGTCGCCTTGGCTTTGGCCATAATGATTCCCTATTGCCTGTTTTGAAAAGTACTTGTTGGGGGGGCCAGGGGTCGCAGACCCCTGCCCCCTCCCCCACCACCCCCTCCCCTAACCCCTCCATAAAGGGGTTGGGAGGAGGGTTCTGGGGGGAGGGCGGGGGAGCTGCGCTCCCCGGCCCTCCCCCATAAACTCCTTTTCATCCTCTATTGGTGGTCTCAAGGCACATGAGTAATTGTTAAGGGTAATCGCTTACTTCCCTTACTTGGCAGTCCAGTCGGCCGCGAGCCAGCCGCACCCTAATCTCCCCCCCGGGCGGCACTGTCAGCGCGTCCTTGATCACGGTATCCTCCGGCAGCCGGGTGGCCACGGCATAACCCCGGGCCAGGATGGCCAGAGGATTTAAATGCTCCAGGTGACTGCGGCAAAAGTCCAGGTGGCGGCGCCTCTCTCGGGTGGCGCTTTGCCAAGTGGACCACAGACGTTGACCAAGGTGCTCCAAGCGTTGGCGGGCTGCCGTCGTGGTTCGCCGGGGACTCAAAAGAACCATCCGGGAATGGGCAAGATGAAGCCGCTGGCGTTGACCGTCCAGATGCCGCCGGAATCGACGAGCCAGCACTTCGGCCCGGTCATCCACCTGCAGGCGAAGATCCTGAAGATGACGACGGGGGTCAGGCAAGCGGCCCCCCAACAGGGTGAGTTGCCGGCGGGCTTCCTGCAGCCGACGCTGGCTGGCTCTGGTCAGCAGGCCGGCCAAGTTTTCCAAGCGGCGGGCCAGTTCCGCCCTATCCGGCATCACCAGCTCCACGGCCGCGCTGGGGGTGGGGGCCCGCACATCGGCCACAAAATCGGCGATAGTGAAATCCACTTCATGCCCCACCGCCGACACCACCGGGATGGGGCAGCGGTGGATGGCCCGGGCCACCATCTCCTCGTTAAAAGGCCACAAATCTTCCAGTGACCCGCCCCCCCGGGCCAAAACAATGACCTCCACCCCGGGATAACTGCCCAGGTCTTCCAGGGCCTGGGTGATCTCCCCGGCCGCCTCGGCCCCCTGCACCTTCACCGGGTAGATCAACACCTCCAATCCGGGAAACCGCTGTTTCTGGAGCCGCAAAAAATCCCGCACCACCGCGCCGGTGGGCGACGTTACCAAAGCCAGCCGCCGAGGTAGGAAGGGAAGGGGCTTCTTGTACCGAGCGTCAAACAGACCCTCAGCCAGCAACCGTTGTTTGAGGGCTTCAAAGGCCTGAGCCAATGCCCCCAGCCCCAAAGGCTCCAGATAATCCACCACCAGTTGATATTCACCCCGCGGCTCATAGACCGTCACCCGTCCCCGACATAACACCTGGGCGCCTTCCTCCGGTTTGTAGCGCAAGTACTGGTGATTTCCTTTGAAAAGCACCGCCCGGAGCTGCGCCCCGGCATCCTTCAGGGTGAAATAAAAATGCCCCGAGAGGGGCTGACGCAGATTGGAGACTTCCCCACTCACCCACACCAAGGAGAAATTGGTCTCTAAGTGTTCCCGGATTTCCCGGGTAAGGCCGCTCACCGTATAGATGTGGGGCAATTCCTGGTCCATGAGGATATTCTCATCATAACATAACCTTTACTCTACTAACGCAAAAAATTTTCTCATCTCACCACTGCACTTTCTCCCCTTTCCCCTCCCAGAGGGTTAAGAAAAATCCCTTTTTTGCCGAGTCAAAGAACGTGACCGCTATAAATACCTCAGCTTCGGATTATCCCTTTGATTTGCCCCGGACCATAGCCTATCTCCGGTCCCGGAAGCGGACCGGTCCACTCCAACGGGTATGGTTTTTCCAGGGAGACTTTTTTCTGGAAGAGGAGTGTCTGCGAGCTCTTAAAAGGTTGGGGATGGCCCTCCGTCCTTGGCCTGTCCCCCCTCTGTGGGATTCCAGCTCCGTGGCCGCCTTTCTTATGGATTTCGTGGAATTTCAGCCAGATATGGTCTTTTCCATCAACCACCTGGGCTTTGACAAACAAGGCTGGCTGACCAGGTTTCTGGAGCAATGCCGGATACCCGCAGCCACCTGGTACGTGGACAACCCACATTTTATTATCCAACCTTACCCGGCCAACGTCTCGGCGTGGGTGTCCATCTTTGTCTGGGACCACCACTATCTCCAGGGCTTGCGGGATATGGGGTTCTCCCAGGTGGCCTACCTCCCCTTGGCCACCGATCAGCAACTGTTTCGACCCTACCGTCAGCTGCCGGTCCAGAAATTCCCGGTCCGGGAGGCGGCTTTTGTGGGTTCCAGCTGGAGCCAGAGAGTTTCCCAGCAGTTGGCTCACTTTGCCCACCAGCCTGGCAAACTGGCGGTCATCGAAGCCGCCGCGAGGCGCTTCAGAACCAGTCCCAATTATTTCGCTCGCCAAGAGTTGGCGGAAGTCTATCCGGCCTTCAGCTCCCTCCCCCTGATGGAACAGATCAACCTCGAGGCGGCTACCCTATGGCGCGCCAGCCAAATGGACCGGGTGGAAAAGATTTCCGCCCTGACAGGTTCCGGTCTGATGGTCTTCGGGGACACGGCTTGGCAAGGACTCCTGCCTGATCCGGCCGCCTATGGTGGGCCAATAAACTATAACCGGGAGCTGCCGGCCTTTTACCAATGTGTGAACGTCAATTTCAATCTTACCAGCCTGCAGATGAAGGACGGCTTGAACCAGCGAGTCTTTGATGTCCCGGCTGTGGGTGGTTTTCTGCTCACTGATGACAAAGAGGCTTTGTGGGATTTGTTTGAGCCGGGGGAAGTGGCCGTGTACCGGGATCTGGAGGAAGCCCAAGACAAACTTTCTTACTACCGCCGCCACCCCCAAGCCCGCCAGAATATCGCCACCCGGGCCCGGGAGCGCATCCTGGCTTATCACACTGTCACCCATCGCCTGCGCACCATGTTGGCGGAAATGAACCGTATTTTCCACTAAGGCCACGCCCTTGCGCTTTCGCCATCATATGAGATTGATTCCACCTTTCCTATTTGGCCAGCTGAGTCTGAAGATCAAGCCAGACACGCCCGGGATCGCTGAATAAGGTTATAGTGAGGGCCTCCTGCCGATTGGGAAAATTCTTGGCGGTGAGGGCGGCTGCGACAACAGCACAACGAAGGTTATTTCAGTGGTCCGGGCTTCTCAGTGTCGTGTTGGCATCTATCCTCTTCAAAAAAATTTATCGAGGAAAACTCTTTACTTACAAAGCCGGAGGGGTGAGAGCCACCCCCGGTTCAGCGATGGAACCGGCTGACGCTCCACTCACCCCTACCAGGCTGACGAATTTCAGGGTAAAATGGACAGAAATTAGCATAGAACCATAAAGTATCTTCTATGCAGGCGGCCTCAACAGCAATCGCATCAATAGCCGCTCCTGGTCTTTTTTGGATATCCGGCTGGGGGTGGCGGGCACAACCATGGAAGTCAGAGAAATCAACGGTCTGAAGTATTATTGTTTTTCAGGGCTGACAGCCTTTCCTCAAGTGGTGCACGGGTTTTTCACCCGCTTGGGGGGGGTCAGCCAAGATCCTTACTACAGTCTGAATGTGAGTTTTACTGTCGGGGATGATTCCAGGCGGGTGCGCGAGAACCGCCGCCGCCTCCAGGAGGCATTAGGGTTGCACAGATTGGTGAGCGCGGTGCAGGTGCATGGCAGTAACGGGGCATTGGTAACCGGGGAGGTGGCGGAGGCCGAGGAAGAGCTGCAGGACGCGGACCTTCTGCTTACTAATGAAGCAGGAATCGGCCTGATGATCAAACAGGCCGACTGTCAGGCTGTTTTGCTCTATGACCCTGAACACCGGGCGGTGGCCAACGTTCATTGCGGCTGGCGGGGTCAGGTGCAAGACATCCTCGGTCTGGCCGTATCCCGGATGCGGGAGGCCTTCGGCTCCCGTCCGGAAGCCTTGCTGGCCGGGATCGGGCCGGGCTTAGGACCCTGTTGCGCTGAATTCCGCCGCTACCGGGAAGAGTTCCCACCGGAATTGTGGCGCTACCAGGTGCGACCGGGTTACTTTGATCTCTTCAGCCTGAGTCGCGACCAATTAGTTGCCGCAGGTTTACGCCGCAGCCATATTGAGGTGGCCGGAATATGCACCAGGTGTCAAGCTGAGGAATTTTTTTCTTACCGCCGGGAGCGGCTGACCGGCCGTCAGGGAGCAGTGATCGCCCTCTTGTGTTAGACGGCAAACAGTCTCCCGTTTTTATTTGTCAGCAGGAAATAAACGGGAAATAAGATTTTTTACCGGGAAATTATTATTGGCCTTTAAAACGGGGGGAGCAGATCCGATGGTGGGTAGGCTGCCCCCGTAAGCCATGAATTTCCTGCCTGCTGTGATAGGGTTCAGGAAGAAGGAGTGCCCTTTTTGGTGATTTTGTCTTTTACCTCGCCAACCATTTTCTTGGCGCTCTCCACTGACTGCTCCACCTGGCGGGGGTATTTGTAGCCCACAAAAACTCCGGCAGCAAAAGCCACAAGCATCCAAAACCACATAGTCTTTTCCTCTCTTGGTAGCAAAGTCCGGGGTGCCACGCCGACGCCCGGATATGTCAGTTATCCTTGGCAACGCAACCTGTTTTGACTGTTCGGCGGTTAAGTTTTATTCCTCAAGCTCCCTCCAAAACTCCCAGGGCCTCCTTGGCCACCTGGCCTACAGTGGTGCGATTGATCCTGCACTGGTCATAGATCTGCACCGTTTGAGGGTTATTTTGCAGGGCGGTCAGAGGTTCCCTGGCAGCGGAAACTTTAAGAAGGCCGAGACACCTGGCGGACAGGGCCTGCACCGTAGGGTTCGGGTCATCGAGGCAAGGGAGAATGAACGGGATGGTTTCCTCAAGGACCTGGGGATGGACTTCTGCCAAGCGGGCAATGCCCCAGAGCATGGTGGAGCGGGAGAACTTATTTTCCAGGTAGCCGCAAAACATGGGAATAATATCCCTCACCAAAGGAAGATTATGCCGGCCGATCTCCCCCAAAGCAGCGGCCGCCCCCCAGCCGGTACTGCCCGAATCCTCATTGAGAAGGTACAGAAGGCGGTTGATGATTTTTTTCACCTGGTCCGGATAAGCTGCCGCCAAATGACCCAGTCCCTCGATGGCCCGCCAGGTGAGGAGATCAGTGGGGTCATAACAAAACCTCAGCAACAGTTCCGGCAAGCCATTCATCTTACCGGCCAATTCCACCAAGGCAGCAAAATCCGGCTGGCGCAACAGTGTCACCACCTGCTCTCTGATGGCCTTCCGAGTCATGATACTTAAGTCTGCCACCCTTAGAAGGGGATGTCCTCCTCAAGCGGACCCCCCTCAGGGGGTGGAAACGGCGGCTCCGGTTCCCTCTCTCGTCCGGCGCCTGGGCCTAACATTCTCATGGTGTCCGCCACGATCTCGTAAGAGTAACGTTTTACCCCCTCTTGTTCCCAGGTATCCGAACGGATTCTCCCTTCGATGTAAACCAACCGACCCTTGGTAAGATATTGGCCACAGATTTCCGCCAATTTCCCCCAGGCGGTGATTCGGTGCCATTCAGTGCGCTCCTGTCGCTGCCCTTGCCTGTCAGTAAACACTTCCGAAGTGGCGATTCTGAACTTGGCCACGGCGGTTCCCGAAGGGGTGTAGCGCAACTCCGGGTCAGCACCTAAGTTGCCCACCAGAATCACCTTGTTGATCCCAGCCATGATGCCTCCTTGAGCAAGGGGACCTTAGTTTCATTAAACCTCTATCATAGAAACCTAAGCCGGGCAAGACCTATCTGGCAGTCAGCCGGTACCAGTCCAAGATCTTGAGCTCTGGAGAAAGTTTCCCGTTGAAATAGCTGAGTCTGGTGCTGAAAGCCACGTCCAACAATCCCGTTAAGGGATGGCAAGAGGCCTGATGGAAGGCCACGGCTTCCCGACAACAATCTCCCTGGGCCAGTTGTATCTTCAGGTGGCGCTCCCCTACCACCCAAGAGTTGAGACACCTCACCTGCTGGCAAACCAATACCGGCTCCGGATTACCGGGACCAAAAGGCCGCAGGCGTTCCAAGTGATGATAAAACTCCTCGTCCAGTTCTGAAAGAGCCACTTTGGCATCCACTTTCAGAACGGGCCGAGGGACAAAGCTTCCCACCTGTTCTGCAAAGGCTTGCTCCAACTGATCATAAAGGGCCGGGATGTCTTGGGCTGCAACCCTGAAGCCGGCGGCGGCCTCATGCCCGCCGAACTTGGAGAGAAGATGCCGGCAGGTCTGCAACCCCTGAAACAGATGGAAGCCTTCGATGGAGCGGGCCGAGCCGGTGCCCAAGTTGTCCTTGAGACTTATAAGCGCTACCGGACGGTGGTAATCTTCGACCAGACGAGCGGCGGCGATACCCAGGACGCCCGGATGCCAACCCTCCTGGGCCAAGACCAGCACCAGTCTTTTATCCAGACCTTGCTGGCGGATCATCTGGGTAGCTTGGGTAAGAACAGTCTCTTCAAGAAGTTGTCGCCGGCGGTTGAGGTCGTTCAATAATCTGGCCTGAACCCTGGCCTGCTGCAAATCTGTGGCTAGCAAAAGTTCCAGGGCTCCTCCAGCCTGTCCCAGGCGACCGGCGGCATTGAGGCGGGGAGCGAGGTGAAAAACCAGATTTTGGTAAGAGAGGGGCTTCCCATCCAAGCCAGCCACTTCTTTTAGGGCCACCAGGCCGGGACGACGGGTTTCTTCCATGACCTTCAGACCCTGGCGCACCAGAATGCGGTTTTCACCCAATACCGGGACGATATCGGCAGCAGTGCCCAGGGCCACTAGGTCCAGATAAGCGCCCAAATGAGGCTCTGGAAGTTCCCGGGGCCAGCCGGTTCTTCTTAATTCGGCCCGCATCCCCGCGGCCAGGAGAAAGGCGACCCCGGCGCCAGACAACATTTCAAAAGGGTAGTCTGAGCCGGGGCGCTTGGGATTAACCACCGCCAAAGCAGGAGGCAGGTCCGGGGGCAGCTCGTGATGGTCGGTGACGATCACTTCTAGGCCATGGCTCTGCGCCCAGGCCACTTCCTCCCTATCGCTGACACCACAATCCACCGTTACCAGCAGACTGGCCCGGCGGGCCAGATTCTTGAGGGCCGGCAGATTCAGGCCGTAACCTTCTGTCAAGCGATCAGGTATATAGGTGATACTGGCCAGCCCCAGTTCCTTAAAAAACTGGTGCAGTAAGGCGGTAGCGGTTAGGCCGTCGGCGTCGTAATCCCCATAAATGGCCAAAGTCTCCCTCTGGTGCAGGGCCTGCACCAGGCGAGCGGTGGCCTTATCCAAATCTGCCATGCCGAAGGGAGGGTGCAGACGTCCCAGCTCAGGGGAAAGATAGGCGTCCAGATCGGCGGAGGCCGCCAGCCCCCGATTCACCAGCAGACGGGCCACCAGAGGGGGCAAACCATGACGGCTACAGACTTCCCGGACTAATTCCGGGTTGGCTGGATACTCCTGCCACACACATCGCTGTCGCACTCAGCCCTCACAACAGCAGTTCACAGTGGTCACACATTAGAGTCTCTTGGGACATTGGCCGCCATGAAGCCTATTTACTGGTTACTGATAATTGCTAATGGGTTACAACTCCACCGTCTCCCCGGGTTTGAGGGTGATGACCTGGGGACCCGGTTCCCCCTTCAATAGATCCTGTAGTTCTTCGGGGGTGCCGGTAAGAACCGGGAAAGTGCCGTAGTGCATCGGGATGACCCAGCGGGGTTTGAGGAGCCGACAGGCCAAGGCCGCCTCGGCCGGGTTCATCACATAATGGCTGCCTATTGGCAGCATGGCCAACTCCGGCTGATAAAGCTCTCGTATAAGTTCCATGTCCCGGAAGACTGCGGTATCACCGGCATGATAAGCCGTAAAGCCGTTGGCAAACCGGATCACAAAGCCCACAGGGTCGCCAGCGGACACCAATTTCCCCCCTTCTTCCACGGTGGAGGAATGGAGGGCCTGGGTCATAGTGATTTTGTGGTTTTGGTAAGTAAATGTTCCCCCTTTGTTCATGCCCACCACCTGGGAGACCCCCCTGCCAGCCAAAATCACCGACAATTCATGAATACCCACCACCGTGGCCCCAGTCTTGTGGGCAAGTTCCACAGTGTCGCCCACATGGTCGCCATGACCATGGGTAACCAAGATCAGATCAACTTTGCCTACCGTATCCAGGGGGGTGGAGAGCAGGGGGTTGTTCAACCAAGGATCGATAAGAACAGCTAGTCCGGCCCCCACCAGTTTGAAGGCGGCATGACCATAAAAGGTTACGCTTACGTTGCGAGCGCTGGGTTGCTGCCCCATGGCTACCTCCTTCTTCTCCAAGCAACTTGTGGATGATAGTCACTGGTTATTTTTACTTTAAATTGGCTGGGGTACCTTTATTAACGTCATCTGTCGGTCTATTATCCCCTCCCGGAAACGAAAATTTTTAGCCGACCTCGGGTTTCACATCCCCCGCCATCCAGGAGACTTTCATGGCAAGATTCCCATTGCTTTCCACCAAGCTTGATTGTTTAGCACCACATTATAATAAAAAGGAAGAAAAGAAAAGGCCACATCTTGGGGCTGAGGGACTTTTAACTAAACAAGAGGGGGAAAGGTTTGAAGATCTTGAGGGAATAGGAAAGAATAGGGGGCTGCGGCGCGCTGGCGTCGCAACCCCCTGCACATTATTGACGGAAGGATTTATGCTTCTTCGGCGGCTGCGGCGGCGGCTTCCAGTTCCCGGCGCATGGCCATATCGTAGAGGATCCGTTCCCGGGCCTTGTCGATGCCCAAGGCCTTACGCTTCAGGTCGATGTGGGCAATCATTTTTTTGGCTGCCAGCTCAGGATCCGGCTCGAAATCCCATTTGCCGCCATACACTTCTTCCAGGCCGTTAAACAGATAATCCGTCAGGATCTCCGATCCCATAGTGGGCCAGGTGACGCCGAAGATGGTATACACCCCGGAGGTGACAAAGTAGTGGCCGATGCTGATGGCCTTTTCACTCATCCATTCCGGGGCGGCGCCGGCGGCAGGCAGATCACTGATATCGGTGCCCAGGCCCCCGGCCTTGACGCAGGCGGTGGCCGCCATGAGGATGCGGGAGTTGTCCACACAGGCCCCCATATGCAGCACCGGCGGCAGGCCCACCGCCTCCAAAACCTCGGCCAGCCCCTCACCGCAATAAGGCTTGGCGGCCTCCGGGGTCAGAAGCCCGGCCTTGCCTGCGGCCATGGCGGAGCAGCCGGTGGTCAGCACAATGACATCGTTCTTCAACAACTCCTTGATCATGGTGAGGTGGGCGTTGTCATGGGTGGTGCGGCAGTTGTTGCAGCCCACCACGCCGGCCACACCCCGCACCCGGCCGCCGATGATGTTGTCGTTCAGGGTGTAGTAGCTGCCCCGGATGGAGCCCCCCAACAGGTACCTGATGGTTTCATAGCTGAAGCCCACAATGGTGGGATAGCTGGCCGAGGGGATCATCACCGGAGAACGGCGGTTGGGGAAGTTGTCAATGGCCTCCCGCACCACCTGCCGGGCCACGTCCAGGGCGTGATGTTCGTCGAAGGGGATGTGCATGGTCTCCCCTTCGATTCTGGCCCGGGGGTCAGTGGTGATGAGCTTGGTGTGGTAGCATTTGGCCACATTGGCCAAGGCCTGCATCTCGCACTGCACGTCCACCACCATGGCGTCCACCGCGCCCGTGATGATGGCCAGCTCCTGCTGCAGATAGTTGCCGGCTACCGGGATGCCGTGGCGCATGAGAATCTCATTGGCACTGCAGCACATGCCCGCCAACTGGATGCCCTTGGCGCCCTTGTTCTGGGCGTATTGAATCATCTCCGGCTCCTGCACCGCCACCGCAATCATCTC
>Ga0068707_1001885_pt1 | contig 14743 bp, 12 predicted proteins | sample YNPNPMetaG_FD_66600 | JGI IMG/M metagenome (GOLD analysis project Ga0068707, IMG submission 66600) | Anoxygenic and chlorotrophic microbial mat microbial communities from Yellowstone National Park, USA - YNP NP MetaG | ecosystem: Environmental > Aquatic > Thermal springs > Hot (42-90C) >...
CGTTTCAACCTCATCATGGGCATCTTGCACTGGTGCAAGGGGTGCTCATGATCGTCCTGAGCAACGACACCACCTATCCCATCTATACCAACTTTCTGCGCTTCGATCGGGCCACCTTTTCCCTGGTTCCCGATCCAAAATTGATCTACAATCTGCGTTTTGGGCCCGCGGTGGCCGTCTTTTTGCTGCTTTCTGCCGTGGCCCACTTTTGCTTGGCCACCTTTGCCTACGGCTGGTATGTCAAAAACCTGAAGAAGGGGATGAACCCCGCCCGTTTTTACGAGTATGCCCTTAGCTCTTCCTTGATGATCGTCTTGATCGGGATGCTGGTGGGCATTTGGGATTTGGGCAGCATGATCCTGGCCTTTAGCATCAACGCCATGATGAACCTCTTTGGGATCATGATGGAATTGCACAACCAGACCACGCCCAAGACCGACTGGACCTCCTTTATCTTTGGTTGCCTGGCCGGGATCGTTCCCTGGATCGTGATCCTGATGTATTTCTTGGGGGCGATCTCCTCCGCCGGGGCCAAGCCGCCGGCCTTTGTCTATGCCATCATCCCCACGATCTTTGTCTTTTTCAACATCTTTGCCGTGAATATGGTGTTGCAATACAAAAAAGTTGGCCCCTGGAGAGATTATCTGTTCGGCGAGCGGGTGTACATCATCCTGAGCCTGGTGGCCAAGACCCTGCTGGCCTGGCAGATCTTTGCCGGCACCTTGGCGCCGGTCTGATCTTGAGGGGGCTTGGTAGGCTCGGCCGCCGCGCCGGGCTTGGCCTGTACGAGAGACGCAGCCGTCGGTTAGCAGCCGACGGCTGCGTCTATAAAACCCATGGCATGGGCGGCCCCCGGCGCCTTGTGGCACGAAACACAGGTGCGCCATTCCGGCCGGCCCACAGGCGATGTGCGTTGACAATGCTCCGTCCCCTCGCTACAATGATGCCGTATCACACCCTCTCAAAGATGGAGGCGGCCCTTCATGGCGGTGTTGCGTTTCCTCGGCAACTTGTTTCTGGCCCTCATTTTGGTGCTCCTCATCGCCGGGATCCTCTTCCTGGGATATAGCGTCATGGCCTCGCGCACCTGGGAGACGGCCGACTTGGGCGATGGTGTGGAGAGCGGGGAGTGGCTATGGTTGGAGGGCCGGCCGTTCTACTACCGGGCGGCCGGGCCGGAACAGGGGCCGGCTTTGGTCTTGGTGCACGATTTTGCCGTCGAAGGGCTGGAAGCGTGGGGCAGCGAGATTTGGGGGCTGTCCAAATCCGGCATCCGCGTCATCGCCGTGGACCTGAAGGGCTTTGGGCGTTCGGTGCGGGATCCTTCCCCCACCTATACCCTGCGCAGCCAGGCGACGGTGTTGGCGCAGATGTTGAACGCATTGCGCCTCAGCGGGGCCACCGTCGCAGGCTATGGCTGGGGCAGCGCCGTGGCGCTGCAACTGGCCTATGAGCAGCCCCAGTTCGTCGGCCGGCTGGTGCTCATCGCGCCGCGGGTCCACGAGCAGCCTCGGCCGCTATGGCAGCCCGTTGCGCAGGTGCCGTATTTGGGCCGCGCCGCGGCCTGGGCCGTGGATGTGGGTGGGCCGGTGTGGGCTTTATTGCGCCAGAGGGATTATGCCGATCCCGGCCAATTCACCCGCGAGGAGCGCCGCCGGCTGGGCGCGCCCGGCCACATCGTGGGCACTTTGGATGCCCTGCTGGCCATGGCCGCAACGCCGCCTGAGGACGACCTGCCCGCGGCGCTGCGCAATGTGGGGGTGCCCACCCTCATCATCTTGGGCCAAAACGATAGCCCCCAGGCCCGCCAAGAGGCCGTGCGCTTGAGCCGGGAGCTGGCCGATGCGCAGGTAGTCGTCATCCCCGAGACAGGACGGGCCGTCCATCGGGAGCAGGGGGCCGCGGTGAACCGGCGGCTGGCCGAGTTCTGTTTGGGCGGGGCGCGTTAGCCGGCCGAGGGGCCATCAATCTTCGCGATAGTGGCAACCGTGGCTCTCGCGGTTCTCCCAGGCGGCCTGGGCCACAATGGTCGCCGCCAACGCCGCATGGCGCAGACGGATGATCCCCGGATCCAGGCGCGTCATGCGGTAAAAGGCGTCAATATCCTGGCGGAGGTTGTTGAGGTCCCTCAGGGCGCGCTCCAGGCGCCGGCGGCTGCGCACCAGGCCCACGTAATACCACATGGTATGTTTGATGGTGGCCATGTCGTGTTCCACCAGGGCTGGGTCGGCCACCTCGCTCACCCCCTCCGCGCGCCAGCCGGGGATATGTTGTGGCGCAATCAGCGACCAACCGGGCAGGTTGCGGCGAATGTCCTCGGCGGCACGCGCTCCCCAAACCAACCCTTCCAATAGAGAGGCGCTCCCCAAGCGGTTGGCGCCGTGGACCCCTGTGCACGAGACCTCGCCGATGGCATACAGGCGCTGCAAATTGCTGTGGCCCCATTCATCCACCCACACGCCGCCGCAGAAATAATGCGCCGCCGGCACCACGGGGATCGGCTCTTTGGCTGGGTCCAGGCCGTATTGCAGGCAACTTTGGCGAATGTTGGGGAAGCGCTCGGCGATCTTGTCCGGCGGGAGCACCGAGGCGATATCCAAGTACACAAAGGGTGAAGCGGTGCGCAACATCTCTTGGTGGATGCTGCGGGCCACCACATCCCGGGGGGCCAGCTCCTTCCATTCGGGGGCATAGCGCTGCATAAAAGGCTCGCCGCGAGAGTTGAGCAGCCTGGCTCCCTCGCCCCGCAGAGCCTCGCTGATCAGAAAGCGCGCCTGTCCGCGGTGATAGAACGTGGTGGGATGAAACTGGACATATTCCGCGTTGATGATCCGCGCGCCGGCGCGGTGGGCCATGGCCAGGCCGTCGCCGGTGGCGCCTTCGGGGTTGGTGGTGTGCAAAAAGACTTGGCCTAGACCTCCGCTGGCCAATACCGTGGCCTTGGCCAAGATGGTGCGCACCAGGTCCGCCTGCACATCGTAAATGTAGGCGCCCACGCAGGAGAGGGGCTCGTAAATATCCAGCCGATCCAGCGAATGGTGGGCCGGGGTCAGGAGGTCCACGGCGATCTGCTCCGTGAGGAGCTGGACGTTGGGTTTCTGGCGCAGCGCCTCGATGAGTTTGAGGGCGATGGCCCGGCCAGTGGCATCGTTCACGTGCAGGATGCGGCTGGTGGAATGGGCCGCCTCGCGGATGCGCTCCGGCTGCTGGTGCGCGTCGAGGGTAAAGGGCACCTGATATTTGCCCATGAGGAGCTCCCGCACCAATTTGGGGCCTTCATGGGCCAGGATCTCCACCGCGCGCCGGTTGTTCAAACCATCGCCGGCGCGGATCAGATCCTCGGCCAGTTGCTCCGGCGAATCCTCCTCGCCTTCGTAGATGATCCCGCCTTGGGCGTAATACGTGTTGGATTCCACCGGATCTGTCGCCTTGGTGACCACGATGATGCGCAGCCGTGGATCTTCGGCCAATTGCAGGGCCGCCGTGGCGCCGGCGATGCCACAGCCGATGATCAACACATCACATTCCAGACGTTCGGGGAGGTTTGCCATCTTAGCTTGCCTGCAACATTCTCTCCAGGGCGAGCCGCGCCCAACGTGCCGTCTCGGCATCCACGGTGATGATGTGGCGCGGCTGGCCCGCCAACAGATGATCCAGCACATAGAGCAGATCCCTCATGCTGGTCATCCCCATCGTCTTGCAACGCACCTGGCGGAGAGGGACAACGGTTTTATCGGGATGCTCGTGGGCCAAGCGGTTGACCAAATGCCACTCTGTGCCCACCACAATGGTGGCGCCGGCAGGGGCCTGCTCCACGTAGCGGATGATCCCCGTGGTCGAGCCGACATGGTCCGCCTTGACCACCACCTCGTGGGGACATTCAGGATGGACGCTGACCAGGGCTTGAGGATACCTTTGCCGGGCAGCGTCCACGTCGGCGGCGGTGAAAGCGGTGTGAACGTAGCAGTATCCCTTCCACACCACCACGCGACAGTGGGCCAGTGCGCGCGGCTCGGGCGGATGACGGGGATCCCACACGCCGATCTCGTCTTCGGGGATGCCCAGCGCCAGGGCGGTGTTGCGCCCCAGGTGCTCGTCGGGCATGAAAAGGAGATGCTCGTTGCGCTGCAAGGCCCACTGAAAGAGCTTGCTGGCATTGGAGGAGGTGCACACGGCACCATCGCGTTGGCCCACAAAGGCCTTGATGTCGGCGTTCGAGTTTTGGTAGGTCAGCGGGATGAGATCTCCCCCCCAGATGGCGGTCAGCGCCTCCCAAGCGCGGGATACATCGGCCAGGCGGGCCATCTCGGCCATGGGGCAAAGGGCCTCCATGACCGGCTGGATGACGATCTGCTCGGGGGCGCAAAGGATCGCCGCCGTCTCGGCCATGAAGGAGACGCCGCAAAAGACGATGGCCCGCGCCTCCTTGGCCTGGGCGGCGCGACGGGAAAGGTCCAACGAATCGCCGCGGAAATCGGCGAACTGGATCACCTCGTCCTGTTGGTAATGGTGTCCCAAGATGACCAAGGCGGAGCCCAGCGTCCGCTTGGCGCGCCAGATAGCCTCGCGCACCTCTTCATCGGACAGAGCTGTGTACCGTTGTGGCAGAGGCATGTTAGCTTGCTCCTTTGCCCCGGCGGGCGAGGGTGATCTCCAGGCTGATATCCAGGGCGGTGACCGAATGGGTCAACGCCCCCACCGAGATATAATCCACCCCTGTGGCCGCCACCTCGGCGACGTTCTGCAAGGTGATCCCACCGGAGGCCTCCAGTTCCACCCGTCCCGCCGCGCGCTGCACCGCCTCGCGCATCATCTCCAGGGACATATTGTCCAGCATGATGCGCTCCACGCCCAGAGCCAAAGCTTCTTCCAGCTGCTCCAGCGTTGTGACCTCCACCTCGATGGCCAAGCCCTGATGGCGTTGGCGCACCAGGTGCACCGCCCGGGTGATGCTGCCGGCGGCCTCGATGTGGTTATCCTTGATCAGCACCATATCGTATAGGCCGAAGCGGTGATTATGCCCCCCTCCCAAGGCGACGGCCAGCTTATCCAGCACGCGCAGGCCCGGCGCCGTCTTGCGGGTATCCAGGATCTTGGCCTTGGTGCCGGCCACCGCGCGGACATAGCGCCGGGTGGCGGTGGCGATGCCCGACATGCGCTGCAAAAAGTTCAGCGCCGTGCGTTCGGCGATGAGCAGCCCCGGTCCATCGCCCTCGGCCAGGGCCACCACGTCGCCCACGGCCACCTCGCTGCCTTCGGCCACCAAGGGGGTAAAGAGGATCTTGGGGTCTACCTGGGCCAAGACCTCACCCACCACCTCCAGCCCCGCCACCACGCCCGGCGCCTTGACCAGAAACGCGCCCTGCAGATGGGTGGTGGGAGGGATGATGGGCGCGCTGGTCACATCGCCGGGGCCGATGTCTTCGGCCAAGGCGCGCTGCACGATCTCCCGGATCTCTGGGCTGAGGGACATAAGCGCACTCCGCAGGACAAGGCTAAAAATTATTTTACACCCGACCAGCCCTTGCGGCAAAGATGGGCGTGCTCTGGTACAAACGGACGCCGACACGCTGGAGGGTGTCGGCGTCTCGGGCGCTGCGGCCGGTTTTAGTTGAACTGGACCGGCGTCAGCCAATGGTGCCGATCGGGGCTTTGGCCCTGGATGATCTTGAAAAACTCGTTTTGTAGTTTGGTGGTGATGGGGCCGCGACGCCCCGGGCCGATGACGATGTGGTCCACCGAGCGCACCGGGGTGATCTCGGCGGCCGTGCCGGTGAAAAAGATCTCGTCGGCGATGTAAAGCTGTTCCCGCGCGATGAGGGCCTCCTTGACTTCGTACCCCAGATCGCGGGCCAGGGTGATGACACAATTGCGGGTGATGCCCCCCAGAATCGAGGCGGAAAGGGGCGGCGTGATGAGCACGCCATCTTGGACGATAAAGATGTTCTCGCCGCTGCCCTCGCTCACATAACCGTAAACATCCAACGCGATCCCCTCGGCGTAACCGTGCTCGGCGGCCTCCATGCGGATGAGCTGCGAGTTGGTGTAATGACCGCCCACCTTGGCGCTGGCGGGGAAGGTGTCCGGCGCCATGCGTCGCCAGGAGGAGACGCCCACATCCACTCCCTGCTCCAAAGCTTCCTTGCCCAAGTAGGCCCCCCAATTCCAGCAGGCGATGATCAGCTGCACCGGGCAGGTGCGCGGTTCCACGCCCAGCTGCTCATAGCCCCGGAAGAGAAGGGGACGGATGTAGCACGAGCGCAGGCGGTTTTTGGCCACCGTGTCCACGATCGCCTGGGCCACCTGGTCGGGCGTGTAGGGGATGGTCATGCGATAGATCTTGGCCGAGTTGAACATGCGTTTGACATGTTGCGGCAGGCAAAAGATGGCCGAGCCGCCTGCCGTCTCGTAGCAGCGGATCCCCTCAAAGACGCTGGAGCCATAGTGCAGCGCGTGGGAGAGGACATGCACCTTGGCCTCGTCCCAGGGAACGAATTGGCCATCGAACCAGATATAGTCGGATTTGTTGATCGGCATCCTCGCGCCTCCCTGATGAGTTACACCGGCGCGTTCGCCGGTGCAGGTTCCTAGACGTTGCTGGCGACCAGATCGCCCACCTCTGTGGTGCCCATGCCCATCTTGCCGGCCGCCATGCTCTTGATTTTGCCGCTCTGCAGCGCCTTGATCACTGCTTGCTCCACGGCCTTGCCGGCGGCCTCCTCGCCGATGTGCTCCAACATCATGCCGGCGGCGCAGATGGCCGCCAGGGGGTTGATCACGTTCTGGCCGGTGTATTTGGGCGCTGAACCACCGATGGGCTCAAACATGGACACGCCCTGGGGATTGATATTGCCGCCCGCCGCGATCCCCATGCCCCCTTGGATCATCGCCCCCAGGTCGGTGATGATATCGCCGAACATGTTATCGGTGACGATGACATCGAACCATTCGGGGTTCTTGACCATCCACATGGTGGTGGCATCCACGTGGGCATAATCGGTCTTGATCATGGGATATTCTTTGGCGATCTCGTAAAAGGCCCGTTCCCACAGATCAAAGGCATAGGTGAGCACGTTGGTCTTGCCGCAGAGGGTCAGCTTGTTGGCCTTGTTGCGCTTCTTGGTGAATTCAAAGGCGTAGCGCAGGCAACGCTCCACGCCCATGCGGGTGTTGATGGATTCTTGGGTGGCCACTTCGTGGGGCGTCCCCTTGCGCAAGACGCCGCCCGCGCCGGCATAGAGGCCTTCGGTGTTCTCGCGCACGACGACGAAATCAATGTCTTCTGGCTTTTTGTCCTTCAGGGGCGAATCCACATTGGGATACAGTTTCACCGGGCGCAGGTTGATGTACTGGTCCAGCTCAAAGCGCAGCCGCAACAAGAGGCCCCGCTCCAAGATGCCGGGCTTGACCTCCGGGTGGCCGATGGCGCCCAGGTAGATGGCGTCCAACTGCTTGAGCTCGGCCAGCACGCCATCAGGCAAGATCTCGCCCGTGCGCAAAAAGCGCGCGCCACCCAGATCGTAGGGCACCCAGGCGATGGTGAAGCCATATTTCTGGGCCACGGCCTCCGCCACCTTGATCCCCTCGCGCACCACCTCTGGCCCGGTGCCATCGCCGCCGATGACGCCGATGTGATACGTTTTGCCCATCTTGCTCATCCTCCAGATAGTATCACGCTATACCGACGAGGCCCAGGCCGCCTTGGCGCGGGGGTAGGAACCAAAGACGCGCACAAAAGTGGCCATCTCGCGCAATTGGTCCACCGCCCGGCGACAGCGTTCCTCGGCCAAGCTGCCGACGAAATCGAGGTAAAAGATATACTCCCAGGGCACGCCGCGCAAGGGGCGCGACTCGATCTTGGTCAGGTCAATATTCCGCAGGGCAAAGGCGCTGAGACAGCGGAACAAAAGACCGGGCTCGTTCCGCCCCGTGAAGGCCAAGGAGGTCTTGCAATCCCCTTCGGGGTTGACGGCCTCGCGGCTGAGGGCCAGGAAGCGGGTATAGTTGGTCTTTTCATCCTCAAAATCGCGCCGCAGGATGGCCATCCCATACAGCTCGGCGGCCCGCTCGCCGGCGATGGCCGCGGCGTCGCGCAGGCCCTGTTCCTTGATCAGCCGCACGCTGCCGGCCGTATCGTGGGTGGCGATCACCTGCACCGCCCCCAGCGAGGCCAAGGAACGCTCACACTGGGCCAGCGCTTGAGGGTGGGAATAGACCCGCCGTATCTCGCCCAGTTCCACCCCTGGATGGGCGATGAGACAGTGGGAGACGCGCAGGTTATACTCGGCCACGATATAAAGGTCGTGGCGCAGGAGCAGGTCATAATTGCGGTGGATGCTGCCGGCCAGCGAGTTCTCGATGGGCACCACGCCATAGGCGCAGCGCCCCTCCTGCACCGCGGCAAAGACGGCATCGAACGTCTCACAGGGGAGGGTTTCGCTGGCCGCGCCAAAAAGGGCCAGGGCCGCCTGCTCGCTGTAGGCGCCCGGTTCCCCTTGAAAGGCCACGCGTAGAGGATTATCCATCTTGGGGCCTCGCTGCAGCGGCCTGCTCGCCGTGGAGCTTGCGCCAGGTGTAGGGGATCAAGCCGCCCGCGGCGATCAACTCCAGCATGAAAGTCGGGTAGGGCGTGGCCCGATAGGCGCGGCCCGTATCCAAGTTGCGGATGATCCCTTGGGCCAGGTCCACCTCCAGGCGCTGCCCTGCCTGGGTCTCTTGGGCGGCGGCGGGGCATTCCAAAATGGGCAGGCCGATGTTGATGGCGTTGCGGAAAAAGATGCGGGCAAAGCTCTCGGCGATGACGCAGCTCACGCCGCTGGCCTTGATCGCCACCGGCGCATGCTCCCGCGAGGAGCCGCAGCCGAAATTTTTGCCGGCCACGATGATGTCGCCCGGGCGGACGTTCTTGGCAAAGGTGGTATCGATATCCTCCATGCAATGGGCGGCCAGATCCTCCGGCGCGGACATGTTCAGATAGCGTGCGGGGATGATGGCGTCGGTATCCACGTTATCGCCGTATTTCCAGACTCGGCCACTGATAGCCATAAACCTGCCTCCTTGTTGGGGCGCGCGAAGAACAGGGCGCCTTGGGTTAGCCTTGGCCTCGGCGTTCCAGGCCGCGGGCGATGGCCTCGCGGACGGCCGCCACATCCGGTGGAAGCTGGATGGGCGGGTTGCGCCGCAGGGCGCGGACTTGGTCCAGGGTGTCCTCGTGATAACCGATCTTGAAATGGGTGAATTTCAGCCCGTGAGCGGTGGAGATGACGATCACCCGATCTTGGGGTTTGATCACGCCACGCTCCACCAGTTTGAACAACACCGCCAGGGCCACGCCGGTGTGGGGGCAAGCGTACATCCCTGTGAGATCGGCCCGGGCGGCGGCATCGGCGATCTCGTCCTCGCTGGCCTGTTCCACCACGCCGTCGAATTGTTGCATCACTTTGACGGCCTTTTCGTAGCTCACCGGGTTGCCGATCTGGATGGCGCTGGCCAGGGTTTTGCGGGCCTTGATGGGCACGAAATTGCGAAAGTGCGTCAGATAGCTCAGGTAGAAGGGGTTGGCCTGCTCGGCCTGGGCCGCCGCCAGCCGAGGCAATTTGTGAATCAAGCCCAGCTCTTGCATCATCAAGAGGCCCTTGCCCAAGGCGCTGATGTTGCCCAAATTGCCCACCGGGATGACGATCCAATCGGGCACTTCCCAATCGAATTGCTGCACGATCTCGATGCCCACCGTCTTTTGCCCCTCGATGCGCAGCGAATTCATCGAGTTGGCCAGGTAGATGGTGTTATCCTTGGTCACCTCTTTGACGATGGCCATGCAGCCATCGAAATCGGTGTCCAAGGAGAGGACCAGGGCGCCGTTGGCGATGGGCTGAATCAGTTGCGCCGCCGAGACCTTGTCCTTGGGCAAAAAGACGATGGAGGGGATCCCTGCCGCCGCGCAGTAGGCGGCCAGGGCCGCCGAGGTATCGCCGGTGGAGGCGCAGGCGATGGCCCGGATGGGCGCGCCGTCGGCGATCATCTGCTTGACCACGCTCACCAGCACCGTCATGCCCAGGTCTTTGAAGGAGCCGGTGTGGCTGTTGCCACACAGCTTGACCCACAGGTCCTCCACACCGATCTGCTGGCCCAGCCGCTGGGCCCAGAACAAGTTGGTGTGTCCTTCGAACATGGAGACGATGTTGTCGTCGCGCACATCGGGGCAAACCCATTCCTTCTTGCCCCAGACGCCGCTGCCGTAGGGCCATTCATTGGTGCGGATGCGTTGGTCAAAAAGCTGTTTCCATTCGGCGGGGCTGCGCTGGGCGAGTTTTTGCGTGTCGTGGGCCACCTCCAACAGGCCGCCGCATTGCGGGCAGTGGTAGATGATCTCAAAGATGGAATAGCGCCCCGGACACCCTCGCACGCATTGGAACCAGGCCTGGCTCTCCGGCATCTTGATTCGCCCCTCCCAAGCTGAAGCGGCCCTACAATTGATCGGGGCCGCCGATATACCCCAAGACTGCGCTGGCCGCGGCCACAGCCGGTCCGGCCAGATAGACCTCGCTCTCTACGTGGCCCATGCGCCCCACAAAGTTGCGGTTGGTGGTGGAGACGCACCGTTCACCCGCCGCCAGGATCCCCATGTGGCCGCCCAAACAGGGGCCGCAGGTGGGCGTGCTGAGCACCGCCCCGGCCTCCACGAACGCCTCGGCCAACCCCTCGCGCACGGCCCGCAGGTAGAGCGCCTGGGTGCCGGGGATGATGATGCAGCGCACATTGGGGTGCACCTTGCGTCCCCGCAGGATGGCCGCCGCCTCCTGCAGGTCGGTCCAGCGGCCGTTGGTGCAGGAGCCGATGACCACCTGGTCAATGGCGATTTGCCCCACTCGGCTGATGGGCCTCACGTTGGAGGGCAGATGGGGGAAGGCCACCTGGGGTTCGATGGCGCCGGCGTCTATCTCGATCACATCCATATAGGGGGCGCCGGGGTCGGAGGCATAGACGGTGTAGGGCCGGCGGGCGCGCCCGGCCAGGTAATCCCTGGTCAGGGCGTCCACCTGGAACAGCCCCGCCTTGGCGCCCGCCTCGATGGCCATGTTGGCCATGGTGAAACGGCCGTCCATAGGGAGTGTGTCTATGGTGGGGCCGGCGAACTCCATCACCCGGTAGCGCGCCCCTTCCACGCCGATCAGGCCGATGGTGTAGAGGATCAGGTCTTTGCCTCCCACCCAGGGGCGCAAGGTGCCGGTATAGACGAAGCGCATCGTCTCGGGGACGCGCATCCAAACCCGCCCGGTGGCCATGGCCACGGCGATGTCGGTGGAGCCCATGCCCGTGGCAAAGGCCCCCAGGGCGCCGTAGGTGCAGGTGTGGGAATCCGCCCCCACCACCACATCCCCCGGCACCACCAGGCCTTGCTCCGGCAAGAGGGCGTGCTCGATCCCCATGCGCCCCACCTCGAAATAGTGCACGATGCCGTATTTGCGGGCAAAGGCGCGCATCTGCTGGCACTGTTCGGCGGATTTGATGTCCTTGTTGGGCGTGAAATGATCGGGCACCAGAGCGATGCGCTCCCGGTCAAAGACGCGCTCCACCCCCAGGCGCTCAAACTCGCGGATGGCGATGGGCGCGGTGATGTCGTTGGCCAGGACCAGGTCCACGGCGACGTCGATCAACTCGCCGGGCTGCACCTCTTCACGCCCGGCGTGGGCGGCCAGAATCTTCTGAGCCATGGCCAAAGGTGTTTTCGGGCTCAAAGTGTCACTCCTTATCGGTCAGCTTGCAGCTCTCAGCTTCCGGAACCGCGAGGCGCAAAGGGTCTGTCTTTTGCGCCTCGGCGGTTATGCCCGGCTGGATGGTCACGCAGGTGCCTTCAGTGCCGAGGATTGCGGATGCTGAGCAGCTTGTTCAGCGCGCTCATATAGGCCCGGGCGCTGGCGACGATGATGTCGGTGCTGGCCCCGTGCCCGCTGAAGAGCAGCGTCTTGCGCCCTGTCTGCGGGTTGATGGGCAAACCGTTCTCCTCCGCCGGCTCGGCCTCGATGCGGATGGTCACCTCGCCCACGGCGTCGATGCCCTCCGTCACCGCCTTGATGGAGAACTCGGTGAGCTTGTTGGGCACGCCGACGATGCGATTGATGGCCTTGTAGACGGCGTCCACCGGGCCGGTGCCGTGGGCGGCGTCGGTGATGGTCTCGCCGTTGGGGGCGCGCAGGCGCACCGTGGCCGTTGGGATGGCATGATCACCGCACGATACCTGCACCTGCTCCAGGCGGTACACCTCCTGCGGCTGAAAGACTTCATCGGAGACCAACGCCTCCAGGTCGGCCTCGGTGATCACCTTTTTGCGGTCGGCCAATTCCTTGAAGCGGGCAAAGGCCCGGTTCAGTTGCTCGCCATCGAGGTGATAGCCCATCTGCTCCAACTTGTCGACAAAGGCATGGCGGCCCGAGTGTTTGCCCAGGACCAACGTGCTCTGGGCCAGGCCGATGGTCTTGGCGTCCATGATCTCGTAGGTCAGGCGGTTCTTCAAGATGCCGTCCTGGTGGATGCCCGCCTCGTGGGCAAAGGCGTTGGCCCCCACGATGGCTTTGTTGGCCTGCACGGCCAGCCCGGTGTAGTTGGACACCATACGGCTGGTGGGATAGATCTCGGTGGTGTTGATGTTGGTGGTCACGCCGAAATATTGCCGCCGGGTGTAGAGGGCCATGACGATCTCTTCCAGGGCGGCGTTGCCGGCCCGCTCGCCCAGACCGTTGATGGTACACTCCACCTGGCGCGCCCCCTCCAGAACGCCGGCCAGACTGTTGGCCACGGCCATGCCCAGGTCGTTGTGGCAATGGGTGGAGATGATGGCCTTCTCGATGCCCGGCGTGTTCTGGCGGATGCCCCGGATGAGGGCGCCGAACTCAAAGGGGGTGGTGTAGCCCACGGTATCGGGGATGTTCACGGTGGTGGCGCCGGCGGCGATGGCCACCCCCAGCACCTGGTAGAGGAATTCGGGATCGGAGCGGCCCGCGTCCTCCGGCGAGAACTCGATGTCCTCACAGAGGGACTTGGCATAGGCCACCATCTCCCGCGTGCGCTCGATGACCTGTTCGCGGGTCATGCGCAGCTTGTGCTGCATGTGGATATCGGAGGTGGCAATAAAGACATGAATGCGCTTCCGCTCGGCCTCGCGCACGGCCTCCCAGGCCGCGTCAATATCGCTTTTGACGCACCGGGCCAGGCCACAGATGGTGGGCCCCCTAACTTCGCGGGCGATGCGCCGCACCGCCGCCAGATCGCCCGGCGAGGAGGCGGGGAACCCGGCCTCGATCACATCCACGCCCAAGCGGGCCAGTTGTTTGGCGATCTCTAACTTTTCGTCCTCGTTCAAGGTGGCGCCGGGAGATTGTTCCCCATCGCGCAGTGTGGTATCGAAAATGATCACATGATCCAAATCCATGGTGTTTCCCTCCTGGAGATTTTGGGGCATTGCTTGGGCCAACATCCCTTGGGCGGACCTCCCGACCCATCTGCGCCGCTGCCCTGGCGGCGCGGGGTCCCTTTAGGAGGCCCGCCGAAGTAGCGGCAGCTCCAAGCTATCGAGCAGAGCCTGGAAGCTGGCCTCGATGATGTTCACCGAGCAGCCCACCGTGGTCCAGGAGCGTTCGCCATCGCTGGCGTCGATGAGCACGCGGGTCAAGGCAGCGGTGGCAGACTTCTCATCAAGGATACGCACCTTATAGTCCGTCAATTGCACTTTGTCCAATTCGGGATAAAAGGGCAACAACGCTTTGCGCATGGCCCGGTCCAGCGCGTTGACCGGGCCGTTCCCCTCGGCGGCGGTGTGAATCGTCTCGCCGCCCACCTGGGCCTTGACCGTCGCCTCGGCCAAGATATCCTTCTCCGAGCGTTTCTCCACCAGCACCAAGAAATCCAACACCTCGAAAGGCGGGCGATAACCGGGCTGAGAGCGCCGCACCAAGAGCTCAAAGGACCCTTCCGCCCCCTCGAACTGGAACCCTTGGCTCTCCAAATCCTTCACCCGCTGGGCGATGCGGCGGATCTCGCTGGCGCTGAGCTCCACCTCCAGGGCCAACTCGGTCAGTTTGTGGACGATGTTGCTGCGCCCAGAGAGCTCGGAGACGAGGACGCGCATCTTGTTGCCCACCAGGGCCGGATCGATGTGCTGATAGCTATCGGCCACCTTGCTCAGCGCGCTGACGTGCAACCCCGCCTTGTGGGCAAAGGCGCTGGCGCCCACGTAAGGGGCATGTTCATCGGGGCGCAGGTTGGCGATCTCGGAGATATAATGGGCGGCCGCGGTGAGGATGGTCAGGTCACCGTTGGCCAGGGCCTGGTAGCCCATCTTTAATTGCAGGTTGGGGATTACCGTACATAAATTGGCGTTGCCGCAGCGTTCGCCGTAGCCGTTGATGGTGCCTTGCACATGGGTGGCGCCGGCCTCCACCGCCACCAAGGTGTTGGCCACGGCCACGCCGGTGTCATCGTGGGCATGCATGCCGAGGACGGCATCGGGCAGCGCTTGGCGCACGGCGGCCACGATGCGGCCCACCTCCGAGGGCAGGGTGCCGCCGTTGGTATCGCAAAGGACCAGGCAATCTGCCCCGGCCTCGGCGGCGGCGCGCAAGGTCTCCAGGGCATAGGTGGCATCGAGCTTGTAGCCGTCGAAAAAGTGCTCGGCGTCGAACAGCACCTCGCGCCCGGCGGCCTTCAAGTAGCCCACCGTCTCGCGGATCATGCGCAGGTTCTCATC
>Ga0068707_1001888_pt1 | contig 14730 bp, 8 predicted proteins | sample YNPNPMetaG_FD_66600 | JGI IMG/M metagenome (GOLD analysis project Ga0068707, IMG submission 66600) | Anoxygenic and chlorotrophic microbial mat microbial communities from Yellowstone National Park, USA - YNP NP MetaG | ecosystem: Environmental > Aquatic > Thermal springs > Hot (42-90C) >...
TTTGTTGGCCGGGGCAGAGGAGGATTTGAGCCCGCACAGCATTTCTTTGTTGCGTCGAGCCATAGATTATACCTGCCGAGTCATGAGGCACAAAACTCGTATTACCAAATATCCTGCGGCAGTTCATGCCATAGAATCTGCCCGTGGCGCGGCCAAGAACGTATTGCGGGTGCCGACGATTATCGCCACCCTTATGCACGACGTGCTGGAAGAACGGCTGGATATGTGGACGGAGGAGCTTATCGAGCGCGAGCTACGTCATCCCTCATATGGTGAATATTGTTTTCGCTCTATAAAGGATGTTCCCGCATCGCTGCGCTATCGCATAATACAGAAACACATCGATGACTATAACGATCGGGCGTCGGCCATCTTTTTCACCATTGGCCTGACCTTGTTCGATCATTTGCGTCATTTTCCGGTTCCCGGCCGCTATTATGAAACTCTGCATTCCATCGCCGAGATGATTGCGGCTTTGTCAAGGCGGCGCGACCAGAGCTATTACAGCTATCTGCAAGCCTTACTTTACCCCAAGCCTGATTCCCACCTGGATGTAATAAGCTATCAACGGCTGGTCGATGTGCTCGATGGCGAATTTAGGGAACCCGGCGAGCTGCTTGATTCCTATCTGGCCAACGTGCACAATTTTTATTATACCGAGCTGGGTCAGTACTGCTCGCGGGAAGAGGTACGTCGCAATGCTTTTCGGGAGATGCTGGCAAAGATTTTCGACCGTCTTAACAACACGCGAGACATGGCCCGTGAGCAGGGCTTCTCCATCGCCAAGCGGTTGTATGGAACGGCCTTCAAAAATATTTTTTTCGTGCAAGCAATTGAAGACAAACTTCGCCGGCCAGGATTCAATACTGAAGAGCGGCGGGTAATCGAAAACAAATTTATTAACAAGCCCAAGGTGGCCGCGCTTTACCAGGTTATTAGCGATCTGGAGTACCTCAGAGGTCAGGAAAATCTCTCCGATCTTATTTCTTTTCTAGAAGATGAAATGGTTCGTTATCTTGGAACCAGCTCCTTCCGGCGCCTAACTCCCCCACGCGCCGGAGGCTATTTCAATGGTTTGATTTATCTGTTCAATGAAATAACACTTGGTCGCAAGAACCAGCTGGTGGAACTGGAAAAGCGTCCCGATAAAATAGCCGAAGTGCTGGTGGCCTTTCGCGCGGTACTTGAGGCTTTCTTGGTTTATCCAGCTTTGCAACGCGACGCCAAAGCTCGTGGCGAGGGCAAGTCTTTCAAGCCCTATCGCGTGCAGGGTATGGGGCCCAGCCTGGAGCGCCACTCGTCGCCGCAGCAGGGTCCGGGCAGCATCCTGACCCTGAAGACTTTCAGCCGCAGGGTAGTACGAGGCTAACCGCAGAATCTATTCACCAATCTGAGCCGAAAGCAACAGCGGAAAGTTTATTTCTTGGGCCTGTCCTTTGAAGCGAGGAAATTCCCAACGGCTTATCTCTGCCTGAAGGCACTCTTCAATGTAGGTGCCACGAAACTTTTCGGTGGCGATCCATACCTTCTCTACCTTGCCTTCGGGTTTTACCAGCGCCGAAACCATTAGCTTTCCTACTACCCGGGCATCGCGTTTCAACTGGCGTTCCACGCAGCTTTTCAGGCCACGATAGTGGCTGTTTATGACCAATTTAATCTGTTCTTCGCTTAGTTCTTCCGCAAGCGCCATTTGCTCCGGCCCCTGGGGTGTGATCTGCGCCTTTTCGATTTCCGGAAGCGAGGTGACGCCCACCGATGGCGCAGACAGCTGAGAATCGCTCCACAAGGGCTGGGCCAGCGCAACATCGAGGCCGCGTGGCGCTATCTCCCTTTTTCGTTCTGCGTCCTGTTGGTAGAAGGCCAGAAGTTCCTTCTCCTGCTCCGAAGGTTGCGGTGAATTTTCTTCGGAAAAATGGCTACCCGCAGCCTCCAGGGGGTTTCGTGCGGAAAGCTTTTGTTTCTTTTTTTGTTCAGCCATGCGTTCGCGGAATTTCCTGGCTTCTTCAGGAGATAGGCGAGCCATGAGATCGATGTTCTCGGCTTGGTCAGAGCCTACCTTTTCCACGTCGCCGAACCCCAGGCGGGCAAACCAACCCCGTGAAAAGCCTAGAGCCAGCAGCCCGGAAAGCATTCCTACCAGTCCAAAAATAATCGCCAGGGTTACCCCCAGGCGTTTTTTGGTGTGCGACTCGCTGACGCCGGCCTTAGTGGCCAACGCCCGGGTTACCTTGGATATCTCTTCGGGTATTTCCTCGTTGCCAACCAACTTGGCTAGCGGATCTTCGGCCGATGCCGAAAGTTCCGGCGCCGTTGGGGCGGCGACTTCTTCCACCGGTGGTGGTGGCAGGGTGTGGGTCTCACCCAGTAGATGGGTGGACTGAAAGAAATACTCGGCGATGCGATCGGCTTGCCGATCGGCACGGACCTGTTGGCGTCGCTGGTGGACACGCTTTAGTAAGTCCAGGCGTTCTCCTTCTTCCTCGACGGCAGAGGCCTTGGACTCACCTGATGTTGCTTCTTCTGCTTCGGCAGTCGGCGTGACGTTTTTTGCTTTCGCTTCTGATGCCTGCGGTTCGGTCAGCACCGGAAAACTCCCAGTCTTACGCCGCGGAGGCGGTTTGGGCGGGCGGTTGAACAGTGTTGCTAGCTCGGGTACATCAACAATCGGCTTCCAATCTTTAATACCCTCGCGCCAAACGTAATGTTCGGTGCTGATGCGCCCCTGGCGAGCCAGCTGGGTGATTTCTTCTTCCGATAACGGCCCTTCTTCCTTGCCGTCCAGGCCGACGTACCAGATCTTCCCGGCCGCGGGCGAAACCGTAACCTGTGGCTTGCAATCTACAGCTGGCATGTATTCCTTGGTGGAGCTACTTCTGATTTCCATGGTTTCGCCGCAGTTACGGCAGCGTATCTTAAGCACCTTGCCCTGCACCCGGTCGTCCGAGATGCTGTAAGGAGTCTTGCATTTCTGGCATTCGAAGCGCATTTCTGCTTCCGCGGCCTAAAGTAATTTCATTAATTGATTTCGAATTTCGTTCTTTTGTCGTTCGTCGGGGCAGACACGTAACGCCCGTTCCCACATTTCGACCGCCTTATTGCGAAAACCGCGGTTTTGGTAAAGCACGGCCAGGTTGCGCAAGGCGGCGAAGAGATCGGGCTTGATTTCTATGGCTTGTTCGTATTCCCGGATAGCCTCGAATACCTTTTCCTGAGCTAGCAGGGTATTGGCCAAGGCGTAATGGGCATTGGCGTGGAAGGGATCCAGCGCCAGCGCCTTGCGCAGCAGATCTTCGGCCTCGGCGAAATTACGCTGCTGGTATGCCGCCACCGACTGCTCTAGAAGCTGATTGCACGAAGCTGCGTCTTTTTTCAGCTCTTCGCGGGATGGGCCTGTGCCCAGAAGCTCTCTGACCCTGCGCACCAGCGGGAGCAAGCGAAACGGTTTTTCAAAGTAATCATCCGCCCCGTATACTTCTTTTACGTCTTCTGCATAACGCCAGCCCCGGTAAACGGCGGAAATCATGATTACCGGCACCTTGGAAAAATTGCGGCTGCTTTTTATCTTGCGGCAGATTTCGAAGCCGTGAATCTCGGGCAGCATGGCGTCCAGTAGAACCAGATCGGGGCGGTATTTCTTGATGGCAGCCAAAGCTTCGGTACCGCGTGCAGCACATACCACGCGGAAGCCTTCGTTCAGCAAAGCCTTCTCCAGCAATCGCTGAATTTCCGGCTCGTCGTCAACCACCAGTACGGTTTTCTGCGAGTCTGAGGCCGGTTTTTCTTCATCCTCCAGGGAAACCTCTATGGTAACCAGCTCCTGGTCGGTGCTGGTGGCCAGTTCAGCCTGTGGAACTTCAGCAGAAATGACCACCAGCAAGCCGTTGGGATCTTCTTTTTCGTCCTGGAAAGAAGCGCAACTGCCGAAGAAAAATTTAGCATTTGGATCGCGCTTTCGCGAGGCGTAGGCTTCCTGCACTGTTTGCCGTAAACGGCCTTCCAGAACCACGTATGGCTCCACCTTTTTCCCGGTGACGAATGACACCTCGTCGATGGTCTTCTGCATCTGAGGATCGGCCATGGCCAGCAGGATACGGTCGGCCTCCACTCGCAACGGCAATATGCCGTCTGCCCGGGCCACTTCTTCTGGCACCAGGTCAAGTACTTTCAGAGGAATGATAGAACGTGAAAGATCCACCGCCGGGATACCGTGCTGCTCACTGAGGGCCAGCAATAGCTGTTCTTCGGCGGCCATGCCCTTTTCCAGAAGGTTGGAAGCCAGCTTGCCCCCGCGCTCTTTTTGTTCCTCGAGAGCCTCGTTGAGTTGGTTTTGCTGGATTACCTTTTTTTCCAGAAGAATGGTTCCTATGGGTACTTTCGGTAACAAGTTATTTCCCTTCCCTGGTATGCTCTATACCCTTGTCCATGCGGAAAACAGCCATATCATTTTGGCACCCAAAATTCAACCGGTTTGTTGAAAGTTGGAAAAGGCGCGCTAATTGGTTGACAGTTCATCAGTGTAATAGATACATTTCTCGGGTATAGGAAGAATTGGAGGTGCGGCAATGAAAAAGTTGCTCGGCTGGTGTGTGGTTTCGCTGGGAGCGATCTATTTGGGTTGCGCGACAAAAAGGGTGGAAGTAAAAAAAGAGTCTCAGCCAGCGCAGCCGCCCATAATGGAGTTTGCTGGAGTTAAATTCATGCCTGATTCGTTTCGGGGCATGCAGCTGAGCTGGAGTTTCGAACTTCAGGGAAAAGGCAGTCAGCCGCTGGAGGTGGAAGAATGTGGTTACAGTCTGGATCTTGATGGGCTGGATCCAATAAGCGGGCAAATTGCGTCACCGGGGGTTTTAGCGGCAGGTGATAGGAAGCCTCTACAGATGATGGTTGCTCTTCCCTGGCCATCAGGGAATGAACAACTGGTGGAATTTCTCAGTAGGCAGAAGATTCCATATAAAGTTGAAGTCTTCTGCTCGGCGGGTGGTGAAAAAGTGCAGGCCGGCGATTCAGGAAACATACCCTTGCAGAAACTGCCTCGCCTGACGGTCAGCGGGGCAAATGCCGAGCGCTTTTCGGGTAAGGAATTTCGCCTGAATTTTGAGCTAGCTTTGGCCAATGAAAATGCCTTTGCCGTTCAGGTAAAGAAAATTAATTATAGAATTTCGGTTGAAGGAAAGAAGCTAAGCGAAGGTACGCTTCCTGTCGAAGAAGTTATAGCGGCCTCGGCTGATACCATATACGAAATCACTTCGGGGACGCTTTCGGTAGCTACAGATAAGACACTTGCAGACCTACTTAAAAAAGTCAGTCTCAACTACAGACTGGAAGGCGAAGTAGAGTTTGAAGGTTTGAGTATAACCGTGGACGAATCCGGATCAGTTTCTTTTCCTCGCTAAAATAGTCTAAAAAATTCGAAATGTTATCTATCAACATCCTACATAATCCTACAGGGACTGTCCCCGCTGTTTCAGGGTTTTTACTGTTGGGGCGGAGGTGACAAGCAGCGAAGAATATCTTTTTCTATCCAGCGTAGAGTGCCAGCCTTATGCTCGCTGGGTGTTCCGGTTATTGAATAAGCCAGAAAAACGAGCAAAGCCGATGTCATCAGTGCTGGTGCAATTTTACGGTTGTGGTTCCATTCCAGTAAAAAAGCCCTGACCAGCATCCACATAGCCGCAATTGTCGGAACCAGGAGAGAAAGCCAGCGGTTCAGCCCAAGTTGTTCGCCCAGAGAGGTAGCACTACAACCTTGGGCCAAAAGAGGGCCAATGAATTCGGAAAGGGGATTTGAAAAATCCGGAGGAAAGCCGCCGAAAACTAGGGTAGGAGGGATAATCACTGCTGCGCTATATGGTATCAGCGCCCATAAAAAAACACCTGTCCATAACCTCCACCGGAAGTCTTCTGCAAGTAGCCTTCCTGCCGCCAAAACCAGAAAGCCCACCAGCGGAACCAGATGGCGCGGTCCGAAGCTCCAGCCCCAGGCTTCTACCTGCAGAGACGCGGAAAAAGCCAGATACCCGCAAAAAGCTACAGAGGCTGCCGCCCAGAAAAGACCGTCTTTTTTCCACAAGCCCCAGACCATACCCACCGGGGCCAACGCCAGCCAGGGGGAGAAAAACAAAAGCCCGCGGGTGGTTCCGATAAGAATGTCGAAAAGCCGCTCGCCACTTGGAGTAACCAGGCCCCAAAGCCCCCGCGAGTGAATTTGAGCATAATGTCCGTGGAAAAGATGTCCATAACCGGGAGAAAATAGGCTACCAAAACAAACCAAGTGGTAAAAAGCCAGCAGTCCCAGCGGCACCAGGGCCCCGCCGATTCCGGCAGCAATCAGCAAAAGTCGCTTTCGGCAAAGCCAAATAGCCCATAAAGCCAGCGGCAGCACCAGAATAAACGTGGTGTATTCGAAAAGCAGAGCCATGCCCAGAGCCGCACCTGTCAGGGCAGCGTGCTTGGGTCCGGCATCCTGGCGCCACAGCAGCCACACCGCCAAAAGCGGCCAGAATGCCGCTGCTTGATGGCCGAAGAGCAGTACTCCGTAGGGATAGGCTACCGTGGCGCAGAGGTATGCCCCGGCAAGAAGAAGCCGGCTGGCAAGCTGGGCCAGAAACTTTCCGAGGAAAAGAAATACCAGCACGGTGCAACCGGCGGCCGGAAGTGCTGCTAGAAACAGGCGCAGCCAGCGCATCAGAAACACATTGTCAACCTTTTCCGCCTGCCAGCCGCAAGCCGCTTTTATCAGAGCATAAACAGCTGCTCCTGCCATCCCGGTGCCGGGCGCCTTGTCCGAATAGAAACGTTCCTGATGCCGGGCCAGATCGGTTATTCGTCCGTAGCGTGCCACCGGTCCGTCTACCGAAAAACTTCCATCATCGACGATGGCCCGAGCCAGATAGAGCCGGCTCATTTCGTTGGGGCTGCCCAGGGAAGGAAAGAAGGGGAAAGGCCAGGCGCACATAACCAGTGCCCAGATGAACAACCATCGAGCGTGGTGCTTTAGATCTAGCTTCATTCTTCTACCAGTAAAAAGTATTTTCCACTTTGCGCTTGCGGTGTAAACGGATTTCGTCCCGGGCAATGCAGCTCCAGCTCAAGTCGGTACCGGCCTGGTGCAAGATGGCGTGGTACCCAGAGGTAGAAACCGTCTACCAAGCGTGCCCCGAGGGGAAACTTTAGGTTGTTGTAAAGATTAGAGCCCACTGCTCTCATGCCCCACCACCAGCCGGGAGGAGCCTGTTTGAGTATTTCCGCGCCAGCTATCCCGCGGGGTATCTTTTGTCCCTCCACCCAGGCGCCGAACCTCGCCCCTTGTTCATTTTTCCACCAGGCCTGCGTCGAACAGCCGCGAAGCTGGCCGCCTCCGCGCCACCGGGCGAGGCCCCATAGTGGGCTGGCCGTTCTAGCCCTTTCTCTTTCCAGCTCAAGCCATTCTAGAACCGGTCCTTCGCCAGCCGACTCGGCGTCGACGACCTGGGGTAGCTCGCCCTCCAGCCGGTAGATGTAAAAATTCTGCCCCGGCACGGGTTCTACAAGGGCCTGAGCATTTCGCTCCAGGGCTGTAATCAACCAGACGCCCTGCAGTCTGCCCAAACGGGCGGCCGTCTCGATCTGGTAACTTTCGAGAAGCTGGGCCGACACTCCGGTAAGAAACGAAAAGACGTATTCCGGCCGTTGCCGACCGTCGGTAGAACCATCGAATATCGCAGCGCGCGGCGGATGGAAGCTTCTTGACTTACGGGCCAGATGCGAAGCGGGGTTGTATCCGCGATAGGTGGAGAAGGCATCGCGGGTAAGTCCGGTTTGCCACACCAGCCACAGCGAGCCGACAGTCAGGCCCAGGCCGCCAGCCAGCCGCCCGGCCGGGTGCATGAGCCTTACTCCACTGCTAAAGTGCCATAACGGCCAGAGCACCAGGGCCAGAACCAAAAAGACTACCAATTGCTGGGGAAGCAGGGGAAGCGCCGCCATATTGGGGGCGACACTGGCCAGTTTCCCCCAGGCAATGGCCGCGAGGGGCTTTTCCGCCAGCAGAAAAACCGCCGGCGTCAGGGCCAGGGCCAGTCCGACAGGACGGGGACGCTCCAAGGCGGATAAGAAAAAATGCGCCCCTGCCAGAAAAAAGGCCGGCGCTGCTCCCCATAAGAGTGCTGGCACCTTGGTGCTTACCAAATGGAGAGGGCCGATGGTTCCGGCCAGCCAGAAAAAAAGAACCCGCCGGCCGGCGGTACCGTTTTTCCCAAGCGCCGTTACCAGCGATAAAAATCCCGCCACCAGCCAAAGCACCAGCGGCTCTCCGGCCAGATTGGCCGTAAGTTCGTTCCACAGCGCGTCCCAGCTTTTCCCGTGACCTTCGAAACTGGAAATTACGTGTTGCCACAGAGTTCGCGCTTCAATGGCTGCTTCCTCGGGCCACTTCAGCCGGCTGTAAAGCGCCCAGGAACCTCCGGCAAAGAGGGGAATCAGCCACAGGCACAGCACCAAGCGCAAAGTGACGGTCTTTTCTCGGCGCTGCCATCTTTCCACAATCCAAGCGGCCAGGACTGCTCCGGCGGTGGGGAGGGCCAGAGCGCTTTTGGAAAGCCAGGCCGCCGCTTGACACAGGCCGGAAAACACCGCCCAGCCCCAGCTACGCCTAACCATACACCGCTCGGCCGCCGCCATGGTGGCCAGCAGCCAGAAGGTCAGCGAGACATCGGTGATGTCACCGAAGTGGGCGCCCTGGGTAAGCATAAATCCCAAGGGACTTACGGCCATCCAGGCCGCTGCCAGAAGTCCGCCAGCTTCTCCGCTCCAGCGGCAACCGAGCCAGTAGATAAGCGCTAAGCTGGCCAGATGAAATAGCAATGAAAAAAAGCGGAAGGCGAAAAAAGACCGGCCAAAAATTTTCACCGAAAGTGCCACCTGCCAAAAAGGAAGCGGAGGCTTGTGCAACCAAATGTGGTTGGCTTGCCAGTCCTCTGGGCGGACGTCCAGCACTGGCTGGTCGATAAGCGTAGGCCGCCAGGGATGCTTGGCCAGATTGCCGGCGACGGCGGCGTGAATGGTCTCGTCCCACGCCGGGGTAAAGTCCTGGCCCAAAAGGCCTAGGTGCAGACCTGCCGAACTCAGCAGCAACAGGCCGAGTAGCGAAAGCCCGATTGTGGTGGGCTTCCGTCCTTGGGAATGGGCTTCCATGTCCGGACCAGCTTATATTTTCCACTGGTTGCGGGCAAGCGACTGCTAAAAACGGGGTTTACGAGGCGCAATCTTTTTGTTAGGCTGTTTCTTCGGGCGAGGGGAAGAGGTGAAGGTGATGGCTCCAAAAACCGTGGTTTTTCTGTTGATCGCCGGTGTTGTTGCTTGCGGCGAACATGATCCCGAACTGCGCTTTAGGGGTTGGCCTATCATAAACGGCACTATAGATACCCGGCCAGAGCACCAGGCGGTGGTAGCCATAGAGGCGGGCGGCTTTCTCTGTTCGGCCACCATGATTACCAAGCGGGTTCTGCTTACCGCTGCCCACTGCGCCACGGAAGACCCCAGCAGTTATGTGGTAATTTTCGGCAACAACATTAGTTCCAGCACCCGCCGCTACGTGACCGAAAAATGGGTTCACCCCCGTTACAATCAAACCTACATACGAAACGACATCGCGCTCATGCGCCTCAGCCAGGATGTCCCGTCTTCGGTCACTCCCATTCCTCATCTTCCCCGCAGCCTGGCAGTCACCCAGAGTGATATCACCAATCGCACCCTGTTTGATTTCGTGGGTTTCGGCCTTACTGATCCCAACGATGACTCCAGCGCCGGCACCAAGATGATGTTTACCGACTACATCAATTACATATGTAGCAACGAAAGCGGCTGCTCCTGGCCCAACCCGGCCAGCTCTAAAGATATCTGCCAGGACCAGAATCCCAGTGGCTTGTGCAACGGAGACAGCGGCGGGCCGGCCATTGTAAACCGCGGCGGCCAGTTGTATGTGGCCGGCGTTTCTTCATACGTGGGCCAGGGTTGCGTCAGCTTTGGCTGCAGCACCAAGGTGGACGAGTACGAAACGGATATCAACAACTTTATCGGCGGGGTGCTGGGTAGCTCCTGCACCGACGCTGCCCAGTGCGATTCGGGCATTTGCGTCGACGGCGTTTGTTGCGAGAACGACTGCCCGGGGGCCTGCAAGGCCTGCAATGTGTCGGGTAACTTGGGATACTGCGTAGCGGTGTCAGACGGCACCCAGTGTAGCGATGGCAATTTCTGCAACGGCCTGGAGACCTGTCAGAGCGGTGTTTGCACCAAAGGCACGCCGCCAGAGTGTGTAAGCCCCGACGCCTGCCACCGGGCCCGTTGCGATCAAACGGCGGGTTGTGTCTACGACCCGCTGCCCGATGGCACCTTGTGCTCGGACGGTAGTTTCTGCAACGGCGAAGAGCTCTGTCAGGGCGGTGTTTGTAGCAGAGGCTCGCCGCCTTCCTGCGATGATGGCAACTTCTGCACCGCCGATAGCTGCAATGACGCGCAGGGCGGCTGCCTTCATGTGCCACTGGCCGACGGCACCAACTGTGGAACCGGTCCTTGTGGCCCCGCCGAGTGCCGCACTGGAAACTGCGTGCCGCTGCAACCTCCTTCCTGTGACGACCAAAACCCCTGCACCGAAGACTGGTGCGATGCCGTGGCCGGTTGCGTGCATGGGCCGCTTCCCGACGGATTCGCTTGTGGCGAGTGCCGGGCCTGTCTGAGCGCGCAATGCCAGCCCTTAGAAAACTGCCAGGTGGGTGGAGGCTGTGGCTGCGCGGGCGCTAGCGAGGGGGGAAAACTCTGGTTCCTTGTGTTGATGCTGACACTGGCGATGGGGGCGCGGGCGGTAAGAAAAAAATGGTAAAAAAACTATGCCCGCTCTGGCTGGGTCTAGTGCTATTTTCCTGTGCCCCAGAAAAAGCGCCGGAATTGAACCCGCAGGGCTGGCCCATTATTAATGGCCAGCCAGATCGGCGTCTGGATCACATGGCGGTGGTGGCGGTGATGAGCCGGCTGGGGCTGTGTTCCGGCACGCTCATTGCTCCCCGAGTGGTGTTGACCGCGGCTCACTGTATAGATAACCAGCAACCCCGGGACATGCTGGTGCTGTTTGGCCTGGAGATTGGCGCAGCCACCACCCGCGGGGTGGTGGAGATGGTCGCCCATCCCACTTATAAACCTCAGAACAACCCATCGCCGGGCGACATAGCGCTAATGTTGCTTTCGGAAGGCCCGCCGCCGGGCGTGGAGCCCATTGCGCACCTGCCGGCGGCATTGTCGCTGGGGCCGGCGGACGTGGGACGGGAGATCCTGTTTGTTGGATTTGGTCAAGACGAAAACGGGCAGACCGGGATAAAACTCTACGGCGAAGCCTCCATCGACGTCATCTGTACCAATCCCGGTGGTTGTCACCAGGGAAATTATTACGCTGAATTCAACACCATCTGCCAGGATCAGATCCCTGCCGGCATCTGTTTCGGAGACAGCGGCGGACCGGCGCTGGTGGTCCATCAGGGCCGGGAATATGTGGCCGGAGTGTCCTCCTACGTCTACGAGGCTTGCCAGGGCTGGGGCTGCAGCACCAAGGTGGATGCCTATGCCGATTTCATAGAAAGCTTTATCCAGGGTCGGCCGGGCCAGAGCTGCCGGGACGGCAGCGAATGCCGCTCGGGCGTGTGCCGGGGCGGGGTGTGTTGCGCTCAGGACTGTGCGGGAGAATGCTATTCCTGCGCTCTGGCCGGCTCGCTGGGCAGTTGCCGCCAGATGCCCGATGACAGCCCCTGCCCTGACGGCGATCTGTGCAACGGAAACGAATTCTGTTTGGGCGGCGTGTGTCAGCCGGGAACGGCGCTTTCCTGCTTCGATGGGAACGAGTGCACCGAAGACCGGTGTTTCGCCGCTTCGGGTTGCGTCTTTCAGCCCCTGCCCGATGGTACTCCCTGTCCCGACGAAGACGCCTGCAACGGGCTGGAGACCTGTCAGGGTGGCCGTTGCCAGCCGGCGCAGGAACCCGACTGCGACGACGGCGATCCCTGCACCAGCGACTTTTGCCGGAGCGACTCGGGCTGCCGCCATCTTCTTTTCGACGACGGATTCGAATGCGGGCAGAACGCCTGCGGCAAGCTATATTGCAAGTCCGGCGTGTGCCAGCTAGACGAAAAGCTGGTCTGCGACGACGGCAATGTATGTACCGATGATATATGTGATCCGCAACTCGGGTGCCAGCATCGGTCGGCACCCGAAGGGCTGAAATGTGGTCGTTGCAAGGTCTGCAGCGACGGTCAGTGCCTGACCGATCCGGATTGCGCCTCGTCTGGTTGCGGCTGTGCCTCCGGCTGGAACGGCGGCGGTGCGCTGGGAGGCATTCTCTCTGGCCTATTTTTGTTATTGCTCTGGCGCCGGCTTTGAGGTTGAATCCAGCCTCGAATCAAGGGGAAAGACCATGAAGAAACTAACCGCTATGCTACTTCTTATACTGGTCTCGAATTGCGCCGAGGACGACGCGATCCGTTTTTCGGGCGGTAGGCAACCTATCATTGGCGGAGCGGCGGACACCAACATGGCACATATGGCAGTGGTGGCCATCATGGACAATTACGGCCTGTGCACCGCCACCTTGATTTCGCCCACCGTGCTTCTGACCGCAGCCCACTGCGCCCAGAGCGCAGCCCGTTCCTATACCGTTTCCTTTGGCAACAACCTCTATGGCGCCACCCGCCGGGCGGTAAGTGAAGTTCGACCGCATCCCCAGTACGACGACCAGGCGCTAAAGAACGACATTGCACTGATGCGTCTTACCACGCCGGCGCCTTCTGGGGTCATGCCCATTCCTTATTTGCCCGCGAGCATAGGCATCACCGTGCTGGATATCGGTACTCAGCTTGAGTTCGTGGGCTTCGGCGAAGATGAAAGAGGTGGAGTGGGGGCAAAGCTCACGGTCAAGAACGCACTCAACTGGGTCTGCGGCGGCGATAGTTCCTGCAGCGTTGGCGGCGGCTATTACGCCGCCCCGCATACCATCTGCCAGGACCAGAGCCCGGGCGGGCCTTGCTCTGGAGACAGCGGCGGACCGGCCTTCATTCTGCGTGATGGACGCGAGTTTGTCTGCGGGGTCACTTCCTACGGCGATCAGGATTGTCGCATTTACGGTTGCAGCACCAAGGTGGACGCATTCGAGGATTTCATCCTGGAGTGGGTGGGTAAGGGTCTGGGCGTCCCCTGCGCCGACGTCGGCCAATGTGATTCCGGATACTGCGAGCAGGGTTTCTGTTGTGAAAGCGAATGTCGCGGAGAATGCCGGGCCTGCAATGTAGGTGGACAGTGGGGAAATTGCGTGGTGGTACCAGACGGCACGCCCTGCGAGGACACCGATAAATGTAACGGCGTTGAAAGTTGTGTTGGCGGCGTCTGTCGGCCGGGCAGCCCTCCTGACTGTGACGACCGCAACCCCTGTACCAACGACTGGTGCGATTCCTCCAAAGGCTGTCAGCACGACGCCGTGGCCGACGGCACCAGTTGCCGGGACAGCAATCTCTGTAATGGGGAGGAAGTTTGCCAGGGAGGTGTCTGCCAGGCGGGCAAAGAGCTAGACTGTAACGACCACAATCCCTGTACCCAGGATGTCTGCCTGCCCGACCGAGGTTGCGTAAATACCAATGTGCTGAACGGATCGGATTGTTCGGGCGGCATCTGTGGCACGGCCACCTGTCAGTACGGGGTGTGCGTTCCACTCGATGCTTCGATCTGCGACGACTCTAATCCATGCACCAGCGACGGCTGCAATCCCGAACTAGGTTGCGTACACATAGTGTCACCGGAGGAAACCTCCTGCGGCGATTGCCGGGTATGCCGTTCCGGTCAGTGCGTCGAGGGCGAATGTTCGGGATGTGCTTGCGGCAGCGCTGGCTCCGGCTCCCGCTTGCTTTGGAGCTTGCTGACGTTGATGGGGCTAGGGCTTCTCTTGAGCCAAGGGAGAAAGCAGTGAAAAAGCTCTTCTGGATTTTTATTTCGCCATTCTTTTTTGTGATTCCGGCCATTGCCGATACGGCCTTCGAACCGGGGGTGAGAAAGTTGGTGCCCCTGGTGGAAAAACAACTGGATCTAGATCTGATGCTGGCCGGGAGCGCCGAATCACGCCTGCGTCGAGCGCAGGAGCTGGCCGCAAGTCTCAAGGCGCTTTCCAAGCTTAACCCACTCACCGATGCTAGTGAGGTACTAAACTGGGTCGGTGTGCTGGCCATGTTGGAGTCGGTGGCGGTGCAGTCCGGTGCTGAGGAGGTGGGTCAGCGTCGGCTGCTGTCTCTCTATCGCGACCTAATGGCGCAGCGGGAAAATTTTTCTGTTTACTGGCGCTCCATGCGTTTTGTGGCCCTGCAGCCGGGCGCGGAAAAGCATCCTTCGGTCCAGCTGGCCGAGCAGCTTTATCGCCTGCCCACCTATCTGCACCAGGCGATACGCTGGCTGGCCGGCCGCGAGCCGATGGAGAAACGCTCGGCCGAATTCCGGCGCGAACTGCTGGCGGCGCTGGCTCAGGTCGAGAAAGACGAAAATAATTGGGATAAGCTGCTGGAGGCGGCGCGGGCCTGCTGCCGGGAGAAAGAGCAGGAGGACTGCCTGGGCTGGCAGGCGGAGGCTCTCTTCGAACTGGACCGGCCTCAGGATGCCTCAGTTGTGCTGGGGCGTTTGCCCGGCGGGAAGACCGAAAGCATATCCAAACGCGAACAGCTTTATCACCTGCGC
>Ga0068707_1001891_pt1 | contig 14727 bp, 9 predicted proteins | sample YNPNPMetaG_FD_66600 | JGI IMG/M metagenome (GOLD analysis project Ga0068707, IMG submission 66600) | Anoxygenic and chlorotrophic microbial mat microbial communities from Yellowstone National Park, USA - YNP NP MetaG | ecosystem: Environmental > Aquatic > Thermal springs > Hot (42-90C) >...
GGACCACGGGGATGATCCACTCCACGTGTTTGCGCGATGCGATCTCCGGGACGACCCCGCCGAAAGGGCGATGCACCTCGATCTGCGAGAGGACCACGTTGGAGAGTATCTCTCCGCTGTCGCAGATCACCGCGGCGGCAGTTTCGTCGCACGAAGTCTCGATACCCAGGATGAGCATAAGGAGGCCTTCAGAGACAGCGGAGGAAGACACGACCCATGGGGATGCCCTCCCGACTGGCCACGATCTCCCCGTTTTGAATGGAGTCCCTCACCATCAGCACCCAGCCGTCATCCCTCTTCTCAAGGGAGCCCCCGTCGCCCCTGAAGTGAAGCGTCACCCCCATGTTGTCGGCCACGTTGCTCTTGAGGTCCAGGATCCGAAGCTCCTCCTGGGGTCGTGCCTTCAATTCGGTCCCCTCCATGTAGCAGGCGGGTAGGGCCCCGTCATGCCCCACGACCAGATAATCGAGCCTGGGCGGCTGAAACTCCACCACCATCTCCCCGAGCAACGAGTTTCCGTGGAGCGCCACGATGCGATAGCTCCTCCCCTCGGGGTCCAGGGCGTACCTGGGCCACAGATCCCTGGCCGAACGGACCTGCGCCCCTCGATCCTCCCCGCTGTTGTCCTTCTCGTCCCTGACGAAGCCGATGAAGTTGACCTTGAGCTCCTGCGGTTCCACCCCCTCGGTGAAGACGTCCAACACGGTAAGGATGTCCCCCAGGACCGCCCTGAGCTTCCCGTGATTCTCCACGACCCTCTTTTCCCCGCCCAATTCCAGGACGAAATATCTGACCCTGGGTTGGACGGCCGCGAAGCCCTGCCCATCCCTCGGGTGGGCCGCTCGGTCCTGGACCCTGAGGTGGACCTGTCCGAAGACCTGGCTTTCCTTCCTCACATAGATCGTCGTGTCCTTCTGGATCCGCAGGGGTTTTTGCAGGTCGTTCTCGCTGCCCAGGCCGGCTACGTCCGCCGTGATCCCCCTCTGGTAATTGGCCATGACCGCTTCCACCTGGATGACATCTCCCCGCTGGAGCTGGAGAGTCTCCCTGTCCTTAACGGCCAAAGGCGTGCCCCTGTTGACGGAGACGAGGAGGTACTGGAGCTGCGGTGGGTCCAAGGCCAGGGGCGGGTGATCCGGGATGACCCCTACCTCCTCCAGAAAGGCGTTTATCACCATGGTCTGATACTGAATCCGCACCTGGTAATCGGCTATGTCCTTGGATGTCTCCACCCCGAAGGCGGGGATCCCCACCCGAGTCAAGGCATAATAGGTGGCGGATGTGCGCTGTTCAGGATGGGCTGTGTCCTTCTCCAGGGTCCTGTGGTTGTTGAAAAGGAAATGGTGTTTTTCATCTCTTATCTGGGCATTGACCCTGCGTATCACACGCAGAGCGAGGTCCTCCAGTTCCAGAAGCCTCCCGCGCCTGCGGTCAAGGTAGGCCGAGGCATCGGCGATAATGGACTGGCCGTAGCGCCTCGGGTTCCTCTGAGGCCCTTCCCATGTAGGCGAATAGAACCCTGAGCCGTCGTGCAGGTTCAACAGGTAGTCGGCCTCCTCCATCAGCCCCTTGATGATCTCCACTATGCGATCCATGTAATTCGCCGGTGCGGCGTCCCTGAAACGCCGGTTCATGTCCCCGTCCGGACCACGATCCTTCTTGAGGATGGAGTAGAAGTTGGCCCTGGGCACCAGGATCAGGCTCCCCTTGCGGAGGGTCAGGTCCACGTATCGATCAGCGGCCAGAAAGCCGCCGGGTTCGTCACCCTGGATCCCCCCGATGATCATCACGGTCGGACCGCCGGGTTCGCGCCCCAATATCCTGTAGACGTTCAGCTCGTACGGTGTCCTGGCGAAATAGACCTCATGGCGCCGCGCCTCTGCAGCCCGAGGCCCGCGTGCCATCCAGGGGAACGCAGCGCTGATTGCCGCGATGCTCAACGCAACAAACCCTAGCCTCCACAAGAACATGGCTTTGTCCTGCCTCCTCCAACCTCTCCTGCGCCGGGGTGCCCCGGGCTCCGGCCCGCAGAAGCCCCAGGGACTGCGATCCGCACGGAGCGGACGGCCCCGAGGCCTCCTGTCCTCTTCTCGGCCCTGCATCCGGCTCCCTCCCCTCTACCGGGGCCGAGGGCCGCGTCGGTCCGTTTTGTCTGTCTGGTCTGTTCCGTCCAGTCCCGAGTTCCCAGGGGTTTGGCCTCCGGCGGACTCTGCCTGCGCCGAGCGGGGCTCGGCAGGCAGGCGAGCCGCTTCGAGAAACGCCGCCACCCCGTGATGACTTACGAGCCTCGAATCACATCTCCTGGAAGAGCGTCAACTGACGCGCGGGGCTCTCCTCCGGGATCGCCACCGGGTACTGGTCCGTGAAACAGGCCATACAGAACTCATCCCCCGTGTCCCCGATGGCCTTGCGCACACCCTCTACGCTGAGATACCCCAAGGAGTCCGCTCCGATGTGCTGCCGGATCTCCTCCACCCCCAAGGAGGATGCTATGAGCTCGGCCCTAGTCGGGGTATCGATTCCGTAGTAGCAAGGCCCGATCATCGGGGGGGAACTCAAGCGCTGATGGACCTCGGACGCCCCTGCCTGCCGCATCATGTTGAGGAGCTTCCTGCTGGTGGTCCCCCGGACGATGGAGTCGTCCACCAAGACCACCCTCTTGCCACGGACGGAGCCCTTCACCGGATTGAGCTTGACCTTCACACCGAAGTGGCGGATCCGCTCCTCCGGCTCTATGAAGGTCCGCCCCACGTAATGGTTGCGCACCAAGGCCATCTCGAAGGGGATGCCGGACTCCTGCGCGTATCCAATGGCAGCCGGCACCCCGGAGTCGGGAATGGGCACCACCATGTCGGCGGACACGGGGTGCTCCCTGGCCAAAACCCTCCCCATCTCCTTGCGCGCCTCGTAGACGTTCCTCGAGAAGACCGTGCTGTCAGGACGCGCGAAGTAGATGAGTTCGAAGACGCACTGCCTCCGAGGCCCCTTGAACGTCTTGATCCCCCTCAGCCCTTTTTCGTCGACCTCCAGGACCTCTCCAGGTTCCACCTCTCGGACCATCTCCGCCTCTATGAGGTCCAAGGCGCACGACTCGGAGGCGACCACGATCGCATCCTGCCTGCGGCCAAGGACGAGGGGTCTGAAACCTTGAGGGTCCCTTGCCGCAAAGAGGCCCTTCTCCGTGAGGAGGACCAGGGAGAACGATCCCCTCAACTGGGAGAGGGCCTCCACCAATCGTTCCCTGAGGGTGGGAAGAGGGGACGCGGCGATGAGGTGAACGATGACCTCGGTGTCGATCGTCGATTGAAAGAGGGATCCGCGCGCCTCCAGATCCTTCTTTATGAGATGGGCGTTTACGAGATTTCCGTTGTGCGCTATGGCAAGTCCCCCTCCCCGGTAGCCCACCACAAAGGGCTGTGCGTTCCTCAGGAAGCTCCCCCCGGCGGTGGAATACCTGACGTGCCCTATGGCGCATTGTCCCGTGAGCCTCCGAAGGATCTCCTCGGTGAAGACATCCGCCACGAGTCCCATACCGCGATGGACCAATAGGCCCCTTTGGTCGCACGAGACTATGCCTGCGCTCTCCTGACCGCGATGCTGGAGCGCATAGAGGGCAAGATATGCCAGATTGGCTGCTTCGGGATGGCCATGTATGCCAACGATCCCGCAGGCCTCTTTCAGTTCTCTCATTTTCCCTCGACCTCCCTTGGACCTCATCCAGGGCCGCAAGGGTTAGGGACAGGAGCTATGTCACCGCATGCCCCAGGACCCTCCCGTATATCAGGTCCACATGCGCCAGCGAACGGTGGAGGTCGAAACAAGACCTGAGTTCCCCTTCGTCGAGCATGGCCATTACCTCCGGGTCTTGCCGCAACACCTCCTGAAAATCCTTCCCCTCATCCCAGACCTTCATGGCGTTTCTCTGCACCAATTGGTAAGCCCTTTCCCTGCTCGCGCCTCTTTCCACCAAGCTCAGGAGGACGGCTTCCGAGTGGATGAGCCCCCTGGTGATGGAGATGTTTTTCGCCATGGCCTCCGGATGCACCACCAGCTCCCCCAGGAGGGTGGTGAAGCGATGGATCATCGTATCCACCAGGATGGTGCTGTCAGGGGCAATCACCCTTTCCACCGACGAGTGGCTTATGTCCCTCTCGTGCCACAGGGCCACGTTTTCCAGCGCCGCGAGGGCGTTGGCCCTGACCAGCCTGGCGAGGCCGCAGAGGTTCTCGGCGGTGATGGGATTCTTCTTGTGGGGCATGGCCGAGGATCCCTTCTGCCCCCTGCCGAAGCCCTCCTCGGCCTCTCTGATCTCGGTGCGATGCAGATGACGGATCTCCAGGGCGAACTTCTCGATGCTGGAGGCAACGATGGCCAGTGTGGCGAAGCAATCGGCGTACCGGTCCCGCTGTATGACCTGGTTGGATATGGGGGCGGGGGTGAGTCCGAGTTTCTCGCATACATACTGCTCCACCCTCGGGTCGATATGGGCATAGGTCCCCACCACCCCGGAGATCTTCCCATAGGAGATCGTTTCCCTTGCCCTCCGAAGTCGTTCCAGATTCCTCTTCGTCTCCTCGTACCACAGGAGCATCTTGAGCCCGAAGGTGATAGGCTCAGCGTGGACCCCATGAGTCCTGCCGATCATCACAGTGGCTTTGTGTTCCAAGGCGAGGTCTTTGAGTCGCCCGAGGAGCGCCTCCGTGCCCTGGATTATCAGGTCCATCGCATCCCGCAACAAGACGGCCATGGAGGTGTCCAGGACGTCCGAGGAGGTGAGACCCAGGTGCAGGTATCGGCCCTCGGGGCCTATGGACTCGGCCACGCACTGGACGAATGCAGCCACGTCGTGCCTGGTCGTCCGTTCCAGCTCCTCGATGCGCTCCACGGTGAAGGAGGCCTTCTGTGCGATCACCTCCACGGCTTCGGGGGGAATCCTACCGATCCTCGCCAGTCCCTCGCATACCGCTATCTCCACCTGGAGCCAGGTGCGATACCTGTTCTCAGGGGCCCAAATCCTTCCCATCTCGGGACGGGTGTACCTGGGAATCACAGGTTGCCTCCGGAGCCGAAGTCGAAGAGAAGAGGACAACAGTATGTACCCACCTGCGCCCGCAAAAGTCAAGCGTGAGCGGGGGGCATTGCGCCTCAGCCCCCTCTATGGTTGCCCTGCGCAAGGGTTTCCCCCGCCTGCTCCTTTTCGACGGCCCCCCTCGGACCAGGCATGCAACGGCGATTCCGAAACCGCCCCCCAGGAAAAGGGGCCGTCCACCGTGGCAGCGGACACAGGAAATCGAGAGAGCCTTGGACGGGAGCTTCGGACACCCACGGACCGGCGACGGTTTGCGCTCGAGGCGGCTCGACTCTTTTGAGGTTCTTCACATGAGCTCGAGGGCCGTCTTCTCCAGTTCCACGATGGCATCGCGAAGCTCGGCCGCGCGCTCGAATTCCAGGCGCTCGGCGGCCCTCCTCATCTCCCCGCGGAGCCTCTTCACCTTCCTCTGTATCTCCTTGAGGTCGAGATAGGGGGCTTCCTCTTCCGCCACCTTGGGAAGGGGCACATAGTCGGCCTCGTAGACGGAGGTGAGGATCTGTGAAATGGCCTTCTCGATCCCCTTCGGTGTTATACCATGACGCCGGTTGTACTCCTCCTGGATCCGCCGCCTCCTCCTGGTCTCCTGGATGGCCCTGGCTATGGCTGGGGTCATCCGGTCCGCATAGAGGATGACCCTGCCCCGCAGATTCCTGGCGGCCCTCCCGCAGGTCTGGATCAGGGACCTCTCTGAGCGCAGAAAGCCCTCTTTGTCAGCATCGAGGATGGCCACCAGCGCCACCTCGGGCAGATCCAGGCCCTCCCGCAGGAGGTTGACCCCTATGAGGACATCGAACGTCCCCATCCTCAGCTCGCGGACGATCTCCACCCGCTCCAAGGTCGTGATGTCGGAGTGCAGGTACCTCGCCTTGATCCCGAGCTCGGTGTAATACTCCGTCAAGTCCTCGGCCATGCGCTTGGTCAGGGTGGTGACGAGCACCCGCTCCTTGCGTCGCACGGCCAGGCGGATCTCGTGGAGCAGGTCATCCACCTGTTGCCCCGCTGGCCTCACCTCCATCTGCGGGTCGGTGAGCCCCGTGGGTCTGATGATCTGCTCCACCACTCGTCCCCGGGCCTTGCTCAGCTCGTACTCCCCCGGCGTGGCGGAGACGTAGATGACCTGCGGCACGCACCTCTCGAACTCCTCGAATGTCAAAGGCCTGTTGTCCAAGGCGGAAGGGAGGCGGAAACCGTATTCCACCAGGGTCTCCTTGCGCGAACGATCTCCCCGGAACATGCCCTGCAATTGCGGGATCGAGACGTGGCTTTCGTCGATGAACACCAGGGCGTCCCTGGGCAGATAGTCCATGAGAGTGGGTGGGGGCTCTCCGGGCCTTCTGCCCGTGAGGTGCCTGGAGTAGTTCTCTATCCCGGGGCAATAACCCATCTCTTGGAGCATCTCGAGGTCGTACCGGGTCCTGGTCTCCAGACGCTGGGCCTCGAGGAGTTTGCCCTGGCTGCGCAGGAAACGGAGGCGATCCTCGAGCTCCTCCCGGATGGAGTGTATGGCGCGACGGAGATCCGCTTGAGGTGTCACGTAATGGCTGCCGGGATAGATAGGGACATGCGCGAGCCTCTGCAATACCCTCCCCCTGACGGGATCCACCTCGCTGATCCTCTCGATCCGATCCCCGAAGAACTCGATACGGATTGCATGGCGCTCCTCGTGAGCGGGGAAGACCTCCACCACGTCCCCCCGGACCCGAAAGGCACCTCGATGGAAGTCGGTGTCGTTTCTCTCGTACTGTATCTCCACCAGCCTCCGGAGCAGTTCGTTGCGGTCGATCCGATCACCTTCCTGGATGTATATGAGGCAGCCGTGGTAGGCCTCGGGGGAGCCGAGCCCGTAGATGCACGAGACACTCGCGACTATGATCACGTCCTGACGCTCGAAGAGGGCCCTGGTGGCGGAGTGGCGCATCTTGTCGATCTCTTCGTTTATGGAGGCGTCCTTCTCGATATAGGTGTCCGAAGAAGGGATGTAGGCCTCCGGCTGATAGTAGTCGTAATAGCTCACGAAATACTCCACCGCGTTTTTTGGAAAGAGGGATCTGAACTCCGCATAGAGCTGTGCTGCTAGGGTCTTGTTGTGGGAGATGACCAGGGTGGGTTTTTGCACCCGCGCTATCACATGGGCCATGGTGAAGGTCTTGCCCGAGCCCGTCACCCCCACCAGGACCTGGTGGCGGGCCCCTGCGAGGACCCCCTCCACCAAAGTCTCTATGGCCTGAGGCTGGTCCCCGGCCGGCTCGAAATCGCTTACCAGCTCGAAAGCCTTCATCTCTCCACAGAAGCAGGAGGGGAGGCAGACCATTGCCTCCTGTTCCGATCAGAAACGTTGCGCCTTCAGGCGCAAAGCTCCGAGATCATCTCGAATATCACGCGGATCCCCGTGACCAGCTCCTCTACCCCAATCCTCTCGTCCTGCCCGTGAATCCGGGCCAGATCTGCCGCTTCTATCATAGCCGGGATCCAGCCATAGGAGGCGATGCCGAGCCTGCGGAAACACCGGGAGTCGGTGAAGGCCGGGAATACGGACGGCAGAAACAGGGCCCCCGGAAAGAAGGCCGTTGCCAGGCGTTCCATGCAACGGAACATCTCGGTGTGGATCGAGGAGCAGGAGGGCTCTATGGCCATGATGGGCTCCAGCCTGAGGCGTCCTCGGGGGAGGCAGCGACGGAGCTCTTCCAGGACTTCCCGGGTCTGTCTATCGGGCAAGACTCGGATGTCCAGAGTGGCCCTCGCTTCAGCGGGCACCACATTGGGACGGGAGCCGGCCTCCAACTGGGTGATGCTCAAGGTGTCCTGAAGCATTGCCCGCAGGGCCGGGATGCGCAGCAAGGGATGGGCATCAAGCTCCTCGGAAGAGAGCCCGCCCAGCCCCAGGCGCTCCAGCATCGTCCTGGTCTCCGGCAGCACCCGCACCTGCCCGGGCCACCTCGTGAGGGAATCCAGGGCCCTGACCAGCCTCTCGCAGGGGTTGTCCCCATGGGGAAGGGATCCGTGACCTGGGGTCCCCTCGGCGACGACTCTGACCCAGACAGGACCCTTCTCGCCGAAACCGCAGAGGTTGACCGAGAGATCACCCGTCCTCCATCCGCTACCTCCCTCGTTGAGGCACCAGGCCGCCTCGAGCTCCATGGGATGCTCCTGGGCGAGGTACTCCGCGCCGTAGCCGCTGCCATTCTCCTCGTCGCAAGTGACCAGGAGGAGGAGATCGCGCTTTAGGGGCAACCTCTCCCTGCGGGCGAGGGCGGCGGCCATGAGCTCCATGACGCCCATCCCCTTCATATCCAAGGCTCCGCGTCCCCACACGAAGCCGTCCCTGACCTCGCCTCCGAATGGAGGCACGCTCCACTGCCCGGTGTCGGCCCCGACCACGTCGCAGTGATGGGCGAGCATGAGCCCGCGCCTCTGCCCTCCGGAGGGAATCCTGCAGATCAGATTTATCCGATCCGGATCCTTTCCCACGTATCGGACCTCGAGCCCCTCTCCCTTCAGGAAGCGGCCTATGAATTCCACGGCCCTCCGCTCGTTGCCCGGCGGGTTCGTGGTGTCGATCCTGATATACTCCGCCAGGAGATCCACCGCCTCCCTCTCTATCTGGTCCCAGTTCATCCCGGCTCCTCGAGTTTGTATATTCAAAGCTTATCACATTTCAGCTCGGAGCTCCCATCCTTCCTTCGGTGGGCCTTGATTTCGCGCGCCCGCAACGTGTATCCTCTCCCTCGTCTCGGGGCCAGGCTGGGATTGCGCGGGCAGCCTTGGCCCGTTGCTCGCTGACCGGTCATCGGAGGATTTGGGGATGCTATCGAGGAGGGATCCAACCAGGACCGAGAGCTGGCGAAGGCTCAGGGATCATTACAGGAAAATGAAGGACGTCCATATGAGGGACCTCTTCGCCGAGGATCCCCGGAGGTTCGAGAGGTTCTCCGTCCGTCTGGGCGATATACTGGTGGATTATTCCAAGAACCGGATCTCCCTGGAGACCATGGAGCTCCTCGCGGGGTTGGCCGAGGAGATGGGGGTGCCGGATGCCATAGAGAGGATGTTCGCCGGATGCAAGATCAACGAGACCGAGGGCAGGGCTGTCTTGCACGTGGCGTTGAGGAACCGTGCCAATACCCCCATTTATGTGGACGGCCGGGACGTGATGCCCCAGGTCAACGCGGTGCTGGAGAAGATGCGGGTCTTCTCCGAGCGGATCTCCTCAGGCCAGTGGAGGGGTTACACAGGGGAGCGGATCACCGACATCGTCAACATCGGCATAGGGGGCTCGGATCTGGGCCCCCTGATGGTGACGGAGTGTCTCCGGCCCTATGCGAGGCAGGGCATCGCCGTGCACTTCGTCTCCAATGTGGACGGGACTCACATCTCCGAGACCCTAAAGACCCTGCGACCAGAGACGACCCTGTTCATGATCTCCTCCAAGAGCTTCACCACCCAGGAGACCATGACCAATGCCTTCACCGCCAGGCAGTGGTTCCTGGGGAAGGCCCGTGATCCGGCCAGCATCTCCAGGCACTTCGTGGCGATATCCACTGAGGTGGAGAGGGTGGAGGCCTTCGGCATCGATAGGGACAATATGTTCGTGTTCTGGGATTGGGTGGGGGGGCGCTACTCGCTTTGGTCCGCCATAGGGCTTTCCATCGCCTGTTACATAGGGTTCGAGAACTTCGTCGAGCTCCTGGAGGGTGCCTTCGAGATGGACGAGCATTTCAGACGCGCCCCCCTCCAAAGGAACATCCCGGTGATCCTGGCACTGATCGGCATCTGGTACAACAATTTTTTCGGGGCGGACACGGAGGTCGTCTTACCCTACGATCAATACATGCACCGATTCCCGGCCTACCTGCAGCAGGCCAGCATGGAGAGCAACGGCAAATCCATTGACCGATGCGGGAGGAAGGTCCGGTACGATACAGGACCCATCCTGTGGGGCGAGCCCGGGACCAACGGCCAGCATGCGTTCTACCAGTTGATTCACCAAGGCACCAGGCTGATCCCAGCGGACTTCTTGGCCCCGGCCATAAGCCACAACCCTGTGGGGGAACATCACGCCATCTTGCTTTCCAACTTCTTCGCCCAGACCGAGGCCCTTCTCAAGGGAAAGGGCAAGGAGGAGGTCGTGGAGGAGCTGAGGCGGGAAGGGAGGAGTGCCGAGGAGATCAGGAGGCTGTGGCCTTACAGGGTCTTCGAGGGGAACAGGCCCACGAATTCGATCCTCTTCCGCAAGTTGACCCCCAGGGTCCTGGGGAGTCTCATCGCCATGTACGAACACAAGATCTTCGTGCAGGGGGTGATATGGAACATCTTCAGCTTCGACCAATGGGGCGTGGAGCTCGGCAAGCAGCTGGCCAACAGGATAGTGACGGAGCTCCGCGATGACGCCCCCGTGGCCTCACACGATTCCTCCACCAACGGGCTGATCAACACCTTCAAGGAGATGAGGCGCACTTAGGGGTTCCTGGATAGGTCGATGATCTCCATGCGATCGTTGGCCTCCGGGTGCTCCGACGAAGGCCCCTCTGTGAGGACAACCAGGTCTCCTTCGAGCCCTAGTGAATCCAGCGACCTGCGCACGTAGGAGTTCCAATCCCTCGGGTGGGCCGGCTCGTGCACCGGATGGACGCCGAAGGTGAACTGGAGTCGTTGGCAAGTCTCCTCCTGGGAGCTGATGGCCGCGATCCAGACGGGGAGCCTGAATCGCGCTATGCTCCTGGCGGTGGCCCCGCTGTGGGTGGGGACGAAGACCGCAGCCGGGGAGATGCGCTCGAGCACGGCCTGAACGCTCACCGCTATGAGATCCTTCATGCGTGGAGGGGCGCCACCCCACATGGCCGCCAGTGCCTCCTTGATGTCGGTGGTCCGCAGGTGAGGCTCCACGGCCGCCGCGATCCTGGCCAGCATGGCCGTGGCCTCCACAGGGTATCTGCCCATGGCCGACTCCCCGGAGAGCATGACGCAGTCCGTGCCATCGAGGATGGCGTTTGCCACATCGGTGGCCTCCGCGCGGGTGGGGCGTCTGTTGGAGGTCATGGATTCGAGCATCTGGGTGGCCGTGATCACCGGCTTGCCCAGGAGGTTGGCCTTGCGGATCAGCCGTTTCTGGACCAAGGCTATCTCCTCGATGGGTATCTCCACGCCGAGATCGCCCCTGGCGATCATGATGCCGTCGGCCGCATCCAGGATGGGGTCCAGGTGCTCCAGGGCCGTGGCGCGTTCGATCTTTGCGAAGACGAAGGGGTTGTGGCCCATCTCCTGGGCTGCCTCTCGCAAGGCTGCCACGTCCAGCTCGGACTCGACGAACGACTGACCGACCGCGTCCACCCCCAGGCTCAAGGCGAGTTCGAGGCACTGGCGATCCCTGGGCGTGAAGGCGCTGATGCCTAGATCGATCCCCGGCAGGTTGAGGCCCTTGCCGGACCAAAGCTCCCCGCCCACGACCACGCGGCACTGAACTTCCTGCCCCTCGGTCCTCAGGACCTCCAGCTGGATGATCCCGTCGTTCAGAAACAGCGTGTCCCCCGGCCTGACCACCCGGGAAAGACGGGGGAAGGATACCGACACCTCGCCGGCCCCTCCCACCAGATCCCTGGCGGTCAGGGTGAAGGTATCTCCGGTCCTCAGTTCCAGCGGCTCCTTGGCCAGTCTCCCCACACGCATCTTAGGGCCGGGCAGGTCGGCCATGATCGCCACGCGCCTCCCGGCGGCCCGAGAGGCGGCCCTCAGGTCTTCGACAACCGCCCGGTGTCGCGCCGGATCGCCGTGGGAGAGGTTCAATCTGGCCACGCTCATCCCGGCCATGATCATGCGCTCCATGACTTCACGGTCCTCGGAGGCGGGGCCGATGGTGCAGATGATCTTGGTCTTGTTCCGCGGCAGCTTCACGGCGTTCACTGCTCCGGCGCGAGTCCCTTCCATGTGACCTCAGATCTCGCGGATCAACTTCTCCCCGGCCGTCTTGAGCATCGCGAGACCTTCCTCGGTCGGGGCCTCCATGTAGAAACGGACCACCGGTTCGGTCCCGGACGGACGAAAACAGACCCAACTGCCGTCCTCGAGAATATACTTGTGCCCGTCCAGGGTCACGTGGCCCACCACAGGCCGGTCCGCAAAGAGGGGCGGGGGGCTTTGAAGGCGCTCCAGGAGCCTGGCCTTGGCCGACGGCTCCAGGGAGAGATTGAGGCGCATGGTCCGGCAAGGTCCCACCGTTGAGAACAGATCTCCCAGGAGCTCAGGGATCCCCTTTCCAGTGGAGGCCACCATCTCTGCGACCAAAAGACAGGCGAGTATCCCGTCCTTCTCGGGCAGATGCCCCTTCATGGAAAAACCCTCGCTCTCCTCTCCCACCATCACCACCGAATCTCGCTGGATGTATTCCCCGAGGTACTTGAACCCCACCTTGGTCTCGTAGACAGGGCGGCCGTGATGCGCCGCCACCCGGTCGATCAGGTGCGTGGTGGCAACGCTTCGCGCCACGCCCCCGGGCCAACCCCGGGTCCGTATCAGGTAGTCGAGGAGCAGGGGAAGGATCTCGTTGGCCTCGCGATACCTCCCCTCGTCGTCCACCACCCCGAAGCGGTCCGCATCCGCATCCATGGCCAGTCCCAGATGGGCCCCGCCGGCCCTGACCCTGTCCGAGAGCTCATGGAGGAACTCCCCCGAAGGCTCTGGGCGATGCCCACCGAAATAGGGGTCTCGAAAGGCGTGCAGGACCTCCACTTCCACACCGTGTTCCTTGAGGATGGCATCCAGGTAACCGCGGCCCGTCCCCCACATGGCATCGACCACCACCTTGAGGCGGGCCCTGCGCAAGGCCTCCCTGTCTATCAGGCCGTTGACGTGCCCGAGGTAATCACGGCTCGGGTCGAAGTCCACCACGAGCCCCTTCTCCCTCGCCGCGGGGAGGGGGATGCTCTTCACTGCATCGGGATCCATGGCGTTTATCCTGGTCTCTATGGCATCGGTGACGGCCGTTGGGGCCGGGCCCCCGCTGGAGGGGGAGAACTTCAGGCCGTTGTAGAAGGGCGGGTTGTGGCTGGCAGTGACATTGATCCCGCCGGCCCTTCGGCCCGCCCTTATGGCGTGACTGACCACAGGGGTGGGGGTGTCCCGTTCGGCCAGAAAACAGGGGATGCCACTTGCCGCCATCACCCCGGCCGCGGTCTCGGCGAATGCCTCGGACATGAACCTGGTGTCGTAACCGACGACCACCCCCCGGCCGGCCGAGCCCTCGGCCCGTAGGTGGTCGGCGATGGCCTGGGTCACCAGACGCGCATTGGGAAACGTGAAATCCTCGGCCAATACCCCCCGCCAGCCGGAGGTGCCAAACCTGATCCCTGTCATGGCAGTACCCCCCAACGATGAGACTCCGTTCTACCCAGCGGCACAATCATAACAGATGTCCGCCCGGGAATTCACCACGACCTTAGCGTGGGAGATAGAAGTCTTTCACCCTTCCTTGGTGAAAACCGCACGAATCATCTCCCCCCGGCCTCGGCGGGCCTCCCACCAAGCCCTGAGGGAGATTGCGCGCCGGTAGATCCTGTGCTCGGCGGACGGCCTTCGCCTCAGCCCCTTGGCCTGATCGATGAAGACACTGCGGATCCCGGGATCCCTCTTTCCCAAGATGTCGGGAGGGAAGACCCTGGCATTTATCCTGCTGTACAGGATCCAGCGCGGCGATGCCTCGGTCCTGATGGAGGCCAGCTTCATCGCCGCCTTCTCCCCGAGAAGGCCAAGGGTAGTCGGAGTGAACTGCAGCAAATGCCTCGGGGGGTCCAAGGGGTACCAGTGGACGCCGTAGCGCGAGAAGCCCCAGGACTCCACATTGGGGACGATGACCATGACTTTGCCACCCGGCGCCAAGAGCTGGCGGGCCCGTTCCATGGTCTCGATGGGGTTGGGGAGATGTTCCAGGACGCTGCGGAAGGAGATGACGTCGAATCTTTGCCCCAGCGGGACCGCGAAGATGTCCCCCAGGTGGACATGGAGGCCCAGCGCACTTGCCCTTTGGCGTGCCCCCGGCACCAACTCCACCCCTTGCGCGTTCCATCCCAAGAGCTGGTGTTTGTATAGCCATCCGCCCGAGCCGCAGCCGACGTCCAGTAGGCGGCACTCGCCCTGAGGGGTGAGGGTGTCCCTCATGCCGAGCGGTCTCAAGGGGGCGGTGAGGTACCGCATGACCTTGGAAGGACCTCGCCGCCTTCCGAACCAGTGCCGGATCAAAAAGCGATTGAAGGGCCGGGCGAGTCTTCTTTCGAGATCGTCCTTGCTGACGTCCCCATGAGGGTCGTAGTCCCCACCGTAAAGGGAGGCGATGCTCTCGGAGTCCGGCATGGGGGAGATCCGGATGAGTCCACAGCTCGTGCATCTCAAGTAATCGTGGTTTTGGGCGCGGGGGTACAAACGGTCGAATCCGGTTATGAACGGGACTCCGGACCTCGACCGGCAAAGGGGACAGGCGCCGCGCTCCTCAGTCCTCGCCGTCATCCGGCCTGCCCCTCCTTCTCCCGCCGCGCGAGGACCCCAGGGGGGTAGGGGATCATTAACGCCGTCAGGGCCGCCACGGCAGGCAAAAACGCCGTTATCTGCAAGACCTTGAGCACGCCCCAGCTGTCCGCTACGGAGCCCAG
>Ga0068707_1001895_pt1 | contig 14703 bp, 13 predicted proteins | sample YNPNPMetaG_FD_66600 | JGI IMG/M metagenome (GOLD analysis project Ga0068707, IMG submission 66600) | Anoxygenic and chlorotrophic microbial mat microbial communities from Yellowstone National Park, USA - YNP NP MetaG | ecosystem: Environmental > Aquatic > Thermal springs > Hot (42-90C) >...
AATCGAAGCCGGGCGGATGGAACTTGAATATCTGCCGTTCAACCTGCGCGAATGTTTGGAAAGTGCGTTGGACTTGATCGCTCCGAGCGCTGCCGAAAAAGGCATTGAATTGGGTTATCTGATGGATAACGATGTGCCGGAAGCTGTCTATGGCGATAGCACCCGTTTGCGTCAGATTCTGGTCAATTTGCTTAACAATGCCGTTAAATTCACTGAAAAAGGCGAGGTGATGGTATCGGTTAAGTTAGAGGGAGTACCCCAAAGTGCGGATAAGCCCATCACCCTGCACTTCAGTGTGCGTGATACAGGGGTTGGCATTTCACCAGAACAAGTACAACGCTTGTTTCATCCCTTCACTCAGGCGGATAGCTCTACGACCCGAAGATATGGCGGCACCGGTCTAGGATTGACCATTTGTAAAAAACTTGTCGAACTGATGGGCGGCGATATTTGGGTCGAAAGCGAAGGCATCGCTGGGCGCGGCAGCACTTTTCACTTCACAATACAGACCAGTTCTTCGCCTGATTTGCCCAGTATGTTGCCGGGGTTGTACCTGCATACGCTGGAAAACAAGCGCATCCTGATTGTGGATGACAATTCCACCAATTGCGAAATCCTGTCGCGTATGGCCCAATCCTGGCGTATGCTTCCAATAACACTCACCCATGCCAAAGCCGCACTGGAGATGATTGAACAGGGTCAGCGCTTTGACGTTGCTGTTCTGGATGTGCAAATGCCCGAAATGGACGGGCTGACCCTGGCAGGTGAGCTGCGCAAACGCTTTGACAGCACCCAATTGCCCATTATCATCCTCACTTCTTTGGGACGGCGTGACGAACTGCCGGCGAATGTTGAGGTTTCAGCATACCTTTACAAACCGATTAAGATGTCGCAGTTGTATGACGCTCTGATCAAAATCTTTTCAGCAAAGCCGGTGTACGTCACCCCGGAGCCGGCGGCGGTTATCTCCCTTGACTCGCAGATGGGCAGCCGCCATCCTTTGCGTATCCTGCTCGCAGAGGACCATGATGTCAATCAGAAGGTTGCTATCATGCTGCTGGACCGTCTGGGCTACCGCGCCGACATTGCCGCTAACGGTCTGGAGGCCCTGGAAGCCCTGCGCCGGCAGGAATACGATCTGGTGCTGATGGACATCCACATGCCCGAAATGGACGGCATCGAAGCCACCCGGCACATCCGCAACCGCTTTCCGCCCGAATTTCAACCCTATATTGTTGCGCTCACTGCCAATGCCCTTGAAGGTGACCGCGAAACCTACCTGAAAGCTGGTATGAATGATTATTTGAGCAAGCCCTTGCGCGTGGAGCAGCTCGTGCAAGTTTTAGAACGTTGTCCGTCCAGATTGCCGGCTGCTCCCCCTGGTTTTGCAACATCGGAAACAGTTGGGCAGACGGCGCAGGCCGGTGTTCCCCCAGTGCAAGAAAAGTCTGCCGATTTGGCAGTCAACCTTACCGCCTTGGGCGAATATTTCCCGAACTGGCAAAGCGATCCCGCCACGCTGGCGGAACTGGCACAGATGTTTTTTGAGGATACCGAAAAACGGCTGCCGCAAATAGCTGTTTGGCTGGCAGCGCGCGAAGGCGAATCGGCGCGTAAGGGCGCACACACCATCAAAGGCGCCGGTCTGACTTTTGGCGCTGAAACGTTCGCCGCCTTGTGCCAACAACTGGAAAACGACCTGCGCGCTGGAAACTGGACACAGGCGGAGGAACGTTTGGGTATGGTTAAACAGGAATACCAGCGCGTGAAGCAGTTCCTCTTGGAATTGATCGGCGCAAGCGAGAAAGGAGGGTAAGCATGGCGTCTTCTTTGCCCACTGCTCAATCCCTGATGCAATTGTGCAAGTCGTTTCTGGCGCAATTACCCGAGTTGCGTCAACAAATCGAAACTGCCTGGTTGAACATGATGGACAGCGATTGGTCGCTGGAGATGAGGCAGGATGTCCAATATCGAGTGCATAAACTGGCTGGTTCAGCGTTCACACTGGGATATCAATCATTGGGCAGAGCCGCCCGTGAACTGGAGCTGGCGCTGGCTTTTAAAGAATGGACTGCTCCCCCGCAGGAAGATGACAAGGAGCGGCTGAAAAGCCTGTTTAGCGCACTGCTTCAGCAAATCACTCATCCTTCTCTGGATGGCAGCATAGGCGAGGAAGAATTGAATGCTTCGCTCAAAGTGACCGAGTCACTGCAAAGCACCCGCGCCAACCGCCTGATTTTTATGGTCGAGGACGACCCGCAGCAGGCGGAAGAACTGGCAATCCAGATTCGCTATTTTGGCTATCAAGTGCAAACCCTCACCCGTTTGGAACAGTTAAGCGAGGCGCTGCAGATGATCACACCAGCGGCTATTTTGATGGACCTGATTTTCCCTGAAGGTGACAGCGCTGGTATCGAGGCCATTCAGGAAATGCGCGAAACCATCCCCGCTCATACGCCAGTCATTTTCATCTCCGTACGCGACGACTTTCAGGCGCGGCTGCAAGCCGTGCGAGCCGGTGGACAGGCTTACTTTACCAAACCGGTCAACGTCGGTGCATTGATTGATGCTCTTGATCGTATGACGCTTGGCGAAGAACCTTTGCCTTACCGCGTGCTGATTATGGACGACTCGCCCATGCAGGCGAATTTCAGCGCCATGCACCTGAAGAAAGCAGGTATGGAAACTTATATCGTTACCGCCCCAATGGATATTTTGCAGGCACTGAATGATTTTAACCCCGACTTGATTCTGCTTGATCTTTACATGCCAGAATGTTCGGGTTTTGAGCTGGCACAGACCATCCGCCAGATTGAACGATTTGTCAGCATTCCCATAGTTTATCTTTCGGCGGAAACCGATCGTGAGGTGCAACTGGAAGCGGTTGGGATCGGCGGCGATGATTTCCTCACCAAACCCATCAAACCCGAGCATTTGATCGCTTCGGTGCGCTCGCGTGTTGAGCGTTACCGCCAGATGCGCAACTTGATGGTGCGCGATAGCTTGACCGGACTTTTCAATCACACCACACTCAAGGAACGCCTCAGCCAGGAATTAAGCCGCGCCATTCGTTACAAAATTCCGCTTGCCTTTGCCATGCTGGATATTGATCATTTCAAACATGTCAATGATACTTATGGTCATAGCGTGGGCGATCGTGTATTGAAAAATCTGGCTCGCCTGCTGGTCAACTGCCTGCGCACCAGCGACATCGTCGGGCGCTATGGCGGCGAAGAGTTTGCCATCATTTTCCCCAACACCAGCGGCAGCGATGCCGTTCAGGTGCTGGATGAGATCCGCCAGAATTTCGGCGGCATTGTCCATCAGGGAAACAACAGGCAGACCTTTCATGTTACCTTTAGTGCCGGCGTTGCTGCCTATCCGGGCAGCGTCACCCCGGCGAATATCAGCGATGCCGCCGACCGTGCTCTGTATCAGGCAAAAGTCAGCGGGCGCAATCGCGTGGTACTATTAAGCCCCTAAAAATTTCTCATCCTGCTAAAGAGTTTTATACAGTGGCAAAAACAGTTTTTTCGCATAGATAAGCGTCAAGCAGGATTTTTGTAACACCTTGGCGCTAAAAATGATTTGACACTGGAGGGCTAATAGTGTATATTAAGTGAGGGTGTTGAAAAACAAAGCACACCCCCTATATATGGCGGTAGAATAGCCTATTTTTCGTATAGATATGCGCTATATATGACTTTTTCAACACTCTCTTAAGTATAAGTGCTTTGACAAGCAATGGTTGTTTTTACGGAGGAAACTGACTATGAAAGGCAATGAAAAAGTAATTGAAACCTTAAATGATCTTTTGGCGGATGAATTGACAGCTATTAATCAGTACATGGTGCATTCGGAAATGTGCGCCAACTGGAGATACGACCGGCTGCACGAGGCGACCGAAAAGCGCGCCATCACCGAAATGAAACATGCTGAAAAGTTGATCGCACGGATTATCTTTCTGGAAGGCATTCCCATTGTCAGCAAGTTAAACGATATTCATGTCGGTGCTGAAGTGCAGGCACAACTGCAAAATGATTTGCAAGCTGAGCTGGGCGCAGTCAAAATGTATAACGAAGGCATACGTTTGTGTCTGGAAGTTGGCGATGGCGGCTCGCGCGAACTTCTGGAAGATATTCTGGAAGACGAGGAAGAGCATACCGACTGGCTGGAAGCGCAGCTTGATCAGATCAAACAAATGGGTCTGGCACACTATCTGGCGCAGCAGGTCAAGGAATAGAATACTGGTATCCCGATCTGATAAACACCTCACAGGTTTTTTCGGTTTGTGAGGTGTTTTTGCTTTTATGACAAGATGCCGCGCTCCTGAAAGAATTTCACTAGCCGTTCGACGGCTTCTTGGGTTGAACCTTCTACCAGTTTACTTTCCGGTTTTGCTGTTGTCCGCGCCCCGCCCATCAGAAAGCGGATGCGCTCTGCGGCGGAAAGCGAAGCCTGCGGGGCGGACATCTTGCGAGGGCGCAGACGCGGCGCGCTGATCCCGCTCACCATGCAAACTGGCAGTGCTGGGTTTTCCACAGGGGGAATGGCAATCCGTTCAATCCGTGAGCTGTCAGCACGCTGTAACCGATACACTGAAACATATTTTGGCTGCGCAATCAGCGCGCTGACGCAAACCAGCGCCGGCAGACGACATTCTACAACCGCCCGTGCCCCTCGCTCCAACTGACGCCAGACGCGCAGTTTTTCTTCTTCAGCGAACAGCTCAAGCCGAATAGCGCGTGTTACCAGCGGCAAGTGGAGCTGCTCAGCCATGAACGTCCCTACCAGTCCACTGGCGCTGTCCAGACTGGCATCGCCGCATAAAACCAGCGCCGCGCCCAGCCCGGCAATGACACGAGTGAGTTGTTCTGCGGTCTTCCATGCATCGGGCGTTTCATTTACGCTCACCAGATGCAGCGCCGCATCCGCCCCCCGCGCCAGCGCATGGCGCAACACATCTATCGCATGCTCCGTCCCTAGCGTCAGAACCGTCACCCGTGCTCCCAGTCCATCCTTGAAGCGCATGGCGGTTTCTAATGCGCTCAGGTCTGCCGGATTGATGTTATACGTTGGCTGATCGGCTTCCTGCACGATTTGCTGACTGGTTTCATCTACTTGCAAGGGCAATTGCGTATCCAAAACCTGTTTGATGCAGACCACAATGTTCAGGCTCATTTTGTCTCCCTCATCTCACGGATGCGCCGCGTCAGTGCTGGCAGTATCTCATACAGGTCACCCACCACACCCAGCGCACAGCGGCTGAAAATCGGAGCACCGCGATCGCGGTTAATGGCGACCAGCGCATCCGCGTTCACTCCATCTAGATGGTGAGAGGCGCCCGAAATCCCCACTGCCAGATACAAGCGCGGTTTGACCGATTTGCCCGTCTGACCGATCATGCGTTCGTTAGGAATATAGCCCAGATCAAGCGCCTGACGGCTTCCGCCCACCGCCGCATCCAAGGCATCTGCCAGTTCCTCAATCAGATGCCAGTCCTCCGCTGAGCGCACGCCGCGCCCGCCGGCAACGATGCGTTCCGCCTCGCGCAGGTCAAGGTGCCGCGGGTCGCCCGGTACAATCTCGACCGTTCGAGCATGGATCAAGCTTTCATCCAACGCTGGCTGCCAGTGGATGATCTCCGTTGTCAATGATCCGCGCGGCATCTCCACACCAATTGCGCCCGGACGCAGCGTAGCAATCAGCGTCTGCCCCGGTGGGCAGGTGAAGGCAGTATGCACTTTATCCTGATGCGTGGGTTTGATGGCGCTGAAACCACTTTGCGGGTTGCCCTTGATCCAAAGACAGTCAGTCACAACTGCCCAGCGCAATTGAGCCGCCAGCCGTGCCGCCACCTCATGCCCGTTGACTGTATCACTCATCAAGAGCAGCGCTGGTGGTTGCACAGCCAGCCATTGTGCCAGCGCCGCAGTATGAATATCCAGCGTCGGTTCAGCCAGCAGAGGGTGTTCAATCACTACCACCCGGTCGGCGTCTTGTCGCCTTAATGTTTCTAGCCAGTCCCCTGCCGTATGGCTGAGCGCCAACACGGTCAGCGTACCGTTACAGGCATCGGCGAGGGAACGACCCTCGCCGATGATCTCCAGCGCACATTCGCGCAAACCATGTTCATCCAGTTCAGCAACGACGGAAATGATGGGCGTTTCCACGAATGGCTAAATCTCCCTTCCGATGCGCGCCCCATCCGTCATGGCATCTATTGCCTGCCGAGGCTCCAGACAGTCGCCGATTTTGTAAATTTCCGGCACAGCGCCTTCCAGTCCTTCCAGCCAGCGGTTAACCGGACGCTGGCGCAGGTGAATAATGACCGTATCTATCTCTAGCCGCCGGTCTTCCATCTCACCCATGCGGACATGTGTGGTGCAAGGGTGTTGTTCACCGGTCTTGCTGAGGATGACTGCTCCGGGTTCGATTTTCTTGACCATCATAAAGGGCAAAAATTCGATTTTATCTTTGACAAAGCCCATCATGGTATGTCGGGCGGTAAAACCGTTCTTGTCATTTGCCAGCACAGCCCAGGGGTCTTCCCATGCCTGCACCGGCGCCGCCGAAATCAGATAAACCTTCTTGCCGCGATCCGCCAGCCACTCCGCCGTTTCAATGACCTGCGTATCATAGCCAACCATTAAAACCCGCTCCCCGACGGTTACGCGTTCGTTCAGCACGTCGCGGATGTTGGTGACATGCGGCAGGTTCCAGCCGGGGATATGTTCAGGGGTTTCCTCGTAGGCGCCTGTAGCAGCAATCAATACATCCGGTGCAAAGGCTTTGACCGATTCGGCATCCGCCTTATGGTTCAGTTCGACTTTGACGCCCGACTTGGGAAGTTGACCGCTTAACCAGCGTGGCAGGTCGAGAAATTCCTCTCGACGCGGCGGCATAGCTGCCAGTAAAGTCGCTCCACCCAACCGGTCGGATTGTTCCCAAAGTGTTACATCGTGCCCGCGCAGCGCGGCAACGCGCGCCGCTTCCATCCCCGCTGGACCGCCGCCGACGACCAGCACGCGCTTTTTGTGTTCAGCAGGTTTCAATTCTGCCCATTCGCGTTCGCGTCCTGCTACCGGGTTGACCAGACAGGTCAAATCGAGCTGTGCCCAGGTACGGTCGGTACAGCCCTGCATGCAAGCGATGCACGGGCGAATATCCTCCAGCCGCCCCTCATGTACTTTATTGGGCAGTTCAGGGTCCGCCATCAGGGCACGGGTCATGATCACAAAATCGGCACTGCCGCGCTGTAGAATGCCCTCTGCGTAGAGGGGGTCTTTGATGCGCCCGACAATGAACACGGGCACTTTCTCGACCACCGAGCGAATGCCCGCCCCCAGATATTCTAGAAAGCCCATTGGCATTGCCATCGGCGCTACCATGGTCGCTACTGCGTCGGGATGATGCTGACCAGCGCTAACGCTGATGTAATCCACAAAGCCGCTGTTTTCGATGATTTTGGCGACCTGTTTGTATTCTTCCAATGTATAACCGCCATCCACCATGTCATCGCCGTTGATGCGGATACCGACTGGATAATCCGCTCCCACGGCGCCGCGCACTGCCTCCATCACCTCCAGCGCAAAGCGCATTCGCTTTTCCAAACTGCCGCCGTAGGCATCGCTGCGCTGGTTGCTGTAAGGTGAAATGAATTGGCTGATCAGATAGCCATGCGCGGCGTGGATCTCAACCAGGTCAAAGCCGGCTTCCTTACTCCGCCAGGCAGCGCGGGCAAACAGTTCCACCACCTCCTGAATGCGTTTGACCGACATTTCCTCCGGCACTTCCATTTTGTGTCCGGTGGGCAGTGGACCAACCAGTGCGCTGGGTGCTTCGGGTATCTCGCCAATCACATGGCTGTTGGTCTGCCGCCCGGCATGGGAGATTTGTGAACCAATGCGGCTTTGCGGCGCGGCGGCGTGAAAGGCTTCCGTCAAGCGGCGCATCGAGGGGATCATATCATCCGAGGCGGTACTCATCTGATACAACCCGGCGCGTCCGCGCTGACAGATGAAATTGTATCCGGTGTTAACAATCCCTGCTCCGCCCTTGCCGCGCGCGACATAGTAGGCAATGGTCTGATCATGCACTGTGCCGTCCGGGTTGTCGGTATTGGTGATCGCACTGGACATGACAATGCGGTTGCGGGTGGTCATACGATTAATTTTGCCCGGCTGAGTCAGCAACTGGATGTTGGTCATAAATTTCTGTCTCCTTTTACTTTTTGCGCAGATGATAAAGTGCCCCCTCCATGGCAGTTAAATAACACAGCACGGCTCTTTCGTCAAGCAATTTGGGTCATCTGCCATTTTCTGCTGATTGCGCTATAATCAACCTATGCCTTGTGACCCTCACCGCCGGGCGCTCATTCCGCTATATGATGGAGCCGTATGATGAAAATCGTGATTAAGTCGCCTGTTACTAGGGAAGAATTCAAAGCCTATTACGACTTACGCTATCGCGTACTGCGAGAACCCTGGGGTCAGCCCAGAGGTTCAGAAAAGGATGACTATGAACCCATCAGCCAGCACTTCATCGCTGTTGACGAAGAAACCGGTCACATCGTTGGCGCTGTGAAGTGGTTTGAGAAAGAACCCGGTGTAGGCTGGTTTTCTCATCTGGCGGTTGAACCGCACTATCAACGTAAGGGCATTGGCAAGTTGCTGGTCGAAGTCGTAGAACGAGCCGTCCGGGAAAGAGGCTACCGGGTGTTGGGCTGCATGTCGCGCCTGAACACTGTCGCCTATCTAGAAAAGCTTGGCTATCGTGTGGCTGGCTTACCCGCTCATTATTTCGGTCCGATTCAGGTTGTCTGGATGGAAAAAGCGTTGACTTAAACAGCTCATTCAGCGGCAGGTGATGTCTCAACCACCCCGATCCTGCCGATAAGCAACAAAGCCAATCCATCCAGAATAATTGCCAGCAGAACATTTCCCAGAAAACTCCACTGGTATAACCAGGGGGAAATGACATCCGAAATTGCCCGTCCCAATGCCAGTGCTGCCAGACAGGCAGCCATCAGCGTCGCGCGGGCTGCCGGCATCACTTCGGTCATCATCGTCATCATCGAGATAACGGTAAATTCAAACGAGAGATAAAACAAGAACAACCCTGCCAGTGCGCCAAAAACGTTCCCCCCGATGATGGGCAGCAGGAATACCGAAAGGATGTTCAATCCCAGCCCGAGGCGGACGGCGAGCGGCTTGCCCAGCCGGTCTACGATGCTGGCGGTGAGTGTCTCACCGCTGAATTCGGCAACCCCGATCACTGCCGAAGCTGCTCCCAATGCGGCAATTTGCAATCCAAACGAATCCTGTAGCCAGACGCCGAACATCAGTGAAATGGTCTCGTTGGCAGCGGAAAGGCAGGCGCCCATGACCAGCCCCGCCAGCGCTGGCGCGGTGGTCAGCACTAGCCGCAGCGAATCCAGACCGTTGTCCCTGCTCTTTGAGGTGGGAAGGGTGCGCGGAATGATTTTCAGTGTCAGCAAAGACAGCGCTCCGCCCGCTACCGCCAGCGCCACAAAAGGCGATAGCCAGGTGCCATGAGCCAGCGCCAAAGCCAGGATTGGCATACCGATTGCAAAACTGAGTGACCAGCTCCATTCGGTCAATCCGATGACAAGGGCACGTTGATCATAAGCAACCCGGTCGCCCAGGTATGCCTGCATGGATGAAGTGAAAATCAACAGCCCCATCATCCCCATCCCAAGGGTCAGGAAAAAGGTGACAAAACCGGGCAGAAGGATGACCAGCAGCATCCCGCCTGTGAACATTCCCAGCCCCAGCAACATGCCGGCTTTACGTCCGTGCCGGTCGGAGAACGACGCCAGCAGCGGGCTGAACGCGGCAATGAGTGAACGCACCGAAACTGCCAGCGAGACCTGCCCAATTGAAACCCCCAGTCCGGCAGCGAATACCGACAGGAAAGGGTACACCACCCTCATACTGCTCATCAGCACAATGCGGGCAAAGATAAAAAATACCAGTTGTGGAAAAACGGACAGTTTGAAAGCGCTCTGCATGATTCGTTTCATGGCGCCTCCGCAATACGTGCGCAGAATGAGCTAATTGTATCAGGAAAGCGTAAGGTAAACACTCAAAACACGCAGGATGTTCCCCCAAACAATCTGCGCGCTCTCACTCCCCCGTTGCTGATCGTTAAATTGCTCTGCTGGTGGAGTTCCCGTTTACAAATTGAGCAAAATTAACGGACTTCAGCCGTTGTACCAGCTCGGCTTGCGTATCGCACCATAAGGGCTTCAGGACACAATCCTCACCAAAGGGACAGCCATCGCCGGTTTCCGTGCATTGATTGAGGGCAATGGGTCCGTCAATGGCTTCAACCACCTCCAGAATAGAGATTTCTTCTGCCGAACGCGCCAGTGAAACACCGCCGCGCGCCCCGCGTGAGGTGTGGATCAGACCAGCAATGGAAAGCTGCGAGATGATCTTGGCAAGAAAAGAAGGTGGGATGTTTTGCGCTTCTGCAATCTGGCTGGTTGCAGCCCGTTGATTGGGTTTCATTTTTGCCAGAAACATCATGGCACGCAACGCATAGTCCGCCTGTCGGGTAATTTGCATCGTTTTAGCCTCTTTTGGTAATATAGGTAGAATTACTCCACTTAAAAGTATATTGCAATCCGAAACATTGCGCAAGTGACAGAGGTCATATCCACAAAATGACCTTTTGCGCCGGCAGGCGGCTCTTTTGATACAATGCAGTCGGGCAAGTTGTATTTAGCCTGACATTCGTGCGAAACAGTCTTTCCCACTCTTGTTTAATTTGCATGTAATCGAAATCTGATAGTTTTTGATAGTTATTTAACTGCTCTGATAGCATTTGATAGCCCGGGAACGCTAAACTCACTACAGTCCTTGAAAGGAGTTTGTATCATGGAAATACCACGTCATTGGAGATTGAGAAAACAACGCTATCAAATGCTGGGCGAAACCTGTTCGCGCTGCGGTGAGAAGAGCTTTCCGGGGCGGGCGGTTTGTCCGCACTGCCAGGAAGCGTTAAGCTTTCGCACCCAGGACAACCGCTCTGCCATAGCGGTGGCAGAATTGATGACGGTTCGTCAAACAGTTTAGTTCCTTCCTCCTGTTTCTTTCCAAACGAAAAAGTCCCCGTTGCGGCTTGGGGGGCTTTTTCGTTGTTTTTAGAAAACGGTCTGTTTAATGTTGAAAGCCAAACAAATTGTACGAATTTGTTCAGTCGAGAGACCATCGGCGATCTCACCGCTGTTGAGGTTCATCAGCTCATAGCGCGCAGCCGTTTCAGCATACTCTATTAAATCCACCGCATGTTCCATTGAAAGCGTGGATTTTGACATTACTCCATGCCGTGACCAGACTACCAGCGTATGATCACGCATCAGGCGTACATTTGCCTCCATCAGCTCGGGTGAAGCGGGCGGTGCAAAGGGCGCTACGCCAATCCCGGTTGGAAAGTTCATAATCGTTTCAGGCTGCCAGCGCAATAGATGACGGTTGAAATAGTCCTGATCCTGATAGCGCGGTGTGTGGCTGAAAAACGTAAGCGTTTTGGGTTGGGCGTGTGCCAGCGCCAGGAAGTGATAGCCGTTGAGCGCCACCTGATCGTTATGTACCGCCAGATGTGAATTAAACTCGGTGGTCAGCCGTGTAAAGCGGCAGGCATCACAGGTGTACAACTGCCCCGTTTTGCCGTCCGCCTCGACCTTCACCAATCCCATGCTGGCTTGGGGGTCTGCAGCAATATCGCGCATACGCTGGCCGGAGCCGCTCATCAATAACCAACCGTCTTTCAAAGCTGGTGCTTCGACGGGCAACTGAATTTCTCGCTGATTGGGGAAGCGCACACTCGGATCAAAAGAGGGTTCAAAGTAATAGGAAAGATTGCCCGCAGCGCCTTCGGCGGCGTCAATTTCAACCAGCCGCTGTGTAGCCCGACGGAGTGAATGGAACAACTCATCAAAATCTGTAAGGGTTTGTTCACCTGTCATCCTTAACCTCGCTTTCATTTTTTCTTTGCTCGTGCCTGAATCAATTCCGCGACAATGGATACTGCGATTTCCTCCGGCGATTCCGCACCGATTGGAATGCCAATTGGAGAATGTACGCGCGAAAAGTCTTCCATGCAAAAGCCAGCTTTCTTTACCAGATGTTTATATACTTCATCACGTTTGCGCTTGCTGCCGATCATGCCGATATAGCCGGCGCGGGTGTGCATTGCCCGCTCCAGCACTTCGCTGTCGTTCAAATGACCGCGCGTGACAATCACCAGGTAGCTGTCTTCATCCATTGGCAGATCATCAAAACACTGCTGATAGGATTGGACGACCAGAACGCGGTCTGCTGAAGGAAAGCGCTCGCGGTTGGCATACTCGGCGCGGTCGTCAATCACCACCGTCTCAAAGCCTACCAGCGAACACAGCGGTGCCAGCTTTTGCGAGATATGCCCCGCGCCGAAGATGTACACCGTCCCGTAATCACAGATCGGTTCCACCAGCAAACGTTCCCCGCTCACCAGACGCACCAGCACCGGCGAGCGGCTGCTGGTGACATCAGGCTGTTCAGTGACCTCTTCCACTTCATCACCAAACAAGCCGATTGGCGAACCCATCCCGACCTCAATCGTGCAGGAGAGTTTCCCAACCGTATTGCCGTCTTGTTTGAGCAAACAGCGCCGTTTGATGGGTGTCAGCTCGCCGCTGGGCGGCAGTTCGGTCAAAAGCCAGACGCGGCGGTGTTCATGAATTGCTGCCAGCGCTTCCTGAAATATTTGACGATAGGTGTTGTCACTGGCATCCATAAATTCGATCAACACCGCCACGTTACCGCCGCAGATCATATCGGTTTGTGAAGCGTCCTTGCCTGAAAGCGAAAACTCGCGAATCAAGGCAGACCGTTCGGCGAAAATTTGGGGTGTGCTTTGCAACACCTGCGCCTCCAGCAATCCTCCGCCAATCGTGCCGTAGATGCTGCCATCGGCATGAACAACCATGCGCGCCCCGCTGGTGCGCGGCGCAGAACCAGAACGGCTGAAGATGGTTGCCAATACAAAATCTTCCCTGCGCTCAAACAGCTCGTTGATATGTTGAAACACATCCTTCATCGTTCACCCTTCCCAAAGGAGATTGATTCTAATTCTACCAGTTTTCGCAACAAAGGGCAGGATAAGGCAAAATTCTGCAAGGTGGTTTGTCAATTGTAAACGTAGAGACAGAACATTGCTCAAATTTTGTGAGTTACGACGAAAGGCTATTGACTTTCTCACACGAATTATGTAATATTTTAACAAAATCAAACATTATCTCGCTTCCCATTTTCAGGATAGTCCGATATGCTCGCAGTGGAGAGACAGCAAGAAATCTTGAATTTGCTGGATAAAAGTCACTCGGTTCAAATCAGCGAACTGGTAGAGCGCTTTAACACATCTGAGATGACCATCCGCCGCGATCTGGATGCTCTCGAGCGTAAAGGGTTACTGCGCCGGGTGCGTGGCGGGGCGATCAGCAACCGCGGGCGAAGTTACGAACCGCCCTTCCTGGTGCGCAGCAAGGAGCGGACTGAAGAGAAAAAACGCATCGGAGGTATGGCTGCCAGCCTGATCAAAAGCGGTGAGTCAATCATGCTGGATGTGGGAACGACTACGCTGGAAATTGCTCGTAATCTCTCTAGCCATCAAAACCTGACCGTCATTACCCCCTGTTTCCAGATCGCTGCGTTATTGGTCGAGCATCCTAACATTCGGCTAATCGTCACCGGCGGCATCCTGCGGCGCGGCGAGTTGTCACTGGTCGGACATCTGGCAGAACAGGCAATAGAAGAGTTTTATGTGGACAAATTTTTCATGGGTGTGGGAGGAGCAGACCTGGAAGCTGGTTTCACCGAGTACAACCTCGAAGACACCCTGGTCAAAAAAGCCATGCTCCGCAGAGCAAAAGAGATTACCGTTGTAGCTGATTCGGGAAAATTTGGACAGATTGCGTTTACCGTCATCGCGCCACTTCAGGTGGCAAACCGTATCATCACTGACAGCGCGCTTCCGCAGCAGACTGCGGATAAAATCCGAGAGCTGGGCATTGAGCTGATTCTGGTTTAATACCGCAATAGAGGAGGTGAACAACTAACAGAAAGCATGAAGCAAAAATTCCACCAACTAATCATATAAATCTATTATGTTTTGTGAAAAGAAAAGGAGAGAAAGAAATGAGAAAGGGATGGTTTGTTCTGATCACTTTTGTGACCCTTGTTGCTCTGGTTGCTGCCTGCGCGCCTAAGCCTGCAGAGACGCCTGTAACGACCAAGCCAGAGGCTGGGGAACAACTGGTGTTTGCAACAGTTGTTAAATCCATTGCGTTTAACTGGTTCAAGCGCATGGAAACAGGTGTGCTACAGTTTGGCAAAGATCAAGGTGTCAAGGCGTTCATGGAAGGTCCCTCACAGGTTGACTCGGCGGCACAAGTTGGGATCATTGAAGACCTGATTACCCAGAAGGTCAACGCGATCTGCAATGTTCCTTATGGCGTACCAGAAAATGAACCAGCTCAGAAGAAAGCTATGGATGCGGGCATCATTGTCGTTGGTCACGAAGCCGCAACGGCGAAAGAAGGTACACTCCATTATGATGTTGAGGCATTCGACAACTGTGCCTATGGTGAGGAAATGGTGAAAGAGTTAGCCACTCGAATGGGCGAGGAAGGTAAAT
>Ga0068707_1001899_pt1 | contig 14689 bp, 10 predicted proteins | sample YNPNPMetaG_FD_66600 | JGI IMG/M metagenome (GOLD analysis project Ga0068707, IMG submission 66600) | Anoxygenic and chlorotrophic microbial mat microbial communities from Yellowstone National Park, USA - YNP NP MetaG | ecosystem: Environmental > Aquatic > Thermal springs > Hot (42-90C) >...
CGCCGAAGGCGAACGGGAGAGGGGAGGGAGCAGAGGGTGGGGTGAGGGCCCTGGGAGGCAATTCTAATGACCGCAAAAAGTGTAAACCAATTTTCCCGGCAAACTGAACCATCCCCTTTTTCCCCGGCGAATTGAACCACCCCTTCTCTATTTCAACGAGAAGGCCCTTCAATGTAATACAAAGGTGCCGCAGCCAAAATGGGTTAAGCGGCCAATATGCAGAATTGATGCCAGCTCCAGGTAGGGTAGCAGCCTCCAGGAGATCCCCTCAAACACCTGGCTCCCCACCCGACATCCAGGCCAATCCTTGGAAGCCGCCTCCAGCCTCTGCCGACGAGCAGGGCCTAAGCGTGTCATATCAACATCTTCCTCCAGAGCGGCACGTTCTGCCTGGCTGAGCAAAGCCCAGACCTGCTCAACGCCACCATGCCTGGCCGGCACGAACAGGGTCATGCGAGTCATCAACGCGGTGATGATCTGTCGCATGGAGGGGATCTCGGCTTGCGCCTGTGCCTCGCATGGGGTGCCAGGTGAAGGCTGGGCCACAGTGGACGAGTACCCCAAATCTAGGGGCGTGATCCAGATAAGCTGTCGCAAAGGGCGCTTTGGCCAGCCTCTTCGGCTGGCTGGCTTGCCTGAAGCGCCAGGGGCAGAAGAAAGGGGAGACAGCTCAGGTCCGCTGACCTCAGTCTCGGCCGGCGGCATGGCGGCGCGATCTTCTGTCGGTGTAGCCGTGGAATTTGCTTCTTCGGCTCCCGCCTCAGTTACCTTGCCCTCCGCCAAGGGGAGCCCTTCTGCCCATTGAGCCGGGGTGGGATGGTAGTCCAGGTTCAGGTGGCCGTCCATGGCCAGGGGCTCCCAGCAGGGCCCACGGGCCACATAGATCGCCTGGATATCGAAATGTCCCCAAAGACTACGTGGCTGACGCCAGCGCGGGTCGGTAGTGGTCGCTGCCGCCTCCATGGCCGGCAGGATAACCTCCAGAAACAGCCTGTGATCCGCGTCAGGTCCAAGCAATTTCAGCTCCCAGAGGATCAATTCACCCGAGCCGTAGGCGGATTTGCCAGGATAGGGGAATATAACCGAAGCAATGGGCCAGCCTGGCTCGCGTGCAGGTGAGAGCAGGCCCGGGGGGCTGGCTGTAGTCCTGTCGGCCGCGGCCAGAGCCCGGCGCCAGAGGCGCGCCTCTGGGGTGGGCAGGCGCTCAGCGATGAATGTGCCCAGGGTGCTTGACAGTGCCTTGGCAAAGGGGCGAGGAGGGATCACCAGCGAGCTCTGCACCCGCCAGACAACAAGATAGCGGATCAGGTTAACCGGACTGATAAAAGTCCACATACTCGGTCAGCTGATAGAGCAACGTCACCTGAGGCCTGGGCCACTGGCGGATGCGCCAGGCATTCAGCATATCCCTGGCCTCCTGGCTGAGGGTTCCCAGGAAACGTCCCCAATAGAACTGGGCCTCGGCGCTATTGGCAGTGTGCAGAAGCTTGTAGAGGATCTTGCGCTCCTCGGGCATCAGGATGGTGCGGAAGACAGCCGCCATCTCCAACATATTCAGGAAAGTGGGAACCTCGAAGGTTAGCACCCCCTGGCGCTCATATCGGATGGGCTGAAAGATCTGCCTGGGGTGGGCGTAAAAGCGCACACGCAGCCGATCCTGTGGGAAGCGGCTTTCCTGGTGCACGACCCGCACCAGCAGATCGCCTGTGGTAGACCCGGGGGCACCGGTCGGGAAGATCTGGAGAAGTCCCTTGAGGTTCAGGGCGTGATAGAAGGTCAGTTCTTGGAGCCATGGCTTCAGGCTGCGCTGGTTCAGCATTACTAGGAAGCGCCGTTCGTCGTAGATATAGGTGGCCAGGACGCCGTCGTCTTGAAGAGCCGGCCCAGGCCGTAGCTGGCGCGGCAACTGATTGACATAGCCCCAGATCAGGATGCTCTCGCGCGCCAGCTCGGCCAGCGAGTAAGCTCTCTCCAGGATCATCTGGCAGGCAGGACAATAGCGCGGCGAGCTGCTGGGATATACCCAGCAGCGCCGACAGAGGCCGGCCAGGGCAGAGTGGGGAGGGCCCAGGCGCCCTTCTGGACCAAACAGCTCGGGCGCAGCTTGCAGGCTGCGCAGGGTACCCAGCAGCTCAGCGCTGTTACGACAGCGACGCAGCCAATCAAAGGGACTGAGCATTCAGTGCCTTTTGAAGCTCAGAGTAGTAGGCCACCACCGAGGGCGTAATCCATTCAGATGGCCGGATTGGCACGCGCCACTCCGCCTCCGGGGCACCGGCATAGCGTTTGGGCCAGTCAATCAGGTAGCTTTCAGGCAGCAGGTGCAGGCGCAGGCTGCCAAACCCTACGTAGCGGTGGAGTCCCAGCTTATGGGCCAGATGGGGTTCCAGGGCCACACACCACAGCAGGCGCTGGAACTCCTCCTTTTCCAGGTTCCAGAACCGCAGGGTGAAGCGGGCTCGCGCCCCGGGCAGGATGGCCCGGCAGTAGCTGGCCTGAACCGTGTCGGGTTGGAAAGCCGGCAGCCGTTGTACAATCGGTGCCAGCGGCGCGTGCAGGAATAGGCGCCAGGTGTTGGCAATCTGAAATATGGGCACGCCCTTGCCCTCCTGGCGCCACCGGCCATTGGTGAAAACCCAGCCCCCGTAGGGGTAGGGCACCTTGAACCAGGCCAGCTCTGGGGCATCGAAAAGCGCGAAGCTGCAGGCCAGACGACCCATGATAGCCTGGTTGGGGCCGGCACCCACCCAGCCGAAGAGGCTATCTGCAGGGTTCAGGTGTGCCAGGTCGGGGCTGGGCAGCCGCGAGTCGCTGGCGATGGCATAGATATGACGCAGCATCCCCTTCAGGCTGCGGCTGGGCAAAGCGTAGATTCGGGCCTGGGGCCGCAGGCTGGCCTCGGCTGGCGCCATGGCAAAGCAATCCCAGCCATTGATATTGCCCTCGGGCAGGACGGCTTTGTGAGAAGGCTCGCCGCTCTCCCGCACATGGAGCGGGCTCAGCACTTCCGCCTCTACGAAGAGCATGCCGCAGAAGCCCCCGAAGGCGCGATGGGAGACGAAGCCGGCCTGGGCACGCGGAGGAGCTGAGGGGGTCTGGACAGCTTTCAGGGCCCCGGGCTGAGCCAGCACACGCGTCACTTCCTCCCCTCTCAGGGTAGCCCTCTGCCAGATGCCATCGCTGACCAGTGGCAGGTCGCCCAACAGGGCTTTGGTCACCCCATCTGGGCTGCTTGTCAGCCAGCTCAGCTCACTGATCTGGGCCCTGACCCAGCCAAAGCCGCTGGTCTTCTCCCCACCCAGTGGGATATCGCCGTTCTGGAAGTCGTTCAGCAGGTGCCGCAAGATAGCAACAGCTTCCAGGTCCCTTTCAGTAAGGTCCTGGATGTCGAGTTGCAGCCGGAAGATAAGCTGTTCGCCGTAGGGGAAGAGGTAGTCACGCTTGGCGGCTTCAATTGGCCGGGCGGTAGCGGGATCCATGCGCACCCCGTCCACCGAGCACCACACGCGCTCAGGCTCATGGGGGTCCACAAGGTAGGCATCGGAGAAGCAGATTGCCCCGCGCTGGCCCTGTGTGCCAAACAAGTAATCGAGGATCTGGTCCGTGCGCTTGGTCTCTCCCCACAGGGTCCGCAGCACCTGCGCAGCGCGCTTGCGGAAGGCGCCTTTGATGGTGCTGCCGGGGATGTAGATCTCCCAGGCTCCCTCTTCCTGTGCGGAAGGGGCCCACGACAACATGCGCATGAACATGGTGTCGTAGGGCTTGCCATACTGGCGCGAGATCTCCCGGTTGAACGGCCCTCCGGCGCGGAAGTCTATGTGGTGAGGTTGCGACAGCTCTTGCCGGGCGCGGGCCCGATAGGCCGTCAGAAAAGCGATGAAGTTGCGGTCATTGGTGATGCTCTTGCGCAGATTGACAGGGTGCACGATGTGCTGATAGCGTACCCTGCTATGCTCTTCGAGGAAATCTTGCCAGGCCGCCAGGCTGACCCCCTCGGGCGGGTGGCTGCGATCGCCCCACTGGGCCTCGCTGATCTTGCCTTCCAGCAGGAGGGTTTTGATCTGGATATGAGCCTCGCGGGTGGCAATTTCGGCATCTACCCAGGCATCGCTCTGCAAAAGGCTGATCTGGTGATCCACCTGCTGGTAGAGCCCGGGCAGGATTGCTGCACAGGCTGTGGCCAGGATGTCGGTCAGGGCGGCTTCGTCGGCAATCTGCGCCGAGAGCTGGGCCTCCAAGGCAGGGTCCAGGCCAAGAGCTTCGGCGACCTCAGTCCATGCCTCGTGGTTCAATGCCTGGCTGGCCCGGCGCTCATGTTCCATCACCTCCAGGATGCGCCTGGCCATGTTGGCCTTGTCGGCGAGGGCGGCCTTGAGCGCGGCCTCGGCCGCCTCGCGGCTGGGGAAGGGCTGGTTGCACAGGGGTTGCACCGCGTCAATGATCTTCTTCGACAGGGCGTATTTGCCCTTGGCCAGTTTGGCCAGGGCTGGCTCACGCAGGGTCCAGACCTCCACCTCGCCAGTGGACTGCTCCTGCAGCCAGATGGCTATGGCGCGCGGCAGGTAGTCGGCCAACTTGCGCTTCCAGTCTTCTGGGCTGAGGATAGGGCCTCCGATCACCATTTCGAGACGGGTGCGGATCGGTTCTGGTATTTGGCGCATGGCTGCCACCAGCAAGCGACCCTCGATGGCGGCAAAGGCCGGCACCTCAGGGTCAACCTTGCCCCAGTTCCAGCCAACCAGGACAGGGTTCAGGGTGTTGAAGGTGAGGACAACGCGCAGATGGTTGAGGCCTGGCTGAAGCTGCGGCACAGGGGTGGACGGCAAAGCAGACTCCATCTCCAGCCGCACGCGGCCCAGCCCCTTGCTCTTACCAGCCCCAAACCAGAAACGCCCGGCGCGCAGCTCTTCCAGCATGTAGTAAAGGCGGGCAGCGTTATCTCCCCTCTGCAACACGTTGTCGTTGACAGTCATGACGAAATCGAAGCGGGCGTTACGGAAGAGGGTCTCCATCTTGTAGTTGGCATTGGCCTCGGCTGCCCAGCGGTCCTCATCGAGCCGGAGACCCATGCGCAAATCGAAAAAGCGATCAGGGGGATAGCTCTCCGCCCGGAGCTGGCAGGATACCTGGGTGATCAGGCCGTCAGGCATAGGGGTGCCATAAAGTCGCTGCCAGAGGCGATTGAGCAAACCGGTGTTACGGCCATCGCGCGATTGGCCAATGAAGGCATCCATGAGGGTCTGCGCGGTTCCCCCGATTTCCCCAGCCAACGAAACCAGGCGCTGGGTGCCATCCCCGTCTCTGGTGAACAATGTCTTGCGCGCATTGCCCCGATAAAGCGGCGTCTCAGCAGTAAGTGTACCACGCAGCAGCATAGCTTCTTTGTACATCGTAGCCCGAGCGACAAGACTACGGATGTACTCCTCCTTTCCTTAGAAAGCTCACCATTGCCGTCGCTCCGGTCAGAAGAAAACCAGTCACACCTCTAGCAACAATTATACCATTGGTCTGCAGGCACACCAATTTCATCGTCACGAAGGACTTGCATAGCGGGATAGTATGAACCGGCCAGACACTTCAGAGGGAGCTCAGAACAGCCCCAGGCGGTTATCCCGGAAAAGATCGTCAAACGGGATATCCGCCGGCATATCCTCGGCGATTACCCGGCACAACATGCGCAACAACGGCAGCTCACCAGGGCCGATCAGCCCTCGCTGCTCCAGTTTAGGCAATGCCCGGGCCAGTTGCTGGATCACATAGGGTCCCTCCAGGGTCTCGCCCGCCATTTCGGTCACCACCTGGCTGTAGCGTAACCCCTTGCCCAGGAGCTGGCCGACGCGTATGGTCCGGCCGCCGGCACACGTCACATACTGGTCCCCCACCCCGGGCAGGCCGGTGACGTTCTCTGGCCGGCCACCTAGCAATGTCACCAGACGGGTCATCTCGGCCGCACTGGCGCCGAAAAGGGCGGCCGCGGGATTGTGCATGGCAGCCTGAGCTTCATCGGGGCCACCGGCCCGCTCCAGCATCCCGGCGGCCATGCCCACCGCAACCGTATAGGCATTCTTCAGGGCCGCGCAGACCTCCACCCCAACGATATCCGTGGAGAGCCAGATATGGTAATAAGGGGTGCGGAAGAGAGCACGCAGACGCCGCAGCGCCGCTTCATCCCGGGAGGCAAAGACCACGCAGGAATGCCGGCGGCCAGCCAACTCACCCGCGATACATGGCCCGCCGATGGCGGCAAGCGAGACCTGCTCGCGCAGGTGAGCCGGCAGCTCGTCGCGCAAGACGTCGGGCAGGATGCGCAAATCCCCTTCGGGTGTCGCCTCCAGCCCCTTGGTCACTGCGATAATGGTGGCGCCGGGCCAGAGCAAAGGCCCCAGGGTGCGTCCAATCCAATGCACGCCCAACGAGTTGACTCCGCTGACAATTACCTCGGCCCCCTCCAGCGCCTCGGCAAGCTGCTCGATGTAATATGGCTGCACCCCCTCGGGGATACGCCGACGCAGCCGCGGATGGAAACGCCGCTCCAGACAGGCGCGAATGAGCTCACCGTCCAGGTGAGTGCCCACCAGCCGTACCTGATGGCCATTGTCGCTCAGGGGCCATGCGATGGCGGTGCCCATCAGGCCGGCACCGACGATAGTAATGTTTGCCATGAAGAAACCTCCGCTCTGCTAGGAATATTACAAGAGTGCCTCACGGATCTCTTCCTGCACCCACGGATCGGGCTCAGCAGAAAGGGCGCGTGCCAGGGCCTGCCGTGCCGGCACCCCCCCACAACGCCCCAGGGCCCATGCGGCATGGCCGCGGATGAGCGGCTCAGGGTCGGTCAGGAGCGAGATGAGGGCTGGCACGGCCTCTGGAGCACCCCAGTTGCCGGCAGCCACACACGCGTTGCGCACCAGCCCTCGACGCCGTGGCCGCAAGATCGCTGTGCCCTGGAACCGCTGGCGAAAGGTGGCCTCATCCAGCGTGAGCAGGTCCAGCAGGGGCAGCACCCCACGTGCCGTTTGGGGTGCCAGTTCTGGCCAGGACGCCCGAGGGGCGGCACGATTATAAGGGCAGACCTCCTGGCATATATCGCATCCAAAGACCCAGTTGCCCATCAGGGGCCGAAGCTGGCGTGGGATCGGCCCGCGGTGCTCAATCGTGAGGTAGGCGATGCAGCGGCGGGCATCGAGCACATAAGGCGCCACCAGCGCCCGCGTGGGGCAGGCGTCGAGGCAGCGGGTACAATGCCCGCAGGTGCCTTTTATGGCTGTAGGGCTGACCGTCCGTAGCCCCGGCCGCCTGGCCATGGCTGGCTCCAGCGCCTCTGGCACCAGCAGGGCAGCCAGAAAAGTCCACGAGCCCAGGCCAGGGGTGATCAGGCAGGTATGGCGCCCGATAAAGCCCAGCCCGGCCTGCGCGGCCAGGTCTCGCTCCAGCAGGGGAGCGGTGTCCACACAGGCCCTGCCGAAGCTCTGACGGCCGCTGCACTCCCGGATGAAGGAGTCCAACAGGTGCAGGCTCCGCCGCATCACACGGTGATAGTCCCGCGGCCAGGCATAGCGGGCGAAACGGCCCTTGCCCCCTGCCACAGAGCAATGCGAAGAGGGCATACGCCCCTGTTCAGGGGAGGGGCCGGGGTAGTAGTTGGCCGCCACCACGATCGCGCTGCGCGCCCCGGGCGCCAGGCGAGCCGGGTCGGCCCGCAGGTCGGCATGAGCAGCCATGTACTCCATCTCTCCCTGATAGCCGGCCGCCAGCCACTGCTCGAAGGCCAGGAGATGGGCTGGCCTGGCCAGCGGTGTGATGCCGGCCACGTCAAAGCCGAGTTCGAGGGCGTGGGACAGGATGTCTTGGCTAAGGTTCATCGAATAGAATGGCTGAGCTGGGGTATCGGATGATCCATGCCTGGCCCCTCAGCCGACCCCTCGCACCCACTCATCAAACAGAGGGGCCAGGTCACGGCCGGCCACCTCCTCGGCCAGGGCCTGAAAGTCGGCTGGGGTGGCAATGCGCCAGCGATAGCGCTCCAGGTAAAGCCGCAGCAACCGCTGAAAGGCACGCTCTCCCATCTCGGCACGCAACCGGGTGAAAAAGAGGGCACCCTTGCCGTAGATGATCGTCTCGTAGTTCCCGCGATAAGCATCCACTGCCTGGCCGATGGGTGCATCACGGCCCTGCTCAGCCGCCAGCTGCACAGGGGCTTCCCAGCGTGAGCGGCGCAATCGCTCGGCAGCCGGCAGCCCATACAGGTCCAGGAAATAGAAATACATGCTGAACTCGGCCAGCCCCTCGTCCAGCCAGGGGCTGGTCAACTGGTCGTTGCCCACCTGGTTGTACCACCAGTGATGAGCCACCTCGTGCGCCACCAGGGTTTCGAGATCGCTCAAATAGCGGTCGTAGACCTGGGTGCCGATCAGGCTCAGGCCTGGGAACTCCATGCCGTGGAACGTCAGCGGGGCCTCCACTACCGCCATCTCACTATATGGATAGGGGCCAAAGCGATCGCTGTAGATCTGCAGTGCTGTCAGCGCCCTGTAGAGGGCCGAGTGGCCGGCCAGGGCGTGCTCGGGCAGGAAGTAGGAACGCACCCGCACCCCATAGGAGGTGGCCTCCTCGATCTGGAAGCGCCGGCTGAGCACCAGGGTGAACTCGCGCGCCGGGCCCTGGACATAGCGAGTGGTCAGCCAACCTTCGGGGGTGAGGGTCTGAGTGATCATGGTGCCCGTGGCCGCCACCACCTGATCGGCCGGCGCGGTCACATCCACGCGATAGAGCGCCGCGTCGTGAAACCCGACATCCCCCTGCGGATGGGCAATGTCCAGGGCCCAGGCGCCATCGCGGCGCCCGGCCAGGATCGGATAGAAGTTGGTCAGGGTAAGGATCTCCTCACTCGCTCCAAAGATGGTATAGTAGCCCGGTGGCCGTTGGGGGGCTTCACCCGCAAAGCTAAGCCAGACCTGGGCTGTGCTGCCAACCGGCAACGGGTTGGGCAGGGTCAGGTGCACGGCCGTGGATTCGGCATCATAGCCGAAATTGACCGTGAGGCCGTTGACGCGCGCACCGCTCACCTGCATACTGCCACCAAATTGGGACAGGTTGGGATAGAGCCGGAAGTAAAGGTCTGACCATCCTGCCGGGCCTGTCACAGGCAGGGTGACCTCTTCCACACCGTGGAAGGCGCGCAAAGACGGATCCACCTGCACTGTAATGCTATATTGCAACAGCGCGCTGAGCTGCGCGGGGGAGAGCTCGAAACCGGGCCGCAAGGCGGGACGATATTCCTGCAGCGGGTCCACCCCAGGGGATGACGGCAGTGCCTGGCATCCTGCCAGCATAAGCACAACCAGTACAAGCCCCCATCCCAGCACCAGTGCTGAACGGCCCAGGCAAGCGCGGGAACAAGGCATGCCGACCTCTCGGTGGCCCATGGACAAGGCTAATGGGCATGATTCGAACCTCTTCCAATTATACCACAGCCAGAAGGGGGGACCACAAGGGTAGCTCCTACAAGTTCCTGCCCCCAGGGGGTGACCATCGGTAGGGGCAGGGCTTGTCCCTGCCCATGGGGCGACCTTGTCCCTGCCCATGGGCGACCATCGGTAGGGGCAGGGCTTGTCCCTGCCCATGGGCGACCAGTAGACAGATCGGGCCAGGATTGTGAACCCCTTTTTCCCGGCGAGCCGACAGGCTCTGCTTCCGGGCACCAGTTGACGCTCACCCAGGCGTGGAGTAGAATGGGCGCCAACGGGAGATGGTTGCCAGTGCCTACAAAAGTGATCACCCTGACCACTGACTTCGGGATGGCCGACGGCTATGTTGGGATGATGAAGGGCGTCATCCTGGGGCTCGCGCCGGCCGTGCAGCTGGTAGACCTGAGCCACGACATCGCCCCACACGATGTCTGGCAGGGTGCCTACATCCTGGCGCGCGCCGCGCCCTATTTTCCGCCGAGAACTGTCCATCTGGCGGTGGTGGATCCCGGGGTCGGGAGCCAGCGCCGGCCACTGGTGGTGGAAACCAGCCGCGCCTGGTATGTGGGCCCTGACAATGGCCTCTTCACCCATGCCCTGCAGGAGCCCCAAGCGCGCGCCTGGGAACTGAACCGCCCCGAGTACTGGCTACCCACTGTCAGCCGCACCTTCCACGGCCGCGACATCTTCGCGCCGGTGGCAGCACATCTGGCCCTGGGCGTGCCCCCCAGCGAAATGGGATACCCTATCTCGGACCCGGTGCTCCTGCCCTGGCCCACGCCAACCAGCCACGCCGATGGCCACATTGAGGGGCAGGTGGTACATGTGGACCGCTTCGGTAACCTGATCACCAACATCCCGGCCGCCTGGGTCGCCTCAGGCCATTGGCGATGCATGGTCGCCGGCCGGGAGATCTGCGGCCCCAGCGCATCCTACGCGGCGGTGGAGCGGGGCGAACTGGTCATAGTAGTGAGCAGCGCTGACACACTCGAGGTGGCCGTGCGGGACGGGAACGCCGGCCAAGAGCTTGGCGTCACAGTGGGTGAGGCGGTCACCCTTTGGCCGGCCACCTGATCTTCTCCATAAGAAGGGGGTTCTGATGGAGCGTTTTATCATCGAGGGCGGTTATCCGTTGAACGGGGATGTAACCCCGTCTGGCAACAAAAACGCGGCTTTGCCGATCCTGGCTGCTACTCTGCTCACAGACTGTGACGTGACCTTGCACAATGTGCCGCGCATCGGCGATGTAGCCACGATGGTGCAACTGCTGGGGGAGCTGGGGGTGAGGGTGCGGGATGAGGACAGGGCTTTGCATCTCTGCGCCGACGCGGCCCACTTTGCCCAACCGCGACCAGAGCTGTTCCAACAGATTCGCGGCTCGGTATTGCTGGCAGGGCCATTGCTGGCCCGTTTCGGCCGGGCTGTCCTGCCACTCCCCGGAGGTGACCGCATTGGGCGTCGCCGGGTGGATACCCACTTGCTGGCCCTGTCAGCGCTGGGCGCTGAGATCGAGTTCAACCGCTATGATTTCACCATGCGCGCCAACGGCCTGCGTGGGGCCGACATCCTCCTGGACGAGATGAGCGTGACGGCCACTGAGAATGCTATTATGGCGGCAGTATTGGCACGGGGCACCACCGTGATCCGCAACGCCGCCTCCGAGCCCCATGTCCAGGACCTGTGCAACTTCCTGAACTCCCTGGGCGCCCAGATCGAGGGGATCGGCACCAACACGTTGGTGATCCAGGGCGTTGATAAGCTGCGGGCCTGTGAGTTCACCATCTCTCCCGACTATCTTGAGGTGGGCAGCTTCCTGGGCCTGGGTGCGGTGACCAGGGGTGAAATCCGCATCCACGGCGTGGTGCCAGAGCACATGCGGATGATCAACTGGGTATTTGCCCATCGGCTGGGTGTGTCCCTGCGCATGGAGGGCAACACCCTGATTGTGCCGGATGAGCAACATCTGGTGGTGGCCGAAGATGTCGGTGGAGCGATCCCCAAGATTGACGATGCGCCGTGGCCTCAGTTCCCGGCTGACCTGATCAGCATCGCGCTGGTGGTGGCCACCCAGGCCCGGGGCACAGTGCTGATCCACGAGAAAATGTTCGAAAGCCGGCTCTACTTTGTGGACAAACTGATCGCCATGGGGGCGAAGATCATCCTGTGCGACCCGCATCGGGCGGTGGTTGTTGGCCCATCACCCCTCTGGGGCCAGGAGATGAGCACCCCGGATATCCGGGCCGGCATGGCGTTGCTCATCGCCGCGCTGGCAGCCGAGGGGACAAGTACCATCGCTAATGTAGGTCAAATCGACCGCGGGTACGAAGCGATAGATGTGAAACTGCGCTCTCTGGGCGCGCATATCGAGCGCGTCCGCGCATAGGGAGGTTGAGGATGGCTGAGTTTCCCCGCTTTTACGATCCGCAACGGATTGGCACCCTTTTCTATCCCGACCTGGCACGCATAGCGGCCGAGGCAGCCGCGGCCAACCTGCCCCCGGCCAGCCAGGACAGGGAGAAAGTCCACCTGGTGATCGTTGACATGCAGGTGGATTTCTGCCACCGGCAAGGCAGCCTTAACGTGCCCGGCGCGCTGGACGACATCCGGCGCACGATCGAGTTCATCTATCGCCACGCCGAACGGATCACCCACATCACCTGCTCGCTGGACTCCCACTTGCCGGGCCAGATCTTCTCGCCGGCCTGGTGGGCCGACGGCCAGGGTCAACACCCTGCGCCTTTTACGATTATCACCCTGGCTGATGTGGAATCTGGACGTTGGCGGCCCCTGTTTGAGGCCGAGGCTTCGGTGCGCTATGTGCGCGAGCTGGAACTGCAGCACAAGAAACAGCTTTGCATCTGGCCGTATCATGTCCAGATCGGCAGTATCGGTCAGGCGCTGGACCCCGAGTTGTGGTCCGCAGTCTTCTGGCACTCGCTGGCGCGCAAGACGCAGCCCCTCTGGCTGACCAAAGGCAGCGTGCCGTTGACCGAACACTACTCCATTATCCAGCCCGAGGTGCCTGTCCCCGATCAGCCGGGGGGCACGCGTAATCAGGCTTTCCTGGAGATCCTGGAGCGGGCCGACTATATCCTTATCGCCGGCGAGGCGGAAAGCCACTGTGTCCTGGAGACGCTCGAAGACCTGGTGGAGCACTTTGGGCAGCGGCCAGAGGTGCTGAAGAGGATATTCTTATTACGCGACTGCACTTCTCCGGTTGTGCATCCGGAGATTGACTTCCACACCATCGCCATGCAGCGCTTCGCCGAGTTCGCGCGACAGGGAGTCAACTTCATCAACAGCAGCGACCCCCTCCCGTTCTGAGCCTGCTCGCCGCTTTGAGAGGCTGGCGTGTCCGGGTTTGTTGGCCAAGGGGCGCGCCAATGGGTGGGGGCGACCCTCGTGGTCGCCCCATAGGCATCAATTAAGGGGCGGGCGATTGGAAATCGCACCGGGTACGGGCACAGCGGGGGAGGGCCAACCCGCAACTCTGCAGAGGCCCCCACCCGGCCTGCAGCCACCCTCCCCCGCCAGCCCTCCGTAGGGGGCGCGGCAGGGGAGGGGAGCTGTGGCCGCTAACTTGATGCCAATGGGGCGACCCTGGTGGTCGCCCCTCTTGTGTCGCCATGGCGCAGGGACAAGCCCTGCCCATACCGATTAGGGCACCACCCGAGGAGGGCTGCCCATCAACCTGGAGGGGGCCAAGGGGTACGAGCAAGGCCAGGCTGCACTTGTACGATGAGGAGAATTATGGCTGAGATATTTGGGATCGACGAGAGGACACGCCTGTTTGCACCGTCGGAAGATACACTGAGTGGGCGCAATGCTGACATCTATTTCCTGCGCTCTAAGCAGATCATGGATGCCGAAGGGCTGGCGCCCGAAGTAACCATGGAGGTCTTTCCCAATGGGGATGGCCTGTTGTGCGGGATGCGAGAGGTACTGGCCCTGCTGGCGCGCGTCCTGCCAGAAGATGCCCAGGTGGAGGCGTTGGCAGAAGGGGTGCCCATGCAGGCTAAAGAGGTAGTGCTACGCATTCGCGCGCCCTATCCGACCTTTGCCATCTATGAGACAGCCATCCTCGGCATCCTGGCCAGCGAAAGTGGCTGGGCCACGGCGGCGCAGGCCTGTGTGCAGGCCGCGGCGCCGGTGCCGGTGATCAGCTTTGGCGCCCGGCACGTGCACCCCGACGTGAGCGCCCGCATGGAGTATGCGGCCATGGTGGGTGGTTGTGCCGGTTGCGCCACACCCATGGGCGCAGCCCTGGCTGGCATCCAACCCAGCGGTACCATCCCCCACGCCCTGATCCTCTGCATGGGGGATACTGTGGCGGCCATGCGGGCCTTCGACCGCATCGTAGACCCGTCGGTGCGACGCATCGCGCTGGTGGACACCTTCAAAGATGAGGCGGAAGAGGCGCTACGCGTGGCTCACGCCCTGGGAGACCGGCTTTGGGGGGTGCGCCTGGACACGCCGGCGGAGCGCGGCCGCGTGACGCCAGCCCTGGTAACGGAAGTGCGCGCCCGGCTGGATCAGGCTGGCTTCCAGCACGTAAAGATTGTGGTGAGCGGGGGCATTGATCCAGCGCGCATTCAGCTCTTCAAAGCGCGCAACGCGCCGGTGGACGCCTACGGCATTGGCAGCGCCATCTCAGGTGCGGCACCGATTGACTTCACGGCCGATATCAAGATGGTGGGGGATGAGCCGAGGGCCAAACGGGGGCGCATTCCGGGGATCACCCCTAACCCACGCCTGGAACGGGTAGACCTGTCCGCCTGGCGTCAGGTCAGATAGACACGAGACCCTTCGGGCTGCGATCACCACCCGAAGGGTCTCCCTATCAGGCTGTGGAACCACCACCTCCGCCCCCTCGTGTGCCCGGAGTAAACATGGCAATCAACCGGTCGAACTGCTCATAGACGAAGTTCTGGCGGAAGCCCCCCAGGACGGCCGCCAGATAGGGAAGCAGCCGGGCGGCCGTACTGACCTTCTCGTCAGTCAGGTTGATTTGCAGGACCAGAAAGCCCCCGGCCAGGATCAGGTAGAGGATGCCCCCCAGGACCAGCCCCATGATCGGTTGCACCAGATACCACATCATATAGTGGCGGTCAAAATCTTGTTGATCCGAAACGTGCCACCACAAGTGGTACAGCGCCCCGATCACCCCCCCGATGCCGCCCCACAGCATGGTGTTCCAGAATGGGAACACATCGTTCATGGTC
>Ga0068707_1001902_pt1 | contig 14687 bp, 13 predicted proteins | sample YNPNPMetaG_FD_66600 | JGI IMG/M metagenome (GOLD analysis project Ga0068707, IMG submission 66600) | Anoxygenic and chlorotrophic microbial mat microbial communities from Yellowstone National Park, USA - YNP NP MetaG | ecosystem: Environmental > Aquatic > Thermal springs > Hot (42-90C) >...
TCCGATTTTGCCTTCGGAGGGACCCGCTTGTCGGGTCCGCGGCAAAACCTTGGATTATCCATCGTCGTTTCCGCCGCACGCCAATCCCTGCGATTTGCCCCTCCCCACCCCTCCCCGCACGCGGGGAGGGAGAAAACATTTCCCCCTCGTTCAGGGGGATGTAAGGGGGCTGCCCTTCTGTGTCCCGATAGGGCCACATCAGACCTTTCCAACCACCGTCACACTTTCCCCATAAAGAGATCTGAAGCAGACACGGTTCGAGTCAGGAAGATCCCTCACCGCCAGAGCAGAGAATATACACAGTATGGGCGAAACACAGAAAACATATTGGTCCTCAGCGACGATCGGGGAAACCACCCTCTTGGGAAATCCGCCATATCAAGAACGAAAAGGCAAGAAATGGGTAAAGTTTGTCGATTATATCAAAGAAAACATGACAGGTGTCGCTCCAATCGACATTCCGAGCGATGCCACTGACTCGGGGCGTGCTTTTGTGAATCAGGATTCCGTGTGCTGGTATCAGTAAAATGTCCGAGCCGATAAGTCAACCACAGACGGCTGAACCATGTGACGCGACATTGTCACAGATGTCGGCGTCCCCCGAGTCGTCGGCCACAACGGCGCGGATTGACCCACCCCACCTCATTGGCGAGAGCAAAACGCTCGGCGTCCACCAGCTCCAGGATGCTACTCCATCCAGGCCAGGTGGTTCGGATCAGGTGTTGTCGGTTGAAAGCAACATTGACGTAGAGGTGCAAAGTGGGAAGGCTCTTTCGCCTGAGCGCGTGCGACGACACGCCCGACAGTTGGCAGCGGTCCTTCGGCGACGACAAGAACAGCTTGACCATCGTGAAGCCCAATTGAACGCCCGATCAGCCCAGATCGAGAACGACATCCGGGCTCTCCGTCTCCTCTGGAATGAGCGGCACGCAGAATGGGAGGAAAAGCGACAACTTCTCGCGGAACGGGAAGCCGTTCTTGCACAGCGTCGGGCAGAGCTCGGCGAACGTGAAGAAGCCTTGTCCCAACGAGAACAGTTTCTGACGCAGTGGGAGGAGTCGCTCCGATCACGCGAGGCAGACCTGGCGCGGCAGGAGCAAGCACTGGAACAAAAACGCAAGGAGCTGGTCCGTCGTGAGGCCGAGGTCCAACTTCGCGAAAGTGACTTGACGGCCCTCGCCGTTCTGGTGGATCAGTCGCCCGCGGCATCGCAAGCAGACAGCAAGGGTGAGAATGCCAGTTTGTCCTTCCTGTTGGATGCCAACTTGCTCAAAAAGCAGAGCGAACTGACGTACTTCTGGCAGGAAGCCAGGAGGCTTTTCTCGGAACTTCAAGAGGCCAGGCAAAAGTGGAAGGAAGAGGAAAGGCAATGGCGTCAGCGCTGGGCGATCGAACAGCGCCAAGCCTTGGCGGAGATTGCAGCTCATCGCGAGGCCGTTGCCCGACGCGCCCAGGCTGTTGATCGCCTTGAGATAGAATTACGCCAGATGAAGAGCGACGTTGAAGCGAGACTCCGCGAGGCGATTGAACACCATCTGGCGGCTTGCGAGCTGGCGGCGACATTAGAAAAGGACCGTACTCCGGCTGCCGTCGCCCAGCAACTGATTGCCTTAAGACGGAAACTAGAGGAATCCGTCAAAAGATCTCTGGAAGAACAGCGGCAGCGAGAACGACAGGTTGCGACGGCCCAGTCGCGGCTCGAGGCAATCCATCACCAGATTGTCGAAGAGAAAAAGAGGTTTGACGAATACACCAAACGTCGACTTGATGAGATTGAACGTTTGGCATCCCAGTTGACGGAGCGAGAAAAGCAGCTTGTGCTCAAAGAGAACGAAATCAACGAGCGGGCAACGGCGTGGCAGCTTGCGGAATTGGAATACGTTCTCGAAATCCAAAGACTTCGTGATCGTCTGGAAAACAGTTGCATGCCGGAGCTTCCGCAACAATCGAGCTAATTTTCCAGATCGTCTCGAGATGCAACCGGTACCGCTTGCAGCGAGAATCCTGCATTCTCTCAATGCAATAGGATAAGCAGAAGAACAATAGCCCACAGCGGCGTTCTACGCACTGCGGGCTATTGTGTTTGTGGTCAACGTACACACGGTAACGCGTATAAGAATCAATACTCACGATCGGTCTTGATGCCCGGCATCGGCTGCGGATACATGCCGATCGATTCGTCAAACTGAATCGGCGCCGGGGACTCTTCTGTAAACTTGTCCACATCCGGGGCCAGTTCATGCGGATGATTGAGGGCCTCTTCGTAGGTGACGATTCGCCCGAAATGGGCAGCCATGCGTCCCATCGAGGTCACCAAGCTCGCCTGAACGCCACGTTCAACTTCGTTATAGGGCTGATCCTTGATAATGGCCTCGATCAGATCGACCCACTCCATCTGATAGGGATTGGGCTCTGGTTGCGGGAAGGCCCAGAGCAGATTCTCCTGCGCAAAATCGTGGCCTTTGAACGTCCGTACACGACCGGGCGTATGGGCTGACGTGGAAATGATGCAACATCCTTTTGTGCCGTGGCCGTAACTGGCGAATTCATTGTGGCAACCAGCCATTTGCCGTCCGAAGTAAAACAGCTTGGTTCCATCAGGATAGGTGTACTCAATCGAGTACGTATCCAGGTTCTGATCGACGGCCTTGCCGCGATAATGACGTCCACCAAGGGCGTGGGCTTTGATCGGCCAGGCACCCTTCATCCAGGAGCATTCGTCAATCTGGTGGATGTAAAAGTCGCTGTACACACCACCGCTCGCCCAAATGAAGCTGTGGAACTGCCGGATCTGGAAGCGAAGTTCACTGATATTATCCGGCTTGGGCCCCACATTGGCGGCAGGACCACCCATCCGGTAGGCATGGAGGAACTGGATCTCGCCAATTTCTCCATCTTCGATCCTTTTCTTCAATTCTTGGCGACCCCGACAGTGCCGAACCATGAGTCCGACGCCAACCTTAAGATTTTTCTCGACAGACTTTTTGCCAAGCTCGAACATCCGTCGTGAGGTTGGACCATCAACGGTCACGGGCTTTTCCATGAAGACGTTCAGCCCCTTCTCGATTGCGTACTGGAAGAAGACCCAGCGAAACGCCGGCGGCGTCGCAAAGATAGCCACATCGCCTGGTCGCAGGCAATCCATCGCCTTTTTGTAGGCATCGAAACCGACAAACAGGCGATCTTCTGGCACATCAACCTGATCGGCGAAGCGCTCCTTCAAACTCTTAAAACTTCGCTCAACGCGATCGGAAAAGACATCGCCCAGTGCCACGAGTTTGACGGGCACATTGAGAATGTTTTGTACAGACAAGGCATCAGCCGCGGCACCGGTCCCCCGTCCGCCGCAGCCGATGAGGGCAATCTGGATCGTGTTGTTTTCGGCAGCGTGGACATGGGGCATGACAACGCCCGTCAATGCCGATGCTGCCGCGACCTGGCCTGTCGTCTTGAGGAATGTCCGACGGGTTGTTCCCTGATGGGACGCACTCATAGTAAACCTCCCTTGTTACAGGAAAGAAAAATGGAAACGGTACGTGACTACGACTCGCTAAACATGCGTCGGGGGCATGTTGCCTCTTCGAGCAAGATGGGAAGTGCTCTAGTGATTCGTAACACAGGCTACTTTGTCTTGGGTAAAACGTCAAAAACACCTTCCCGGCAGCTTGATCTTTCACAGATTGCGTCTTATTGTGATGACATTTGGGCAACCTAACAAGACCCCACAACGGCGCGGTCACGCTGTATTCGCCTCTTGGAGGGACGCGCTCGTCGCGTCCGCTGTAAAACCTTGGATTATGCATGGCGTTTCGGCCACGAGAATGGCACGTCCACGTTGCTCGTCAGATCTCCGACAAAGCCGACGCAGGTATGATGAGGCACCCGTAATAACTTGCCAACTCGATAAACTCGCTGAGGAGCGGTGTAAGGCGTGGGGCACTGATCGCCATAAACAGATGTGCCAGTGGCAAAAGAACCGGCGCGAAAGTAAACTAAGGCGTTTGACTGACTTGACAATAGATTTGAGACCCAATGATTTGAGGAGGCATACGATGCAACTGATTTCTTCGCGTTCAACAACACTGTGTCGGATCGTCACTACTCTGGCTTTCAGTTGTTTCGCGTGGCATCATTTTGCCAATATAGCAAGCGGTCAAAACAGTGGATCCCCAGGGGGAGGTTTCACGGTCGAGACGATCGATCATGGTGTGAGCGTCAAATGTGACGGGAAATTGTGGGCCAACTATATTGCGGACGGTGAGTTCAAACCATATGTCTGGCCGATTATCGGTCCAACCGATCAGCCGGTGACACGGGAATGGCCAATGGGCGAAGGCGCTGGTGAAAAACATGATCATCCCCACCAGAAGTCGATGTGGTTCACCCATGGGAACGTCAATGGGGTCGATTTTTGGTCTGAAGGGGCTGACCGTGGTCGCATTGTCCACCGCAAGTTTCTTACTGTCTCCGGAGGGGAGAAGGCCGTTATTGTTGCGCAAAATGATTGGCTGTTGGCCGACGGGACCAAGATCCTCGAGGATCTTCGCAAACTGGTCTTTTCTCGACTGGGCGAGCATCGAGTGATCGATTTCAACATCCGACTCACAGCTACGGCAGACAGCGTGACCATTGGGGATACTAAGGAAGGGACCTTTGGGCTTCGCGTTGCCGAGTCAATGGCAGTCGATGCCAAGAAAGGCGGGCGGATTGTCAACAGCGAGGGGCAAACCGACGCCGAAGCTTGGGGCAAAAAGGCAAAATGGGTCGATTATTCTGGACCGGTGGGCGATCAGATCGTGGGGATCGCCGTGCTGAACCACCCCTCGAGTTTTCGTTTTCCCACATATTGGCATGTCAGAACTTATGGTTTATTTGCGGCCAATCCCTTCGGATGGCACGACTTCGTAGGTCGTTCGGATGTCAGTGGCGCATACACCCTGGGAAAAGGGCAGTCAATAACGTTCGCCTACCGCGTCATCCTCCACAAAGGGCGGGCTGAAGAGGCCAAGATCGCTGAGGCATTTGAACAATATGCTGCCCAATCAGCAGAAGAAATTCCATAAAACACCCTTTTGAGGCACGGTGTGGCAGGAGTTGATCTGATAAAACCGATCCGTTACCCGAAGCAACCGTGAGGCCTGGCGATTACAGAATCGCCAGGCTTTTTTGTCGCCACCTTCGTTTCAGAACACCCATTTTCTCCATTCGATCAACTTGCCCTAGTTTGCAAAGCCGTTGCGATTGATTTAAGGGTGATCTTGGTCAACGTCGAAGTATAGAATCAGGGGTGTTGCACCCAGGGATTGGACGGCGGGATGTCTGTCCCCCAAGTGACGGTGCAATAAGGTGCCCCTGTTTGCGAGCGATGCCAAAAAATGAGTCAGGTCGTTGTGAAATCCTCGAACGGATTGCCGGGAATACCCGGGGGATTGCTCAATAGCTTCGCCCAGTGGGTTGCCGATGTCGGTGCCCGCACAATGGAATGGGTTATTGGGCTGGGGAGCATCAGTCTCTTTTTGGGGCGTACGCTTCGCTGGATGGTTACGAAGCGTCCCCGGCGGGAAACAATCATCTGGAATTTCTATCAAATTGGGGTACTTAGTTTACCCGTCGTGGCGCTGACCGGAACATTTGTGGGAATGGTCTTGGCTGTCCAGAGTTATGCTCAGTTCAAGATGCTGAATTTGGAGACGCGACTTGGGGCAGTTATCAATATGTCACTCGTTCGTGAACTCGGTCCCGTCTTGGCGGCGACAATGCTGGCAGGTCGCGTGGGAAGTGCCATGGCGGCAGAGCTTGGAACGATGCGGGTCACCGAGCAGATCGATGCCCTGACTGTGATGGGGGCCGACCCCATTCATTATCTGGTTGTCCCTCGATTCCTCGGTTGCTTGATTCTTATTCCGGCGCTGACGTTGATGGCGGACTTCATGGGTGTCGTAGGTGGCTATTATTACAGCGTTCACCTCCTAAACATCGACGCCTATTATTATCTTCAGAATTCGGCAAATTACGTAGGATGGTTTGATCTGGCGGCTGGAACATTCAAGACTCTGTTTTTCGGTGCAGCCATTGCGATTGTGGGATGCCATCATGGGTTTCACTGCGATCCAGGTGCCGAAGGCGTTGGGCGAGCGGCGACCTACGCCTTCGTTCATTCGTTCGTGATGATCCTGCTCCTGGACCTGATTCTGGGAATCGGATTGGATGCCCTTTATAACGTTTTGTTTCCACAGGGTCCGCGGTTGGTATAGGTTCCCATTGCCTTTTGACCATATTCGCCAGCAAACAGCGGATTTCGATCCCCTTGGGATTAGTAGACGGCTGCTGGGTGGTTCATCTGGCAGGTTGGGTGCGACGTTGGAGGGCACTCGTTGATCACAATAAATGATCGCACAGACTACGAAATCAACCTCGGTCGATAATGCATCGTCAGCGGACAGGGTACTGGTCGAGGTCGAGCAACTGACCGTCGCCTTTGGCCGACAGGTCGTGCTTCGCGGAATCGACCTCCGGATCCGCCGCGGGGAGACTGTCGCCATTTTGGGGGAAAGTGGGTGCGGAAAGACGGTGTTATTGAAAACGCTTGTAGCTCTGCAGCGGCCTACCAAGGGACGTGTCCTGTTTGATGGACAGGATCTCTCCCAACTGCGGTCCTTCGAACTGGCAAAGCAACGGATCCGGATGGGTTTTGTTTTCCAACAGGCGGCACTGTTCGATAGCATGACGATCGGTGAAAACATTGCCTTTCCGTTACGGCAACATACTCAGATGAGTGAGACGGAGATCCAGACGATTGTTCGAGATCGCTTGCGGGAAGTTGGACTTCCAGAAAACGTTTTGCGCAAGAAACCGGGCGAGATCTCCGGCGGTATGCGAAAGCGGGTAGGATTGGCCAGGGCGCTCGCCCTGGAACCGGAGCTTATGCTCTACGATGAGCCAACAACCGGTCTGGATCCGATCATGAGCGATGTGATCAACGAATTGATCCTTCGGACGCGACGGGAACATCCGGTGACGAGCATCATTGTAACGCACGATATGCGAACGGCAACGAAGGTCGCGGATCGGATCGTGATGTTATATCCTCTGAGCCGACTTGGGCCAGGGGAACCGCAGATCATTTATGATGGCCCGGCAGCGGGCATCGAGGCGGCAGCAGATGACCGGGTGATCCAGTTCGTGCGAGGCGAGGCCAGGGAACGTCTCATGGAATTGTCCCGGGATGAGCTGTCGCACCAGGTAGGAGTGGGAGAGGCCGCTCATGGATGAACGTTTGATGCAATTCCGCATCGGCGTGATGGTGCTTGCAAGCCTTTTGATTGCGGCCATCCTCATTGTTACGTTCGGCGAATGGCGCTGGCCATTTCCTGCGGAGTACACAGTTTATATTCGTTTTCCCGAAGCTCCGGGTGTGGCGGAGCGATCCCCTTTGCGAAAAAGTGGGATTGTGATCGGGTATGTTACGAATGTCGAGCTGACCCCCGAAGGTCAGGTTATGGTTACGGCTCGGGTGGAACGAAAATACACCCTTCGGCATAACGAAGTGTGCCGTCTCAATCGTGCCATCCTGGGCGATTCGATTCTGGAGTTTTCCCTTTCTCCCGACCCCAAAGCTTCCACAGAGATCGTGAAAGACGGCGACGTCATGACTGGCGTCGTCCCGCCTGACCCGATCGTTGTCTTGACGAATCTCCAAGAACGTTTGGTGACGGCCATTAGTTCAGTCAACGAAACGGCGCAAGCACTGGGCGACACCGTCCGTTCTGCCAATCGAATTCTGACGGACAATGAGAACCAGGTCAAAGAGTTGTTGAGTAATGCTAACCAAACGGTCAATGCGGCCCGGGAAACTGTGACCAACGCGAATGAAATTGTGGGCGATCCTGAATTGAAAGCACGATTGAAGGATGCGCTTGCTCGTGTCCCACAGGTAGTCGATGAAATTCGCGCCACTCTCGACGAAACGAATCAGACGATTCGAACCGCGCGAGAAAACCTCGAGAACCTGCGCGGCGTGACGGAACCACTCGCAGAAAGCGGTCCGAACATCGTGAAACGCCTCGATTCGAGTCTGACAAATCTTGAGCGGGTCAGCGCTCAACTGGCCGAATTCAGCGAGGCTTTGAATCGCGATGATACGACCCTGGGCAAATTGGTTCGTGATCCAACTCTTTATCAGAAGCTCGATCGGACGATGACAAACGTGCAGCAATTGACGCAGGACCTTCGCCCTGTCATCAGCGACCTGCGAGTTTTCAGCGATAAGATCGCTCGTCACCCCGAGATGCTGGGCGTCCGTGGGGCGATTGAGCGGCAAGCCGGAACCAAAGGTATCCCGAATCTTCCGACATTTGGCCACGAAGAGCAAATCGAAGTCCCGCCTCCTGCCGAGATTCCCACGAATACCCGCCGCTTTTCGATTCTCCCTGGTGGACTAAGATAGACTGCGCCCCCGGGGCAGTAACCGTCGCATTTCACAAATGAATAAACGTAGTCATAAGCGGATTCGCACGGCTTGATTAGGCATGGCTGTCAGGGCCATGTCGCCATCACATTCAATGAAACAGCAACAGCCAGATGACGGCATGGACTACGAAAAACACGGCGGCGAGGATGAAAAACGCTTGTCCAGGAATCAATGAATCGAGAAACAGGGCGATCCCAAGGGCGCCGATGTAGGCCACAATCCACCACATCAGGCGGAAACGAACGAAAACGCCGGGGTCTGGGCGTCGGGCCGTCATGTCCAGAGCACGCTCAACAAGGATTCGTTCCAGATCGCGCTTCTTGACCTCACGCCGTATCCACTCCGCAATCGCTTTGGCCTCCGCATCGTCTTCGAGGAGGTGACTCAGCGCCAGGGCCTGATCCTGTTTCCCTTTAAGAAGCAAGAGTTTTGCCATGAGCGACTGGGCCTGAGTGTTGTTTGGATCCAGAGCTAAGGCCCGTCGCAGGGAATTCTCGGCTTCCTGAAATTGGTGCATTCGCAACTGGGCAGCCGCCAACAAACTCCAGCCCACCGAATTTCCCGGATCAGATCGCTGGGCACGTTGAGCCGCTTCGAGTGCCAGTTTCGGACCCCGATGTTGGACCATAAACCGTGCATATTCCCGCAGGATTTGAGGCGAACCCCCGCTTAGGGTAATCGCCTTCTCCCAGGCTTCCTGTGCCCAACTCAAACGGTTCTCGGCTTCAGCAGCCTGCGCAAAAAGGCTCAGAATTGTCGGATCATCGCCAGCCAGCTCTTTCGCACGTCGTGCGTCTTCCAGGGCATCTCGGGAACGCTGTAAATTCAACAGCGTGTATGCCCGCATACTGTAGGCCACTGGATCACTCGGGTCTTCCGTGACCCATTGGTCGGCCAGACTCAAGGCCCGCAGGAACTCCTTATGATCCAGCGCCACGAGTACGGTTCGCAGTTTTTCTTCCCGCTCGACCGGGTCCATGACCGGCTACCTTGAGCCAATGATCTGCGACGGACTGTTGTTCTGTTTTCCGAGAAATGGACTTAATTCCAGCCGTTGATAAGGACGTTTTGTCACAGGTGGAAACCCAAAGGCTAAATGAATCACAAGATCTTCCGGCTCAAAAACGACCGATTGAATTGTCAGAAATCCCAGGTTGACTTCGTGCAGCTTCTTTTGGACTGTCGGTACGTCGATGAGTGGAATCTTTTGAGCTTCGAGCAATTGTTCGTGCCGCCGCGAAATAACAAACACACGCAGTTCCGGCGTACGAAAATGATTGGTACATGCACAAAGACCACCTTCGGCTTCTCGAACCACAACATTTTTCGGCGTGATTTCGGCCACCACGCCTCGTTTTCGATCACAAAGAGCGATGTTCAGAAGGGTCGTGCGCGGCGCTCTTTTCAGATGGGCAATTGCCTCTTCAACCGTGGAGCAATTCTCCATGATCTGCCGCATGACCATCGAATAAGGGATCCCGTTGGGATCGTACATCGGCGAATCGTCGTTCGTGAAATGCACTTCGTGGACAGCCAGGCACAGCCCCGCATCGTTCATTGCGGTCAGGCATCCCACAAAACCCGGAAATCCGATTGACGCAACGCGATGGCGGTTTCCCTCGGCCTCGTAGATCTTGAGAATGCTATAACGATAAAGCTGACGTGGCGAGAAGAAATCGAGGTTCCGACCAAAGAGAATTTTTCCCGACGCACTCCGCTCCGGCAGAACGATCAGCGAGGAACACGCCATGCTACGGTAAATGTCGGGCAACACATTGACGGCAAACAATTCTTCCTGATTGATACCAGACGAATGAGCCATGGCAATAAGTTCGCGCCGGTACTCTTCTGGAACATAACTCCAGAGATGGCGGCCACGGGCCACAAGCCCCTCCCAGCCCCCTGGATAATTCAATTGACGCAGGAATTCCTGCGGCGCTGCCACCAGGTTTGCCATGGCATCAGCCGTCAATTTTGCTTCCTGAACACCGATTTCTTCAGGTTTTCCCCGCAAGATGAGAACCGGAACCTGGTTAATCAACCGTAATTCGCCCTGACCGTGCTTGCCTTCCTGGTATATCGGGGTTAACGTCGGGGCATCTGGACTGGCGAAACCTGGATCAGGAACGGTGACGGGATCTTCAGAGGCGAAAATGTTGTCGATCGCCCGCCGCAAGAACGACCAGGGGGTTTGTGACCGAGACTGATCCGCTGGTTCCTCCGCAAGGCAAACCGTGCGAGACGGCCAATTTATACCGACAAGCCCCGGCCCGAGGTCCAAAATTGATAATCCCAAGGCCAGAAAAAAGACACAAAAGACGAGATACCCGGTGCCAGTCCTTCTTAACGACATGCTATGCTCACCCTTTACCAGAGAAACGCCATCACGAATGCTGCCACGATCGACCGAGGCTGAACCGACCCCACACCTGTACGTTTATCGTAGGCGAAATCTTCCCGACGGGCAAACGTTGGATATATTGCGCAATAATAGTTGACAGCAATCATCGCTGTTGTCAATTAGTCTGAGATTATCGAGAGGAACGCGAGCGATTACAGTTCAATGCGGACAACCAGTGATCTGCGAAAATCGGGAAGTTGCAACGTCCCACCTTTCCCTGCTTGCCAGGTGTTCGTCCAGGGGTCGTAGAAACGGACCTCCTGGCTCTTGGCAGCGGGCCAATCAGGAGGGATAACTACCGTTGCCCCGTGAATGATCTCAGGCGGTCGATCCTCTGCCAGTTCCGTCTGCCACGTGTTCTGCCGATCACGACACCACAGCAGTGTGGTATGACGACCTTTAAGGGCGTAAACGTACAGCCGTGGGTGTTCCAGTTCAACTGGCTCGAAATTCTCTGCCGGGGGATCAAGACCGCGCACGACCTCAGCGAACCTTCCGAAATGCCACCAGAGATCGTTGCGGTCCACATAGACGTCCCAGTGCCAGATATGGCCGGGGCCAGCCGCTCCGGCAAAAAACGGCGCGAACAGCACGTCATGAAGGATGATTCCATCCTTATCCTTGGCATAGAGCTTAAAAGGGCCACTATGGCTGGGTTCCACCGCCCCGCTTTCAGCCAATAAGATCGGCTTAGTGATCCCGAAAGAGCGAAGATCCCGGACGGCCTCGGCAGCGAAGACGGCGACCGGCCCATGGCAGATTCCCCAGGCGGCCCCAAGGTCCAGGTAACGATGGACCTGAAGGACGTCATTGCCGGGCAATTCACAAAGTTTCCGGTATCGCTCGCGTTTGGCTTCGTGGTCGTAACTCCCCAAGCTTTGCATGGCCAAGTTCTGGGGGAAAAGTCGGTGGAGCTCCCATAGCATCTCCGCCGACCAAGGTTCCCAGACGTTGGCGCGGACCGCGTCCATTTCGTTCCAAAGTTCCCAACCAAAGATGATTGGATCGCAGTCATACCGGGCGGCGTACCAAGCGAGCTTGCGCTTGTACTGGGCGCGGCCAGCCTCCCCGAGGAAAAAGTCCGCCGTGTCCTTGGCAGGTCCACCATTTTGGATGAGGTGTTGCGGTTTGGCCGCCCACGCTTGCGTACCTTCCCCTAAATGCCGGAAGTGTTCCGTACACAGCTTGAGCCGGATGCGGTACTTTTTGGCCAGGGCCAGAAGGGCGTCGATGCGTTCTGCTCGCTCTTCGTCAAAGACGCCACTCTTGGCGTGCTCGACATCGAAAAACGGGTTGCTCAACCAGATGCGGACAAAGTTGCCTCCCTGGGCCGAGAGCTTAGCGAACCATGCTTCCATACCCTCCAGACCGCTGGCCGGTGGGCCAATCATATTTAGTCCGACGGGGATATACGGTCGTCCGTCGGTAAGCTCGAAGTAACGTGGATCGCGGGGACTGACGCGGACATGCGTCAGGGAATCTTCGGCCAGCGCGGCAAACGTCGGCAAAAACACTCCAGCAAACACAAGCACGGCGACTGGTGCTCCCGATGCCCTCGCTCTTGAACCCATGCTTCCGTTCTCCTTTTCCTAAGGTTTGAACATGCTCGACTTGATTGCGGTACCGCAACAGCAATAGGCCGCACGATTCCAAATAATGACACAACAACGAATATGCATCCGTTTCTTCAAGAAAACTGTCATGCCCAAAAAGGGCAGAATATGGACGTATCAGCCCCGCGCCCTTTCGCGTCGGGCGCTCCCGGAAAGCCGTGGTTTGAAACTGAGATGCATTATGCCTTGATCGGACCCAAAAAAACAGACCTCTCTTTCGAGAGGTCTGGGCGACTAAACCTGTTTGCCGATGACGCGAATAGGTCTACACCTCCTTGGCGTCAATCCATTTCATCATTTTTCGCAGTTTTCGGCCGATTTCCTCGATCAAATGAGCACGGGCCTTCTTGCGCAAGGCCTTGAACATGGGAGCGTTGGCCTTGTTTTCCAGGATCCACTCTTTCGCAAAGGCCCCCGACTGGATCTCGGAGAGGATCTTTTTCATTTCGGCCCGCGTCTGTTCCGTGATGATCCGCGGCCCACGTGTGTAATCACCATACTCGGCCGTATTGGAGATGCTGTATCGCATGTAGCTCAAGCCGCCCTGATACATCAGATCGACAATCAGCTTCAGCTCATGCATGCATTCGAAATAAGCCAATTCCGGCTGATACCCAGCCTGCACAAGCGTCTCGAAAGCGGCACAGATCAATTCGCTGACACCGCCGCAAAGAACGACTTGCTCGCCAAACAGGTCGGTTTCGGTTTCCTCCGCAAAAGTGGTCTCGATCACACCACCGCGCGTTCCGCCGATGCCCTTCGCATACGCCAGGGCCAGCTTGAACGTTGCCTCGGTGCCGTTCGGTCCATTCGCCACCAGACAGGGCACACCACCACCTCTGACAAACTCAGACCGAACAAGGTGACCTGGTCCCTTTGGTGCGACGAGGACGGCAGCAACCCCGTCGGGAATATCGAATTGCCCATAATGCACATTGAATCCGTGTGAGCAAACGATGACGTTTCCAGCCTTTAAATTGGGTCGAATCGCGGCACGAAAGACATCGGGTTGAATCTCGTCGGGCAGCAGAATCGTGATCACGTCCCCCTGCTTGCTCGCCTCTTCTGCGGAGAGGGGCTGAAACCCATGCTCGACGGCCAGCTTGTAATTAGCTGTCCCCGGCAGTTCGGCAACAATCACGCGAACACCACTGTCGCGCAAGTTCTGGGCATGGGCATGGCCCTGGGACCCGTAACCGATGATGGCCACGGTCTTTCCCTGAAGCAACGACAAATCCGCGTCCTGGTCGTAGTAAATCTTTGCAGGCATACTTGGCACTCCTCGTGAAGCTCATGTGTATCAGCAAGACGGACTTAACTCATCAATTAGCGTGCTACATTGCTGAGCGGACATTCCTGGTATTCGTGACCGTTGTTGTTCTCGTCAAATTTAAGAGTTGTTTCACCCCGCACCATCGCAATTCGACCCGTGCGAACAAGTTCGAGAATCCCAAATGGGCGCATCAACTCGATGAACGATTCGATCTTCTTTTCTTGGCCGGAGATTTCAACGATCATACTCTTAGGTGCGACATCCACGATGCGACCTCTGAAAATCTCCACGAGCTCGCGGATCTCGCCACGTTTTTCCGGCGAAGCGACTACCTTGATGAGCATCAAATCGCGTTCCACATAATCCCGCGAACTGACGTCGTCCACACGAACAACGGTGACGATCTTTTCCAACTGTTTGCGGACCTGTTCAATAACAGCATCATCGCCGACAACGACAAATGTCATCCGGGAGAGCCGCGGATCCTCTGTCTCTCCTACAGCCAAGCTGTCGATGTTATATCCGCGGGATGCGAGCATCCCCGCAATATGGGAAAGCACGCCGGGTAAATTTTGAACAAGCGCTGTGAGAATGTGTCTCATCACCGATAGTCACTCCTGCTTTCTTCGTAAAACCGCTATACTAACGCCCTTTCCAGAGAATGACAAGTGATGTGGAATTGCGTATGAAGCACCCACGCCCTGCCTTTGACGAACTAACGCCCCTTTTTCTGGACAAGATTGTGCTCGCAGAGGTTCGCTTTTTTCCACAATACATCTTTACACTTTTTCGGCTGCAATCTTGATTGGACCACCTGATTTAATCATGCTAGGGTAAAGGTCCCGCTGGAATGAAGTCTTTTTTGGCACGAAAGGAATCCGGCATGAAAAAACATCGGCGTGTCGTACCTCGGGGCGAAAAAGAGCTGGC